>Ga0335069_10012801_pt1 | contig 11792 bp, 17 predicted proteins | sample Lox_Sample_11_FD_206714 | JGI IMG/M metagenome (GOLD analysis project Ga0335069, IMG submission 206714) | Soil microbial communities from Loxahatchee National Wildlife Refuge, Florida, United States - Lox_Sample_1.1 | ecosystem: Environmental > Terrestrial > Soil > Wetlands | place: USA...
GGCTGAACCGACGCTGGAAGATTGGACATTGATCAAGACCCTTTCCGGTTAAAAATAGATAGCGAATGCTCTATAGCGGCTACCGCCATATTGACGGCCCGCACGGCAACGTTCCGCGCTTTTTTTATGTCGCTTGGCGAGCGAACTCGAGAAGGAGCGGGACCCATAACCTGACCTCGCCCATTGCAGGTTGGGCAAGACCATAGCCTAAAATCGGCGCAGAAGTCCTCAGAATACACCACTTCTCCGCTTCCCATACATGTACCGCAAATCACCGTATCAGCCATGAAACTCCCTTCTGTAGCGGGTTTCGAGACATCCCTATCGCATGTAGTCAGACACTTATCAATAGCATTGACGGCCGGCTTATTATGAATCATGATCTGTAAACAAAGCGAATGTGTCTAAATTAACCCACGCGATCATAAGGGATTATGAGCGACTGTGAAGAAAACAGACTATGTCACCAATTCGGATTTAACAATCAAATCAGTTGAATTTCATACTGGAACGCATATCGGGAATAACGTTCTTGAGACGGCCCACATGGGTCCAACTGCCAAATACCTGCGCGAGAAGGTATCGGCCATTGAGTTTGACCCAAAAGACCGCGGCGTTTGGATTCACACGAATGTCGGGGCAACTCTCGTGCCATATGGAAATATCAAGGGCATACAGTTCCGAAGTTCCGTTGAAGAAATAGAGCAGCCAAAGTCACAGGCGGTCTAATGAACTTCGTTATTAGGGCTAAAGAGCCTGACGACGAAGATCTGATCTATTCGTCCTGGCTGAAAAGCTTTAAGTCTGAGTCAATCCAAGGCAAGCGAACATACTCGCACGTGTTCTTTGGGCAGCAACATGATGTGATCGAGAATCTGCTCCGCAGGGGAACCACGCTAATCGCCTGTTGGGAGAAAGACCCAATGGTGATCGCCGGCTACCTCAATTACGAGAAGAAGGACGATCAGCTTTATCTTCATTACGCTTTCACTAAGCACAAGTTTAGACGCATGGGAGTGTTACGAGCTTTACTTGCCGCAGCCGGCTTCAAAAGGGGCGACAGACCCTACTTCTCTCATTGGACGGAATCCATGGATGACCTGATTAGGCATTACCCAGAATGGATTTATAACGCTTACAGTGCCACATGAAAGTCCATTGCCTACATCACAAATTGGTTCCGATTAAGGAGCTAAATCCTCACCCAAAGAACCGAAATAAGCACCCGGAAGACCAAATTGAAAGACTAGCTAAGATCCTACAATACCAGGGAATTCGCGCGCCGATCGTTGTCTCAAAGCGATCCGGGTTCATCGTCAAGGGCCACGGGACCTTAATGGCAATCCGGAAGGCCGGATGGGCAAAAGCCCCGGTCGTCGTCCAAGACTTCGATAGCGACGAGCAGGAATATGCCTTCGTACAATCCGACAACGCGGTCGCGAGCTGGGCGGGGTTAGACCTGGCTGGGATCAATAAATGTTTCATGATGGAACTCGACCCACACTACTGCGATGTCATCGTCGCCCGCTGGGAAAAATACGCAGGAAAGAAAGCCGAGCTGATCAATGGCCAGGCCGCCGATTGAAATAGACGCCGAACAGGTGTTCAAATTGGCTCAGCTCGGATGTAAGACCGAAGAGATAGCCGACTATTTTGGTTGCTGTAATGACACAATAACGAACCGTTTTTCGGCAGAATTAATAAAAGGCCGTGCGGAATTACGAATGTCTTTGAGACGGTGGCAACTAGAGAACGCAAAAAAGGGCAATGTTGCCATGCAGATATGGCTAGGAAAACAGATGCTGGGACAAATAGAGCGCACTCAAATTGAGCTCGCAAAGATACCAGACGATGTGTTCTTAGCTGAGGCCCAAAGACGGCTAGCATATGACGCCGAGTCAAAGGGCTAAGCTTGAGGGGTTATTGGCGGCACAGTCTAAACGGTTCGCGATAGAGCGATTCTGTTTCAAAGAACAACTCGAATTCATAAGGGATCAGACTAGATTTAAGACGGCGGTATGCTCGAGACGGGCCGGTAAGACCGTAGCTTGCGCAGCCCATTTAATCCATGAGGCATTACAGCGTCCTAGGATCAATAACCTGTATGTCACACTCAGTCGATTGAACGCCAAACGCATACTTTGGCGTGATCTACTGGATATTAATAGGGTCTATGAGCTAAGAGGCGAACCAAACGAAACAGAACTAGTGCTTCGTTTTCCAAATGGCAGCTCGGTTTTCCTTGCTGGGGCGAATGACAAGAGTGAGATTGAGAAGTTCAGAGGGCAGGCGTTCAGGCTTGTCTACCTTGATGAGTGCCAAAGTTTTCCAGCTTTCATCGAGGAGCTGGTTGACCAGGTCTTGGCAAAGGCCCTTTTCGACTACGATGGAACCCTGTGCCTCATAGGTACCCCCGGCCCGGTCCCGGTAGGTTATTTTTATAGTTGCTCTACTTCCAGCGCGTGGAGTCACCATTCCTGGACTATGTTCCAGAATCCACATTTGGAACGCAAGTCAGGAAAGAAGCCGGAGGAGCTCGTTGCGCTTGACTGCGCCCGGATGGGTGTTACGCTCGACCATCCAAAAATACAGCGAGAGTGTTTCGGGAAGTGGGTTCACGATCTTGATTCACTCGTTTTCAGATACGAGGAGGCGAAAAATGACTATGCTAATCTCCCCCAACGTTCTTTTGCGTGGAACTATGTTTATGGCGTTGACCTGGGTTTTGACGATAGCGACGCTATTGCGATTCTGGGCTGGCAGGAGTACTCAAATACCCTCTATCTCATCCACGAAGACATCAGAGCCAAACAGGGAATTACCGAGCTATCTCAGAGACTTGAGGAACTCCTAAAGATCTATCCGGCGCACAAGATCATGATTGATGCTGGTGCACTGGGGAAAAAGATCGCCCATGAAATTCAAACCAGGCACTCGATTCCGGTTCATCCCGCAGAAAAGACGCGAAAGCTCGAGTATATCGAGTTGCTCAATGACGCCATGCGAACGCGGCGCTTTATGGCTAAGAGGGGGAGTCGATTTGCGACCGATTGTAAGATGGTCGAGTGGGACCCGGATGTTTACCCGCCAAGGTCAAAGATATCTGAGAGATTTCACAGTGACATCTGCGACGCAACGCTGTATGCCTACAGGGAAGCGATCCATTGGCTTGAGGGGCAGGCTCCAGTAACCCATAAGTGTGGGACTGCTGAATGGGCTAAAGAACAGGAGAGAATCCATGAAGAAGCGGCGGCGACGTATATCCAAAAGCCGGAAGAAGATATCTGGCAGGATGTAGTAAATGGCGAGTAGGCATCCAGACGTTATCAGATGCAAAAATATCGACTGTGATACTGACTACAACAAGAAGTCTTTTGAGGTTTGCCCAGGCTGCGGCACTCCATGGTTAGCCAAGAAAGATAAAAATGATATTCCAGAGCTAAGAGAATATGAGAAAAGGACAGCCGAGCTTATGCCTGCTCAGGCAGCATCCACGAAGAAAGAGGGTAAAATGGGACTATTGTCAGTTTGGACTAAGAAGAAAGAATTAGAGTTAGAGCTTAAAAAGCTTTCACAGGATCTAGATCATCATAAACGCCAGGAAGAGATGCGTATTGCGGAAGCGGTCCAAAAACAAAGGCTTATCTCAAACGAAGAGGTGGCTAACATCAAGATTGAGACTCAGGCTCAAATTAAGGAAAAAGAGGCCAACCATCAGCTAGCTGTTATTCAGCTTAAGGGTGCTCATGAAAAGCAGCTCTCTGAACTTCAGATAGCTCACGCTAAGGCTATGGCTGAGTTAGAAGCCAAATACAGTAAAGAGCACTACAATAAGCTGTCTGAAGCTATGGTCGATCTCCATCAGCACGGGGATAAGAATTCTCAGTTTATCCAAAATCTTGCACTTGAGATGGTTAAGAAGACGCCAAAGATGTTACCAACCCAGGCAGAAGTACATGTTTCAGGCGATCTAAAAGATCTAGAAGAGCTAAAAGGGTAGACAAGCCGCTCGATTTACCTCATCCTGATAAAGAATGACCCCGAAAGATTTAGAAAAGGTCCTCAAACTAGCCAAAAAGCATGGGCTAAAAAGCCTAAAAATGGATGGTTTAGAGGTAGAATTCGGCCCACCAGCGCCTGTACAGCTTAAGATGACAGACGATCAGATTAAGAAAATGGCTGGATCTGTTCCAGAAATGCCCACGGCCGATGATCTTCTTATGTGGTCCACGGGCGGACCCCTACCAAGCGAGATTAGGAAAGCGCAGCAAGAGGCGCAAGACAACATGGCTTCTTGAGCGATTACAGGGACTATTCTTCGGGTGGGGGTTCTAACCCGACTGGGAAGCACGATGCCTTTATTCAAAAGCGCTGGTGGCTCTCTGATCGTCAAAAGGACCTGGCGCGTTCTATCACCGGAGTCGTGTCTCAGCTCGTTGAATACGACGCTAAAAGACAGACCCAATATCAGATATCTAGTCGTCTTTACGCAAATACCACCATCATGGGAAGCAACGGTCTATCTTATTCAAAGATCGCTTCAACCGCTTCCGCCCAAAGAGACCGCGTAAGTTTCAATGTCGTCCAAAGCGTAATCGATACAATTACCGCAAAGATCGCCAAGAATAAGCCTAAGCCTCTGTTTCTGACGTCAGGTGGCAACTGGGTGCTCCGCACCAAGGCCAAGAAGCTTGATAAGTACATGGATGGCGTCTTTTACCAGAACAAGGCTCATTCTCTCGGTGTCGATATCTTTCGGGATGCCGCCATTTGGGGAGACGGGATAATCCAGGTTTACCCTCATGCCGGCACCGTTTGTTATGACCGGGTGATGGTTCAGGAGCTTGTGGTGGACTGGGTAGAGGCATTCTATGGCAAGCCTACCCAGCTTCATCGAGTAAAGAATGTGGACAGGGAAGTCCTCGCTGAGATGTTCCCGGGGAAGCGTGCCGTGATCAACCGCGCGAAGCCAGCCATCCAGGAGTTGATCGGTTACGTTCAGAACGTCTCGGATCAAGTGACCGTAATCGAGAGCTGGCATCTCCCTTCCGGCCCTGATGCCACGGACGGCCTTCATGTTATTACGCTAGATGAGGACACCCTTTTCGTTGAACAGTGGGAAGAAGACTTCTTTCCGTTCGCCAAGCTTCCATGGACTAAGAGACAAAATGGATACTGGGGCCAGGGACTGGCCGAGCAGCTTCAAAACATACAGTTTGAGATCAATAAAATCCTTTGGGTAATCCAGCGGTCGTTTCACCTGGCCGGCACGTTTAAGGTGTTCCTTGAGAACGGGTCTAAAATCGTTAAGGAGCATCTAAACAATGATATCGGGGCTATTGTTAATTACACAGGCACTCCCCCTCAGTACGCCGTTCCCCCAATTGTGCCCATGGAGATCTATCAGCATCTCGAGAAGCTTAAGCAATCAGCGTACGAGCTTGCCGGCGTCTCCATGCTCTCTGCCGCCTCACAAAAGCCGGCAGGGCTTAACTCAGGCAAGGCACTTAGAGAATACAACGACATCGAGTCGGATAGATTCATGGTGGTAGGCCAGCAATATGAGGGTCTATTCATGGATCTGGCCGCGCTTACGGTTTGGTGCGCAAAGGGCATTTATCAGGACGGGAAAGGCGATCACATGCCGGTTAAGGTGCCCGGCAAGCGCTTTGTTGAAACGATCGAATGGAAAGATGTCGATCTTAAAGACGATGAATATGTTCTCAAGATGTTCCCGGTCTCAAGTCTGCCACAAGAACCGGCTGGACGGCTTCAAACGGTCACGGAATATGCTCAGGCCGGCTTCATTAGCCCACGGACGGCACAAAGGCTATTAGACTTTCCGGATCTGGAGCAGGTAGATGATCTTCAGACAGCGGAAGAAGAATACCTGACGATGGCTCTGGAGAAGATGGTTGAAAAGGGAATCGTCTATCACTTCGAGCCTGCATATGATGACCCGCAGCTTGCCCGTCAGTTGGCTTTAGAGTTTTATGCTCAGGGTAAACGTGATGGCATGCCTGAGGATAAGCTCGAATTACTGAGACAGTTTATAGGTGAAATCGATGACGCAGCGGCCAAGGTTCAGGCTGCTCAGCAAGCACAGGCGATGCAGATGCAGGCCATGCAAGGGCAGACCCAGAATGCATCTTCTGTTAACCCAACGGCACAGCCACAGCCTGTTCCACAAAGCGATCTTGTTCCTAACGGCGCCCTAGCGAGCTAGCGGGCATAAAGCTATATATGGCAGAAGCACCAGTAGTCCACACGGCACAGATTCCAGCCACGTCAACCCCGGCAGCCCCGGCGACTGAAACACCAAAAGAAGTGGCGGCCCCAGCGTCAGCCAGCAAAGAAGCTCAAAAAGTTCTTACGGAGCAAGAGCTAGAAGCTAGGCTTGCCAAGGAACAGCAGCGTATAGCCGCGGATCGAAAAGCCAAGGCCAAGCTTCGTGAGTTTGAAGCAGAGCGCAAACAGGCGCGAGAGATCATTGAGAGATGGCAAAAGGTCCAGAAAGATCCCTTTGAGGCCCTTAAGCTACTTGGCTATGACTATGACAAGTTAACCGAGCTTAAGATGGCCCAGGGCACCCCTGATGCCAAGTTTAAGACTGTAGAACAGCAGATTGCTGAGATCCGGGCCGAGCATAAGCGAGAGATCGCGGCTCTTAGGCAAGAGAAGCAAGAGGAGCAGGCCAGGTCAGCCCAGGAAACAGTAGACAGGTGGAAACAGTCGGTATCAAGCTTTGTTGCCGACCATCCCGAGGATTACCAGCTAATTCCAAAGTTTAAGAGCGAGGATCTCGTTACAGAGACGGCCGAAGAATACTTTAAGGTCCATGGCAAGGTTCTATCCAATAAAGAGGCCGCCGACCTGGTGGAAAGTTATCTTGAAGAGCAGGTCATGGAAGCCGCAAAGACCAAACGCGTTCAATCAAAGCTCGGAATGAAAGAAGACGTAAAGAAGGATACACAAAAAAACAGCGCAGTGCAGCCAACCATCACTAATCACACTGTTGGTCATGCGAATGTGTCTGGTCTTTCTCCGGCGACTGAGTCGGAGCGGATTCAGAGGGCTCTGGCGGCTTTGGGCTAAAGACCGCATCCCAGTCCATGGCCAACGGACCGGACAGGTTCCACTTGGCGACTCTTCCGCCCTTTCCGTCCGTCATCCAGTATGACGATCGCGACTCTTCAAAGTCTCGGTAATCTATTTGGTTAGGCATTGTGCTCGGGGGATTTCATGGATTTTGTGGCTATATCCGCCTTTCACTCGTCAGATACTTGGCCTAATGGGAAGCCCATGTCCCAAAAATGATCTCCCCTTCGCCAGGACCACGTCCCTTCTAGTGCTAAAAATAAAATCATTGTTGCTTGCTTCTTGCAAGAGTGTAGAATCGAATCTAAGCGATATTCTTATCAGGTTCTAGCGAGCACATCTCACCAGCGACTATCACGTCCAACAGCTAGTTTTACGGACACCTAAACATAACCGGCGATCAGGCTTCTCACGCGCATGACCCATGACGGTCAACCGCGTCTTTCCCTGTGTTGCCACAAGAAAGGTGACGTGTGTCTAGCTCATACTTAGACCTAACTTCAATGAATGCGGCTCTAAAAGAGCTGTATTCGGACCAAGTGGTCCAGAACATGGTTTATAAAAAGAACCCGTTTCTGGCCATGATCAAGAAAAATGAAGATTTCGGCGGCAAATACAAGCCGATCCCGATTATCTCTGGCGTTTCCCAGGGCCGCAGCGCGACCTTTACGAACGCTCAAGGCAATCAATCGCCGGTCCAAATCGAGTCATTCCTGCTTACTCGTAACCAGGACTATTCGATTGCCACGATTGACAATCAGACCATGCTTGCCTCTAAAACGGACAAGATGGCCTTTTTGGAAGGTTCCAGGGTTGTTATCGATGGCGCCATTCGTTCCATTCAGCTCTCATTGGCATCTGCTATGTACAGGAGCGGAACTGGTTCTATCGGTCAGATCGCATCAGGTGGCATTACCTCTGGCGTGATCACTCTCCAGAACGCACTTCAGGTGGTTAACTTCGAAGTGAACATGGTTCTTCAGGCCAATGCGACCGACGGTGGAGCAACCCCGCGGGCCGCCCTTGGATACGTGATCGCAGTCAATCGTCAGGCTGGCACGGTTACGGTTTCGGCCACGTCAGGCGGAACGGCAGGCAATCCGGCATCCTGGCAGGGCACCGACTACTTGCTCGTTCAAGGCGATAACAACCTGAAAATTACTGGTCTGGCTGGGTGGTTGCCGTCCACGGCTCCCACTTCTACTGACTCGTTCTTCGGGGTTAATCGCTCGGCGGATGTGGTTAGGTTGTCTGGCTATTACACCAACGGTTCGTCCGAGTCGATTGAGGAAGCCCTAATTGACTCTCAGACGAACATTGCCCTTCAGGGTGGATCGCCAGATACCTGCTTCATCAACTACACGAGCTTTGGTGCTCTTAAGAAGGCTCTCGGTGCCAAGGTTGAGTATATCGACCTTAAGGGTCCTGGTGAGATTTCCTTCCGAGGCATCATGCTCCATGGTGATGACGGTGAGATCAAGGTTATTCCTGATAGGAACTGCCAAGCCACTACGGCCTGGATGCTCCAGATGGATACGATGGCACTTGAAAGCCTTGGGCCGGCCCCACAGATCTTAAAGTATGGGGATGGTCTTGAGATGCTTCGTGTTTACAATGCGGATGCCGGCGAGGTTCGCGTGGGATACTACGCACAACTTGCCTGCAATGCTCCGGGCTGGAATGGCCAGGTGGCTCTCCAGGTGTAATTGATAGTGTGGGGGGCCTCGACCATCGAGTGCGCCGAGGTTCCCCGCCCTAAAGAAAGGGAAACAAAATGTCAATTACAGCATCTTTAGCAGTAAGCCCGAGTGCCTGTTTTATAGAGACGCCGGTTAATTGCTCTCTTACGGTTACAAATAGCACCACCGGAGCCATCACGGTTACATCGGTTCAACCGATTGTAACGTGCAACGGTGGGACTGGCGTACCGTCGGCAGCCATTGGGACGGTTAATCTAGGGCCAAATACCCCTTATGCCGCTATTAATGCATCGGGGTCTACTGGGTCTGTGGTTATTCCGTTTTCGGTTGTGTTTCATGTACCGAGCACTAGCGCGTCTGGCGGTTTGTTTGCGGTTGGCGCGAATGTCGTTACTTCAGATGGATCGAACCCGTCGGTTACCGTGGCCACTGTCTCGGTATCCGGAATTACTCAATTGGCGTCTGAGCTGTAGAGAATTATGAAATATTGTCCAGATTGTCAGCAGACTAAGCCTTTCGACGAGTTCTATAAAAAGGGCCGAAATGCTGACTATCTGAACAGTTCTGCTGGGTATGATGGTTTTTGTAAATCATGCCGGAGAACCAGACAGATAGCCTGGAGGAAGAAATATCCTCAGAAGGCTAAAAACGTAGATCTTAAGTCTTATTTTGGAATCGGAATAGAGCAGTACAATGAAATGTTTTCGAAGCAGGACGGCCGTTGCGGGATCTGTCGCCGTCACCAGTCAGGGTTTTCCAGAGCTCTGGCCGTGGATCATTGTCATAATACGGGTAAAATCCGAGGTCTTTTGTGCATGGAATGTAATCATGCCATTGGACAGATGGATGATGATCCCGAGCGGTTAATTTCTGCCGCAAACTATCTGAAGGCTGACCTGGCGGCATTACCAGGGATCGTGGTTCCTATAAAATCACGAGAAAAGGTAGGGTAACTCTATAGCTAACCGCTGGCTCAACCAGTTTCATAGTTCTCTAAATAAAGGAATGTGTTCGGTCTATGCCCGATGCACTGTGGGCGCTACCGGCGCGTTAACCCTGGTTACTGCCAATGGCCAGAGTAATGGCGTAACCAGCGTGGCAAGAAATTCGGCCGGTGACTATACATTCACGCTTCAGGATGCCTGGGTGAGAATGTATGGCGCGCGAGTGAGTTTTGATGAGTCAGGCGGAAGCGCTCCTTCGGTTCCAGCTGCGCCGTTCGCGTTTGTTAAAGCCTATAACCTGGCTTCAAGCGCAAAGACGATCGAGGTAGTGTTTACGGCCGCATCCGGAGCGTCTGGAGCCCTTGTTGCTACCGATCCGGCGAACCATGAGGCATTCTGGATCGAGTTTGTACTTCAGAACTCAACGGCGGTCTAATGCTCCCGTGGGATAAAAAGAAAACGGCTTCTCATATAGTCGGGCGCATTAAGCCTGACGGTATGATGGCCTACGGCGGCGAGGTTAAGAACGAGGAATCATTTGACGATGGCGAGCCGCTTTTGTCAGTTGCCCAAGAACTCCTCGCCGCCATCGAGTCTAAATCAGCCAAGGGCATTTCCAGTTGCCTAAGGATTCTTGTCCAGAAGATCCAGGATGAGGACAGGAAAGAGGACGAAGAGACCTTCGAGCCAAAGGAGTAACAGGTGGCCATTAACGGCATGACCCTGAGCCAGCTTCAAACGGCTGTATTGCAGCGGGCGGACATGCTGACGGCCTCGGGAGTGAGCTCCAATTACATTTCATCGTCTGAGCTAACAAGTTACATCAACCAAAGCTATTTCGAATATTACGATCTTATCACCGATAAGTTCGGCAATGACTACTACGCGGCCCCACCAACCCAATTCACTACAAACGGAACAAGCCAGCTTTATAGCCTTCCGGATGGGGTGACCAGCTTCACAAACGGGGTAAGTGGCGGATCGTTTGTGCCGCCACCGTTTTTCAAACTTCTCGGCGTTGATCTTTCGTTGTCTACCACAAATGACTCGTTTGTGACCCTTCGGCCATTTAATTTCTCTGATCGTAACAGATATGCGGTGCCAAACTTTCAGAGTTTCTATGGGGTAACCAATCTTAGGTACAGGATCATAGGGAGCAATCCCCAGCAAATCTGGTTTACACCGATTCCGAGCCAGGGCCAGACGATGCAGATCTTGTACATTCCGCAAATGACGCAGCTTTCGGCGTCAGGGGATCAGATCTTTGATCCAGCCGGTTGGGGTGAATACATCGTAAACGATGCGGCGATTAAGTGTCTTATCAAAGAAGAGTCGGACGTATCGGTTCTTATGGCAAGGAAGCAGGCATTGATTACAAGAATTGAGGCGGCCGCCGAGAATAGAGACGCAGGAAGCCCGGCCACCGTCAATGATTCGCAATATAGTGATTTTTGGTGGCCTACCGGATCGGGTTCCGGATATGGATCGGGCGCGTTCTGAGCAAGCGCCTGCATGGAATGTTCCAGCAAAGAGATGCACTTGTATTGATTGTGAGCCAGACATGACGCTTAAACGGGTTATCTCACAAGACAGGAATCTCCAGCTTGTCCAGGACAACGTGGACAATGCTATTACTAAGCTTCAAAACAGTCCGATATCTGGATTTTCTGGCGCCTCTTTTATTCAAAATGCAGCGATCGGCACAAGTCAGACTCCGGTTGCTCATAAGCTCGGAAGAACGCCAGTGCTATGGATTGTTGTTGGGATAAACGCAAACGCCACTATTTACTCGAGCCAGGCATCAGACGCTAACTATCTTTATCTGACCGCATCGGCTGGCTGTACTGGTAGTTTTGTGGTGATGTGATGGCACTTCAAGAACAGGTGGTTCCAGTTGAGTTCGGCGGTGGTCTAGACACAAAGACAGATCCACGCGCAATCCCCATTGGAAAGCTAGCCGCCCTTCGGGATGCGATATTCACAAAGCCAAAACAGCTGCGCAAAAGGAATGGATACACCAACATTGCAAAGACCATCATAAACGGTGGAT
>Ga0335069_10012803_pt1 | contig 11791 bp, 10 predicted proteins | sample Lox_Sample_11_FD_206714 | JGI IMG/M metagenome (GOLD analysis project Ga0335069, IMG submission 206714) | Soil microbial communities from Loxahatchee National Wildlife Refuge, Florida, United States - Lox_Sample_1.1 | ecosystem: Environmental > Terrestrial > Soil > Wetlands | place: USA...
TCATTTCGTCGGCCCTGATGAAAAGTTGCCGCCCAGCGCCAGGAGCAACCGGACGCGGTTGACCCGCTGGAGGCCGCGCAGCCGGATGAGGGCCGCTTCGGTGGCGATCTGGCCGGCTTGCAGGTTCGAGACCCAGAGGAGATCCCGACGGCCGGCCAGGTACTGCACGGTCGCGATGCGCACGGCCTCGGTGCGGTCCGCGAGCGCGCTGTCGTCGAACGGCAGGCTGTCTGCCAATAGATACTCGTTGGCGAGGGCGTTCTCGACCTCCTGAAACGCGGTCAGCACGACGCTTCCATATCGAGCGACGACCTCCGCCTGACGAGCGGTCGCGATCTGGACCTTGGCGCGCAGCGTGCCGCCTTCGAAGATCGGGACGGAGACGCCGATGGCCGCCGACGCCATCCAGGGATTCAGGCGCAGCAGTGAGAGCAGCTGGTCGCCCAGGCGCCCTCCCACGAGCGAGATCGAGAAATCCGGAAGGAGCGCGAGCTTCGCCGCCTCCTCCTGGCGAAAGGCCGCGAGCACCTCCCGTTCGGCCGCAACGATGTCGGGCCGTCGCTGCAGGAGCGTCGCGGGAATGCCCGTCGCCGGAGGTGCCGACAGGAGCGGGTAAGTAACGGCCACGTCGATCTCGGCGGCGGGATAGCGCCCGAGCAACACCTCCAGGGCGCGGCGCGTCTCGCCGTACGATTCGCGCGCCGACTCGGCCTCGCTCAGCGCGGATTCGAGCTTGGCGCGCGTGTCGTACACGTCGAGGTCCGAGTCCTTGCCGGCGCTGCGCCGAATCGCCACGAGATCGGCGAGCCGGCGGTAGATCTCGACCGACTTCTCAGCGAGCGCGACGAGTTGCCGCGTCTCGATGGCGAGAAACCAGACCCTGGCCACGGTCGTGGCGAGCGATTGGCGCGCGAAGGCATAGTCGAGCGCGGTGGCTTCATAGCCCGCCTCGGCCGCGGCGCGCTGGGCTCGCAGCTTCCCCCACAGGTCCAGCTCCCAGGTCACGCCCGCGTAGGCGACGGTCGTGTTGAAGTTGGAGTCGTGGTTCTCGTCGCGGGTCGTGCGCCCGCCAAGCGTGACACCGACTTGTGGCAGCAGGCGTGCCCCGACCACGACCACCGCTTGCTGAGCAATCGCCACACGGTCCGCTGCCTGGCGCAGGTCCAGGTTGTTCGCGATTGCCTCGGCGACGATCGCCTCGAGCGCGGGGTCGTCGAACGACCGTAGCCAGTCGTCGGCGACGGATCCGGCGCCGGGCTCGGCTTTCCACGCCGGTGGAATGGTCGTGGCCTTCGGCAGCGCCTCGGTGACCACCGCGTCGTGGGGCGGCGGCGTCTTGAGCGCGCAGCCGGCGAGCGCCGCGGCGACGAGCACGATGGCGAGCGTCCGAGCGCGCATCAGCCGGAGAACGGGTAGATCCAGTTGAACCATGTGTAAGAGCGGATGCCGATCTTGCGGAGCATCACGAATCCGCTGTGGGGGTTGGTGTAGATCGTCGCCCGGCCCTGGGCGCCGATCGGGAACTTCGATTGGTCCGGGTCGTCGAGACGGATCGCCACGGCGAACTGGCCCTGAGGAACCGCGGTCGGCACCGCCTTGAAATCCGGAAGGGCGCCGCTCGGCAGCATCTGTCCGGCGCCGCTTCCTCGCCAGATCGCCAGGACCTTTCCCGGGAAGATCTGACCCGGATACAGGTCGATCGCGGCTTCGACTGGCTGGCCGGGCTTCACGTACTTCAGGTTTTCCTGGAAGAAGTTGGCCAGCAGATACCGGCCGGCATCGCAGATGAACGAGGCGATCGCGCCGACGCGGATGTCCCCCGCGACCATGCCCGGGCGCACCTGGAGGTTGATGACGCGGCCGTCTTCCGGCGCCACGATCAGGGTGTTGTCGAGATAGTAGATCGCCTGATCGAGTTCGGCTTGAGCGGCCGCGACCGTCGTGTTGACGCCGTTGATCTGCGAGTCGTAGCGCAGCTTCGCGCGCAGCTGGTCAGCCTGCGCCTCCTTGATGGCAGACTCGTCGGCCGCGACCTGCGCCTTCCACTTCTGCGCGTCCTCTTCCGGGCCGGCGCCGCGCCCCGCCAGATCGGTCGAGAGCTTCTGCTGATACGTCGCATAGGCGAGCTCACTCCGGAGTTTGTCGACCTTCTGTGCCGCGGCCTCGGCGTCGGCCTTCATCACTTTCACGTTCTGCTTCGCCTGGGCCAGCTGCGCCTCGAGCTGTTGGACCTTGTACTCGTACGGACGGCGGTCAAACTGGAACAGCGGTTGCCCCTTCTTGACCGGAACGTTCGGCTCCACCAGGACCGCGGTGACGAGCGTCGGCTCGGGCAGTCGGGGGATCAGCTGGATCGTGTGCTGGACCACCTTGGCCTCAGTCGCATAGGGCGTCACGAACCGCAACCCGATCATGAAGATGATCAGGATGTGCAGGCCGAAGAAGACCGAGATGACGCCCCACGCGATGCTGAACTTGAGCCAGCGGAACTTGAAGAAGACCAGCCAGACGGCGACCACGTAGCCGAAGAGAAGGACGAGGCCTGCGATCATCGCGGACTCGGCTCAGCTCTTCTGGTCCGGAAGCGGCGGCGAGTCCGCCTCGCCAGCCGGGTTGCTCGACGCCCCCGGCCGAGCCGACGACGGCTTGCCGCCGAGGCGAGCGATCTCCTCCTCGGTGTCCTTCGCTTCCTCCCCGGGGAAGCGCCGGATGTCGATGACGTTGGTCGGCTTGAAGGCCCAGATGAAGGCTTGCATCCACGGATAGATCGTCGGCAGCAAGCCGGCGTAGCCGAGCAGCTTGACCGCCTCGGCTTCCGGATGCCTGCGGGCGATCGCAATCCGCCCCGGCAATCCCGCGAGCCAGATCCAGGCCACGACGCCGGCGACGACGGCCAGGAGTAGGGTGAGAAACGTCAGGTAGTCCCAGATGTCGAGCTGAAATCCGAGCATGGTCCTCCCCGGCCGCGGTTCCCGCCGAGGAAAATGTGGGCGACCCGACAGGGTCGCCCACGAGGTCACATCATCTCGTGCTCTCCCGATCGATCACTGGCCGGCCGCCTTGTTTCGCGGTGGCTTGTTGGGATCGAGCGCTGGCACAGGGTTCGAGGGATTTTGCAGGTTCGGCCGCAGGTCGGTCGACGCTCCGCCCGGGAAACGGCGGGTGTTCGGATATTTGACGATCGACTTGTCGAACTCGAAGAGCACCGGCTCGATGAGCGACAGGACCCAGCCGTTGTCCTGGCCGGCGTACTTCCCCGGCGAGGTCGAGGGCATGCGATAGGACATGGCGCCGTTGAACGCCATGTCGTACTTCTCATAAGGGTCCATGGTGAGGTTGTAAACGGCCCCGATGCCGCCGAGAGTCTGCTCGGGCCCGAGCCAGGTGTCCTTGGCGGTCCACAGGTACTTCCACGCGATCTTCAGATCCGGGTTCTCGGGGTCGCCACCGATGTCCACGCGGATCCCGCCGAACGCCTCGCCGTCGATGTAGATGAACGAATTCCGTGCGGAACTCGGGGACTTGCCGGTGACATACGCGCTGTTGTCGATGCCGTCGAAGTAGATGCCCTTGCCATTGTTGTCGACCCAGGCGCCCGTTGGCGGCGGCGTCAAGCCGGCCATCGCCGCGGCAGTCGGCCACACGTCCATGTGGGTCATCATCTGGTCGAGAACGGCTCCGGCCGGAATCCTTCCCGGGGCCCACATGATTCCCGGCACACGGTAGGCACCTTCGAAGGCGGAGCCCTTCTCGCCGCGGAACGGCGTCGCGCCCGCATCCGGCCACGCATCCTGCCAGGCGCCATTGTCGGCGGTGATGATCACGATCGTGTCGGGTGCCTCGGCCCGAATGGCGTCGATGATGCGGCCGACGTTGGAGTCGAGCTCCAGCATCGAGTCGGAATAGTTGCCGAGCCTCGACTTCCCCCGGAACGGCGGTGCCGGGTTTGTCGGGTTGTGCATCTTCATGAAGTTGACGTCCATGAAGAAGGGTTTCGCGTCCCTGGCGTGCGCTTTGATGTAAGCAACCGCCGAATCAGCCTGCCGCACGTCGAAGTTGGCGAGATAGTCGTAAGTAATGAGCGCGACCTTTGCGGCGGGCTTGCCGGCAGTCCCCTCCCACTCGTAGAGGTTGCAGACCTCCTGGTATTCCTTCCAGTAAGCCGCGTTGTATTTTGGAAACCAGGGATGGAAGTTCGGCGACGTGTCGTCGTAGGAATAGACGCCCGGATAGTAGGCGGCGAACTCCTTCATCTCGTCGAAGCCGTGCTCGGTCGGATAGAACTCCGGCTTGTCGCCGAGGTGCCACTTGCCGGAGAAGTACGTCGAGTAGCCGTTCTTCCTGAAGAACTCGGCGATCGTCGGCGTCTCCTTCTTCAGCCCGTTCTCGTCGCCCGGGGCGATGACGACCGAGAGCGCCGTGCGGATCGGGATCCGGCCGGTAATGAACGATGAACGACCCGCCGTGCAACTCGACTGGCCGTACCAGCTCGTGAAGACCGCACCCTCGCTGGCGATGCGGTCGATGTTCGGCGTCGGGTGCCCGAGCGCCTTGCCGCCCCTGTAAGCGCCGAAATCGCTCCAGCCTACGTCGTCCATCATCAGCATGACGACGTTTGGCCTCTTGCTTGCGGCCTGCGCAGGCACAGCGGCGGCGCACAGCAGGGTTGCCGCACCCGCCGCGATGGCCACGAATAGACCCCGACGTCTCTTATCGCCCATAGCCTTCATCCCACTCCTTCTGTCCGGTTGCTGCCGGTCGCCTCATTGCTCGAACGCGAAAATCTTCTTCCAGTCGTTTTTCATGCTGATGACGGTCCAGCCCTTCTTCTTCGCCTCGTCGTAGAGCGCCTGGGTGAAAGTGCCGACCTTCGTGTCGGGAAGACCCGTGGCAGGGCCGTAAGCGTACTCGCGCTTCGCGTCATCGTGGAGCACGAGCATCATCAGGCGCGCCCCATCACCGGCGCCCGTGTACTCGAGCATCTGCTGGTCGCCCGTCGAGTTGCCGAAAGCCGCGTACGGGCGCCGCCCGATCATCAGGTGGATGCCCTCGGGCTTGCCCGCGTCGTTGTCGTTCAAGAGCAGTTTCGGCTCCTTGGTCAGGTACGGCTTGCCGTTCTTGTCGTAGCCGTACTTCGTGCCCAGGGCGGTTCCGACGACCTGCTCGGGCGGAATGCCGTAGGTCTGCTCCGAATAGACGCGCACGAAGTCCTGGCCGCCGCCCGTCACGATGTAGGTCTTGTAGCCGCTGGCGCGAAGGTACTTGAGTACTTCCTGCATCGGCTGATAGGTGAGCTCCGTGTAGTGCTTCTTCCAGCGCCCGTCGCGGGCCTCAGCGATCCACTTCCTCACGTCGGTCTGGAAGTCGTCCGTGCTCATTCCGGTGAGCGTCGCGACCGCGATTTTCTCGAGGTCGGGCATGGTGAGCTTCGCCATCGCCTCGCGGTCGCCGGACATCACCGTCTTGTAGGGCTCGACGCTGGCGAGCTCGGGCTTCGCCTTGACGAGGGCCGGAACCCGGTCGAAGCAGTACATGAGCTGGCTGTAGACGGGATGCGAAACCCAGAGCGTGCCGTCCTGGTCGAACGTCGCGATCCGTGCTTCCGGCGGCACGAACTTCAGGCTCGCCTTGTCAGTTGTGGCCTTCACGAAGTCCAGGATGGCCTTCTTGGCCGGGCCGTCGTTCCAGGATGAGAGCGGGTCCTGTGCGATCGCGGTCACACGACCGGCCATGGCGAAAACGAGGAGGATGACTACCCTACGGAGCGCTTTCATGAGACCTCCCCTGGGGATTTAACATCGCGCACGCAAGGCGCCGCGCTGATGCAAATGCATCAGGAAGCGGCGAAGAAGCGGAGATCCACTGCAGCCGGCGGCCATGTCCGCCCCGAACTTGAATTCACGACCCGCTACCGCCCGCTCACTCGAAAGCTTCGGCAGCACCGGCGTCAGCTGGATCTGGATGTTCCAGAGTTGGCCGAAAGGATCCGGCTGCGTGACGATGTACTGGCCCGCCAGCTGGATTTTGACGGGAAGGCGGCCGAACTTGAAGATCCGGCCCGACGCGCTCGCCGAGTATCCTCCCGCTGCAGATCCCAACCCGGCTGATCAGGACGGATCATTGGTCGCTTCCGCGGGCGAATTCGCGGACGAATTGCGGGCGAATTCTGGAGACAACCTGGGAGAAACCGGGATCAAGAAAGCCTTGAGAACATTGCCTCGCTTGTCCCCGGTTGGTATAGGTTGGCGGCGTGTGGGAGTCGAGCCCACCCGTCCTGGGAGCTCGGCTGCGCCAGCCCATCCTCCATCTCCGCAACTCGCCGTGTGGACTCAGTGTGGACTAAAGTGGCCGACCTCATTGACGTCGGCAGCACTTGATCTTGATGGCGAGCAGCGCAGAAACCCGCTTCCAGAGCCCATTTCTTCGCCTCGATCGAGGTCAGCCGACCTCCACCGATCTCCATAGCTTTGGCCCTTCCGAAGGCTTCGTAAACCGCAGGTCACCGGTTCAAGTCCGGTCATCGGCTCCATCCCGCAACGCCACGGCCCGCCCATGGGTCGTTTCAGGAGGCAATCATGGAGCTCAGCGCCCGCAACCAGCTCCAGGGAAGGGTCACGTCCGTCAAGCGCGGCACGGTCGTCGCGGAAGTGGCGATCGAGGTCGGCGGCGGCCAGACGATCGTCTCGACGATCTCGCTCGCGTCGGTCGACCGCATGAAGCTCAGGGAAGGCGACGCGGTCACCGCCTTCGTCAAGGCGAGCGAAGTCATCGCGAAGTAGCCGTTCGGCGGGAACCGGGCCGCCCGCCCCGGGTTCTTGTCTCCTGGAGGAGAACCCGTCATGTTCGACCGGACGCTGATCGAATCCGGGAAAGACCCCTCGCCCGCCGGCCGCAAGAAGAGCCTGCCCCTGGCGATCGGCCTGCACGCCGCGACGATCGCCGCCCTCGTCGGCGCGACCGTCTGGAGAGCCGGCGAGCCGCCGGAACCCGTCCAACGCATCGAGATCTGGGACGGCCCGCCGCCGCCGCGCGGGACGGGGGGCGAACGGGCGGCGCCCGTCCATCCGGCACGGCCTCAATCGAGCGCCGCGCCCCCCGTGGTCGCCCTCCCGCCGACCACGGCATCGGCCGAAGACACGTCGCCCTCCGATCCCGAGCGGTCGGGAGCCAAGGAGGGCGAACAGGCCGGCTTTGCGACCGGGGTCGAAGACGGCACCGGCAGGCAACCTGTCGTCGGGACCGGACCCGTCACCGTTGACGAAACCCCGCTGCGCCCGGGCGGCGACGTCGTCGCGCCGGTTCCCCTCTCCCGGGTCGATCCGGAGTATCCCGAGTCGATGCGCCGCGGCCATGTCGAAGGCGTCGTGATCCTCGAAGCGATCATCACGGCGTCCGGCGACGTCGCCGACGTGCGGGTCCTGAAATCCGTCAACCCGATCCTCGACAGAGCGGCGACCGACGCCGTCCGCCGGTGGCGCTACCGCGCCGCGACGTTGAACGGCCGCGCGGTCCGCGTCTATCTCACGGTGACGGTGACTTTCGGCCTGCGCTCCTGACGGCTCAGGGCTTCTTCGCGGCGTTGGTCCCGAGCGAGCGGACTTCGATTTTCGCGAGGCCGTACGCCGAGCGCGCGCGCTGGCCGACGACCATCAAGCGCACCGGGCCCTGGTCGGCCGGCAACGGCCCCTGCGCGGTCTCGGCCACGAGATACACGCGCGGATCCGCGCGGTGCATCGTCAGCTCCCCGACCGAGAAGGCGACCGTATAGCCGTCGCGGCCGCTCGCGACGACGACGTCCGGCGCGAGCTTGCGCTCGTTCGGCATGCCGGCGGTGACGAGACCAGCCTTCTCGAGGACTTCGAGAAGGGGCCGGCCGCGGTAAACGATCGTTCCCTGCGGTCCATCGACTTCGACCTCGCCGGCGCCGGCCGCGAGCAGCCCCGCCGGCGTCACCGCCGCGTCGGGGTGACCCGGCAGAACGAGCACGGGCGCCGCGCCGTCGGCGGCGACGAGAATCGGGGCCAGGAGCAGGCCGGCCAGGGCAACACGGAGCCTCATGCGTTCCTCCCTCTCGAAGGGAAACATCTTACCGGCCCGGCTTTCCGGGAATGCGAACGCCCGCGCGGCAGTTCCCCCTTGCCGGGGCCCGATCCCGGCGAGACAATCCGTGATGGTGAATCACCTCGAATCCCGAAAAGGCGGCAACGGCCGCGGATGGGGCGTCCGTCCCCGCCGGGCCGCCCTGCTGCTGTTCACGATCGCGGCACTTCTCTACGTCGGCATGCAGAGCCGCGTGGCGCAGCGGCTTCCGACCCGCGCGCCGGAGGAACTGCTGACGTCGTTTTCCGACCCGGTCAAATTCCCGCTGCCCGAAGAACGGGTGCTCGATCCGGTCTGCACCCTGACTCCCGCCGCGGAAGAAGTCGCCTCCCGCCCGCCGGCGCGCCCCCTTCGCGCCACGCCCGCCTCGGTTCTCTTCGCCGGCGAGCGGCGAATCGCCGCCCACCTCCTCCGCGCTCCTCCCGCCGCCCTCTGACGCGGCGGGGCTGACGCTCCGCACGCGGCGACCCGTTCCGGGCGCCGCGGCCGTTTCGACCGTCGCCGCTCGCTCGCGAGCCGCGACCCACGAGCGTAGAGGAGCCGACGAATGACCAGGCATCGGAAGCGAACGATCATGATCGCGGGCGCCGCGGCGGCCGCGGTGCTGCTGTGGGCCGTCTTCGCGCGGGGCCGCGCGCCGCGCCGGGACGCCTCGGCCGAGTCGGCGCGGCCGGTGTCGGTCGCGGTGGCGCGGAAGACCCCGCTCCAGACGACCCTGACCCTTTCCGGCGAGTTCAAGCCTTTCCAGGAAGTCGACCTCCACGCGAAGGTCGCGGGTTACATCAAGACGATCTCCGTCGACGTCGGCGACCGCGTCCGGGCAGGCCAGGTCCTCACCGTGCTCGAGATCCCCGAGCTCGTGGCCCAGCGCCAGGAGGCCGACGCCTCGCTCGACCGTTCCCGTTCCGCCCACGACGCGACCCACTCGGCGTACGCGCGGCTGAAGGAAGTCTCCGAGACCCGGCCCGGCCTGATCGCCGCGCAGGAGCTCGAGGACGCGTTCGCGCGGGACAAGCAGGCCGAAGCCCAGATGGCCCAGGCCTCGGCCACCCTGCGACAGGTCACGGCGATGTCGGACTACTCGCGCATCACGGCGCCGTTTTCGGGCGTCATCGTCAAGCGCTACGCCGACACCGGCGCCCTGATCCAGGCCGGCACCTCGTCCAACACGCAGGCCATGCCGGTCGTCCGCCTGGCCGAGGACGATCGCCTCCGCCTCGTCCTCCCCGTGCCGGAATCCGTGGTGTCCCGCATCCACGTCGGCACGACCGTCCGCGTCCGCGTGCCGGCGCTCGACCGGACGCTCGAGGGCCACGTCGCCCGGCTCTCCGACGACCTCGACCGCCAGACCCGGACGATGGAGACCGAGATCGACGTCCCGAACTCCGACGCGACCCTCGTCACCGGCATGTACGCGGAGACCGTGCTCGTCCTCGCGAGCAAAGAGGCCTCGCTGACCGTCCCGATTCAGGCCGTCTCGCGCAACGGCACGGAGGCGACGGTGCTCGCCGTGTCACCGCAGGATCGGATCGAGACGCGGACCGTCAAGATCGGCCTCGAGGGTTCACGCCGGCTCGAGATCCTCGACGGCCTCGCCGAGGGCGACCGCGTCGTCCTCGGCGGCCGCGGCCAGCTCCGCGCCGGCGACGTGGTCAAACCGCAGCCGATCGAAGAGGCGAAGGCCGGGGCGGAGGAGTTCTGATGTCGCGCTTCGCCATCCGCCATCCCTACTTCATCGTCGTCGTCTTCCTGATCGTCGCGCTCCTCGGCACGACCACCCTCGTGCGGATGCCCGTCGACCTCTTCCCGTCGATCAACATCCCGGTCGTCGTCGTCGCGACGTTCTACTCCGGGATGCCGCCCGAGCAGATCGAGACGAGCATCACCGGACGCTTCGAGCGCTTCTTCACCCTCGGCAGCGACATCGACCACATCGAGTCGCGGTCGCTCCCCGGCGTGAGCCTGATCAAGATCTACTTTCACCCGGGGGCCGACGCCAACGCCGCGCTCTCCCAGATCTCGAACCTCGCCCTGGCGAACCTCCGGCGCCTGCCGCCCGGCACGCTGCCGCCCGTCGTCTTGAAATTCGACGCGTCGAGCCTGCCCGTCTGCCTCATCACGCTCAAGGGCGAGGGTCTCGACGAGACGCAGCTGCGCGACCTCGGCCAGTACGCCGTGCGCAACCAGGTGGCCAACGTCGCGGGCGCCTCCGTGCCGCAGCCGTTCGGCGGCCGCTATCGCCAGATCATGGTCTACGTCGACCCGCTGAAGCTCGAGGCGCACCAGCTCTCGGTCATGGACGTCGTCCGGACCGTCAACGACGCGAACCTGATCCTGCCGGCCGGCGACGTGCGCATCGGCCCGACCGACTACAGCCTCTACACCAACAGCCAGCTCCCCGACACCGACGAGATCAACGCCCTGCCGGTCAAGACCGTCGGCAACGCGTCCGTTCTCGTGCGCGACGTCGGCGAGGCGCGGGACGCCCAGCAGATTCAGACCAACATCGTCCGCGTCGACGGCCAGCGCTCCGTCTACCTGCCGATCCTGAAGCAGGGCGGCGACACGAACACGCTCGCCGTCGTCGACGGCATCCAGAAGGCCGTGCACGGCCTGACGGACGTCCCGCGCCAGCTCTCCGCGAGCGTCGTCTTCGACCAGTCGCTCTTCGTCCGGCGCGCGATCGAGAACCTCCTCCACGAGGGCGGCATCGGCCTGATCCTGACCGGGATCATGATCCTGCTCTTCCTCGGCAGCGTCCGCGCGACCGTGGCGGTCTTTCTCTCGATTCCGCTGTCCGCGCTCGCGGCGTTTCTCGCGATCAGCGGCGGCGGCGGCACCGTGAACACCATGGTCCTCGGCGGCCTCGCGCTCGCCTTCTCCCGCCTGATCGACAACTCGGTCGTCGTCCTCGAGAACATCTTCCGGCACCTCGAGATGGGCGAAGCGCCCGACGTCGCGTCGGAAAAGGGCGGCGCCGAGGTCGCCTTGCCCGTGCTCGCGGCGACGCTGACGACCGTCGTCGTGTTCCTGCCGGTCATCTTCCTCTACGGCGTCAGCCGGTTCCTCTTCTCGGCGCTCGCCCTCGCGGTCGCGCTCTCGCTCTTCGCCTCGTACTTCGTCGCGATGACGGTCGTGCCGCTCTTCTGCTCCCGTTTCCTCCGCACGGCGCACCTCGAGGAGGACCACGTCGACACCCTCTCCGCTTTCGGCCGGTTCGTGCACCGCTTCAACCACCGGTTCGAACAGCTCCTCGACAGATACGTGCGCTCCCTGGCGGTGTCCCTGGCTCGCCCGGCCGCGACCGTCGCCGGGCTGATCGGCGTCTGCCTCCTGAGCTTCTCGCTCTTCCCGCTGCTCGGCGTCTCGTTCTTTCCGCGGACCGACCCCGGGCAATTCGTCATCAACCTCAAGGCGCCCTCCGGCACGCGGCTCGAGCTGACCGAGGACTCCGTGAAGAAGGTCGAGGCCGCGATCCGCAAGGTCGTGTCCCCCGAGGACCTCGGCATGATCGTCTCGAACATCGGGACGACGCCGGACTTCTCGGCGATCTACACGTCGAACTCCGCCTCTCACACCGCCTTCACCCAGGTGAGCCTCAAGGAGGACCACCGCGTCGGCAGCTACGAGTACATGAACCGGGTGCGAAAGCGCCTGCGCGACGAGCTGCCCGAGCTGACGTCCTACTTCC
>Ga0335069_10012804_pt1 | contig 11791 bp, 11 predicted proteins | sample Lox_Sample_11_FD_206714 | JGI IMG/M metagenome (GOLD analysis project Ga0335069, IMG submission 206714) | Soil microbial communities from Loxahatchee National Wildlife Refuge, Florida, United States - Lox_Sample_1.1 | ecosystem: Environmental > Terrestrial > Soil > Wetlands | place: USA...
GAGCTAGGAGGTAGGAGGTACGAATGAAGGATAATCCAAAAAATCCCGTTCGTCAAAAAAACTTGTGCATATCTCTTACCTCCTACCTCATATCTCCAAGCTCTAAGCTCCAAACTCCCCCTACAACAGATACTCCCCGCCCGCCTCGTGCTTCGGGACGAGGTTCGGGTCGGTAGGCAGGGTAAACGTCATCGTCGTACCCCGGTTCAGCTCGGATTCCGCCCAGATCTCGCCGCCATGCGCCTTCACGATGCCGCGCGCGATATAGAGGCCAAGCCCGGAACCTTCCGTCTGCAGCTTCATGGCATTCTCGGCCCGATAGAACTTATTGAACAGTTTCGGCATGTCCTCCGGCGGGATGCCGATACCCGTATCCTTCACGCTGACCGCCACGTATGGCCGGCCGGGCACCTGGTCGGCCTTCACGATGACCTCCCCGTTCTCGATGTTGTAGCGGATGGCGTTCTCGATAAGGTTCACCAGCACGAGCGGCAGCCGCTTCGGATCGATCATCACGTGCGGGAGGTCGCCCGCCGGCCGGTCGAAATACAGTTTGACGCCCGCTTTTTGCGCGGACGGCAGGACGTCGGCCAGCACCTTCCCAATGAAGGCGACGAGGTCGGTATCCTCGAACGCATAGCCGAACTCGCCCTCTTCCATTTTCGCGATGTTCAAAAGGTCCTCGATGCGGCGCAGGAGTCCCTGGCTTGCGGCGAGCGCGTTCTGCACGATCATCTTGTCCGTATCGTTCAGCTCCGTCGCCGTCGCCAGGGACTGGATCGCCCACGTGATGTCGGTCACCGGCCCCCGGAGCTGGTGCGACGCCACCGTGACGAACTCGCTCTTCGAGCGGACCGCTTCGACGAACGCCGTCTGGTTGCGGACGATCTTCATGAACGCGAACGGGACGCCCTTCTCGTTGGCGAGCGGCGCCGTCGTCACGCGGAACTCCGACTGCGGATCGACAAACGAAAGGTCGGCAACCTGGGGATACTCGCCCTCTTTTGACCGCGCGACCACGCGCGGCGCGAGCGACGGGAACACCACCTGCACGAGCGTGCGCCATCCGGCCGCCTCGACGTCGCGGGGCGAAAGCACGTGGCCCACCACGTCATCCGCGCGCAGATGGAACAGCCGTTCCGCCGCCGGATTGAAAAAAATAACGCGGAACCCTTCTTCGTAAACAATGATCGCATCGTCCAGTATGCCGAGGATGCCGGCCAGCTCGCTGCGCTCCGTCATGGCGCCCAGGTCCGTCTGCGCCGCGTGATACATGCCGACAAATGCAAGGATGAAGACAATGGCCAGCAGCGCCCCTTCCACCAGCAGCAGGAACGGGGACGTCACCGCGATGACGTCGACCACGAACGCCGCCATAACGACGGCAAGCAAAACCCAAACCAGCCAGAAACCCTCCCGGGCGACGACGTCTAGAAACTTTGGCTGCCGCTTGTCCATATCCCTAATGATATCAGAATAGCGAGCCTTGTGCCGGCTTGGCCGCCGGCCTTCCGGCGATCTCCCCGTCCAGCCGCTTCAATAAGGTTGCCGAACCAAGCGTTTTGAAGTAATCAGCGAGCGCCGCGCGGTCATTCCGGACAGCAAGCGAATCGATGTCCCCCAGCTCGACCGGCACGTGCCGATCGAGGACCACCAGCTCCTTCGAAAGCTCTGCCTCTTTCCTGAAGGTCCGCAGCCGCTCCGCGATTTTCGAATCCGCAGGGGCGCGCCGTAAAACGCCTTCGACCGTGCCGAACCGCCGGAGGATCTCCGTCGCCGTTTTCGGACCGATCCCGGGAACGCCCTTGATATTGTCCGATGCGTCGCCGACGAGCGCTTTGTAATCGACCAGGTTTGCCGGCGGCAGGCCGTATTTTTCCACGACGGCCTTCTCGTCATAAATGGTCGTGTCGCTCACGCCTTTGTTGAAAATGCGGACCACGACCTTCTCGTCCTCGACGAGCTGCAGCGTGTCGCGGTCGCCGGTCAGGATGACGACCTGCAGGCCCGGTCCCCCGCGGAACTTTTCCGCGAGCGTCGCGATGAGGTCGTCCGCCTCGAATCCCGGCTTTTCAAATGTCGCGACACCGAAGGCCCTGAAGAGGTCGTGCGCCTCCACGATCTGCGCGATGAGCTCGGCGGCGGCCGGCGGCCTCTGGGCCTTGTACCCGGCGTACTTTTTATCCCGGAACGTCGGCTCCGGCCGATCGAAAAGCGCCGCGGCATAGTCGGGCTTGTCCTCGCGCCATAATTTCAGGAGGATCGAGCATATCCCGTACAGCGCGCCGGTCGGTCGGCCGTCGGGCCCGGTGAACGGCGGCAGGGCGTGGAATGCGCGGTGGATGATGGAGTTCGCGTCGATCAGGAGAAGCCGCTTCATCCCGTTATTATAACCCCCCTTTCATTTTCCTTCCTGCCGTGCCGGAACCGGACCCAGACCGTCCCCGGCGGCAAAAGCTTTTTTATATTCTCCGGCCACTCGACAAGGACGATATTTTCCGGGTCGGCCATGATCTCCCGGAGGCCCAGCACCTCGAGCGCATCCGGCTTTTTGATGCGGTAGGCATCGAGGTGATAAAGGTTCCCGAACCGGCCGGAGGACGGGCCGGAGAGGGCATATCGACGCATAAGCACGAACGTCGGACTGGCCACGCGGCGCCTGACGCCCAGGCCGCGCGCGAATCCCTGGGTGAATGTCGTTTTCCCCGCGCCGAGGTCTCCGGCGAGAGCGAACACGGCGGCGCGGACGCGGCGCTTCGGCCGGCGGCCCGCGGCGAGCTTCCGCGCGATGCTATCGCCGAGGTCCGCCGTCTTCCGGGAAGATGAACTTTGAAAAATTTTCATGGCTTCGTACGGAATATACCACAAGCACCGAGAGAATGGCAGATACGGCGAACAGCATGCCCAGAAACGGCAGGGCGCCGGGCGAATATTGGTTTAACGGCTGGCCGCGCGGATATTCCCGCGAGGTGATAGCGGTGCTCCCGACGATCTGGTTGGCCGCGCCGGGGGTCGGATCGGCCCACGTGAAATGCTCCGCCGTGTCGGTGGCGTAGTTTATCCGCGACAGGCTCTCTCCTTCCGGCGCCGACCCATCGAAGGACGACTGGTCGGCGAGCCTCCCGGCCGCATCGTAAAGCCGCAGCTCTTCGCTGTTGTTCTTGAGCGTCAGCTTCGTATCGCCCCGCCGCAGGAGCAAGAAACCGCCCGGTCCGACCGAACGCCCGCTGAGCGAAAATATCTTCTTCCCGGTGGTATGCAGGGTCCACCCATCCAGCCTGGCGGCACTGGCGCCGGTATTGAAAAGTTCGATGAACTCCCCCTGGGCGTCATCGCCCGCCGGGTTGGGCAGCCACTCGTTAATGAAGACCATCCACCCACTATACTCCCCGGGGATTAAAACTCTCTAAAGCAATTCGCCCCGGTCCCGGACCCCGAGGTGCCGGTACGCCGCCGGGAGCACGATGCGGCCCGCCGACGACCGCTGGAGGAAGCCGAGCGTCATAAGATACGGCTCGAAAATGTCCTCTATCACGCCCCGGTCCTCCGAAAGCGCCGCCGCGAGAGTATTGATGCCGACCGGGCCTCCATTGAACTTCTCGATGATCGTAAGCAGGAGCCGGCGGTCGTGCGGTTCGAGCCCCGCCTCATCGATCTCAAGCATCTCGAGCGTTTTCCGCGCCGCCTCGCGGTCGATCACGCTCGTGCCGTGCACCTCCGCGAAATCCCTCGCGCGCTTCAGGAGCCGGTTCGCGACCCGCGGCGTGCCGCGCGATGCCCGGGCAAGGATCTCGACCGCCTCCGGATCGGCTTGGATGTTCAGTATCTTCGCGGAGCGGTGCAGTATCTTTTTAATATCTTCGGCCTCGTAATATCCCAGACGCATCGTGGCGCCGAAGCGCGAACGGAGCGGCTGGGAAAGCAGGTTCTCGCGCGTGGTCGCGGCGATCAGCGTGAACGGCGGCAGGTCGAGCGACAGCGTCCGCGCGGAAGGCCCTTTGCCGACCACAAGATGCAGCTTCCGCGACTCCATAGCCGGGTAGAGCACCTCTTCGATCATCGGATTGATGCGGTGCGCCTCGTCGATAAAAAGGATCTCGTTCGGCGCGAGGTTCGTGAGGATCGCCGCAAGGTCGCCCGTTTTCTCGAGCGCAGGGCCGGAAGTGGTGCGGATCATGCCGCCCAGCTCGCGCGCTACCAAATAGGCAAGCGTCGTCTTCCCGAGTCCCGCCGGGCCGGAAAACAAGAGATGATCGGATGATTCTTCGCGCTTTTTCGCCGCATCGAGGATCACGCGCAAGCCGTTCTTTATCTTTTCCTGGCCGACATACTCGTCCCACGCCGTCGGGCGCAGGGTCGAATCAATATTGCGGTCATCATGGTTGTTTTGAGGTGTTTTAGGCATCGGATTTGGCGCTGGTTACCCATAGTATGATGCCACTTGACAAAAAAATCCAGCCATGCTAACATATCCCCTAGATAAGGTAGTTGTTTCAAATCTGGGGGCGGGAATTATTTCTAAAAATTTCAGGACGGACCGGTCCCGGCTGGCCCTATCCTTTGAGTAATTCTAGTCCCTTTGCCTCCGGGCAGTAGGGTTTTTATCCTTTCGCGAGGAATTGCCCCCAGGTTTGAGATTGCTACTTTATAAGTTTAACAGGAAAGGAGAAGAAAATGTACGTGACATGGCCAGCGAGCCCTGTCGCAGGAACGGGGCGAGCGTGCGCGAGGGTGTCGTGGCAGAGGGAGGCGGCACTACCACGAGATCTCGCCGGTAACGCTCTCCACCTCGCTCCAGGTCGTCTTGCCCTCGAGCACCTTCAGAATCCCGTCCTCCTGCATAGTCACCATCTCCTGCCGCTTCGCCACCTCGCGGAGCGCCACCTCCGACGCCTCTTTCAGGATGGTCGTCTCGAGGTCCGCGCCGCCTTCCAAAAATTCGAACACGCCCACCCGGCCCCGGTATCCAAGGCCATTGCATTCGGCGCACCCAACCGCCTCGAAGACCGAATAGGCCTGGTATTTCGTTCTATCCACCCTTGCCGGCAGCCGCGCGATAAACGCAGCTATCTTCGCCTTCATGGCGTCATCCATGGCAGCCGCCTTTTTGCACTTCGGGCACAGCACGCGCACCAGGCGCTGGGCGATGACGAGCGCGAGCGCCGGCCCGATCGAGACCGGCTTCACGCCAAGATTGATGAGCCGCGGCACCGCGCCCACGGCATCGTTCGTGTGGAGCGTCGAGAACACCAGGTGGCCCGTGAGCGCCGCCTGCATCGCGATATCCGCCGTCTCGAGGTCGCGCACCTCGCCGACCAGGATCACGTCCGGGTCCTGCCGTACGATCGCCCGCAATCCGTTCGCGAAGGTGTAGCCGGACTCTTCGTCCACCTGCGTCTGCTCCACGCCATCGATGCGGTATTCTATCGGGTCTTCGAGCGTGATGATCTTGATCTCCGGGTTGTTCATCGTACGGAGAAATGCGTAGAGCGTCGTCGTTTTCCCGGAACCGGTCGGGCCGGTGTTGAGGATGAGCCCGTTCGGCCGGTCGAGCTGTTTTTTGACCAGCGCCAGGTTGTCCTCGCGCAGGCCGAGGTCCGGGAGCCCCACCATCGTCGCCGACGGGTCGAGGATGCGCATGACGATCGTCTCGCCGAACTCGGCGGGGATGATCGATACGCGCATCTCGATCTCTTTGTCGTCCAGCCCGATCGTGAACCGGCCGTCCTGCGCCTCGTCGCGGACGTTCAGCTTCATCGCGGAGAGCAGTTTAATGCGGGAAACAAAAGTCGCATAGGCCGCCGGGTCGAAATCATCGAACACGTCGTGCAGCAGCCCGTCAACGCGGAAGCGGACCTTCGCCTTCTTCTCGCCGGCCTCGGTATGGATGTCCGACGCCCGCATGGCGAGCGCCCCGGCCAGCATGATCTCGATCACCGCCACCGGGGAGGTTCTCGCGGGATCAAGCGACGAGAACTCTTTCTTCACGGCATCGAGCGTGGTCATCCTGGCCCGCAGCTCCTCGAGCCGCTGCTTCGTGATATGGACCTTGCCCGTGATCTCCTCGCTCTCGGGCTTCATGAAACGATAGAGGCGCCACGCGGCGAGCAGGCTCGAGGGCGAAGCCACGAAAATTTTCACTTCGTATTTCCGGTCCTGGAACTTCCCGATGACGGCCTTCGCCGCCGGCAGGTCGGGGTTCACCGCCGCGAGCGCGACCTTGCCCGGCCTCACTTCGACGGAAGCCACCTTCGCGTCGCGCGCCTCGGCTTCGGGGATCGCCCGCACCGCATCGAGCGAGATCGGCATCTTATCGAGGTCTATGTAGTCGTACCCCAGTTGTTTGGCCAACCGCTCCGCCGCGCGCTCCTCGCCCTCGCGATGCAGTTTCGCGAGCTTCGCCTTCAGATCATCCTGCTGCCAGTTGGCGTTCGATGCCATATACCGTAATTGTATGGCTTTCTTTTGCAAAAAACTAGCTATATAATCTTAGCGTCCCGAGCGTTATCACCAACCATTATGTCCGGACATTCGCACTGGGCGGGAATAAAGCACAAAAAAGAGATCACCGACCAAAAGCGGGGAAAAATATTCTCGAAGCTCCTCTCGGCGATCTCGGCGGCGGCGAGATCCGAACCCAACCCGGATTTCAACCCGCGCCTGCGCACGGCCGTCACGAAAGCGAAGGATGCCGGGGTGCCGCAGGAAAACATAGAACGGGCCATCAAGCGCGCATCCGAAGCGGATGAAGGGCTGGAGGAACTTACTTTCGAGGCCTACGGGCCGGGCGGCATCGCTCTCCTGGTTGAAGCCATCAGCAACAACCGGAATCGCACCGTCCAGGAAGTAAAGACCATCCTGCGCGACCATGGCGGGAAATGGGCGGAGTCCGGAAGCGTCCAGTGGGCATTCGAAAAGACCGCCGACGGGTGGGCCGCGAAGTTCCCCCAGGAAATTCCGGACGCCGACGCCCCGAAGCTCGCCGCGCTGGTTGACGCCCTGGAAGACAACGACGACATCCAGGAAGTTTTCACGAACGCCTCTTGAAAATTAGAAATTAAAAATTACCATGATCTCCCTCGGCATCGATCCCGGTACCCGGCGCATCGGCTACGGCATCGTCCGGCGCGACCGTGAGGACCCGAACCCGCGGTTTATCGCGGCCGGCATCCTGAAGATCGCAAGCACCGACGACCCGGGCGCGCTCGTCGAAACCAAAAAAGGGATGGACGCGCTCTTCAGGAAGTACCGCCCCGATACCGTCGCCGTCGAACGCCTTTACTTCGCGAAAAACCAAAAAACGGCCATCGCGGTCGCCCAGGCGCGCGGCGTCATCCTGCTCTCGGCGCGGGAAAGCCGGACCGGGATCAGGGAATACACCCCGAACGAGGTGAAGCTCGGCATTTCCGGCTACGGCTTCGCCGACAAGCAGGCGATGCTTAAAATGGTGCGGCTCATCCTCGCCAAACCCGGCCTGAAGCTGATCGATGACGCGAGCGACGCCCTTGCCCTGGCAATCATGGGGAGCTCGGCCTATTGACAGCTTTCCCCACTCCCGTATACTGGAAAATAATTTTTAAGAAAGGTCGTTAAACAATGTCCATTATGGAGATCGAATTACTGAATCTTTCGCTTTCCCTCCGCCGGTTGAGCGACGAGGACGAGGAAGAGGACCTTGAGCTCGACGACAACGACGCGAACGAGGACGAGGACGATTTAGATGATGACGAAGATGATGATGCGGGGGAGAAGGATAGCGAAGCGAGTGGTGATTATCTGATGGAATAAAGGGGAAACACGGGCGAAAGGAGAACAGCCGTTGCCTTAGGGCGGCGGCTGTTTTATTATAGAAAAGCTGATGCAACCCCATAAACAACGGAGGTTCCCGTGGGCCAGGACCTTCCAGATCGCCGGTATCGCGATCGCCGGTATCGCGATCGCCGGCTTTTTGATGGTCCTTTATTTCGCGAAAACATTACCGACGCTCGAGCAGATATCAAACCAGCAGATCGGCCAATCCACCAGGATATACGACCGTACAGGCACGATCGTGCTGTACGAGATCACGGGCAGCACCCGCCGGACGGTTGTTTCGTTCGACCAGATCCCACAACCGCTCAAGGATGCGACGGTCGCCATCGAAGACCAGAATTTCTACAATGAGCCGGCCTACGACCTGAAAGGCATCATCCGGGCGATCTACGTCGACCTCACGACCGGAAGCCTGGCGCAGGGCGGCTCGACCATCACCCAGCAGCTCGCCCGCAACGCCTTCTTAACACTGAACCAGACTTTCACCCGGAAACTGAAGGAGCTCATTTTGGCCGTCAAACTGAGCCAGTACTATTCCAAAGACCAGATCCTTGGCCTATATCTTAATGAAGTGTCCTACGGGCCTAATATCTCCGGCGTCGAGGAGGCCAGCGAGGAATATTTCGGCGAGCCGGTGACCGATATCAACCTTGCCCAGGCGGCCATCCTCGCCGCCCTGCCGCAGGCGCCAACCTACTATTCGCCATGGGGCAGCCACGTGGATGACCTGCTTAACCGCCAGAAGCTCGTGCTCCAGGACATGTACCAGCAGGGAAAGATAACCAAATCCCAGCTTGACGACGCGCTTGCGTACAAAATAGTTTTCCAGCCGCAATCTACCGGGGGCATTAAAGCGCCGCACTTCGTGATGGCCGTGGAAAACTACCTCATCCAGAAATACGGCGAAGATATGGTCGACAACGGCGGCCTGAAGGTCGTGACGACGCTCGACTGGCCGCTGCAGCAGCAGGCCGAGACGGCGGTCGCGCAGGGCGTCGCGCGGAACACCCAGCTCTACCAATCGACCAACGGATCGCTGGTCGCCGAAGACCCGCAGACCGGCCAGATCCTGGCGCTGGTCGGATCGGCCAACTATTTCGACGCCTCGAACGACGGCAACTTCGACGTCGCGACCCAGGGATTGCGCCAGCCGGGATCGTCGCTTAAACCGTTCGTCTACCTCACCGCATTCCAGATGGGCTACAGCCCCGACACCATCCTGATGGACGTACCGACCGAGTTCAGCACCGACCCATCCTGCCCGGCGATCCCCGATTTCAACGCCACGAATTCAAAGTGCTTCCATCCGCAGAATTTCGAGGGAACCTTCGCCGGGCCGATGTCCATCCGGGACGCGCTCGCACAATCGGAGAACGTCCCGGCGGTCGAAATGCTCTATCTCGTCGGGGAACAGCGCGCCGTCGGGAACGCCTATAACTTCGGCCTCACCACCCTTACCGACCCGGCGCAATACGGTCTGTCGCTCGTCCTCGGCGGCGGTGCCGTGCACCTCATCGACGAAGTTTCCGCGTATTCCGTCCTCGCAACCGACGGCGTGAAGCATGCCCAAACCATGGTTCTCTCCGTGCAGGACGCCAACGGCAATACGCTTGAGTCGTATAAAGACCAGGCGACCCAGGTCGCGGACGCGCAATCGGTCCGGCTCGTGAACAGCATCCTTTCCGATGCGGCCGCGCGCGCGCCGCTCATGGGCGCCAGCCAGAACCTTACCGTTTTCCCGGGGTATGACGTCGCGCTGAAGACCGGCACCTCGAACGATTACCGCGATGCATGGGCCTTCGGCTACACCCCTTCGCTCGTGGTCGGCGTCTGGGCGGGCAATAACGACAACTCGCCCATGCAAAAGAGCGGATCGAGCATCCTCGCCGCCGTCCCGATGTGGAGCGCTTTTATGCAACAGGCGCTCCCCGAGGTGCCGAACGACACCTTCACGCAGCCGGACCCCGTGAACGAAACCAAGCCGATGCTCGATGGCCAATACCTGGTGGACGGCCAGGTTCACTCGATCCTTTATTACGTCGACAAGAACAACCCGCTCGGGCCGCAACCGGCGGATCCGGCCGCCGACCCGCAATACGAGAACTGGGAAACGGACACCCAGGCATGGATCGCGGCGCACCCATCCATTCTCGGCCAGCAGCCGCAAAGCACGCTACCCCTTTAATATCGGTTTGATCACGTAAAAATACGACCCATCCGTCGCAGGGCGGATGATGGCCGGGTTCGCCTCCTCCTGGAGCCCCAATAAAACCTCTTCCGTCCGGATGACCTTCAGCGGATCCGAAAGATAGCGCCAGTTGAAAACAACCTCCGCCGCGTCCCCTTTGATCTTCGCCGGCAAAAGATAAGCATTCTCCCCGAGCGCCTGGTCGGCCGATACGATCTCGATAGCTTTTTTGTTTGGATGGACCTTGATCGCCACCTCGCCGTTTTTCTGCCCGAAAACCGCCGCCAACTTCACGCCACCCGAAAGCTCGTCCGTATCGACGACGATTTCGGTGGTGAACTTTTTGGGGATAATCTGTGAATACTCGGGAAAATTGCCATCTACCAAGCGGGAAACCAGCTCGATCTGGTCGGTGGTGAAGACCACCTGATTCCGATCGAAGCACACCCTGACCAACCCGTCGTCCTTCATGATCCGCAAAACCTCGAATCCGGTTTTGAGCGGCACAAGCGCCCGGAACGGCTCAAGGTCTTTGACCGTGAAAGCGCTTGCGGGAATCGTCTTCTCGGCAAGCCGGAACCCGTCCGTGGCGGTAAGCTTCAAGGTCTCCAATGAAAAATCAAAAAGGATGCTGTTCAATTCGGGCCGCAGGTCGGATGCCTGGGCGGCCGCCCCGGCTTCGCGTATCGCATCCTTCAGAAACACTCCCTTAATTTCAAGATAGCTCCCGGGATTCCCGATTTTGGGAGTCGGCGGGAAATCTTCCGCGGGTAAACCCTGGATGGTCGCGTTATAATTATCGGTCTTTACCTCCAAAACATTCCCCTTTGTTTCCAAATTAAGCCGGTCGCTTTTAATATTTCCGATAACGCTCGATAGTAAACCAACTGGAACCGTCACGGCGCCGTCCTCGATCACCTTTCCGGAAACGCGGCAGGTAGCTGCTATCTCGAGGTTGGTTGTTGTAAAACTAATACTTCCACCAACCGCTTTAATACACGTATTTTTTAAAATCGGTAAATTCACATTTTCACCGACAACCCGCTCGATCACCGAGATAGCCTCCTTAATATTCGACTGGATGGCAATGATCTTCATGGTAGTAATAATTAAATTCTTATTAAGAAGGATTGTTATAGTTAGTGGAAGAAAATTTGTGGATAACTTCCAAAAGATCAATTATCAGCTTTTATAGATTGATTCTTTGATTGTTAATATCTTCTGATTAAGCGCTTGATTACGGTTGACTTCGTGATTGATCTTTTCATAAGAATGGATTGCGGTGGTGTGGTCTCTCCCCATCTTTTCCCCAATATACGGATAGGAAAGGTCGGAGATATCCCGAAGTAAGTACATGGCGATCTGGCGCGGTTCGACGACCGCTTTGCGGCGGCTGTGGCTTACGAGGTCCGGGATTGTGACGTTAAAGAATTCCGCGACCGCTTTCAGGATCTTGTCGTCCTCGATGCGTTTGGCGACGCTCTGGGTGGCTTTATCGATGATCTCATTGACATCGGCTTCGGTAATGCCGACCCGCTGTCGTTCCTGGGCGAAAATGACCTTTTTTAACACCCCTTCAAGCTCGCGGATGTTCTTTTTCAACCGCTTGGCGATCAGGGTAACGATCTCATCGGAGAGCTCGCGGTTCGCTTCGAGGAGCTTGCTCCGGATGATGGCGATGCGGATCTCGAACTCGGGGAAGCCGACGTCGGCCACGAAACCGCCTTCAAAGCGCGAGCGGAGGCGTTCCTGGAGGATCGGCAGGGACTGCGGGGGTTTATCGGATGAGAT
>Ga0335069_10012805_pt1 | contig 11790 bp, 9 predicted proteins | sample Lox_Sample_11_FD_206714 | JGI IMG/M metagenome (GOLD analysis project Ga0335069, IMG submission 206714) | Soil microbial communities from Loxahatchee National Wildlife Refuge, Florida, United States - Lox_Sample_1.1 | ecosystem: Environmental > Terrestrial > Soil > Wetlands | place: USA: Florida...
TGGCGCGGTCTGCCATGCCCGTCAGCCGGCGATTGATGCCCAGAACGGCAATACTCCCTTTGCCCTTCAGCAGCTGACCAAGATGTCTCGCGGCAAGCTTTCCTGCCTGATGCTCGTCGCTCAGGACATAAGCGAGGTGTCTTCCGGGTTCGAGCCCGAGGTCTGTCCCGACGACAACGACCGGAGTCTCCTTTTGAAGAACGCGATGGACAGATGCGACCAGCGGCCGGTCCTCAACCGGAGCGAGAATCAGCCCCTTCGCGCCGCGTGACATGGCACGATTGACAATTTCGATCTGTCCCTGGGCATCGTTCTCGCGCATCGGCGCATTCCAATAGATTTCCAACCCTTTGGCTGCCGCGACGCGTGCCGCGCCCACATGCTCGGCCTCCCAGAGAACTGTTCCACATGTCCTCGGAATCACTGCGATTGTCGGCCGCGTGTGATAGTGCATCACAAGCAATGCCGCTCCGCCAAACACCCCGGCCAGGCAGCACATCCCAATCAACCAACGGTTCCATGCGCCTGTCTTCAGCGGGTCGATCCTCACATTGCGATGGCGATTCAGTTCCACTTCGCAAACACTGGCCGAAACAATTCAGTTCAGCTGTACCATATCCATCCGTATTGGATTGCTCTACGTCATGCCGAATTCTTTTTAACTCAAGAGTACATCAACACGGAGCGGGCAGCAGATGGCCTGATGTCCGGGGGCAACGGCGCCACCTGTACCTATGACCCGCTCGGACAACGCGTACGATTCCAGCACGGGGGATGCAGGCGCTTCGGATGGCGGATGAGGCCCTCGAAGTCGAAATCGACCAGAGTAATTCAACAGGGTGTGGCGCAATCGGTGGGCATCGATGATGCGGTTACATGCAGATCAATGATTTGCAGGGGATGACCCGGGTTCCGCCCAACGGGTTGTTCACGGTTTGCGTTTTGATAAAGCGAGGGCAAATGCGGCTTTAAGGCACAGCGCCATGGCTGCTGTGGCGCTCAATCAAGAATCTCTGGAACTTGGCGTGTGGTCCCGCATCTATATAAGGGTATTTGAGCGCGGTGACGATCATCACCGCGCAAACTCAGCCGAAGTCCCGGGTGAGGGGAAGACTCATTGTATCGTGCAGGAAGATCAACCAGCGGCATCGGGCATTCCCCAGAAGCGCATCAGGATTGACGACGACGGCCGTCTGGTGCCGCTCGTTCCTCGTGAGCCTTTGCTTTCGAGCGCGCTTCAGGAGTGGGAAGGCTTCCTTCTCGAACGTCACCTGACCGGCGGCTTTGAAGTCCCTCAGCATAATCACTCATCAATCCTGCTCAGCATGCAACTTAACGCAAAGCTGCATCTCGGGTGGCACTCGTCGTCGGGGAACCGGAATGCGCTTATTGAGGCGGGTAGCCTGACTCTTCATGGCCACTCCGGTTGCAGCAGCTCAATCTGGGACGGCGATTACAACCGGGTTGTCTTCGAGCTCGATCCAAGGCACCTCGAAAGGCTCACCGAGGGTAGGTTTGCAGGGGCACGGGTCGAAGTCGCCGAAAAGTGGACTTTCCGTGATCCACGCCTGGAGCATCTCCTCAAGGTCCTTCATTCGGAACTGCAGCTTGGTGCTCCTTCTGGACACTTGTTCGCAGAGCAGGTGGGCAACGCCGTTGCGATGATCCTGGCCCGGCACTACGCCCACGTCCCGCCGGGGGAATACGGCACAGGGGGCAAGATCCCTCCGGCGCGATTGAAGCGCGTCTTCGATTATGTGGAGGACCGTCTTGAAAAGAAGGTCCACGTCTCGCATCTGGCCGAAGTTGCCTCGATGAGTCCCTATTACTTCGCGCGCCTCTTCAAGCGATCAACCGGGATGACGCCACACGAGTACATCGAATCGCGCCGGATCGAGCGGGCGAAGGAACTTCTCCGCAGTACCGACCTCAGCGTCTTTGAGATTGGGATTCGAGTCGGACATCTGGACCCGAAGCAATTCCGAAGCGTGTTCCGCCGGCGAATGGGTGTTACCCCGGCTGAGTTTCGGGCTGCGAATTCCTGATCGCTTCCTCTCGCTGAAGACTGTTTCCCTGCACGACCGTTCAGCTTTGCCAACGCATGCAGGAAGACCTGTTTCTGATTGGGTTCCGGCGATTCAGCAAGTTTCAGATCACTGGGGCACGTGGCCTGAGAGCAAGTACCCCCTGAATGAGCAAGGATCTCTCCCCCCGTCGAGAGGACATTCCAGAATGTCCCGGTTTTCGTGCGCCAGAATTGCCGGGTTCCCCAAGGCCGGCGGGTGGAAACGCCCTACTACTCGTCTTCCATGCCCATCTCAAATGCGCAGAGAATCCCCTCCCCCATGGCAAGGTTCGCCCCCCAAACGGTTATCGCTAACGAATCTGATTGTGTGAGAGGCGAGAACGAAATGGGAGCAGAAGCAATGCCGCAGTTGACACTCGATTTGCCCGCCGAACTTTGGAAGGCGATGGATGCTCACATTCACCACGAAGGGGACGAACTCAAGGACGTCGTCGTGAGTGCACTGACGGAATACTTTGAGAACAGCCGGGACCGGCTCTTTCAGGTATCCACATCCAACGCGCTGGTCGAGGGTGTAGCCGACGGCGCGATCAGCGTCGGCAGCCTGCGCAAGTATGGAGATCTTGGGCTTGGAACCTTCGAGCAACTTGACGGAGAGATGGTGGTCGTCGACGGGCGCGTATTTCAAGTGCGCAGTACTGGGGAGGTGCGGGAAGTTGCCGACGATGTACTGACGCCGTTCGCGACGGTGACCCGGTTCCGTCCCGATGCCGAGGTCCTCCTCAGCCGGTGTTCGCGCCTGGGGGACATCACGCAAGCATTCGACAAGCTCCGCGCCACCGAAAACACATTTTTCTCTCTCCGCGTTGACGGTTATTTCGACTATGTGCGTACGCGCGCACTTTGCCGAATGAAGCCCGGCACCAGGCTTGTGCATGCAGCCGCGGTACAGCCGGAGTTCGAGTATCGCGGAGTATTTGGAACGCTCGTCGGGTTCTGGTCTCCCGAGTACACCAAGACCCTGAGCATTCCCGGGTATCATTTGCACTTCCTGAGCGACGACCTGAGCGGTGGCGGGCACCTGCTCGAATGCCGAGGCGCCGATCTGACGGTTCGACTGCAGCGCGGGAGCAGGTTCAACCTCGTGTTTCCCGAGACCAGTTCGTTTCTCGAAGCTGACCTGCGGCGCGACCCGTCTGAGGACCTGGAGAAGGCCGAAACGTATCGGGGAGAAGGAGTGAAGCAATCATGAGCAATGTTGTGACGAACACGTCTTCGAGCCAGCAAACCGCAGAGGCCACACAGACCGGAGCGGAACTGCTGGTGAAGAATCTTGAGGCGCAGGGTGTGGAGTATGTCTTTGGCATCCCGGGCGCGAAGATCGACAAGGTGTTTGATGCCCTTGCGGACGCGAAGATCAAGACCGTCGTCTGCCGCCATGAGCAGAACGCAGCGTTTATCGCTGCCGGCATTGGCCGGATGACCGGCAAAGCGGGTGTCTGTATTGGGACCTCCGGTCCTGGATGCTCGAACCTGGTTACTGGTCTGGCCACAGCAACATCGGAAGGCGATCCGGTGGTGGCTCTGGGCGGAGCGACAACCGTGGCGAATCGTCTGAAGCGCGTGCATCAGGCCATGGATACTGTCTCGCTGTTCAGACCCGTCACCAAGTACAGCGTTGAAGTGAACTCCAGCGAGGCCATCTCCGAGGTTGTAGCGGACGCTTTCCGCGCTGCAGAATCGGGGCGTCCCGGGGCATCCTTCATCAGTCTCCCGATGGACATCATGGCGGAAAGCGCGACGGGAGAAGTTCTCACGCCTGTACAGCCGGACTTGCTGGGAGCCGCAGACGAAAATGCCATCGACGCGGCCGCGCTTGCTATCAATCACGCACGCAACCCAGTCGTATTGCTGGGCATGCTATCCAGCCGGCAAGAGACAGCTGAGAGCATTCGCGCCTTCCTTCGGACCACGGGATTGCCGGCAGTGAACACGTACCAGGGAGCCGGCGTGGTGTCGCGCGATCTGTTCGCCCAGTTCGGCGGGCGCGTCGGTCTCTTCCACAATCAGCCGGGTGACAGACTGCTTGATGCCGCGGACCTGGTGATCACGATAGGTTTCGACCCCATCGAGTACGATGCCGCGCTCTGGAACAAGGGCCGCCGCCATCAAGTTGTGCACATTGACGTTCTCCGGCCCGATACCGACCAGCACTACAAACCGGCTGTCGAACTGATCGGGAACGTGAAAGAGACACTGCGGCGCCTGACCTTGAAGGTCGATCCGGTCGTCGCCGGCAAGAATCTTGAAATTCTGAGCGAAATTGCGATGGAGCGCGGTGTGTTTGCGGAGCGCGCCCTTCTTCTCAATGGCACGCCGATTCATCCCATGCGTTTCGTTCACGCGTTGCAGGGATTTGTGAGCGATGACATGACGCTTTGCCTCGACATGGGATCATTCCACATCTGGCTGGCTCGCTACCTCTACAGCTTCCGCGCGCGGCAGGTGCTGATCACGAACGGCCAGCAGACCATGGGGGTCGGGCTGCCATGGGCCATTGCCGCATCGCTGGTCCGGACGGGGGAAAAGGTGATCTCGATCTCCGGGGATGGTGGATTCATGTTCTCGTCGATGGAGCTTGAAACCGCAGTCCGGCTCAAGTGCAACCTGGTCCATATCGTGTGGATCGACGGCGGCTACGATATGGTGCGGTTCCAGCAGGTGGCGAAGTACGGGCGTTCGGCCGCCGTGGATTTCGGGCCCGTGGATGTGACCGGCATCGCAAAAGCCTGCGGCGCACACGGTATGATGATCCGTCGTCCGGAAGAGATTGCGCCCACTCTGAAGAAGGCGCTGGAACTTGAAGGTCCCGTTGTGGTGGGTGTTCCGATCGACTACAGCGATAACTACAAACTGATGGAAATGATGCATACCGAAGGCATCAACTAAACCCTGACCCGCCAGGAGGACGGATCACTGAATCCAGCAGCGATTCCTCAGGCGAAGGAAACTTCAGGATGTGAACTCGGTTCCACTCCGACGCCTCGATCTTGACGAACACCTTGCCCGGTGGCGTATCGAATCGTGCGCCATGCAAACTCGCCCGGACTGTGTTGCCTGGCCCCAGCGTATTCGCGTCGATGGCGTTGGCCGGAAGAGTGAACAACGAAAACGATCCGGCGAAGACCGCATCGCGGAAGTTGTTCTGGAATGCGGGGGACACCACCTCAATGGTCGCCTGGTTGCCCGTGTTCGGGCCAGACGCATCGTCCTCGCGCTGTCCGCCGGTCACGCAAGGCGGTCGCGGCTCATCGCGTCTGCGTAGATGACCGGCACTGCGCTCAGGAGCTCCGTTTTGACCAGCAAGGCGCTTTCCCGCGCCTCCATGGCGCCGCGCTTCTCGGCGTCGATGATGCAGTCATCGAAAGAGTCCTCAAGCCGGACCCTTCTCTTCTCCTGTTTCTCGGGGTCGATCACCACCACGCCCGGCGACTCGGAGGTCTTGATTGCCTCCAGCCGGACGGCAATACGGCACAGCTTCGCCAGGGCGTCGGCGCCGTCCCGGCCGGCTGGCTGGCAGGTGGACGCGCCGTCCGCGATGCGGATCTCGAAGGCGTAGTCTTCGCCGGCGGGATCTATGCGGATGTTCCCTGAAATGCGATCCTTGAAGGCCGGGTCGCCGGCCTTGACGCCGCCGGTCGGGCCGAGAGCGGCAGGGCGGCGGAGCCAGCAGGAGTCGATGGCCCGTTGAAGCGAATCTTGAGGGTGGCCGTGGGCATGGTCGGGTTTTAGACCCGACAACGGCCCGGCAACGGACTGCGGATGCTCGGCTGCGCGATCCAGCATGTGCGAGGCGCGCCCTCGGCTGGCGGATTGGATGACTCCGTCCTTACCGGCGCTCCAGCCACCCCTCGCGCCAGAGCACAAACGAACTCTTGGGGCAGAACATGCGGCACGCACTATATCGTCCCTGGCACACGACTGACTCCAGCGCCACGCTCGGCGTCTTGAGTTCGATCATTTGCCCGGTTTCTTCGCTGATGATCCTTTCCACACGAAACGCCACGCGAAAAGTACGGTTCACGTATGGCACTTGCTCAGGATCGAAGTACAAGCCCCTGTTCTGACCCGCGGTGTCCAATGTCTGTTCAATCTCCTTGATTGATCGCACACGGACAAGTTCACCGGGCTGCAGATTGAGGACCGCAAGCGGCGTACGTTGACCTCTGGGAATTGTCCCTACTCTGCGCGGAAACGGCCGCCCCCTCCAACGAAAGTGGAGATGATCGTGAGCCCAGCGCACGACATGTCCAATCCCCATTCCGGCGTGGCCCAGCGCAAGGCAGATTGCAGTCGCAGCGCCGCATACGATTCGCCACAATCCAACGTTTCCAGAACGGAAATCCTCAAGGTACTGGCGCAATTCCCACCACCGAAGAGGTGTGCTGGCGCTTCGGATCTGTGTGATCTGACAGAGATATCGAACGGATTCGCCCTCCCGAACGGACGTGTGGCCAAGCAGATCTCCCTTTGTACAGCTTGAAGGAGATCTCGAGTACTCCTGATTGCCTTCGCGGGGGATGGACCCCGCGCCTTCACGACTTTCGAGCGGCCGGAGCCAGGCCTCTTTCCAGAACAGCAAACATCCGGCCTGGCAGCCCCCATGGTCGTCACCCGAACAGCGCGTCTGCAGATGGACTGCGCGTTCTATCTGGCGCGACTGACGAGCGACACTGTCACAGGTCTTGTGCGCCCGCTTGTAGATCTGGAACTTCTGGCCACAGAATCGCAGCATCTCGGGCATGAATGGCATGCCATCGAGTTGACCGTGTTCATCCAGCGTCCGCAGGATTTCGGCTTCCGGTCGTACCTCGACCCACTCCCCAACGTTCATTCCCTTTGCCATATTCGCACTCACCAGAGCGGCCCCGCCGCCTCTGAGACCGGGGGTACGACCCTGATCGCTCGTTGTCCTCGCCGCAATCCTAAACAGCCCGCAGTGCAACGTGCCAGTACGCAACCGACTCTGCATTGCGGAAGGGGGATAGAATCGAAGTACCTCCAGGGATGCTCAAAGAGAGTATGGAAATACCTCTTGGCATAAGGCGGACGCATGCATTTGAGCTAATAACAACAAAATGAGCATACTTTTTTCTAATTAGTAAAACATGCGCACATTTGTTGCGCTGTCCAACCCACTATGGGTACTCTGACGAAAACTCACCTCCCCCCGATCCTACGCGATTTCTAGGAAAGGGAAATTTTTGGAGCGAAAGGATCCGAATTGATCAACTACGTCGTACGCATTAGGTGCTTAGCCGGCTTATCGCACCGGAAGTACAGATCTCGCACGGGCAATGAATTCAAGCCAGGCGTGCAAGACTGCATTCCGCCGGTTGGGATACGTATGCTCTTTTCCAGGTTCCGATTTAGTTCGGGACTGTGTTCATTCTTCCTCGCGGCCATCGGGCTGCTTTGGTGCAGCCACGCTGATGTCGCAGCTGCTCAAACTTCCGAGCTGGGCTCAGTCACGTGCAGCTCGTCTTCGGTGACGGCCCCCGGAACGGCTTCCTGCAGCGTCACTTTGACTGGACTGGCGCCAGCCGGAGGATCGGGGGTTCACATGGCCAGCAGCAACACAGGCGTGAGCGTTCCTACCTGGGTCGTGGTGTCGGCAGGCGCCGCAAGCGCCCCATTCACCGCCACCATTGCCTCTGGTGTAACCGGAACCGTGACGCTCACGGGTACATTCAATGGGATTTCCAAATCGACTGGATTTCAGATCGCCAGCAATTCTTCGGGCGTCACTGTTTCGGTGAGCCCCGGCAGCACAACGATCAATACCAACCATACGCAGCAGTTCAAGGCGACCGTTTCCGGCACAACGAATAGCGCAGTTACATGGACGGTTGCGGGGGCTGGTTGCAGCGGAGGCTCTTGCGGAACCATCTCGTCAACAGGGTTGTATACGGCTCCGCCTTCAGTTCCCTCTGCGTTGAACGCGACGGTGAAAGCAACAAGCCAGTCGGACAGCACGAGATACGCATCGGCAAACATTCAGATTGCGGCAACGTATTACATCGCGCCGGCCGCTGCGGGGGGCAGCGATGCCAACGACGGGCTCTCAACAAACACTCCCTGGCGCTCGCCCAAGCATTCCGTTAATTGCGGCGACCTCATCGTGGCCGCGCCGGGCGCCTATGATGCTCAGTACTTCAACGTCGGCAGTTGGGGAACGGTGACCTGCCCGGCAGGAAACAACGTGGCGTGGCTCCAATGCGCGCAGTTTGACGCTTGCCGCATCAGCACAAACTCGATGTCTGCAGGGATGTGGATTGATCGCAGCTTTTGGGGCGTTCAAGGCTGGGAAGTGACCACGCAGAAGGGAGGTACGGAGCCGACCTGCTTCGTGGTGGCTCCCAACTGGAACACTCCGGTTGAGGTCCACCACGTCATTCTCGCCAACAATGTCGCAAACGGTTGTCAGTCCGGAGGGTTTTCGAGTGCGAACCACCCCGGGATGATGGTCGGCGTCGATTACCTGACGATAGTCGGCAATATCGCTTACAACACCACTCAGGGCCAGGGCGAGTGTTTTACCGGGATCAGCGTCTATGCGCCGATCAAGTCGGATTCGCTTCCGGGCACGCACATCTATCTGGCCGGCAACTTCGCGTGGGATAACTGGGACCCGGACCGCTGCGCAGGCGGACCGGCCACCGATGGCGAAGGGATGATGTTCGACGAGTTGGACGCAAGCAACCAGGGCCTGCCCACGCCGTACGCGGGACAGGTCGTGGCGGATAACAACATCCTGATCGCCAACGGCGGACCGGGACTCCAGGTGGACCACAACAATGCCGGCTCAGGGCCGTGGGCAACCGTCTACACCCGGCATAACACCATGTGGGGAAATAACCACGACCTCACTCTCACGTGGTGGGGCCATGGCGAATTGCTCTTCGGCACAGTGACAAACACCCACTCCCTCTACGATCTCGGGGTTACGAATCTGGCCACCGGCGGGGGTGGTCATCCAGTCACGGGTTTCACCGTGCTGGATAGTCCGGGAACCACCAACAGCATCTCTAACGGCTGGGCATATTCAGCGTCGGGGACAAGCGCCCAGGCGCTCAATAGCCCCGGGTTCTCATTCGCCTCGAACACAATCCTCGGACAGGCTCCCCTGCTTGCCAATAAAGTCGTTCCCGGAGTCCCGAGTTGCGGAGGCTACTCCAATGTGACTGGGTGTATGGCGACCGTGATTGCGAATTTCACTCCTACCAATAGCGCTGCAAAGGCTTACGGCTATCAGAAGCCGAGCAGCACCCCCGTATCCGACTCGCTGTTTCCTCAGTGGCTCTGCAGCGTGAACAATTTCCCGGCCGGCCTGGTCACCATGGGCTGCGCCAAATAACGTAAGGTGTAAACGCGGTCGCCTGTCCGTTCCCTCTAGCTGGGAGCAGACAGGCGACCATTCTTCGTGCTGCCCTCGTTTTTGGATTCCCGGTGCGCTTGCCTTTCAGGCCATGCTCATCCGAAAACGCCAAATCGAAATCTTGTGAGATTGCAGAGTCAGGAGCATCGACGCTGCCACAAGGCTCTCTGTGGCCAGCACCGAAATGCCTGCTCCGCACGCGGCGAACAGGTGGATCAGAGCCATACCGAGACAGAGATTGAAAGCCCCGGAAACGATCAGGATCCGGCTGAACTGACGATCCAGACCGAACGGAACCATTGTTTGGCTCCCAAGCACGCTGCTGACAGCAATCAGAAAGGGCAGAAACGCCATCCAGCGAAGGACGGGAACGGTTCCAGTAGCCGCTGGTCCGAAGAAGACCAATGCGATGGTATGGGCCGCAACGAGAAGCCCGACGGAACAGACAAGCGTCGTGGTTCCGGTCCAGGCCAGCACTCTGGCATTGAATTGCAGCGCCGCCTCACGGGAACGTTTCGCCAATGCGTTGACGTGCGGAAAAATTGCCTGATTGAAGGGCGCAATGAGCCCCTGGGCCGATCGAATCAGCTTTTCAACAGAACTGAAGTAGCCGGCCTGCAGGTTGCCGCAGAGCAGCCCAACGAGGAACACGTTTGTGTTCGAATAGAGACTCACCGCGGCCGTCGAGATGAACAGGCTCCATCCCTCGACAAATGCGCTCACCACTTCCCTTCGCGTGGGTCGAACAAAGTGGATCGCGCACATACGGAGCGCCGTCCCCAAGCCCAGGATTCCGCCGAAGAGAAGCGACGCTGACTGAATTTCCAGCGCCAACAGAGCGTCGGACGGGCGGTGGACAGCCAGCAGGAGCGCCACCGCCCCCAGAACGCGAGCCAAGCTCACAATGCCCGAGATGAACCGCATTTGTTCCGTTCCCTGGAAGTACCAGGTTGGGAAGAGCACGTTTCCCACTACTGCGACATAGGCTACGAGGAAAAAAATGCTGTGCTCGCGAAGACGTGGTACCGCCGCCACGGCAAGGGTCATGACGAGCACGCCCAGTATCATGAGTATGAGTTTGACCACAAGAACCGTGGAGAAGATCCGCGATATCGCCTCGCTGTCATCGCGATTCCGCGCAATTGCCCGGGTGGCGGTAAAGTTGAATCCATAATCGGTGAATAGAGTAAAGTACTGTGCCAGTGACTGCGCGAAAGCTACCAGCCCAAACTTCTCCATACCGAGTACCCGAACCAGGTACGGAAGGACAGCCAACGCAATGATGTAATTCACGCCCTGCAACAAGTAGAGGGAGACGATGCTTTCCGTCAAACGGCTATGTCTGTGTACCTGCGGGATATCTGAATCCTCCTCGAACTTCGGGCGGCATTTGGCTAGTTTCCGCTTTGCCCGTATGAGCTCAGCAAGTGCGGCGATGAAGGTTGGTGCAGTTGGATCTGCAGCCTCCTCCGCCGGAATGGTCGCCTGCTGGTACACCCGGGCAACTTCCGTTTCCCGACTTTCGTGCTGTTCTGAGAGTTCGCTCATATGAAGAGTCTGCCAACAGCCCGAGTACAGTGCCGGGCGCATTCCGCTGCTGTGAATTCCCTGAACTCTGCCTGCTGATTATCGGATTCCCACAGACAGCGCGCGATACAAACAGAGCATCTGCAAAGGGCCGTGCATCTCAGACGCGAGCCAGCGCGCGTTGCTCGTTTCTGGTCCCGAGGTACCAGTCAATCGTCTTGCGGAGACCGGATTCGAACGGGGTCCTGGCGCGAAAGCCGAACTCCCGCTCCGCGCGGCTGGTGTCAAGACAGCGCCGGGGCTGCCCATTCGGCTGACTGGTGTTCCACGCGATTCGGCCCCTGAAACCCGTCATGGCGGCTATGGTATTCGCCAAATCGCGGATAGAGATCTCCATGCCGCTGCCGAGATTCACTGGATCGGGCTTGTCGTACAGCATTGTCGCCAGCAGTATCCCCTCCGCGGCATCTTCGACATAGAGGAATTCGCGGGTCGGAGAACCATCACCCCACAGCTCGATCTCTTCCCGATCCGATTGCACGGCCTCGACGCATTTCCGGATGAGGGCTGGAATAACATGCGAACTTTGCAGATCGAAGTTATCGCCGGGCCCATAGAGATTCACCGGCAGGAGGTAGATCGCGTTTGTCCCGTACTGTTGTCGATACGCCTGGCACTGGACGAGCAACATCTTCTTGGCCAGGCCGTAAGGTGCATTCGTTTCCTCGGGATATCCATTCCAGAGTTCGCCTTCGGAAAACGGGACGGGCGTGAACTTCGGATAGGCACATATGGTCCC
>Ga0335069_10012809_pt1 | contig 11789 bp, 6 predicted proteins | sample Lox_Sample_11_FD_206714 | JGI IMG/M metagenome (GOLD analysis project Ga0335069, IMG submission 206714) | Soil microbial communities from Loxahatchee National Wildlife Refuge, Florida, United States - Lox_Sample_1.1 | ecosystem: Environmental > Terrestrial > Soil > Wetlands | place: USA: Florida...
TTGGCGTGGGCTGTCACTGTCATGGTCACGTCGAAGCGCTTGGGCAGGACGTAGGGGACCTTTTCCGCCAGGGCGGCGGCTTTGATCGAGCGGATGCTCTCCAGCCGGGCCTTATCCAGGGCCGCGGAGTTCCTGGGGTGCAGACGGCGCACCTCCAACGCCGGGTAGCGCATGTAGAGGTTCCGCACGCTATCGTTCATGAAGTAGCGCGTGCCGTCTATGTCGCGGTAGTCGAAGCGGCCTTCTTTAATCCATTGATCGAACTCGGCAGCCGTGAGGCCCTTCAGAGAATCCTTTAACGCGTTGAAGAGATCGCCCTTCGTCAGAGTGAAGTCCTGCTTGATGCGGTCCAGGCGGTCCAGCTCGAACGCGAGCTTCTGCTGTTCGGCGCCGGGCAGCGACTTGTCCTTAAGCGCCGTGGAGAGAACTTCCGCCGCCTGCTTGAACTGGCCTTGGAGCTCAAGCTTGCTGGCCTCAGCGGCGGCGTCCGGCTTGGCGAGACAGGTGGTGCCGAAGACAAGCGAGATGCATAGGGTGGTCAGGAGGCGCATTTTCATTGAGAAGCGAGGATGCATACGTGAGGTCGGCGGCGCAAGTTCGCAATGGGGAAGGACGAGACACGGATTCCAGGGATTAGCACGAATCCAATCAGTGCAAATCCGTGTAATCCGTGTCTGTATTTGCCGTCTTTAGCCCCGCAACGCTTCGAGTGCCTTCTTGATCCGGTCGCGTTTCGCCTGCCATTCCGCCAGGCGTTGCTGGTGCTGCTGGAGCACATGCGGCGGCGCCTTCGAGGTGAAGTTTGGATTGTTCAGCTTCTGCTCGGCCTTGGCGATTTCGCTCTCCGCCCTCTCCAGTTCTTTCGTCAGGCGCGCCTTCTCGGCCGCCACGTCAATCAGGCCTTCCATCGGGAGATAGAGTTCGCCGAGGTTTGAGTGCACAGTCGGCGTGCCTTTCTTCGCGTCGTATTTCGGATCAATCTCCAGCGCTTCGGCATTCAGCAACAGCTTCAGCACCTCGGCGTCGTGCGGCATGACCGGGTTGGCGGGCTTGAAGACGAACTTCACCTTCTTGTTCGCAGCGATGTTGCCCTCGCGCCGCAGGTTGCGGCCTTGGGTGACCAGGTCGTACTTGGCGTTGACCATATCCACGTAGCAGGCATCCAGGCCGTAGTGGCCAAGGAAGTCCTCATCCAGCGGCTTGGGCCAGGGGGCGAACATGATCGTCTCGCCGCCCTGCCCCGCCGGCATGTCGTCGTGGTAGCCCATCCCGTGCCACAGCTCCTCCGTGATGAACGGCAGAAAGGGATGGAACAGCCGCAGGGTGTGCGAGAGAACGAAGTCGAGGACCGCGAGCGTATTGGCGCGGCGTTCCGCCGTGAGAGCGTCGGAGCGTTGGGGCGTCGGAGCGTCTTCCGCTTTCACGCTCTCACGCTCCTCAAGTTCTGACGGTCCGACGGGCCGTGCGAGCACGGCCTTGCTTGCCTCCACATACCAGTCGCAATACTCGCTCCAGAAGAAGCGATACAGGGTCTGCGTGGCTTCGTTGAAGCGGTATTCGGCGAAGGCAGTCGTGATCTCGCGGATGGCCTGGTCCAGCTTCAGCAGGATCCATTTGTCGTCGCTGGTCAGGAGGCGCGGTTCGATTTCACCCTGCACCTCGCCGCCTTGCATCTGGCGGAAGCGGCAGGCGTTCCAGAGCTTGTTGCAGAAGTTGCGGCCCAGCTCGACATCCTTCTCATCGAAGAGCACGTCCTGGCCGAGCGGGGCGCTGCGCATAGTGCCGAAGCGCAGGGCGTCGGCGCCGTATTTGGCGATGAGCTCCAGCGGGTCGGGCGAATTGCCCAGGCTCTTGCTCATCTTGCGGCCCAGCTTGTCCCGGATGATGCCTGTGAAGTACACATTGCGGAACGGCAGGTCGCCCATGAACTCGTAGCCCGCCATGATCATGCGGGCAACCCAGAAGAAGATTATGTCCGGGCCGGTAACCAAGTCCGTGGTCGGGTAGAACTTCTTCAGCGTGTCGGTCTGCTCCGGCCAGCCCATTGTGGCAAAGGGCCAGAGCCACGAGCTGAACCAGGTGTCCAGCACGTCGGGGTCCTGCTGCCAGCCTTGGCCGGGGGACTCCACTTGGCAGCGGGTAAACATCTCATCCGTGTTGACATCACCCGCAATCTGGGACAATTTGGACACAGAGGCCGATGCAGGCCGGGTTACCAACTGCTCCGCGAGGGGCTGCGTTCCCGGAGATTTACCGTCGGCCTCGCTTCTTTTAGCCTCCAACGCCTGGTGATCATATAGCTTCCGCCCGTCACGGAGCTCCTTCACAGTGAACTTGACCCGATACTGTGTCTGGCCCAGCTCCAGGGCGGCGAGGAACTTGTGGACCTGTGTGACCTGTGGGATCGGAGGGACATGGGGTTCAGTAGCGACATGGATAGCGTTCTGCAAGAGGCTGGGCAAAGCAGGAACAAGCCTGATGTTGGCCAGCCCTTCGTTGGCAAACGCGTGTTCCAGGCTGCGGCGGTTCACATAAATCTCCCAGCCGGTGTCCAGATTCTTGTATCGCTGTCCCAACAACCCGCTCCTCGTAACCAGGTCCCATGCTGCCCGGCGCAGTTCCCGCGCGTTAGTGCCCGGCAGTTCATCGCCCCGCAATCGGACCAACTGAATCGTTCGCTCCAGGGCACCCCAGCCTGGCTGGTTATACCAAACGGGCACGCGGTGTCCCCACCAGAGCTGCCGGCTGATGCACCAGTCTTTCAGATTAGTCATCCAATGCGTGTAAGTCTTCACCCAGCGGTCCGGGTAGAAACGCATCGGAGCATTGCTCTCGCTGGCGGAAGGGGCTACGCTTTCAGCGGCGGTTGGCGTCGCCTGACCTGCCAAGCCCTCCGAGACATGGAGGGAAGGCACCAGCGCTTGTGCGCCAGTTGCTCCTTGTGTGTCCGGTATAGGCCGCGGGGTCAGTGTGGCCCCCGGAGACTTGTCACTGCCGGGCGCACCTTCTGCTTCCGTGGACTGCACGCACTCGGCAGCCCTGTCCACGCTCGGATACCTCAAAAACCACTGCTCGCTCAGGTAGGGCTCGATGGGCACATGGCTGCGCTGGCTGTAGCCCACGTTGTGCCTATGCTCGCTTATTGAGACTAGAAGCTGATCGGCCTTCAACTTCTCGACGATTGCCTTCCGTGCTTCCAGTCGGTCAAGGCCTGCGTATCCTTCACCGGCCTCGCCGGTCATTTTCCCATCGGGTCCAATAACAACGGTGAAAGGCAGCCGGTGCCGAATCCCCATGTCATAGTCGGCCACATCGTGTGCAGGGGTGACCTTAACGCAGCCAGTACCAAACTCACGATCAACCAGCTTGTCACCAATAATTGGGATCTGCTTATCGCGGATGGGCAACAAGGCTTTGCGTCCAATAAGGTGCCGGTAACGGTCGTCACCCGGGTTTACGGCGACGGCCTCATCGCCGAGCATTGTTTCCGGGCGAGTGGTTGCTACCACGACAAACGCTTTCGGGTCTAATTGCCCGGCTTCGTCTGGGATGGGATACTTGATAAACCACAGGAAGCTATCCTCCTCCACCATCTCCACTTCTTCATCGGAGAGAGCGGTGCGGGCCGCCGGGTCCCAGTTCACCATGCGTTTGCCGCGGTAGATGAGACCCTTCTTGTACAGTTCGACAAAGACCTTTTGCACGCAGCGCGAGTAGGCCGGGTCCATGGTGAACCGCTCGCGGGTCCAATCGCACGAACACCCCAGCTTCTTGAGCTGCTGGATGATGATGCCGCCGTGCTTCTCCTTCCAAGCCCAGACGTGTTCGAGGAATTTCTCCCGCCCCAGGTCATCGCGGTGCTTCATGAGGCCCTGCTTGCGCAGCGTTTTCTCCACCACGGCCTGCGTGGCAATGCCGGCGTGGTCGGTGCCCGGCAGCCAGAGCACTTCCTTCCCATCCATGCGGGCCTTGCGGGACAGGATGTCCTGGATGGTATTGTTGAGCACGTGCCCCATGTGCAGCATGCCCGTCACGTTCGGCGGCGGGATGACGATGGAGTAGGCCGGCTTGGGAGAAGCCGGATTGGCCACGAAGCAATTGTGCTTCAGCCAGAAGTCATACCACTTCTCTTCGACGGCTTGTGGTTCGTAGGCCTTGGGGATCTCAGACATAGACACGCCTCTCCCGCCTTACCCACGCAGCAGCGCGTATTCCATGCTGTCCACCAGCGCCTGCAGGCTGGCCTCGATGATATTATCGTTCACGCCCACAGTGCCCCACTCGCGCTTACCGTCGCTGGATTGGATGAGCACGCGCGTGCGCGCGCTGGTGCCGGTCGAGGATTCGATAATGCGCACCTTGTAGTCGGTGAGCACCACGTTCTTAAGTTGCGGATAGAACTCCACCAGTGCGGAGCGCAGGGCTTTGTCGAGCGCGTTCACCGGGCCGTCGCCCTCGGCCGCGGTATGGGCTTCCTTGCACTCCACGCGCACCTTCACCGTCGCCTCGCAGACCGAGTCCGCCCCATCGCGGCGCATCGAGACATGATAGCCGCGCACCGAGAACGGCAGCTCCTGCTGCTTGAGCGTCCGGCCCATGAGCAGCGCCAGCGAAGCCTCCGCGGCCTCGTATTCGTAGCCTTCGCTCTCCAGCCGTTTGATCTGGTCCGTGATGGTGCGCGTGGCCGGGGCATCCGGCTCCAGCTTGAACCCGAGTTCCTTTGCCTTCAGGAGAATGTTCGTGCGGCCCGACATGTCGCTGACCAGCACGCGGCGAAAGTTCCCGACCGCCTCCGGTTGGCTGTGCTCGTAGCTGCGCGCCACCCGGTCAATGGCGTGCACGTGCATGCCGCCCTTGTGCGCAAAGGCCGTCTGGCCTACCCACGGCTGGCGCGGGTCATGGCGCACGTTGGCAATCTCGTCCACGAATTCCGAAAGCTCCTTGAGCTTGGGCAGCGAAGCCGCCGGCAATACCGGCTTGCCCATTTTCAACTGGAGCACGGGGATGACGCTGGTGAGGTTGCAATTGCCCGTGCGCTCGCCGTAGCCGTTGATCGTGCCCTGGATCTGCGTCGCGCCGGCTTCGATGCCCGCCAGGCCGTTTGCCACGCCCAGGCCGATGTCGTTGTGCGTGTGAATGCCCAGCCGGGTGCACAGCTTGTCTTTGGCCGCCGTAACGATGCGCTTGATCTCCTCGGGCAGGCAGCCGCCGTTGGTGTCGCACAGGATGATGCACTCGGCGCCGGCCTTTTCCGCCGCCTGCCATGTCGCCAGGGCAAACTCGGGCTCCTCTTTGTAGCCGTCGAACGCGTGCTCGGCATCGTAGAAGACTGTCCGCCCATGATCCTTCAGGTAGCGGATCGTGTCGCCGATCATGGCCAGGTTCTCGTCCGGCTTGGCGCGCAGGACTTCGGTCACATGCAGCAGCCAGCTCTTGCCGACAATCGTCACCACGGGCGTCTCGGCCTCAAGGATTTGGCGCATGAGGTCGTCATTTTCCACGGCCACGCCCTTGCGGCGGGTCATGCTAAAAGCGGCAATCCGGGCGTGTTTCCACTTCCGTCCGGCGGCCTGTTTGAAGAACTCCATGTCCTTGGGGTTCGACCCCGGCCAGCCGCCCTCGATGTAATGAATCCCGAACGCATCCAGCCTCTCCGCGATGCGCACTTTGTCTAGCGCGGAGAAATTGATGCCTTCACCCTGGCTGCCATCGCGCAGGGTTGTATCGTAAAGCTCGATTTCGGGTTTCATAGCCATCGCCGCAAAAGCGGGAGGCATTATCTACGCCAAGCCGGCCCCCTTGGAAAGCCGAATCCCCGCCCAACCAACGCGCCCGGCACCCCGCTGAGGCCCCGGTGTATGCCCGGTGTGTCTCCCATGTGGGTCGACCCACATGGGAGACACATGGGGCAATCACCGGCAGCACACCTGCATCTCACCTGCGCCTGGCGATCGGCCTCAGGCGGACGGCTATTGTGCTAAGGAGTTGCGATTCAAGATGTTACGGCCGTGATCCTCTCCAAACCGGTCACACGAGATGTCGGCGCCACGCACAACACTGTAAGTAGCTGCGGCTACATTACTTACAACGGCGCACGGGCACCCAGCCAGCCGCACTCGTGTCCATCAGGATCGCACCGTGTCCACGCCGTCCGCACGCCGTAGCATCCGCTGATGCTCCGGGGTGCCCACGGCGAGGCAACGGCGATGAGCGCCAGTAGCATAAGCGGGAGTGGGGTAATCGATCGGCTATTGGCCATCCCGAGCACGCCGGCGCCGACATTGGCCATAGACCGGACCGAGTCGCCCGACCTCAGTAGGCCGGCATGACCCTCTGGTAAACCTTGATGTACTCGCCAACCGTCCGGTCCCAGGAAAAGTCGGCCGCCATCGCATTCCGCTGGAAGTGCTGCAGCAACGGGCTTTCCTGGAACAGCACCAGGGCCTTGGCGATGCCCTTGGCGAGGGCGGCGGTCGAGTATTCGTTGAACTTGATGCCGTTGGCCTTCTGCGGGTCTTCCCGCACGTCAATGACGGTATCGTCAAGTCCGCCGGTGGTGCGCACGATGGGGATCGTTCCGTAGCGCAGGCCATACATCTGGTTCAGGCCGCAAGGCTCGAAGCGCGAGGGCATGAGGAAGAAGTCCGCCCCGGCCTCGATGCGGTGCGACAGCCCCTCATCGAAGCCGATGCGCACGCCGACTTGGGAAGGGAACTGGGCCGCCAAGTCCCGGCAGGCCTTCTCGAAATACGGCTGGCCATTGCCCACCAGCACGAACTGCATTCTGGTGCTCAGCATTTCCTGCACGGCGGCGACCATGATGTCCACCCCCTTTTGCTCCGCCAGCCGGCCCACGCTGCCGAAGAGCGGCACGGTGGCGTCCGCCGGCAGGCCAAACTCCTCCTGCAGGGCCAGCTTGGTCGCCAGCTTGCCGCTGAGGTTGCCGGCCGAGTAGTGGTGCTTGAGAAAGGGGTCGGTGGCGGGATTCCATTCCTCGTAATCCACGCCATTGAGGATGCCCACCAGGGAGCTGTTGCGCTGACGCAAGAGGCCGTCCAGGCCGCAGCCCAACTCCTCCGTGGTGACCTCGCGCGCGTAACGCGGGCTGACCGTCGTGATGACGTCCGAGTAAACCAGACCCGTTTTGAGGCAACTCAGCTTGCCATAGAACTCCACGCCTCGCGGATTGAAGTAGTCCCCGGGCAAATTCAGCAGCCCATACTTCTCGGCAGGAAAGAGGCCCTGGTAGGCGAGATTATGCACGGTGAGGCACACGCCCGGTCCCCTGCCCTGCTTCGCCTGCCTTTTCATGTCGCGGACCAGCAATGCTGCCGGGCTGGCCTGCCAGTCGTGCAAATGCAAAACCTCGGGCTTCCACTGCAGGCTGGTGGCCAGACACACCACGGCCTTGGAGAAGAAGATGAACCGCTCGGCGTTGTCGGGATACTCGCCGCCTCCTTCACCGTAGATCTCTTTGCGGTCGAAGAGCCGGTCTTGCTCGACAAAATGAATCGTCAGCCCGGGGAATGGTTCGACGCACCAGACCGCCCCGGTCACCTCTTCCGCGCCGAGCGGCACCGTGAGGGGAAGGTTCACCTTCTTCATACCCGCTGCCCGCTCCCGCACGCCCGCATACATCGGCGTCACGATGCCCACGCGATGGCCCTTGCGCGCCAGCGTCTTGCCCAACGCGGCCACCATGTCCGCCAGCCCGCCTGTCTTCGAGTAGGGGTGGACCTCGCTGCTGGCGAGCAGGATTCTCACGCCGTAATCCGCTCCGCTTTCAGGTAAGGCTGCAACTTCGCCGGCATCAGGATGCTGCCGTCACTCTGCTGGAACGTCTCGACCAGCGCGACGAAAAGCCGCGCCAGGGCCGTCCCGCTCCCGTTGAGCAGGTGCGGGAACCTGTTCTCGCCCGTGGAGGCCTTGAAGCGGAGGTTCATGCGCCGCGCCTGGAAATCCTCGCAGTTCGAGACGCTCGACACTTCCAGGTAGCTCCCCTGCCCCGGCGCCCACACCTCGATGTCATAGGTCTTGGCCGCCGAAAAGCCCATGTCGCCCGTGCACAACAGCACCACACGATAGTGCAGCCCCAGCCGCTGCAACACGTCCTCTGCGTCCTTCAGCATTTGCTCGTGCGCCGCGTAGCTCTCCTCCGGCCTGGTGACCTTGATCAGCTCCACCTTGTCGAACTGGTGCACCCGGATGATGCCGCGGGTGCCCACCCCCGCCGCGCCTGCCTCGCCGCGGAAGCACGGCGTGTACGCGCAGTAATTCTTCGGCAAGTCGCTCTCCTTCAGCAACTCCTCGCGATGGATATTGGCCACGGGCGTCTCGGCGGTCGGAATGAGGTAAAGCTTGTGCAGCTTCTCCGGATCATCGCCTTCGGCCACGCCGTAATACTGGTCCCGGAACTTGGGGAACTGGCCCACGCCCTCCAAACATTGCGGGCCCACCATGAAAGGTGGCGACACCTCCGTGTACCCGTGCTCGCTCGTATGCAAATCCAGCATGAATTGGATCAGCGCCCGCTCCAGACGCGCTCCCCAATTCGTATATAGCACAAACCCGCTGCCGGACAACTTGGCCGCCCTCGCAAAGTCCACCAGGCCGAGCTTCTCGCACAGCTCGACGTGCTTCTTTCGAGGGAAGCTCATCTCAGGCGGCCTGCCCCAAGCGCGAACCTCCCGGTTTTCCTCTGCGCCCTTTCCTTCGTGTACCGATTCGTGCGGCAAATTTGGTAACCCCAGCATGATTCGGTTCCGCGCCGACTCGGATTCCGCCGCCTGCTTATCCAGCGCAGCTATTCTCTCGTTTAGCAGCCCAGCTTCAATCTGCTTGGGGAAGACTTGCCCGGACATGGACATGCCTATGCCTGCGAAGCCGCTCGCCTTAGCCTGTGCCCTTAGAGCGCCGATTTCCTTGGAAATGCGATTGCGCTCCGCTTTGAGCGCCTCCACTTCGGCCAGCGCCTTGCGCCGCTGCTCGTCCAACTGGAGGATCTCATCCACGTGCGCCTCGTCCCCTCCGGCACGCGAGGCCAGCCGCCGCCGGACAAAGTCCGGCCGGTCGCGAATTAATTTGATGTCCAGCATCGGCGCACTATACAAGCCGAGCGCCGAGCGGCAAGGGGGAAGGGTGCAACCCCGGGAGGGCGCAACTCACTCTTTGGGCACCCGCACGTCCGATCTCATTAACACCCCGCTTCAGCGAGGTGTATCGCGCGCATGCACCCTCCAACCGCTTTAGCGGTTTTCCTGGAGCGGGGAAACCGCTAAAGCGGTTCGTGCGCCGTCGCACCTGCTGTCACCCCGCTGAAGCGGGGTGTTAATGAAAGCCGCGGAGCCCTGGCGCCTTATCGAGAAGTGCGACCTCCCGAGAAACTGGGATGCGCCCACCCCGGCACACCCCTTATGCCTCGCCGTGGTAAGCCGCCGTGGGTACGCTATTAATATGACTCAAGAGGCTGCCCAGATTCTCCGCGAGGTCGAGCGTCTCTCGCGAGCGGAACAGACGGAGCTACGGCGCCGCCTCTGCGAGCGCGTGCCGATGTCCGAGGACCTAACCGACGAGGACCTCGCCGAGCTGGCCGCCGCTTCGTTCCGCGCACTCGATCAAGAGGAGAACGAGGGCACCTGAGCGGGGCGAGGTCTGGCAGGTGGACTTCGGCATCACGCAGAAGGTCCGCCCGGCATTGGTTATCAGCGCTCCTTATGGCGATAGCGAGCGGGCACTGATCGGCGTCATTCCGCACACAACGGCCGTCCGCGGGTCGCAGTTTGAGGTCTCCGTTCCCCTGCGCTGGCTCTCGCCCGGAGGCAGCCCTCTCCTATTGCCAATGACCAGCCCGCACGTGGCGGGTCTCCGAGTGCGGCTCGACAGGTGGCATCTTGGTGAGATATGTTCGAGGGGTGAATCTGCGAATAGAAGTCGAGCGTGAAGACGATGGCCGCTGGTTGACCGAGGTGCCAGAACTGCCAGGCGTCATGGCGTACGGCCAAACACGCGAAGAAGCGATTGCGCGCGTGAAAGCCTTGGCATTGCGCGTCATGGCGGATCGGCTCGAGCACGGCGAGAGCATACCAGAATTAGTGGAGGTCTTCTCGATTCCGGCATGAGTCACTGGGGCTCGGCCAAAGCGCGGCAGGTGCTGGCGGCTCTATTGCGGATAGGATGGACTATTAAGCGCCGGGGCGGCGGGTCACACCAAGTCCTGGCGCGACCAGGTTGGCCAGACTTCGTTTTCGCCTTCCATGAGAACGAGGAAATCGGACCCCGCATGCTGGCGAGAATTGCCCGGCGGACAGGGCTAACCCGAGAGGATCTCTGACCAACGCCCCCAAGCAGAGGGGGTGCAGAGGTGCCAATTGGTGAATCCCCGCAAGAGCAATCATTGGGCCGGCGTTGCAGACGATCGTTCCAGCCGGTCTAGGCCGCGCCGGCATGGTGAACCTCACGGCGGAGATCCTCGGCGTTCAAGTCAGCGACCGGCGTACCGGTCTGACTGGCGGCCACGAGGAAACCCACACGATGCTTCGCGCATATCTCGGCAGCCTGCCCAGAAGTGAGCCGCCCCATCTCGAAGAACTTGAGGGCCGTGCGACGTCCCTCCCTCAATCCGCGCCGGACAGATCGAAACACGCCCCTTCCTTCGTGCTGCGGACGTAAAGGCGGCCCTGGCTCAGGCCGGGGCTGCTCCAGCATTTACCAGCCAGCGCCTTGAAGCGCGCCCGCTCGCGGTAGTGGTCTGGCGACGGCTCGATGATGACCACTTCGCCGGCGTCGCTTAGCGCCACGAGGTAATCGCCCGCGAGCATCACCTGCCCTGAGCCGAAGCCCGGCTGCTCCCACTTCACCGCGCCGGTCTTCAGGTCCACGCATTTCAGCGGCGCGCTCCCGAAGCGCTTGAAGCTGATTATCCCATACAGGTAACCGTCTTTCTGAACCGGCGTGCTCCACAGCGAGCCCAGCGGTTGGTCGCCTTTCACGCGCCACAACTCCTGCGCCTCGAATGCCGCACCTGTCCGCCTGACGCGACAGGCCGCGGCCCCGATTTCGTATCCCGCCGTGCAGAACACGACATCGCCCGCCACGACCGGCGAGCAGGCCGTCGCCACGCGATAGGGAAAAGCAAAACGCCAAAGCGGCTTGCCGGTGGCGGCTTCCACGGCGACGAGTCCGCTTTCCATGATGAAGATGACCTGCCGCACGCCTTGGAGCGTCGCCAGGGTAGGAGTGGCGTAACTCGGCTTCTCGTCACCCGACTTCCAGGCCAGGGCGCCGGTCTCCTGTTTGAAGGCCAGCATGGACTGCCCTGCCCCGCCGCCGGCCACGAACACCAGGCCGCCATCAAGCACGGGCGACATCGCGCTCTTCCACTTCAGGTTCGCGCCGCCGAATTCCCGGATGATGTCCTTGGCCCAAATGCGCCTGCCCGAGGCCGCGTCCAGGCACTGTAAACCCATGTCGGACGAATACACGTAAACCCGCCCCCTGCTGACGGCGGGCGTCGAACGCGGTCCATCGCCGCCGCGGTTGTCCTCCGTGCCGCTGTCGCCGCCGCCAGGGTATTTAGCCTGGCCGACGCGCACAGCCCAAAGCTCCTTGCCGGAGTTGGCGTCGAGGGCAAGGCACACCTCTGCCGGGCCCCCACTCACCTCGCGTGTGACGAGCGTGAAGACTTTCCCGCCCGCCACAGCGAAGGAGCTGAAGCCCGCCGGGGTGGGCACGCGCCACAAGCATTTGGGGCCGCCCGCCGGGAACGCGCATCGCACGTGTTCAGGGGCAAT
>Ga0335069_10012810_pt1 | contig 11789 bp, 15 predicted proteins | sample Lox_Sample_11_FD_206714 | JGI IMG/M metagenome (GOLD analysis project Ga0335069, IMG submission 206714) | Soil microbial communities from Loxahatchee National Wildlife Refuge, Florida, United States - Lox_Sample_1.1 | ecosystem: Environmental > Terrestrial > Soil > Wetlands | place: USA...
GAGGACCTGGGCGTCATCACGCCGGATGTCGTGGCGCTCCGCGAGCGATTCGGGTTCCCGGGGATGCGCGTGCTGCAGTTCGCATTCGACCGCAACGAGGCCGGGGCGCTGGGCGCGGACAACCGCTTCCTGCCGCACAACCACGCCGCCGACTCGGTGGTGTACACCGGCACGCACGACAACGACACCACGGCCGGCTGGTACGCCGCGCGGTCTCCCGCGGAGCGGGCGGCGGTGGATCGGTATTCCCCTTCCACTGAACGCGAGATCTGGTGGCGGTTCATCCGCATGGCCATGGCCTCGGTGTGCCGGCTCGCCGTGGTTCCGATGCAGGATGTCCTTGGCCTGGACAGCGAGGCGCGGATGAACACCCCCGGCACCACCGGGGCTTCCAACTGGTCCTGGCGCGCACCGCAGGGTGCTTTCACACCCTCCGCCGCGGCGCGCCTGCGGGATCTGGCCGAGACGTACGGGCGGGTCGCCGGCCCCCGTCCCGCTTGATCCGCCCGGCGCCCCCTACGCCCCCGCGCTCTCCAGGATCCTTGCGGCGCCGATCCTCGCCAGCTCCGCGTCCTCTTCCTGCGAGAGGCCGCTCACCGCGACGGCTCCCACCACGGCGCCGCGAAAGCGAACCGCCACCCCGCCGGCCCAGCCGGTGAACGAGGGGTCGCTGTTGGCCGTCTGCCAGCCGTGTTTCTGGAAGTTCTTCCCCACGTCCCCGGTGTCCGCACGCTCGCGCGCGGCGGTGAGCAGCTTGCGCTGCGCCACCAGGACAGACGGCAGAGGGGCACCATCCATCCGCAGGAGACTGATGAGCTCCCCGTGCGGATCGGACACCCCGATCACGGCGGTCTTGCCCCTGCGCACCAGCTCCTCGCGGATGGCACGGATTGCCAGCCCCGCCTCGGTCTCACCCAGCTCGAATACCTGCTGCATCCCGCTTTCCTCCCGCTATGGCACCAGGACGATCTTTCCGAACGCTCCCGGCTCCATGACCTTTCGATGGGACTGGGGGGCCTCCGCCAGCGGCAGCTCCAGCCCGACGATGGGCCGAAGCGTGCCGTTTTCCGTTCCCGCCGCGATTGCCGCGTGCAGGCCAGCGCCTTCTTCCGCCGTGATGTTCCACAGCAGCATTCCGTGGACCGAGGCATCCCGTGCCATCAGGTCGCGCGGCGTCACCGTCACGTCCCCGCGGCTGCCGATCACCACCACCCGGCCGTGCGAGGCCAGCAGCTTGAGGTCCGCGCCAAGGTTCACGTTGGCCAGCATCTCCAGGATCACGTCCACGCCCCTGCCGCCGGTGAGCCGCAGGATCTCCTCCCGGTAGCCGGCCGCGCCGTGGTCCAGCACGTGGTGAGCGCCTTCCTTTCCCGCGAGCTCGCGACCGCGATCCGAGCCGGCGGTCCCCAGGACCGTGAGGCCCATGGCGCGGCCGAACTGCACCGCGGCCGTGCCCACCCCTCCGCTTGCCCCGTGGACCAGCAGCGTTTCTCCCGGTCGCGCGCGTGCAACCTGCGTGAGCGCCCGGATGGCGGTGGCGTAGGGAACGAAGATCCCGGCCCCCTGCGGGAACGAAAGCTTCTCCGCCAGGCGCTGCGCCTGCGATTCCTGAGCCACGGCGTACTCCGCGTAGCTTCCGGTTACCGTCCGTGCGAGGTAGACGCGGTCCCCCGCCTTGAGGTTCTTCACGTCCGGGCCGACGCTTTCCACGACTCCTGCCCCGTCCGAGCCCGGCGTGTAGGGGAGCGCCGGCCTGGTGAGACCGGCGCGGCCGTAGGTGTCCGCGGGGTTGACGCCCGCGGCCCGCACCTTCACCAGGACCTGCCCGGCGGTGGGCTTCGGGGTGGGGACTTCCTCTACCTTCATCACCTCGGGGTCGCCATACTGTCGTACCACGATCGCTTTCATGCCGCGCATCCTTTCTCTATCCGCGTCCGTGCCCGCGCCGCTGCCCGCGCGCGGGCCCGAACACCAAATCTATGCCCCTTGCGGCACGCGTGGCAATCGAGGTATCTACATCCTCACCATGCCCGAGCCCTGCATCAGGATCGACGGGTTGTGCCTCGACCGGGAAGGGACCCGGATCCTTCGAGACGTGTCCCTGCGCGTGGCCTGCGGCGAGCGCCTGATCGTGTCCGGCCCGAACGGCGCGGGCAAGACCACCCTGCTGAAGGCGATCCTCGGCATGATGAAGGCCGCCGCGGGACGAATTCTCGTGCTGGGCCAGGAGGTCGGCTCGCGGGAATGGGCCCGTGGCCGCGGACGAATTGGCTATGTGAACCAGGAATCCGTGCAGGTGGACTTTCCCATCTCGGCGCGGGAGGTCGTGGAGATCGGCACGGCCACCCTGGGGCTGAGCCGGGCCGACCGGCGTCGGCGCATCGAGGAAGCCATGGTCGCGGTGGGCTGCGCCCACCTCCAGAGCCGCATGTATGCGCGGCTCTCGGGCGGGGAGAAGCAGAAGCTTTCCCTGGCCCGCTGCCTGTGCCAGGACCCCCAGGTGCTCCTCCTGGACGAGCCGACCTCGTCCCTGGACCCGCGCTCGCGCGCGGAGCTCATGGACCTGCTGCGCGGTCTCAACGAGGAGCGCGGCATCACCATGGTCATGGTCTCGCACGACGCGCAGGTGCTCTCCGAGCCGGCGTGGAAGATCCGGCACATGGAGGCGGGCGCGTTCGCCTGACGCCGTCCATGAACGTGGTGCAGGCCCTGTCCTATCCGCCGATCCTGCGAGGGTTCATCGCCCTGGTGCTCGCCGGCTGCTTCTTCCCGCTCGCGGGCGTGTTCATCCTGCGGCTCAACCTCGTCACGCTGCGCTTCACGCTCATGCACGCCGCGCTGCTGGGCGCCGCGGTGGGGCTTGCGCTTCACGTGGACCCGCTGCTGGTCGGGCTCGGGCTGGACCTGCTGGCAATTGCCGCGATTTCGCGCGTGGCCCGCGAGTCCGGCCTGGCGCTGGGCTACGTGTCCACGTTCTTCATGGTGCTCACCATCGGGCTCGCCTTCGCGGTCATCTACAAGGCGGGCGTCCCGGCCAAGGACGCCTTCGGGATCCTCTGGGGGAGCATCTACTCCCTGTCCCGCCTGGACCTCGCGCTGATCGCCGCCTACTCCGCGGCAATCGCGTTGTTCGTCACGCTGGGGTTCCGGCGCGTGAGCGCGGTGCTGTTTCACCGCGAGATCGCCGCGGCCTCGGGTGTGCGCGAGGCCGCCCTCACCTCGGCGATCCTGCTGTTCGTCGGGGTGGCCGTGGCGCTGCTGATGCAGCTCATCGGCGCGCTGCTCATGGACTCCATCCTGCTGCTGCCCGCCATCGTGTCGTCGTTCCGGGCGCGCAGCACGCGCGGCTTCTTCCTGCAGGCGTGCATCATCGGCGCGTTCTGCAGCATCACGGGCTTCTTCACGTCCTTCGCCCTGGACGTCCCCGCGAGCTCCGCGGTGACCGTCATTGCCGCCGGTCTGCTGGGCGTCGGACTGATCTACCGGCGTTTTTCCGGGAGGAACGCATGAAGGCATTCCACGTTGCGGTTCTGGTATTTCTCGCCGGGGCGATGACCGCAGCGGCCGCCCCGGTCCGGGTGGTGGCTACCAACAGCTGGACCGCCGCGCTCGCCGCGGCGGCCGGTGCAACGGACATCGTGACCCTGGCGCCGAGCGGCCTTCGCCACCCGGCGGAGTACGAGCTCAAGCCCTCCGACGCGGCGGCGCTCCGCGGCGCGGGGCTCATCGTGTACACCGGGTTCGAGGTCATGGCGCAGAAGCTTGCAGAGGCGGCGGGGACGCAATCCATCCGGCTGCTCAAGGTGGACGCGGACTACACGGTGCCGGTGCTGCGCGCGTCCATCAACGCGATCGCGGACGCGCTGGGAACGCCGGCCGTGGCCCGCAGGAGCCTGGCGGAGCTGGAGGCGTTCCTGGCGTCGTGGAAGAGCGAGCTCTCCGACGCGGGTTTCGGCGGCGCGCCCATCGTGGTGCACGTGTTCCAGAAGCCGCTCATGGAGCAGCTGGGCTTCTCGGTCTCCGGCGTCTTTGGCCCGGGCCCGCTGGAGGCGGCGCAGATCGCACGGCTCTCGCCGTCCGGCGCAAAGCTGATCGTGGACAACTGGCACAACGAGGCCGGCGGTCCGCTGCGGGAGACGATGAAGGGCGCGGGCTACGCTTCTCTCATCAACTTCCCGGGAGCGGACGGGACCACGACGCTCCTGGATGTGCTCAAGGACGACCGTGAGCGGCTGAAGGCGGCCGCGGGGTACTGAGATGAAGCGAGCGCTCCTGGTAATCGACGTGCAGAACGACTTCTGCCCCGGTGGCAGCCTGGCCGTGGAGCACGGGGACGAGGTGGTGGCCGTCATCAACGCGCTCACCCCGCGGTTCGAGGTGGTGGTGGCCACGCAGGACTGGCATCCGCCGGGCCACGTGTCCTTCGCGAGCAGCCACGCCGGTCACAAGGCGCTGGAGGTGGTGCGCGCCGGCGGGATCGACCAGGTCCTGTGGCCGGACCACTGCGTGCAGGGAACCCGCGGGGCCGAGCTTCATCCGCGCCTGGATGCCACCCGAATCGGACTGCTCCTCCGCAAGGGCATGAGAAGCGGCCTGGACTCGTACTCCGCCTTTTTCGAGAACGACCACGTCACCGACACCGGACTCCAGCACTACCTGAAAGGGCTCGGAGTTGCCGAGGTGGTCATCTGCGGGCTCGCTACCGACTACTGCGTGCAATTCTCCGCCATGGATGCCCGGCGCGTGGGATTCGAAGTCACGGTGGTGTCGGATGCCTGCCGGGGGGTGGACTTTCCCCGCGACAACGTGCAAAAGGCGCTGGAAACCATGCGCGGCGCCGGCGTGCGCGTGGCGGCCTCCGACGCCCTCCGGGCCGCTGGCTAGATCCCGCCTTCGCTCTCACCGGCGGTCTCCAGCGGGTCGATGTGGATGAAGGCCCGGGAAATCTCGTCGGTGTCCTCGACGGCCCGCTGCACTTTCTTGCCGATTGCGTGCGCGGCGTCGATGGTAATGCGGCGGTCCACGTCGATGTGCACCTCGATCTCCACGGACGTCCCCACGTAGTGCGCGAACACGTCGTTCACCCCCAGCACCCCCGGCGTGGAGTTGGCAATTCCCTTGATGCGGTGCACCAGCTCGGGAGGGGGGGCCGCGCCCATGAGGAACTTGATGTTGTCCCGCCCGATGCGGAACCCCGCCACGATGATCCAGGCGCCCACCGCGATGGCGGCCAGCGGATCGAAGACGCGGTAGCCCAGGTTGGCGGCCCCGACGCCAATGATGACGGCCACGGACACCAGCACGTCGTTGCGGTGGTCCACCGCGGAGGCGCGGAGGGCCGTGCTGTTGGCCCGCGCCGCGATGGTCCGTGCCACGATGTGCATGCCGAGCTTGATGACCATGACGGCGGCCAGCATCGCCAGGGGCAGCAGGCCGGGCTTCATCTCCTCTCCGCTGAAGAGGCGTCCCGCCGACTGCGTGATGATCTCGAAACCGACGATTCCGGTGAGGATGGCCACCACGAGCCCGGCGATGGGCTGGGCGCGGTGGTGTCCGAACGGGTGGCCGGCGTCCGGGGCGCGGTAGGAGGCGCGCACGCTGACGAGCACGATGGTGGAGGCCACGATGTCGGTCAGGGAGTTGAAGGAGTCCGAGATGATGGCGATGGAGTTGAACGCATAGCCCACCAGGATCTTGGCGGCAAACAGCACGACGTTGCCGATGATTCCCATCCAGGTGGCGAACTTCTCCCCGCGGCCCAGGATCCTTTCCTTCACGGCTTCCTCTGCCGCTGACGATACACTTCCGGCGAAACCCCTGCCACGGCCTTGAAGTCACGGATGAAATGCGCCTGGTCGAAGTAGCCCAGCTCCAGGGCGATCTGCGAGCAGCTCGTCGCCGGTTCCCGCAGCAGCCGCTCGGCGGCTTCCTGCAGGCGGAACCTTCGGATCACTTCCTTGGGGCCGATGCCGACCTCCCGCGTGAATCGCCGCTCCAGGCCGCGGATGCTCAGGCCGCAGGACTCCGCCGCCATGCCAACGCTCAGGATGGAGTGGTCGCGGATGATGCGCTCCGCGGCCGCGGTGGCCGCGGCAGGTGCCTCGGTGAACCGCTCGGGGCTTGCGCGTCGAAGGTTCCGCCAGAGCTCGTCGGTCAGCGCTGCCCGCGTTCCCTCGTCGCCCGCGGCAGTCATTCCCCGTGTCCACTCGCCGGCCGGGCCGCCGAGGGCGTCCTGGAGCGGGACGCGTTTCCCCATCAACTCCCGCAGGGACCCGCCATTCCAGAAGGGAAAGAAGCCGCCGGGGCGGAACTTGACTCCGAACACGGCGCCGGTGCCCCGGATCTCCCGCTCGAACGTGCGATTGGGGACGCCGTAGAGAAAGGGGCCTTCCGGCTCGCACGCAATGGTGATGGACGCGTGGGACACGTTGAGCTGGCGGTGCACCTGGCCGGGAGGCAGGTCCCAGGCCACTACCCAGTAGCCCTCGATCCAGGCGCGCAGGTCCTCCGCGGGCGGGAAGCGCTGCAGCTGGAAGCGTTCCAGGCCTTTCGGGAAGTCGAGAATTCCGTTGGCGGGGTCCGCCGGGGTGACGTGTCGCATTTTTCCAAGCCGCCGTCGGAAAAATACCGCAGCTTATCACCATGAGGAAACCGCAGGAACCGCGCTATTCGATCGAGGTGCACACCACCGTCCAGGCTCCCGTCCGCGAGGCCTGGGAGCTGCTCGTCGACCGGGCCCGGCTGGGGCAGCTGTTCTGGGACTCCACGGTGGAAAGCGATTTCGTTGCCGGCCACCCCATCGTCTGGAAGGGCACCTGGGAGGGCAAGCCGTTCGAGGACAAGGGCACGATCCGAAAGGTGGAGGCCCCGAACGTGCTGCAGTGCACGCACTGGGCCCCGTCCTCGGGGCCGGACGTGGAAGAGAACTACGCGCTTCTCACCTGGAGCCTCTCGGAGGAGGCCGGCGGCACGCGGGTGACATTCCGTCACGAGAACATCACCACGCCGCAGATGAAGGAGCACTCCGAGCCGATGTGGAAGATGCTGCTGGAACGCATGAAGGAGATGCTCGAAAAAACGAGACAGCCCCGGTAAGTGCCGGGGCTGTCTGTTGCCGGTGACGGCCACCGGCCGTCAGGCGTCCTTCGGTCCGGGGCCGTCGCCCGGGGTGGCACCGGGGCTTCCCGGCCCGCCTTCCGAGCGCCGCTTCTCCACGAACTCGTCGAACGACTTGCGGCCTTCCTGCTCCCAGAACTCCCGGTACAGGCGCCACTCGTCGCGCCGGTGGTAGCGCCCCTCCCAGGGGTTGCCACCCCACGGGTTGCCCGGGCCCTGGTGCCTCCACCCGGGATTGCCCGGGCCCTGGTGCTTCCATCCCGGCCCCCTCGGGCCGCCGCGGAACCCCATGCCGCCGAACAGCAGCTTGGCCAGGACCACCAGGCCGAACGCCTGCCAGTACGCGATCTCGCCCAGGTGGAAGATCGTCGGCATGAGCCAGTTCCACAGCAGCATCACCAGCCAGCCGAACACCAGGGCGAATACGGCGGCGCCGACCACCCCGAGAACGACCATCCCCGCGATCCGCAATCCCCGCTGCGCGGGGTTCATGTGCGGCCAGGGGCCGCGCATTTCGTGTGAGCTCATTCTTCACCTCCTGTGAGCGACTCGCGCAGCGCCCGCACCGCACGGTGCTTGCGCGCAAGGAGCGTGCCGATGGGGGTCTCCCATTCCTCGGCCAGCTCGCGGAAGGTCCTGCCTTCCAGCTCGGTGGCCACCAGCACGTCGCGCTGGGCTTGCGGCAGCTCCTCGATGGCCTCCGCGAGCGCCTCCTCGGCGTCCTCGCGTCCCATCGTGACCTCGGCCTCGTAGCGGATGTCGGCGATCTCGCCGGAGAGCTCTTCCGACGGCGCGCGCTTGCGGCGGTACAGGTCCACCACCCGGTTGCGGAGCGAGCGGAAGATGTAGCCGGTGAGGTCCACGATCGGGTCGTCCTCGTCGTCGCGCTCGAACATCCGTTCGACCACGTCCTGCACCACGTCTTCCGCGTCCCGCTCCGCCGAGTCGTCGATCCGGGACCGCACGTAGCCCACGAACCGGTTCCACTCCTTGGCCACCAGGCCCGCGATTCTCTCTTTTTGCGCTTCCGCGCTCACAGCCTTATAGACGCCCGGGAGGCGCCTTTATTGCGCGCGTCCCAGGAAGCCGCGCAAGGCGGATTCGAGCTCACTGGGGGCGGTCACGTGCGGCCAGTGATCCGCCGCGGCAAGCGTTTCAATGCGCACGCGGGGAAAGTACCTGCGCATCACGTCGGGATCTCCCGCTCTCACGTAGGAAGAGCGGCCGCAGGCGATGAGCAGGGCCTCCCCCTCGTACGTGCCGTGCGCCTCCGTCCAGTCCGAGGTCACCGTGTGCCGCTCCAGCACGGCCACGTTGGGCCGCCAGCGGAACCCGCTGCCGTCTCGCACCGCGTTGGTAAGCAGGAACTGCCGCGTGCGCGTGTCCGGGATCAACGGCAGGATGGCCGCCTCCACTTCCGCGCGCGTGCGGCAGGCGCCGATGTCGGTTTTGAGCGCGGCGAACTCCACGGCGTGCTCCGGGGGGTAGGGCCGCGGCGCGATGTCGATGGAGGCTACGCCCACGGTCCGCCCGGCGTAGCGCAGGGCGAACCCCATGGCCACCAGCCCGCCCATGGAATGGCCGACCAGGCGCAGGCGCGGGATGCCGCGCGCGTCGGCCCAGTCCGCGAGGTCCTGGACGCAGTCCGACAGCGTGTGGGTGGGGGCGTGCGGGGACTCGCCGTGGTTCCGGAGGTCCAGGGCGAACACGTGGCCCGCGTCCACCAGCTTCCGTCCCATGCCGGCCCAGTTCTGCGACGACCCGAGCAGGCCGTGCAGGATGACGATGGGCTCGCCCTGCCCCCCGAGGTCGCGGTACCACAGGTCCATGCGCCAACAGTATCTTTTGTCTGTCCCGAGGGGGAAGTATGAAAGCACAACGTCTGGCGGCGGCGCTCCTGGCGCTGCTGGCGCCGTCCACCGCGGCATCCGCATTCAACCAGCCCACGGATCTTCGGGGGATCACCGCGGTTCACATCAGCGTCTCCGACCTTCCGGGTGAGCTCGCGGCGGGCGGGATGCAGAAGGAGGCGCTGGCCGCGCACCTGGAAGAAGCATTGAAGTCCGGCGGGCTGACCGTGCTCCCGGGCGCCCCCTCCGACACCGTGCCCACCATCTCGCTCAGGGTGTCCGCCGCGCGTGCTCCGGGGGGGCGCATCTACGCCGTGGATGTCGCCCTCGCCTGCCTGGACAACGTGACAAGCCTTCGCGTGGCCGGCCCGATGTCTGCCGTCACCTGGTCCCGGGACGTGCTTTCGCTCCTGGGCACGGTGGACCAGGCCCGTGTCGCCGCGAGCGAGAGCTCGCTGGTTGACCTTTTCCTCAGCGACTGGCTGTTGGCCAACCAGTAGCCTCGAGGAGCCGCGCGATGCGGCTCCATTGACTTTTTTCATTCCCCGTATATTCATACAGGAATCCAGGAACAGGAGGCACGAACCATGGCCGAATCGGCTCGGCTGATCCTCGAGGGGAAGGAGTATGAGCTTCCCGTCGTGATCGGCACGGAGGGCGAAAAAGCCTTCGACATCTCCAGCCTCCGCAAGGCCACCGGCTACATCACGCTGGACAAGGGCTACGAGAACACCGGTTCCTGCAAGAGCGCCATCACGTTCATAGACGGGGAGAAGGGGATCCTGCGCTACCGCGGGTACCCCATCGAGGAGCTGGCCGCGCGGTCCACGTTCACCGAGGTGGCCTACCTCCTTCTGTACGGCGAGCTTCCCACCCACCCGCAACTGGAGGAGTTCTCCACGTTCCTCAACGAGTCTTCCATGATCCACGAGGACATGATGCACTTCTTCGTGGGTTTCCCCCGCGGCTCCCACCCCATGGGGATCCTGGCCACCACGGTGGCCTCCCTTTCCACCTTCTACCCCGTGCCCGAGGTCATGGACGAGAAGGCCGAGCGGCAGATCCTGGCCAACCTGATCTCGCAGGTGCGAACCATCGCCGCCATCTCCTACAAGAAGTCGATTGGCGAGCCCACGGTCTATCCCTCCTACAAGCTGCGCTACATTCCCAACTTCCTCACCATGATGTTCTCCAGCCCCGTGAAGGACCTGAGGCTGGACGAGGACATCGTGCGGGCCATCGACCTCTTCCTGATCCTGCACGCCGACCACGAGCAGAACTGCAGCACCTCCACCGTCCGCCTGACCGGCTCCAGCCTGGCTAACGTCTACGCGGTGATCTCCGCCGGTATCTCCGCCCTCTGGGGGCCGCGCCACGGCGGGGCCAACCAGGAGGTCATCCGGATGCTGGAGCGCATCCACGCCGAGCGCGGGGACGGCACGGAGTTCGTGGCCCGCGCCAAGGACCGCAACACCCCGGACCGCCTCATGGGGTTCGGCCACCGCGTGTACAAGAACTTCGACCCGCGCGCCAAGATCCTCAAGGAGGCCTGCCACAAGCTCTTGAAGAAGCCGGGGATGAACGATCCCCTGTTCGATATCGCGCTCAAGCTCGAGGAGATCGCGCTCAAGGACGAATACTTCATCTCCAGGAACCTGTACCCCAACGTGGACTTCTACTCCGGCCTGATCCTGCGCGCTGCGGGGATCCCCTACGACATGTTCACCGTGCTGTTCGCCATCGGGCGCACCCCCGGGTGGCTGGCACACTGGCGCGAGATGTACCACGGGGACGATTTCCGCATCATGCGGCCGCGCCAGGTGTACGTGGGCAACCCGTGCCGGGCATACGTGGACGTGGCGCACCGGGGCTGAAAGAAGCACGCAGAGTGAGCACATCCACGAGCGCCCCGTCCCGCGCTTCCTCCGGCGCCTCCCGTGCCAGCGGTCTGGGCATGCCCATGATGGCGGCTTCCAGCCTGCTGTTTTCTCTCATGTCGGTGCTGATCCCCCTGGCACACGGCGTGAGCGCCTCCATCATCGCCTCCGCGCGGTTCGTCACCGGGATCGTGGTCATCCTGGGCATGGCGCTTATCACGCGGACGGGCCTGAAGGCCGTCAACAAGGGCTGGCTGGTTGCCCGCGGCGTCATCGGTGCTTCATCGGTCTACCTCCTCTTCCGGGGGATCCAGAACCTGGGGCTGGGCCAGGGAACGATTCTCAACTACACCTATCCCATCTTTGCGTCCCTTCTTGCCCCGATCATGATCCGGGAGAAGCTCACCTGGGACGTCCTGGCAGCGGGCATGGTGTCGTTTTTCGGCATCTGGCTGGTGGTCAGCCCCGGTCCCATATCTTCCATAAACATCGAGACGATCCTGGCGCTTCTAGGCGGGGTGGGATCCGGGATCGCCGTGGTTGCCATCAAGAAGCTGCGGGAAACCGAGACGCCGTCCATCATCTACCTTGCGCAGTGCGTGTTCGGGCTCCTGGTGCTGGGCTGGCCCACGGCGGTCAGCTCGTTCGCGTTCGCGGGCGTGGAGTGGCTGGTGCTGCTGGCCATCGGGGTCGTGGCCACGGTGGCGCAGCTTGCCATGACCTGGGCCTACAAGCACGTGCCGGCTACCGAGGGAAGCCTGCTGGCGTTTCTCACCCCGGTGCTGAACGTTCTCCTGGGGGTGCTCGTCTTCGGCGAGCTCATGAAGCCGATGACGCTGGTGGGGTCGGGAGTCGTTCTGGCCTGCTGCGGCTATATCGCGTTCCGCGAGAGGATCCTGAAGCTGTTCGGCTGACCCATGGCGGGGGAGCGTCCCGCTGCCCGCCG
>Ga0335069_10012811_pt1 | contig 11789 bp, 12 predicted proteins | sample Lox_Sample_11_FD_206714 | JGI IMG/M metagenome (GOLD analysis project Ga0335069, IMG submission 206714) | Soil microbial communities from Loxahatchee National Wildlife Refuge, Florida, United States - Lox_Sample_1.1 | ecosystem: Environmental > Terrestrial > Soil > Wetlands | place: USA...
GTCTTCGTCGTCGCGATGCTGGGCCTGATCCGCGCCCTGGAGCGGATATGAGCGCCGCCCAGGTGATCCTCCTCGCGGCGTCCATCGCCGTGTTCGTGTACCTCGGCGTGGCCCTGTTCAAGGCGGAGTGGTTCTGATGAGCTTCGCCTGGACCATCGTCGCCCTGGGCGTGGTGCTGGCCATCGCCTGGCGCTTCCTGGGATCCTACATGGCCGCCGTGTTCGAGGGCCGGGCCCGCTGGCTGGCCTGGGCGGAGCGGCCGGTGTACCGGATCACCGGGGTCGATCCCGGCGAGGAGCAGACCTGGCCGCGGTACGCCCGGGCGCTCATCCTGTTCTCTGCGGTCGCGCTGGGCCTGAGCTACGCCATCTTCCGGCTGCAGGGCGTGCTGCCGTTCAACCCGCAGCAGCTGTCCGCCGTGTCACCCGTGCTGGCCTGGAACACCGCGGTGTCGTTCGTCACCAACACCAACTGGCAGGCGTACTCGGGCGAGACCACGATGCCTACCTGTCCCTGATGGGCGCCCTGGCCGTGCAGAACTTCCTGTCCGCCGCGGCCGGCATCGCGGTCGCGGTCGCGCTCATCCGCGGGTTCTCCCGGCATGGCGCCCGGACCGGGAACTGCACTACCTCAAGGTGTACGCGTACCGGATCCGGCGCAAGCTGCAGGACGAGAGCGGGCAGATCCTGCAGAGCGACCCGTCCGTCGGCTACCGGCTGGCGGTATCGGGTCAGTGACCTCCCCGAGCCAGCCCGACTGCTCCCGGTCGAGCAGGGGCTGGCCGCGCAAGAGCGCCGCGGTCTCGGCCTCCAGCCTCCGCAGCGCGGCCAGGTTGCGTTCCGCGTGCCCGTACGTCATGACCGTCTCCTCGGCTGGGCTGTCCGCGAGAGGCAGGCCTGGTTCCTGGTTACCGCGGCCGGGGGCGGCCAGTGCAGAGCCGTTCGGGGCGGTGGGCTAGCCCGAACGTCCCGGGTGCGGGCCGGCTCAGTGGGCGGCGGTGAGGGTGGCGCCGAGCAGGATGAGCAGCAGCCCGATGGTGAGGAACGCGCGGTCCGCGGCCCGTCCCCAGCGGCCGTAGACCAAGACGTCGTCTGGGTCTTTCGGGTCGTACCAGATGAGCACCTTGTCTCCGGGCCGCGGCGAGCCGGATCGTCGGCGCGGCACGGGGCCAGGCCGCTCGACCATCCGCCCGTCGGCCAGCGTGTACTGCAGCATGGTCCGGCGCGGCGAGCCGCCCGGCGGCTCGCCGGTGGGCGCTGGCTCGGGTACGGCCAGGGCCCAGGCTGTCACCCCGTCCCGGCGCAGCCGCCGGACCCGGCGTAGCCCGGACAGGCCGGCCAGCGCCGCGACACCGCCGGCCACCGCCACCCAGACCCCGAACAGGGTCAGCATCGCATGCCCCGCAGGCGGCTAGCCATGGGGCGCGGCCAGGGTCTGCTCCGCGACCAGGACGGCATGCACCCGCTCCAGGCTCTGCCGGCGGCGCAGCTCCAGCTCCGCACCCTCCTGCCGGACCGGCGCGACCGACGCCTGCCGGGCGCACCACTGCGACAGCAGGGGCAGGGACTGTACGTCGCCGCGATCGAGCTCGATCAGCAGGGTGGCCGCCTGCCGGGGATGGGCGGGCCAGCCGACGTGCAGCAGGACGAGGGGCGGCCCGTCCGGCTCCGGGATGACCGCCCGCAGCCGCAGTTCCGGCCAGTCCAGCGCGGACACCGGTTCCGGCGTGCCCAGCTTGTCCGCCAGCGCCTGCATGTCCAGATTGCCGATGTGCAGCGGGCGGGCGGCCCAGATCAGCGCCGCGGCCATCAGCACGATCACGCCCGCCAGCGCGGCCGCGATAATCATCCCTCGACAGTATGCTCGGCTGGCTCGCCGTGTCACGTGGCCCATATGGAGCGCATATGGCCAGCGTGCGGATGGCTGCGGCGTCCTTGGCAGGCCCTCCACGGAGGTCTAGTCTCATAACCAGGTGAGCCGGGAAGCCTGGTCGGCGCAGTATCCATAGCCGTCGGATCGAGCCCCGGAGCGCGCCATGACCACCGAACCCACCGTCACCACCGACCGGCCCGCTACCACTGGCGCGGTGCTGGCCGGGCGCCAGCCGCACACCAGGATCTCGCCGCGCCGCCCCTGGCTGGTCGGGGCGCTGCTGCTGGCCGGCGGCGCGCAGCTGATCATCATTTCCGCGCTGCTCAGCGTGGACCCGCTGGCGGTGACCTGGTGGTCGCTGCTGCTGGCCATCGCGCCCGCCCCGCTCACCGCGGTTGCGGCGTTCGCCCCGGCCGCGCTGGCCAGGGCCGCGGCCGCGGCGGCCATCGTGGTCCTACTCGCGGGTAGCGTGGGCGGGATCCTGCACACCGGCCTGTTCTTTCTGCCGGCCCTGGTGACGCTGGTCATCGGGGGCCGCGAACTCTGGAGAGAGCGGCATATGGGTCCCGCCTGAAGAGGGCCTCCATCTGCATAGGTTTCGCAAGAATCCGGGCCAGGCGCGGCCGGGCCGGGTTATCTGGAAGGTGTTCGTCACAGGGATATGAGGAAGGAAGTCTGATCATGTCCGGCCCGCGTCGGATCATTATTGGCGCGAACGGCTCGCCGGGGAGCATCCGGGCGCTCCGCTACGCAGAAGACCTGGCCCGGTCCAGCGACGCGATGCTGATGCCGGTCATCGCGTGGACGCCGCCCGGGGGCGAGATGGCCGAGCGCCGCGCGCCCTCCCGCGAACTGCGCCGGGCCTGGGCCGAGGCGGCAGAGAACCGGCTCCGCGCCGCCCTGGACGCGGCCTGGGCGGGGCGGCCCGACGGGCTCAGCGTCCGGGCCATCGTCGCCCGCGGCGAGCCGGGCCCGGCCCTGGTCGACATCGCCGACTCCGGCGACGACCTGCTGGTGCTCGGGGCGGGCCGACGCAGCCTGCGGTCCCGCCTGGTCAGCGGCCGGGTAACCCGGTACTGCCTGCGGCACGCCGCCTGCCCGGTGCTGGCCGTGCCGCCCGCCGCCATCAGCGGCTCGGGCGGCCTGCGCGGCTGGGCGTTCCGGCACCGGGAACTCACCCTGGACCGGGCCATGCGGGAGTGGGGTAAGGCGGCCGCTTGATCAGGCCGACCGCTGCGCGCGGGCCAGCCAGGGCGCGCTGGCCTGGCCGAACGGCTCGTGGCGGGCCGATACGGCCGCGACTAGCCAGTCGCAAGTAACCCGGGCCTGATCGATCACCTCGGCCGGGTAGCCGAGCTCGACCTGGTGCTCGGCGAACTCGTCCTCGTCGAGGACCGCCACCCGCCCGTCCCAGAACCGGACCACGTCCAGGTCGAGGTCGACGGCGGTGACCTGGCTGTCGCGGACCACCGGCCGGGTGGTCACGTCGGCGTATATGTCCAGCTCACCCTCGACGTTGAAGCACGCGGTCCAGCAGCCCTCGGCCGGCACGAGCAGCGCGAAGTCGCGGGGCTGGCGGATCTCCGGCTCCGCGCCGCGCTGCAAGGTCATGCCCGTGCGGCCGAACAGCCACCAGCCGTGCTCGTCCTCGCCCAGCAGTTCCATGGCGAAGTGCCAGTGGCTGATGCCGCCCCATTTCGTGTAGCGCACCTCGATCGTGTCCCGGGTCACCGGGGCAGCGTACCGGGCGCTAGTCCGCTTCCCCGTCCGGGCTCGGCTGGTACCGGTAGCCCATGCCTGGCTCGGTCATCAGCCAGCGCGGCCGGGCCGGGTCCGGCTCCAGCTTGCGCCGCAGTTGGGCCATGTACAGCCGGAGGTTCCCGGACGCGTCCGCGTACCCGGGGCCCCAGACCTCGGTGAGCAGCTGGCGCTGGCTGAGCAGCTTGCCCGGGTTGCGCAGCAGGACCTCCAGCAGGTGCCATTCGGTGGGGGTGAGCCGGATGTCCGCCGCGGCGCCGTCCCCGTCCCGGATCACCCGCTTGGCCGCCAGGTCCACTACCAGATCGCCGAGCCGGACCCGCGGCTCGCTGGTGCCCGGCGCGGCCCGGCGCACCGCGGCCCGCATCCGGGCCAGCAGCTCGTCCATGCCGAACGGCTTGGTCACGTAGTCATCGGCGCCCGCGTCTAGGGCCTCGACCTTGTCGGTGCTGTCGGCGCGCCCGGACAGCACGATGATCGGGGCCTGGGTCCAGCCGCGCAGCCCCTCGATGACCTCCACGCCGTCCAGGTCGGGCAGGCCGAGGTCGAGGATCACCAGGTCGGGTGGGTGCTTCGCGGCCGCCGCCAGCGCCTCCGAGCCGGTGGCCGCGATGTCCACGTCGTAGCTGCGCACCCGGAGGTTGATCCGCAGCGCGCGGAGGATCTGCGGTTCGTCGTCGACGACCAGGACACGGGTCACCTGACCAGCCTGCCAGGTTCACGCCCCATCTGGCCGGGTTCCCCCCACCGCGGGCAGCCCGGCGTCCTGGGGCTCCCGCCGGCCCTCCGGTGCGGGCACGGCGGGCAGGGACAGCACCATGGTCATCCCGCCGCCCGGTGTCTCCTCTGGTTCGAGGGTGCCGCCCATCGCCTCGGCCAGCCCGCGGGACAGGGCGAGCCCAAGCCCGACACCGGTGGTGTTGTCGGTGTCGCCCAGCCGCTGGAACGGCACGAATATCCGGTCCCGCTGCGACTTGGGGATGCCCGGCCCGCGGTCTACCACCCGCAGTTCCACCCGCTCGCCCAGCGTGCTGGCGATCAGCAGCGGCGGCTTGCCCTCGGGGGAGTAGCGCAGCGCGTTCTGGGTCAGGTTCACGATGACCCGTTCCAGGATGCCCGGGTCCACCCGGACCTCGGGAAGTGAGTCCGGGATCTCCACCGCCACTGTGTGACCGGGGGCGCCGAGGTCATCCAGGGCCCGTGCGACGATATCGTCCAGGCCGGCCGGTCGGGGGAAGACGGACAGCGCGCCGGCCTGCAGGCGGCTCATGTCCAGCAGGTTGTCCACCAGGTGGGTCAGCCGGTCCAGCGACTCGTCCGCGGTGGCCAGCAGCTCATCGCGGTCCGCGTCGTCCCACTGCACGTCATCGGATCTGAGGCTGGTCACTGCGGCCTTGGCCGAGGCCAGCGGGGTGCGCAGGTCATGGCTCACCGCGGCGAGCAAGGCGGTGCGCATCCGGTCCGCCTCGGCGATGGGCCGGGCCGCCTCGGCTTCCGCGGCCAGCCGCTGCTGCTCCAGCGCGACCGCTGCGTAGGCGGCGAAGGCGCCCAGCACTCGGCGGTCCGACGCGGGAAGCGAGGGGCCGCGCAACGCCAGCGAGATCGTTTCGGCCACCGGCACCTCCACGTCCGCATCGGCCGGCTTGGTCGCGGGCGGCTCGCCCGAGTGGGCTACCGCCCGCCAGCCAGCGGTCGGGCTGCGGACAGCGGTGCTCTGGTTCGGCGCGCATTCCAGCAGGGTCACCGATTGCATGCCGAAGGCCTCACGCACCCGGTCCAGCACCGCCTCGACGGCCCGCTGGCCGCGCAGCACACTGCCCGCGGTGGTGACCAGCAGTTCCGACTCCGCGCTGGCGCGGGCCGCCTGCCGGGTGCGCCGGGCGGCCCGGTCCACCACCGAGCTGACCACCAGCCCGACGGCGATGAACACGACGAGGGCCAGCGCGTTGTTCGCCTCGGCGATCGTCCACTCGTGGATCGGCGGGGTGAAGTAGTAGTTGAGCAGCAGGGACCCGGCGATGGCGACCAGGATGGCCGGCACGAAGCCGCCGACCAGGGCCACCACGATGACCGCGACCAGGAAGCCGAGCACGTCGCTGGTCAGGTTGAGCTGGCCGCGCAGGCTCGCCAGTACCAGGGTGAGCAGCGGGCAGAGCACCGCCGCCAGCACGTAGCCCATGATCTGGCGGCGCAGGGTCAGGCCCCCGCGGGAGCGGGGCAGGCCGCGGCCGCGGCCCATCCGGGAATGGGTGACGATGTGCACGTCGATGTCGCCTGACCCACGGATGGTCCGGGCGGCCGAACCCGGGCCGGTGAGCACAGTGGTCAGCCACGACCGGCGGCTCGCGCCCAGCACCAGCTGGGTGGCGTTCTCCGCGCGGGCGAAGCTGAGCAGCGCCTCCGGGATGTCGTCGCCGACCACTTGGTGGTAGGTGCCGCCGAGGGATTCGGTCAGCCGCCGCTGGGCGGCCAGCGCCGAGGGGTCGGCCCCGGTCAGCCCGTCGGACCGGGTCACGTGCACGGCCAGCAGGTCGCCACCCACCGACCGGGCCGCGATCCGCGCCGCGCGCCGGATCAGCTGCTCGCCCTCGGGCCCGCCGGTCAGCGCGACCACCACCCGCTCCCGCGCCTCCCAGGTGCCGTGGATGCCGTGCGCCTCGCGGTAGCGCTGCAGGCCCTCGTCCACCTTGTCGGCCAGCCAGAGCAGGGCCAGTTCGCGGAGCGCGGTGAGATTCCCGGTGCGGAAGTAGTTGGTCAGCGCGGCGTCGATCTTTTCCGGCGGGTAGATGTTGCCGTGCGCCATCCGGCGGCGCAGCGCCTCCGGGGTCATGTCCACCAGCTCGACCTGGTCGGCCGCGCGGACTATGGCGTCCGGCACCGTTTCCCGCTGCGGCACGCCGGTGATCTTCTGCACCACGTCGTTCAGCGATTCCAGGTGCTGGATGTTGACGTTGGAGATGACCTCGATGCCGGCCGCCAGCAGTTCCTGGACGCCCTGCCAGCGCTTCTCGTTCCGCGACCCGGGCACGTTCGTGTGCGCGAACTCATCGACCAGCGCGATCTCCGGCCTGCGGGCCAGCACCGCGTCGAGGTCCATCTCCTCGAACTCGGTACCCCGGTACTTGATCTTGGTGCGGGGGATGATCTCCAGGCCGTCCAGCAGCGCCGCGGTGTGCTTCCGGCCGTGCGTCTCGACGAACGCGACCACGACGTCGGCGCCGCGCTCGGCGCGCCGGTGCCCCTCGCAGAGCATGTCATAGGTTTTACCGACCCCGGCCGCGGCACCCAGGTAGATCCGCAGCTGCCCGGGTTCCTTCTCGGGGATCTTGTCCCGCGCCGACACCGGTTCCTGCTGGTGTCCTGGTTCCTGCTGGCTCATCCTCGTCCTGTCCGTGCGCTGGCTGTCAACATCAGTGTGCCCGGACTGGATCAGTGTGCCCAGACTGGGCTGGTCACGGCTGGAACCGGTAGCCCATCCCCGGCTCGGTCAGCAGGTGCTGCGGCCGGGCCGGGTCGTCCTCCAGTTTCCGGCGTAGCCCGGCCATATGGAAGCGCAGGTAGTGACCCATCTGCTCGTAGCCGGGCCCCCACACCTCGGTGAGCAGCCGGCGGCCGCCGACCAGCTGGCCGGGGTGGCGCACCAGGGTGTCCAGCAGCCGCCACTCGGTCGGGGTGAGCCGGACCGGCTGCCCGTCCCGGGTCACGCTGCGCGCGGCCAGGTCAAGAACGCAGGAGCCGATGATCACCTGGCGGCCGGCCGGCCCGGTCTCCTCCCGCCGTAGCGCGGCGCGCAGCCGGGCCAGCAGTTCCTCCATGGAGAACGGCTTGGTCACGTAGTCGTCGGCGCCTGCGTCCAGCGCGCGGATCTTGTCCCCGGACCCGGTCCGCCCGGACAGCACGATGACCGGGGCCTGGCACCAGGTGCGCAGCTCGCGGATCACCTCCACCCCGTCCAGGTCAGGCAGGCCGAGGTCGAGGATCACGGCGTCCGGCGGGTGCTGCGCGGCCTCGGCCAGGGCGGGCCGTCCCGCCGCTACGGTGAGCACCTCGTAGCTGCGCGCCCGCAGGTTGATCCGCAGCGCGCGGAGTAGCGCGGGTTCGTCTTCCACGATGAGAATGCGGGGCCGGACGGCAGAGACGGGCGCGGGCGCACCGGTCTCGCTGTCCGGTGCGCCCGCGATGAGCTCCAAGATCGTCCTCCGTTCAGCTGCTCAGCGGGTACTTCTGGTCGAGCGCGATGTTCAGCAGCAGCACATTCACCGTGGGCTCGCCCAGGAAGCCGAGCGTGCGGCCGGTGGTGTACTGGCTGACCAGGGCCTGGATGGCGGTCGGGCTGACGTGCCGCGCGGCCGCGACCCGGTTCACCTGGATGGCCGCGTTGGCCGGCGAGATGTCCGGGTCCAGGCCCGAGCCGGACGCGGTCACCGCGTCGGCCGGGATCTGCGAGATCTTGACGTGGTCGAACGCCGCGATCTGCTTCTGCCGCTGCTTGATCAGCGAGATGAACGCCGGGTTGTTCGGCCCGTAGTTCGACGCGCTGGAGTACCGCGGGTCGCATCCGTAGTCGTTCTTGGCCCCGGCCAGGATGGCCGCCGACGGCCGCGGCTGGAAGTACTGCGGCAGCGGGTTGCCCCTGGCGTCCACGAATTCCTGGCACAGCAGGCTGGAGCCGACCACCCGGCCCTGGTAGCTGACCAGCGAGCCGTTGGCCTGGTTATGGAACGCTCCCTGGGCCACCCCCCACATGAACACCGGGTAGATGATCCCGGTGAGCACCGTGAACACCAGGAGCAGCCGGAAGGCCGCGATGTGCTGACGGACGATGCTGGGAAGACGGTTCATGGTCGGATCACCTGAATCCTGGAATGTACTGGACGACGAGGTCGATGGCCCAGATCCCGACGAACGGGATGATCAGCCCGCCGACGCCGTAGATGAGCAGGTTCCTGCGGAGCAGCGACGAGGCTGAGGCGGGCCGGTAGCGCACGCCGCGCAGCGCCAGCGGGATCAGCGCGATGATGATCAGCGCGTTGAAGATGATCGCCGAGGTGATCGCCGATGCCGGGCTGTGCAGGTGCAGGATGTTGAGCTTGGCCAGCCCGGGGATCACACCCTCGAACATGGCCGGGATGATGGCGAAGTACTTGGCCACGTCGTTGGTGATGGAGAACGTGGTCAGCGCACCCCGGGTGATCAGCAACTGCTTGCCGATCTCCACGATCTCGATGAGCTTCGTCGGGTTCGAGTCCAGGTCCACCATGTTCCCGGCCTCCTTGGCCGCGGACGTCCCGGTGTTCATGGCCACGCCGACGTCGGCCTGGGCGAGGGCCGGGGCGTCGTTGGTGCCGTCCCCGGTCATCGCGACCAGGTGGCCGCCTTCCTGCTCCTTCTTGATCAGCGCCATCTTGTCTTCCGGCGTGGCCTCGGCGAGGAAGTCGTCCACGCCGGACTCGTCCGCGATGGCCTTGGCGGTCAGCGGGTTGTCACCGGTGATCATGACGGTGCGGATGCCCATCTTGCGCATCTCGGCGAACCGCTCGGCGATGCCCTCCTTGACGATGTCCTTGAGGTAGATCACCCCCAGGGCCTGCGCGGTGCCGTTGTGCTTCTCCGCGACGACCAGCGGCGTGCCGCCGACCCCGGAGATGCCGTCCACCATGGCGCCGAGGCCCGCGGGCGGCTCGCCGCCGTTGTCCCGGATCCACTGCCGGACCGCGGAAGAGGCGCCCTTACGGACCTGGCGGCCGTCGGCCAGGTCGATGCCGCTCATCCGTGTCTGCGCGGTGAACTCGACGAACTCGGCGCCCTGCAGCTCGCCCTCGTGCCGCTCACGCAGGCCGTACTGGTCCTTGGCCAGCACCACGATCGAGCGGCCTTCCGGCGTGTAGTCGGCCATGCTGGACAGCTGGGCCGCGTCGGCCAGCTCGCTGGCCTGCACCCCGTCCACCGGCAGGAACTCGGTCGCCTGCCGGTTGCCGATGGTGATCGTGCCGGTCTTGTCCAGTAGCAGTGTGTTCACGTCGCCCGCCGCCTCCACGGCGCGGCCGGACATGGCCAGCACGTTGCGCTGCACCAGCCGGTCCATGCCGGCGATGCCGATCGCGGACAGCAGCGCGCCGATGGTGGTCGGGATCAGCGCGACCAGCAGGGCGACCAGGACGACCAGGCTCTGCGGCGCGTGCGAGTAGAACGCCATCGGCTGCAGCGTGATCACGGCCAGCATGAAGATGATGGTCAGCGACGCGAGCAGGATGTTCAGCGCGATCTCGTTCGGCGTCTTCTGCCGGGACGCACCCTCGACCAGGGCGATCATCCGGTCGATGAAGGTCTCCCCGGGCTTCGAGGTGATCTTCACCACGATCCGGTCGGACAGCACTTTGGTGCCGCCGGTGACCGCGGACCGGTCACCGCCGGACTCCCGGATGACCGGGGCCGACTCGCCGGTGATGGCCGACTCGTCCACCGAGGCGACCCCTTCGACCACGTCGCCGTCGCCAGGGATGATCTGCCCGGCTTCCACGACTACGTAGTCGCCCAGGGTGAGCTGGGTACCCGGCACCTCCTCCTCCCGGGTGTCGGCCTGGCCGGGCTGCCAGCCGACCAGCCGCCGGGCCACCGTCTCCTGCTTGGTCCGGCGCAGCGTGTCGGCCTGAGCCTTGCCGCGGCCCTCGGCCACCGCCTCGGCCAGGTTGGCGAACACCACGGTCAGCCACAGCCAGACCACGATGGTCCAGTTGAACACCGAGGGCTTGGCGATGGCCGTGCCGGTGGTCAGCGCGGCGCCGACCTCGACAACGAACATGACCGGGTTCTTGACCTGGACCCGCGGGTCCAGCTTCTTGAATGCGTCCGGGGTGGACTTCAGCAGCATCTTCGGGTCGAGCAGCCCGCCGCCGATCCGGCCGCGCTCGGTGCCGGCCACCTGCTCGGGGGCGCGGCCCCCGGTTTCCGGTGTTGTGGTGACGGACATCAGTGCAACCCTTCAGCGAACGGTCCCAGTGCGAGAGCGGGGAAGTAGGTCAGGCCGACCAGGACGAGGATCACGCCGACCACCATCCCGACGAACAGCGGCGTCCGGGTGTCCAGCGTCCCGGCGCTGGCCGGCACCGGCTGCTGGCGGGCCAGCGAGCCGGCCAGGCCGAGCGCGAATATCTCCGGCGCGAACCGGCCCAGCAGCATGACGATGCCGCCGAGTATCTGGTACCAGGTGGCCGCGGTGCCCAGGCCAGCGAACGCCGACCCGTTGTTGTTCGCTTCCGAGGCGAACGCGTACATGATCTCGGTCAGGCCGTGCGGGCCCGGATTGAAGATCGCGCTCTGCCCTATGTGCGTGCCGATGGACAGGGCTGCCGCGGTCAGCACGACCACTGGCAGCGTCAGGAAGTACAGCGCCGCGTACTTCATCTCCACCGGCCGGATCTTCTTGCCGATGTATTCCGGCGTCCGGCCCACCATCAGGCCGGCCACGAAAACGGTGACGATGGCCAGGACCAGGATGCCGTACATGCCGGCCCCGATGCCGCCCGGCGCGATCTCGCCCAGCGCGATGTCGAACAGGGCGATGCCACCGCCGAACGGGGTCAGCGAGTCGTGGAAGCAGTTCACCGACCCGGTCGACGTCACCGTGGTGGACGCGGCGAACACCGAGCAGCCGGGCGTGCCGAACCGCGTCTCCGTTCCTTCCGCGGCATGCCCGGCCAGCATCGTGGCCGTGCCGCCGGTGCCGGTGTGCGCCTCGAAGTAGCTGATCCCGCCGACCGCGGCCATCCAGATGATGGCCATGATGGCGACCAGCGCGTAGCCCTGCCGGTTGTCCCCGACCATCTTGCCGAACGCCCGTGGCAAGGCGAATGGGATGAGCAGCAGGCTGAAGATGATCAGCCAGTTGGTGAATGGGTTGGGGTTCTCGAACGGGTGCGCGGCGTTGGTGTTGAAGAACCCGCCCCCGTTGTTCCCCAGGTCCTTGATGCTCTCCATCGAGCCCACCGGCCCGCCGGGGATCGTCTGATGGGCGCCGGACAGGGTGGTGTAGGTGTGGTACGCGTTGAAGTTGTCAATGGCACCGCTGGCGATCAGGGCCAGGCCGACGACGATGGCCAGTGGGATCAGCAGCCGGACCGTACCCCGGGTGACATCGACCCAGAAATTGCCCAGCTTGT
>Ga0335069_10012812_pt1 | contig 11789 bp, 8 predicted proteins | sample Lox_Sample_11_FD_206714 | JGI IMG/M metagenome (GOLD analysis project Ga0335069, IMG submission 206714) | Soil microbial communities from Loxahatchee National Wildlife Refuge, Florida, United States - Lox_Sample_1.1 | ecosystem: Environmental > Terrestrial > Soil > Wetlands | place: USA: Florida...
GCGGCCACGGGCGCCACGGTGGCGGTGGCCGCGCTCGCGGGCGGCGCGTGGTATGCCTTCGACGCGATCTCGTCGCAGCCCGTCGAGCGAGTGCAGTTCGCGGGCGACCTCGATCGCATCGCGCCCTCCGACCTCGAGGCGTTCGCGCACGCCACGCGGGGCGTGAATGCCACGGGCGCCTCGCTGGAAGCGGTGCGCGATGCCGCGCGAAAGATCCCGTGGGTGCGCGAAGCGACCGTGCGCCGGCGCTTCCCCGACGCGATCGAGGTCACGCTCGAGGCGCACGAACCGCTCGCCCGCTGGAACGACGCCGAGCTCGTGAGCGTGCGCGGCGACGTGTTCAGCGCCGAGTACCAGGGCTCGCTTCCCCACTTCCGCGGTCACGACGCGTCGGCGGCCGCGCAGATGGCGGCGGAATACCCCGCGATCGTGAAGGCCCTCGCGCCCCTGTCGGTCGCCGTCACCGGCGTGACGCTCTCGCCGCGGGGCGCGTGGCAGGTCGTCCTCGACTCGGGGCTCGTGCTCGAGCTCGGGCGCGATGACATCGACGAGCGCCTCGCGCGCTTCGCGCGGGCCTGGCCCGCGGTCGCCGCCCGCGGCGTCGAGACGAAGCACGCCGACCTGCGTTACGCCAACGGCTTCGCGCTCACGCGCGTGGCCGAGAAGGCGCCCCCCAAACCCACCGCGAGAGCCGGAAAGAGCAAGACGCCACGATGATCGCCACACGACCCCGAGACGCCCGCAACCTCCTCGTGGCCCTGGACATCGGGACCTCGAAGATCGTGACCCTGGTCGCCGAGATCACGCCGGAGGACCGGCTCACCCTCATCGGCATGGGCAGCCACGCCTCGCGGGGCCTCAAGAAGGGCGTGGTGGTGAACATCGAATCCACGGTGAACGCGATCCAGCGCTCGCTCGAGGAGGCCGAGCTCATGGCCGACGCCAAGATCAAGGAAGTGATCACGGGCATCGCCGGGAGCCACATCAAGAGCTTCAACAGCCACGGCATGGTCGCGATCAAGGACAAGGAGGTCCAGCAGTACGACATCGACCGCGTGATCGAGACGGCCCGCGCGGTGAACATCCCGATGGAGCAGCAGGTGCTCCACATCCTCGAGCAGGAATTCATAATCGACGGGCAGGGCGGCGTGCGCCAGCCCCTCGGGATGAGCGGCATGCGCCTCGAGGTGAAGGTGCACATCGTGACCGGCGCCGTGTCGGCCGCGCAGAACATCATGAAGTGCGTGCGCCGCTGCGGGCTCGAGGTGAGCGACCTCATGCTGCAGCCCCTCGCTTCCGCCGACGCGGTGCTGCTCGACGACGAGCGCGACCTGGGCGTGTGCCTCGTGGACATCGGCGGGGGGACGACCGACCTCGCGGTCTTCACCGACGGCGCGATCAAGCACACGTCGGTGATCCCGATCGCCGGCGACCAGGTCACCAACGACATCGCGATGGCCCTTCGCACGCCGACCAAGGATGCGGAGGAGCTGAAGATCGCGCACGGCGTGGCGCTCCGCCAGCTCGCGAGCCCGTCGGACATGATCGAGGTGCCCGGCGTGGGCGACCGCGGCCCGCGCGAGCTGTCGCGCCAGACGCTCGCCGAGGTGATCGAGCCGCGCGTCGAGGAGCTCTATTCGCTGATCCAGCGCGAGCTGCGCTCCTCGGGCCTCGAGGAGCTGCTCTCGTCGGGAATCGTGATCACCGGAGGCTCGGCCCTCATGAAGGGCATGGTCGAGCTGGGCGAGGAGGTCTTCCACATGCCGGTTCGCGTGGGCGTGCCGCACTACGACGGCGCGCTCGCGGAGGTCGTGCGCAACCCGCGCTACTCGACCGGCATGGGATTGCTGATGGCGGGACTGGACGAGGTGAAACGCGACCGGCACGCAAAGATGCAGGGCGCGGGCTTCAAGGAGGTCTTCGAGAAGATGAAGGGATGGTTCAAGGGGAATTTCTAGTCGAGGGGCAGCACATGCGGCACACAACAAAGGAGACGAAGATGATCGAGCTGTTGGAAAGCACGACACCGGAAGCGGTGATCAAGGTAGTGGGAGTGGGCGGCTGCGGCGGCAACGCCGTCGACCACATGATCAACAACGGCGTCGCGGGCGTGGAGTTCATCACGATGAACACCGACGCCCAGGCGTTGAAGCGCAACCTCGCCAAGACGCAGCTGCAGCTGGGCAACGGCGTCACCAAGGGGCTGGGCGCGGGCGCCAATCCCGAGGTGGGGCGCCTTGCGGCCGAAGAGGACCGCGAGCGCATCACCGACCTCATCACGGGCGCCGACATGCTCTTCATCACGGCGGGCATGGGCGGCGGCACGGGCACGGGCGCGGCGCCGGTCGTGGCCGAGATCGCGCGCTCCATGGGCATCCTCACGGTGGCCGTCGTGACGAAGCCCTTCGCGTTCGAGGGCAAGCGGCAGAAGGTTGCCGCGGTGGGCATCGACCAGCTGAAGCAGCACGTCGATTCGCTCATCATCATCCCCAACGATCGCCTCATGCAGGTCCTCGGGGAGGATGTGACCTACGAAGACGCATTCCGCGCCTCCAACGACGTCCTGAACGGCGCCGTCGCGGGCATCGCCGAGGTGATCAACTGCCCCGGCATGGTGAACGTGGACTTCGCCGACGTGCGCACGGTGATGAGCGAGAACGGCGTCGCGATGATGGGCTCGGCCACCGCGTCGGGGCCGGAACGCGCGCAGATGGCGGCCGAGCAAGCCGTTCATTCGCCGCTGCTCGAGGACATCCATCTCTCGGGCGCGCGCGGCGTGCTGGTGAACATCACGGCGAGCCGCTCGATGAAGCTGAAGGAGGTGCACGAGGTGATGAACACGATCCGCTCGTTCACGGCCGAGGATGCCACCGTGATCTACGGCAGCGTGGTGGACGACGCGATCGGCGATGCCCTGCGCGTCACCATCGTCGCGACGGGCCTGGGCGGCGCGGCCGCGCAGCGCCAGCCCGTGATGCAGGTCGTCGCGCGCACGGGCACCGACGATGCCGTTGCGGGCAGCGGCGTGAACTACGAGGAACTGGACCAGCCGACCGCGTTGCGGCGTCGGCGCGATACCACGGTCGAAGCGATGCGGCACTCGGGGGTCGACATGCTCGACATCCCGGCGTTCCTGAGGAAGCAAGCGGACTAGCGCTTCGTCCGCGGCCTTACTCCCGCCGGCGAGTCTCCCGCCGGCAGGACGGATGCACTCGCGCGGGCCCGGAAGGGCCCGCTTTTTATTTCAGGGAGGGACGAGGCGCCCTTCCTCGACCTTCACGCGATCGCCCTTGGCGACGTCGGGCTGCGCATCGAGCACGACGACGCGGTAGCGCCCGTCGTCGAGCTTCACGATCACTTCCCAGCTCTGCGTCACCGCGGGAACGTCCCGGCCGATCCGGGTCGACGAGCCCACCTGGGGCGAGCCGCCGCCCAGCGGAATCGACGCCACGAGGCCCGTGGGCTTGCCTTCGTTCTGCGCGGCGGGGGCCGTCTGCTTGGTGACGGAGCGGACGGAAGTGACGACGCCGCATTCCGTGCACGCGGGTGCGGGCGGCGCGGAGACCTTGCCGGGATCGCTCGCCTGCGCCCAGGCCGGGGCAGCCACCGCGAAAAGTACGGCCAGCCAGGATCTCATGTCCCCTCCCTACTGTTAACGCGTACGGAATGGATTATCCCATGAGCGCCTTGCAGCATTCGCAAGGGTCGCGCAAGGCAATCGTCAACGGAGCGTGAATTCGGCGCAGAATGCACCGATGGGCATGACGACGCCCGGCGGGGAATTGTCCCTCGTCGTCCCGGGGTACTACGTCTGCACGGGAATCCTCTTCTACACCGCGATCATCGCGGCGGTGATGGGGATGTACCGCATGCGGGCGCCCCTGTACATCGCGTTCGCGTCGATCTGCTTCTGGTCGGCCGCGTTCTGCCTCGCCACCGCGATCTTCTACAAGTCGGGCAACGTCGCCGCGGCGGTCGAGGCGCTTCGCTGGCAGTTCGCCTGCAGCGCACCGCTCGTGTTCTCGACTTTCCTATTCATCGCCTTCTATACCGACGCGCCGCGGATGCGGCGCTGGTTCGCGCTGGGCGCGGTCGTCACCGTCGTTTACGTGGCGGCGGACTTCCTGCTGCCGCTGGGCATGCGCTTCTCCGTGGTCTCGGCGTCGCGCTGGATCCACCTGCCCTGGGGGGAGCAGATCTACCACATCGAGGGAAAGCTGAGCGGCTGGAACGTCGTCTACCGCTCGCTCCTGGTCCTGATCGTGGCCTGGGCGATGCGGCGGCTGATCGTGCACTACCGCGCGCAGCGCGAGCGCGAGGCCATCTTCCTCGCCGTGTACATCCTCGGCCTCTTCGGCGCGTCCATCCAGAGCGCGCTCATCGACTGGGGAGTGTTCGAGACCTTCAACTGGATCGGCTTCGCGTTCACCGGCTTCGCGCTCATCATGGGCATCAACCTGCTCATGAGCCTTCGCGAGCACAACCTCGAGCTCGTGCGCACCGCGCGCGCGTTGCAGGTCGAAAACGGGCGGCGGCGCGAGGCCGAGGCCGAGACGTGGCGGCGCGCCTACCGGGATCCGCTCACGGGCCTCGCAAACCGCATGCTCATCCTCGAGCAGCTGGCGCTCATGTGCGACGGCAGCGAGGAGGCGTTCGGCGCGGTGCTGCAGCTGAACCTCGACCACTTCAAGGTACTGAACGACGGATTGAGCTACGGCGTGGGCGACGCCGTCCTGCGCGAGGTGGCGCGGCGCGTGGTGGAGACCACCGGCGATCGTGCGCTCGTGGCGCGCGTGGGCGGCGACGAATTCGTCGCGGTCCTGCATCCGCTGGTGGCGAGCGAGGAGGCCGCGCGCGAAGCCATCGAGCGCCTCGCGGCGGACCTCGCGCGGGATTTCGCCGCGCCGCTCAAGCTGGACGAGCAGGCGCTCAACGTGTCGGCGAGCATGGGCATCGCGACGTTTCCGGCGGCGGGGATCTCGTCGCACGAGATCCTCGCCTTCGCGAACATGGCGCTGCACGAGGCCAAGCGCCGCGGGCGCAATACCGTGCACTCGTTCGTGCCGCGGCTTCGCGAGGACGCGGAGGCCCGCTATCGCATGGTGGAAGGGTTGCGGCGCGCGATCGACCAGGGCGAGCTCGCGCTGCACTACCAGCCGCAGGTCGGGCGCGATGGCCGGATCCTGGGCGCCGAAGCGCTGGCGCGATGGCACTCCCCGCAGCTGGGCGAGGTGTTGCCCGCGTCCTTCATCCCGCTCGCGGAGGAGACGGGCCTCATCCATTCCCTGGGCGAGTGGACGCTGCGGAGCGGCTGCGAGCAGCTCGCGCAGTGGCAACGCGAGGGCGTGCCTTTCCAGGGGCACCTGTCGATCAACGTGAGCCCGTGGCAACTCGCGCGTCCCAATTTCGTCTCGCGGCTGCGGGACATCGTCGCCGCGAGCGGGGTCGATGCGCACCGCATCACGCTCGAGATCACCGAGAGCGCCGTGCTCTACGACGTCGGCGAGACGGTCGCGAAGCTGAAGGAGATCCGGCCGCTCGGAGTGCGCATCGCGCTCGACGACTTCGGCACCGGGTACTCGTCGCTGTCGATCATCAAGGACCTGCCGCTCGACGCGATCAAGATCGACCAGTCGTTCGTGCGCAACCTGAACGACGGCGCGACCATGCACCTCGTGCGCGTGATCGTGGCGATCGGCGAGGAGCTGGGCCTCGATGTCGTGGCCGAGGGCGTGGAGACCGAGGGCGACCTGGATGCGCTGGACGCGCTCGGCTGCCGCATCCTGCAGGGATACCTCTTCTGCCGGCCGCTCGCCCCCGCGCAGTTCGCCGCGTGGATGCGGGCGCAATCGCAAGGCGAGATTCCCGCCCTGGCGCGCCGCGCCTCCTGACCGGCTTCTCGCCGCGGCCCGGTGCGGCTACGATGGTGGCACTGCCATTCTTCCGGATCGATCCCCATGAAGGGCTCCACGAAGCGCCGAATCGCGTGCGTCATGGCCACGTTGCTGGCGGCCGTTCCGGTCGTCGAGGCGAGCGCGCAGCAGACGCCCGCGCACCGTCCAAAGGTGGGGCTCGTATTGGGCGGCGGCGGCGCGCGCGGCGGCGCGCACATCGGGGTGCTCGAAGTGCTCGAGCAGCTGCACGTGCCGTTCGACTGCATCGCGGGCACGAGCATGGGCGCGCTCATGAGCGGCGCCTACCTCGCGGGAGTATCGCCCGAGCAGATGCGCGAGAAGATCAAGGCCACCGACTGGAGCGGCATGTTCGACGATTCCGCGGGCCGCTCGGAGCTGAGCAAGCGGCAGAAGGACTTCGACGACCGCTTCTTCCCGGCGCTCGAGTTCGGCGTGAGCTCCGAGGGGCTCAAGTACCGCGAAGGGGCCGTGGCGGGCACCAAGATCAAGCTCTTCTTCAACTCCCTCGTCGGCGCGGACGCGGGCCAGCTCACGATCGAGAAGCTGCCGCTGCCGCTCACGCTGATCGCCACGGACATCGGCACCGGCGAGCGCGTCGCGATGCGCTCCGGCGACCTCACGACGGCGATGCGCGCGAGCATGTCCGTTCCCGGCGCCGTGGCGCCCGTGCTTCGCGACGGCCACAAGCTCGTGGACGGCGGCCTCGTGGACAACGTTCCCATCCAGGAGGTGAAGGACCGCTGCGGCGCCGAGGTGGTCATCGCGGTGAACGTGGGATCGCCCATGCTCAAGCCCGACCAGGTCACGGGGCTGCTCTCGGTCGTGGGGCAGATGGTGAACCTGCTCACGGAGCAGAACGTGTCGCGCTCTCTCGCGCTGCTCACTCCGCGCGACGTGTACATGCGCCCGGAGCTGGGCGACATCACGGCCGGAAGCTTCGACCGCCAGCTCGACGCCGCGGAGATCGGACGCAAGACCGCGCTCGCGGCGGCCGATTCGCTCAAGCGCTATGCGGTCTCGCCGGAGGAGTACGCGAAGTGGCTCGCGCACCTGCGGTCCGGCAAGGCGGTGCCCGGGCGGATCGACGAGGTGCAGATCGCGCCCATGCACTACGTGAATGCCGAGACGATCCGCGCGGCCATCGCCCAGAAGGAGGGCGAGCCGCTCGACACGCAGAAGCTCGAGAAGGACCTGATCGCCATCCGCAGCCAGGGCGACCTGCAGACCATCGACTACAGCGTCGTGAACGAGCGCGACAAGACGATCCTGCGCGTCACGCCCGTGGAGAAGAACCTGGGGCCCGACTACCTGCGCTTCGGCCTCAACATGTACTCGGACTTCCACGGCGACTCGAACTTCAACGTCCGCGCGATCCATCGGCGCACCTGGATCAATCCGCTCGGCGGCGAGCTCGTGTTGGGCGCCCAGGTCGGGACCGGGCAGGTCCTGTACGCGGAGTTCTACCAGCCGCTCGAGCCGCGCCAGATCTTCTTCGTGCGCACGGCCATCACGGCGCAGTCGACGAATGCGCCGATCTTCTCCGGCAACCAGGAAGTCGCGACCTACCGGACCTATGCGTCCAAGGCGGACGTCGAAGCGGGCGCGAACATGGGGGCGTGGGGCCAGGCGCGGCTCGGCTGGCGCGGCGAGAATGCGCGCGCGAGCGTGGCCACGGGGTCGAGCATCCTGCCCAGCGTGCGCGAGGTCGTGAGCGGGCCTTTCGCCGCGGCCAGCATCGACACTTACGACTACGCGTTCTTCCCGACGAAGGGCGTGAAGATCGACGCGGACGTGTTCGAAGCTGCAAGCATCTCCGATGGCCTCGAGAAATACGGAACGGCGGAACTGAAGTTCGGCGGCGCGGTGACCGTGGGCGATTTCATCTTCCTCGGCGCCGCGCAGCACGGGCAGAGCACGCACGGCGTGCTTCCGCTCTCCGACGTGTACACGCTGGGCGGGCCGCGGCACCTCGCGGGATTCGCGCAGGGGCAGATCGCCGGCGACGACTACTCGTACGGAAGCCTCGAGGCGCAGTACAAGCTCACGCGCCCGATTCCGCTGCTGGGGCTTTCGCTCATCGCGGGCGTGCAGGCCGAGACCGGGAAGATGGCGAAGCTCTACACCGAACCCAATCTCTCGGGCTGGCAGAACTCGTTCGGCGCGTATCTCGCGGCCAACAGCACGTTCGGACCTTTCTACTTCGGCTACGCCAAGGCGAAGAACGGCAACGGCGGGCGCTGGTACTTCTTCCTCGGCACGCCCTAGCGCTGGACGCGAGTGCAAGTATCTGATATAATGAATAAATTATGATTCGCCAGAGAACGCTCAAGAGTGTCGTCCGCGCTACCGGCGTGGGTGTCCATACCGGTGCGAAGGTAGCGATGGCGCTGCGGCCCGCGCCCGTCGACACCGGCATCGTGTTCTGCCGCAGCGACATGCCGGGCAATCCCGCGATTCCCGCGCGCGCCGCCAACGTGAGCAACACGACGATGGCCACCGTGATCGAGAAGGACGGCGCGCGCGTTTCCACGGTGGAGCACCTGATGTCGGCGTTCGCGGGCCTGGGCATCGACAACGCGTACGTGGACGTGTCGGCGGAGGAAGTTCCGATCATGGACGGGAGCGCGGGCACCTTCGTGTTCCTCATCCAGCAGGCCGGCATCGAGGAGCAATCGGCGCCCAAGCGCTACCTGCGCGTGCTGAAGCGCGTGGAAGTCGAGCAGGGCGACAAGAAGGTATCGCTGGAGCCCTTCGACGGATTCAAGGTCGGGTTCTCGATCGAGTTCAACCATCCGGTTTTCGATGCGCAGACGTCGGACGTCGAGATCGATTTCGCCGACGTCTCGTACGTGCGCGAGGTCTCGCGCGCGCGGACCTTCGGCTTCACGCAGGACGTGGAGGCGATGCGCGCCAAGGGGCTGGGCCGGGGCGGCTCGCTCGACAACGTCGTCGTGATCGACGATTTCCGCGTGCTCAACGCCGAAGGGCTGCGCATGGACGACGAGTTCGTGAAGCACAAGGCCCTCGATGCGGTGGGCGACCTCTACATGCTGGGACGTCCGCTCATCGGCGCGTTCCACGGCCACAAGTCGGGCCACGCGCTGAACAACGTGCTGGTGCGCAAGCTCCTCGCCGACGCCACCGCGTGGGAAGAGGTCACGTTCGAAAGCGTGGAGGCGCTGCCGCGGGCGTTCGCCAAGCTGCAGCTGCAATAGCCGCTGTTCCTCCTTCGACTGCTCCTGCTGTTCGGCGCGCTGCTCCTGGGCGGCCTGGTCGTTGCGTGGCTCGTCACTCGCGACCGGCGCTACCTGCAGGTCGCGAAGAAGGCATTGCAGGTGATCCTGCTCGCCGTAGTGGCCACCGGCCTCATCTACGTCTTCGGCCGCGTCCTTCTTCTCTGATCGCGTTCGGCGATCTCCTCCAGCGTCTTGCGCAGCGGCGAGTCCCCGAGCTTGCCCGCGATCGCCGTGAGCTTTTCGACAGGGATCTCGCCGCGCGCGCGAACCGGCGCAGGCTTTGTTACAACCTTGACTTGTACTTCCACCCGTATTGAGGTAAGCTCCTGATCCTTCGCATATTTTGAGGATTTCCGCGCAGCTTCGCGCAACCCCTCTAGCATGCGGGGCGCCAGGTGGCGAAGGACGGAAGCAACGGTCCCGTTATCGGCGCAGATCACAACGGTCGTTCCATCAATGGCGCATACCCGGCTCGCTTCGGCGAGCTCCTGGGGCACGACACTTCGAAAGCGGCGCTGAAGGCGCCGGATGTAGGCGAGCCGCGCGGTGACCTGTTTCAGCTCCGCGTTGTCGTCAAGTAGTCGCGAGATCGTCTCGGTGGCCATCGGGGAACGAAGGGAGGGAAGTTCTTGAACATTATTCTCGTTTCGGACAGTCTCGCGAAGAGCCGTTCGGTCGCGCTCTCGCAGACGCAGGTCCTGCTGATCGCCTTCGGCATCCTCGTTTCCGGTTTCATCCTCGCGATGGCCACGTACGTGGTCACTATGAAGTTCGCCGTGGACCTTCGCAATCCGTACCTGCGCACGCTGCTCGCCACGCTGCACGAGGACGACCAGAAGCGCTCCGAGGCCGAGATGAAGGAGAACCTGAGCGCGCTCGCGGTGAAGGTGGGCGAGCTGCAGGCGAGGATCCTGCGGCTGGACGCTTTCGGCGAGCGCCTCGCGAAGGCCGCGGGCGTGAAGCGCGACGAGTTCCGCTTCGACGAGAAGCCCGGCCAGGGCGGCCCCGCGCCCGCGGGCGGCGGGCGGGAGCTGTCGATGTCCGAATTCAACGACATGCTCGCCGAGATCTCGCGCGTGCTCGACGATCGCAGCGACAAGCTGGGGGTGCTCGACTCGCTGCTCATGGACGATCGCCTCGCCCGCAAGACGATTCCCACGACGATGCCGGTGGAGGGCGGTTACTACTCCTCCAACTACGGCTATCGCCTCGATCCCATCACCGGACGCTCCACCTTCCACACGGGCGTCGACATCATCGCGAGCCCCGGCACGCCCGTCATGGCCGCGGCCGGCGGCGTGGTCTCCGCGGTGGAGTTCCTGCCCGAGTACGGAAACATCGTGGACGTGGACCACGACAACGGCCTCACCACGCGCTATGCGCACCTCTCGAAGCAGCTCGTGAAAGTGGGCGACGTCGTGATGAAGGGCCAGAAGATCGCGCTCGTCGGCGCCACCGGCCGCGTGACCGGCCCGCACCTGCACTTCGAGGTGCGCGAGAAAGGCATCCCCCTGAATCCGAACAAGTTCCTTTCGTTGGGCAGCAACGACGTCCTGCGCAACACGTTCGCGCCCGTCCACTGACACTTTTCCCGGGGTTGCCTCCGCGCGGGGCGGCCCCATATGTCCCGTATAATTGACGATCGCCGGCCCTTCACGGGCCGGTTTTCGCATTTCCGACCAAGTCCCCGTGCTCACCAACGTCCTCAAGGCCATCTTCGGCAGCCGTAACGATCGCCTCCTCAAGCAGTACCGCAAGTCCGTCGAGCAGGTGAACGCCCTCGAACCGGACATGCAGAAGCTCAGCGACGGCGAGCTCGCCGCGAAGACGCCCGAGTTGAGGAAGAAGATCGCCGAAGGCGCCTCGCTCGACTCCATCCTTCCCGAGGCATTCGCCGTCGTGCGCGAGGCTTCGCGCCGCGTGCTGGGCATGCGCCACTTCGACGTGCAGCTGGTGGGCGGCATCGCGCTGCACCAGGGCAAGATCGCGGAGATGCGCACCGGCGAGGGCAAGACGCTCGTCGCCACGCTTCCGTCGTATCTCAACGCGCTCACGGGCAAGGGCGTCCACATCGTCACGGTGAACGACTACCTCGCGCATCGCGACGCCGAGTGGATGGGGCGCATCCACCGCTTCCTGGGGCTTTCCGTGGGCGTGGTCGTGCCGCAGATGGACCCGGCCGAGAAGCAGCTGTCCTACCAGGCGGACATCACCTACGGCACCAACAACGAGTTCGGCTTCGACTACCTGCGCGACAACATGGCCACGACCGTGGGCGAGCGCTTCCAGCGCGGGCTCAACTTCGCGATCGTGGACGAGGTGGACTCGATCCTCATCGACGAGGCGCGCACGCCGCTCATCATCTCCGGCCAGGCCGAGGACTCCACCGCGCTCTACCGCGCCATCAACGGCCTCGTGCCCCAGCTCGCCGCGCAACAGGACGAGAAGGGCGAGGGCGACTACTGGGTGGACCTCAAGCAGCACACGGTGACGCTATCGGAGCAGGGCCACGAGCACGCCGAGGAAATCATGACGCGCGCAGGCCTGCTGCCGCAGGGCGCGAGCCTCTACGATCCCTCGAACATCGTGCTCATGCACCACCTGTACGCGGGCATCCGTGCGCACGCGCTCTATCACC
>Ga0335069_10012817_pt1 | contig 11787 bp, 12 predicted proteins | sample Lox_Sample_11_FD_206714 | JGI IMG/M metagenome (GOLD analysis project Ga0335069, IMG submission 206714) | Soil microbial communities from Loxahatchee National Wildlife Refuge, Florida, United States - Lox_Sample_1.1 | ecosystem: Environmental > Terrestrial > Soil > Wetlands | place: USA...
GGTTTCGTGGCTCGTAACCGACGATGTGAACGAAGGCCGGCGGCACGTGAATTTCTCCGAGTGGGGATCGTACTCAGCGGAGCGGCAGCAGCGTAGGCTGGGTGACATCTGTGATCAAGTGAAGGACGGTGGCATGCCGCTGCGTCAATATACGTGGATGCACGACGGCACCAAGCTCAACCAGCAGCAGCGCGATTCCATCTGCGTCTGGACGAAAACGGAGCAACAACGAATTGCAGCGGCAACCGGTGTCGCGGTGCCGGCGCCCAAGCAGCACGGAATGCACGCGGAATAACCAAGCGAAAACGGTAAAGTCAGAAAATGGCCAAGCTTTTTGAATCTCCCCGCTACATTGCTGTCGAAGGACCCATTCGCGTAGGCAAGAGCACGCTGGCGTCGGTCATTGGCGACCGCTTGCACGCTCAGCTCATCCGCGAGCCGGAGAACAATCCTTTCCTCGGCCCGTTTTATGACGGCGAGCGCGGAGCCGCCTTCCAGGCGCAGTTTGCTTTCCTGGTAAAACGTTTCGAACAATTGAGCACCCTTGATGTGGGGCCAGATTCGAAGAAGCTCGTGGTGGCCGACTACATCTTTGAGAAAGATAAGCTGTTCGCTTACCTGAACCTGAGCGACACCGAGCTCGACGTCTACAACCGCTACTACAATCACTTTCGCGAGCTGGTCCCGACGCCCGATCTCGTCATTTACCTGCAGGCAACGCCGGAGGTCCTGAAGAAGAGGCTCCGCAAAAAGGGGGCCGCGAATGAGAACGCGATCAGCGACGACTACATCGAAGAAGTCATCAAGGCTTACGAACACTTCTTCTTTCACTATTCAGGTTCGGACCTGCTGATCGTGAACACGTCGGAAATTGATTTTGTCGATCGCAATGAAGACCTGCAGGAATTGCTGAAGAAGGTCAGCGAGCCGGTGAAGGGGACGCAGTATTTCTTGCCCTTGGGCGCCAGCAATCAGTAGACAGCAAACACAATTCAGTCACCGCGAGACTCTCGCGGCCATGTAGCGCCGGCGTCCCGCCGGTTGGTGCGTGGGCATCTTGCCCACGCCCCCCGAAGCCCTGGCATTCAGGGAGCTACTCAAAAAGCAGATTCCCTCGCCGACTGCGTCGGCTCGTGCTGACATACAAGCCAGTTGGGGTGATAGCACTTCAGTGACTCTATTCGCTAGGCTTTACGGATCATCACCCTTGTGCCCTCCGGTATTTTGCCGTCCAGCACTTCGATAACTCCGTTCTTCACCACGCCCTGGTAAATTCCACTTGCGGGTTCTGCGGTTTGTGCGAGTGCTTTCGTACGGCCGGAGCCCTTGTCCATAGCTTCGTTCGCCAGTCGATCGGCTTCGCGGTTTTGTTCGCGGAGAACATGCTTGATCTCGAACCAGCCTAGCTGGCCGATGAGGCGCCGCGCTTTTTCGTAGAGCGGCTGCAGGTTTTCGTTGCGGACTTTGTAAATGCCACGGAGCTGTTTGACCATCAGTTCGGAATCGGACACGACCTGCAGGGCGCGATGTCCGTTGCGCGACGCCCAGTCCAGAGCGGCGATCAATGCCGAATACTCCGCGTAGTTGTTGGTCTGCTGTCCGAGATACTCGCTGAGTTCGATGACGCGGTTGCCGTCCTGATCCGTAATGTAGACGCCAAAACCGGCAGGTCCCGGGTTGCCGCGAGCGCCGCCATCGGTGTACGCGATCAAATGCTGCTGCGGCTTGTTCGGCGAGGCGAACAGCGCACTGGAGTTCTTGTCGTAGGGATTGGCGCGAAACGGCATGAGGGCAGTTTAAATGAAACGCAGGACCTTCAACGGAAGTGGATCTTGTGCGGCAGCAGGTAGGTGAAACCGGTGAAGACCGCCCAATGCGTGGAGGTGCTGGTGAGGCCGCGATCGAAGCCCGCATCGAATACCAGGTTATTGCGGGCGTTGTAGTTCAAAGCCCACAGGTTGCCGATGGCGCGTCCGCGCAGGAACGGCTGCGTGAAGTGCCAGATTTCGCCGGTGAGGCCGACTTTTCCCTTCAGGGCATGAGAGATCGAGAGCGTCTGTCCGAACGAGGGGCGATGAACCTCGCCATCGATGACTTCGTTGAACAGATAATTCGTGTCGTAATGAAAGCCCTTCACGTCGGCGCTGACCAGCAGCAGCGCGGAATTACGAAAGCTGCTGATATCGAGATCGGGTGCGCTGCCGCCATAAACGCGACGCAGGTAAGCCAGCGACACGGTGGGCTTGGCGCCTTCTCCCGAATGAATAACTCCCTCGACGCCAACATCGATATCGCCGGCATCGTTGGAGCTCAGCCCATCCGCGCGCGAGTGCGCGATCGGCTCGAACGCAGCCAGCACCTGCAAATGCCGAACGACGGCCATTTTTACGACTTCATTCAAGCTCGACTGCGAGGAGACCTCTGGGGCGCGCCACGCCGCCAGATAACCTGTTTCAAATTGAAGATATCCAGCAGGCGGTAAAGTTGCCGGTGTTGAAACGGTAGGGCGCGCGGGATTGGCATTCGGGATGTCGGGTTGTGTAGGAGTGTCTTGTGTCTGCTGAGCACTTAGTCCAAGCGCAAAGAAGAAAAGCAGAGCGAACACGCGTTTCATTTTGCCCTGAGCAGAAGTACCGGCACGCTGAGGTCATGCTGCACCCGATTGGCGGTCGTGCCCAGAAATATGTCGGCCAGCAACCGATGGCCATGCGTGCTCATGGCGACGAGGTCGCAGCGGCGTTGCTGCGCGCATTTCACGATCTCTCGGGCTGGTTCGCCGAACGCGAGTTCGTAGTCAACTTCGATTCCCAGTTCCTGGAATTCAGCACGCACCTTTTGCAGATAAGCGGTGTCCTCGGTGATTTCGGGAGAAACGGCGTCCGGTCCGTACGTACGCGCCGCCCAGCCGTCGGCGACGTGCAGCAGAACCACGTGGCTGCCGGCAAACTGCGCCAGTCGCTTGACGTGTTCGATGATCGCCCGATCGGTCGGCCGGCCATCGAGCGTCACCAGGATGGTGGCGTACAAAGAGCCGCGAGTTGGGACAGGACTAGTCATCCGCCGATCACCACTCGCCACGCGGCGCGCAACGAGTCGGGCAAGCCATAGATATCCATGGCGGTGATGAGAATAGCACTGGTCCATCCTGCGATCATCAGGAATGGGCCGTTCTTCCAGTGCCCCATGCGCTTGCGGGAACTGGTGAAATAAAGCAACGGGAACATCGCGAACGGCAGCTGCAAGGCCAGCACCACCTGGCTCAGCACCAGCAGGTCGGTCACACTGCTGTCGCCTCGCAGACCGATGATGATGACCGCGGGCAGAATGGCGATTACGCGCGTAATCAGGCGCCGCACCCATGGCTGGATCCGCCAGTGCATGAAGCCTTCCATCACCACTTGTCCCGCCAACGTGCCGGTTATGGTGCTGCTCTGCCCGCTGGCGAGCAGGGCAATCGCAAACAGAGAGCTCGCCAGCGTAGTCCCGAGCAGCGGCGCCAGCGTCAGGTAAGCGACACGAATCCAGTCGCTGTCGGCGGAAAAGTTAATCACGTGACCGCCGGGGATCATGACGCTCTGCTTGCCATAAAAGACCATTGCGGCCAGTACAAGAATGGCGGCGTTGATGAAGAAGGCGATGGTCAGCGCCACCGTGGAGTCGATGGTGTTGAACAGTACCGCGCTCCGAATTGACGGTTCGTCTTTCTGCAGTTTGCGACTCTGCACCAGCGCGGAGTGCAGATACAGATTGTGGGGCATCACCGTGGCTCCGATGATGCCGATCGCGAGAAACAGCATTCCGGGCTGACGGAAGTGCGGTGAGAAGAACGAGTTGCCCATCTCGAGGAAGCTGGGCCGCGTCTCCGGCAAAACGAAGAGCTCCACGAAGTAACAGAGCGCGATGGTGGCAATCAGTACCAGGACCACCGATTCCATCCCGCGGATGCCGAAGCGCTGCATTCCGAGCAGCAGCAACACATCAACGCCGGTGATAATGACCGCCCACAGCAGCGGGATATGAAACAGTAGGTTCAGTGCCACTGCACTGCCGAGCACCTCGGCAAGGTCGCAGGCCCCAATCGCGATCTCGCTGAGCAGCCAGTTGGGCCAGCGACTCCAGGCGGGAAGCCAGTCGCGGCAGCACTGCGCCAGGTCTCTGCCCGCCACCACACCTAAACGCGCCGAGATCACCTGCATGAAAATAGCCATCAGGCTGGCGAGCCCGATAACCCACATCAGCTGATACTTGAACTGAGCTCCCGCTTGAAGGTCGGTGCCCCAGTTGCCGGGGTCCATGTATCCGACGCTGACCAGGATCGCCGGACCGACGAACGCGCGCCATTTCTCCCAGAATCCGGCCTCGTGGTGCGGCACCGCGACGGAGCTGTGGACGCCTTCCAGGGAAACGCGGGCGGACTGGGTCGAGTCAGGCATCGGATTGTAATCCACTATAGACAATCGTCGTGCAGTCGTCAGCACAGGGTGGTGCGAAGGACATCCAGCGACGACCGCCCGCATCTCAATCGTCATCCGAATTTCTACGAAAGGATGACTCATGGCGAGCACGGCTCTCAAGGGAAAAAAAGTGGCGATCCTGGTGGCTGATGGTTTTGAAGAAGTGGAGTTGACCAAGCCACGTCAGGCTCTCGACGACGCAGGTGCTAAGACCAGTATCGTCTCTCCCAAGGACGACACCGTCCGTTCCTGGAGGCACACCGAATGGGGAGAGGACTTCGATGTCGATGTGCCCCTCCGCGACGCCAAGGCAGAGAATTTTGACGCGCTGCTATTGCCGGGTGGCGTTCTCAATCCCGACAAATTGCGCATGGATGCCGACGCCATGAAATTCGTGAAATCATTCTTCGATGCCGGCAAGCCGGTGGCTGCGATCTGCCATGGTCCATGGAGTGTCATCGAAGTTGGCGCCGCGAAAGGTCGCAAGATTGCCTCCTGGCCGTCGTTGAAATCCGACCTGCGCAACGCTGGAGCCGAGTGGATTGACCAGGAAGTTGTCCGCGACGGCAACCTTGTGTCGAGCCGCAATCCTGATGACATTCCGGCATTCAACCGCGAGATGATCAAGCTCTTCAGCGAAGCCAAGGCGCAGAGGCCAGCAGCGTAGCCCTAGGCGGGGACTGGCTCACCCGGTTTGACAATCCGGATCTGGTGGTCCGTGAAGCGGTGGTGCACGTCGGGAAAGTCGTACTTCGGCATGTGACACCCGGTGCAGCCCTGGGTCGATTTCGGACACGCGCGTCCCGGGTGATCCGCATCCGCCTTCGTGTTCGCTCCGGTTACATGGCAGCTGAGACAACGCTGATCGTAAGCAGCAGTGTCATGCGACAGCGGACGGTGCGGATCGTGACACCCGGTGCACTGGATGCGCGCATCGTTGCTCCAGCACGCGCTGTTTTCAAGGCGATAGGCAGGAAAGCGCACGGTAGGCCGTCCCACTCCTCCGCCCAGTTGAACATCAGTCGAAGTCGCGTGACAGGCGCCGCAGAAATCAACGCGATCCACGGGGCGCAGGCGAGCGGGATTCAAGATAAGCGCGCCACTCTGCGGCAGCTCCGCGCGGGCAGCGGCAGCATGATTCGCTCCCGGGCCGTGACAGGTTTCGCACGTAACGCCTGGGATAAAGCCTGTGATGGGCGCTTCGGCAGGAACATTGGCGGCATGACAACTGAAGCAGCGCCGAACCTCCTGCATGGAAACAGTTCGTCCTTCGGCGCTCTTCGAAGCGGCGCCAGCGCCATCCGCTCGCATGGGCACGCGGAGGTTTGGCTGCGCAGGCGTGACGTCGAAGCCGTGGATCGGCTCGAAGTAGCTGAAGTGGCTTTCGTTGAACGAATGGTCTCCCGCCGTCATGTAAACCTGGCTGATAGCACCCGATCCAAAAGCCCAGGTTAGTGGTTTGGATCCCGTGGCTCCTCGCAATCGAAACGCGAGAGTTTTATCTTCCTCGATAAAGTCGTAGCTGAATCCATCCACAGTGATGCTCTTGCCGACATAGTCTGCCGCTTTGGAATGGTCCACCGGCAACAGTGTGCGGGCCATCTCCGACTCGCGTTGCGCAGCGGCTATGTCTTTATGACACTCGGCACAAACGGCGCTGCCGACGTACTTGTCATTCGGATTCGCCGGTTTGGTCGGCCACCAGGCTTGGTGCGCCAGGCGCTCGATGGTGCTCATCTGGTCGGCAAGCGTGTCCTGCGCTGCGCGGCAAGATCCGACCAACAACATCAAAATTGCGGCAAGATAAGGAAATTTGATTCGGGGCCCAATCATTAGTGTCCGCCAGGAGAATTGTCAGCTTGCGGCTTCGCAAAGCGCGAGTCAGGGAGGGGAACGTTGACCTCCACTTTTTCCAGTTGCACGGCGTAGTGCCCCTGCGGTGTGGACACGGTCCAGTGAAACGGCTGCTTGGTTCCCGCGACATCGCGATAGTCGGAATAATCGAGCTGCGTGGGATTTCGCCCGAGTGGGGTTTCCACGTAATGAACGATTCGCAACAGCAGCCCGGTCTGTTGATCGACGTAAAGCCTGACCGGAACTTGATTCGGATTACCCGCACGAATCGCGGTTACCTTCTTGCCCTCAATTTCCTTGTCTGTCTGAACTCGCACTTCTGCAAACTTGCTTGCCAGTTGCTCGAGGAACACAGGATTTGCGTCAGCCCACGCGGCTTCTACTTCTTGCCGGCTCATGACGTGCAGCGGCCGGCCGGGCACCACGGACCAGCCCGACTCGCCGCTTTCCACCTCGACGGAATCGCCATTGGGAAGATGCACGATCATGCTGCGCATACCGGGCCGCTTCAGGAGAATCTCGATGGGGAAGCGAACCTCGTTTCCCAAATCCATCGAGCCGGTTGCGACCTGGCTGGTGATCGCCTCGAGCGCAGAAGAACCTCCCGCGGCCTGTATGAGATTGTTGAAGGCAGTTTTGTCAGCGGCCCCCTCGGCTAATGTTGTTGCTGAAGCGCGACGGGGAGGAGCGTTCTGATCGAGCACGGCGGGGGTCCGTCGCGGACGCAGCGCACCGCGATGGCAGGAGTAACAAGTTACTCCCTTCTGGCCTTTGAAGTCGCTCTGGTTCAACTGGGCCACCATCTTCATCATCGCGCGCGCTGTCTGCTTCGGCTTCTTGTCGTCCTTCTCGAATGCGCCTTCGACGTGACAATGATCGCAACGAACTCCCAGCGAGGAACTCATGAACTGCATGGACGGCGTGATCTGGTTAGCCGGAGTACCCTTCAGTATCTGGATGTTCTTATAAACCTGTTCGGCGGGCTTTTCCGATGGCGGAGGCGGCGCAGTCTGCGCAAATAGTGCATTGCACAGGGAGAGGCACAAGATCAGCCATGGTGCACGGATGATGGAATGCATAGCTTCGCCGTTTGTGGTCCCACGTATATCTTGTAAACGATTCTCGCATGAAGTCCGCGGGTTCGGCGGTTTTGTCAACAATTTGCGTCGGTGGGCGCAGGCTCGGGCGATCCTACTAACACTCCGTTTGACATTAGCGAACCTCGCCCCCTACCCTGATGCATCGAGAACATGATGCGAGTCCTGGTGATCGGCAGTGGCGGCCGCGAACACGCCATCGTCTGGAAACTGAAGCAGTCGCCGAGCGTCAAAGAAGTATTCTGCGTTCCGGGCAACGCCGGCATCTGCGACGAGGCTGAGTGCGTTTTCGGCGACCTGAAGAGCGTGGATTCACTGGTCCAGGTTGCCAGCACATTGCAGCCGGACATGACCGTTGTGGGACCGGAGTTACCACTTTCGCTCGGCGTGGTGGACGAGTTCCGCCGGCGCGGCATGCGTATCTTTGGACCGTCGGCCGCCGCGGCGCGGCTGGAGTCGAGCAAGATCTTCTCCAAGGAGTTCATGCAGCGCCACCACATTCCAACGGCCCATTACGCGATCTGCATAAGCAGCGGAGAATTGAAAGAAGCACTCCAGCATTTCAGCCCGCCGATCGTGGTAAAAGCCGACGGACTGGCGGCCGGAAAAGGTGTGGTGATCGCGAAATCCCGCGAGGAAGCCGGGATGGCCGCTGCGGACATGTTGACCGGCCGCATGTTGGGCGAAGCCGGAACGCGCGTCGTGCTGGAAGAGTTCCTTGAGGGGGACGAGGTTTCATTTCTCGCAATATGTGACGGCGATCGCGCTATCCCTTTGGTGGCGGCGCAGGATCACAAGCGCATAGGTGATGGCGACACCGGGCCTAATACGGGAGGGATGGGAGCCTATTCCAGTGCGGGCGTGCTCGATCCCAAGATGAGCGACTGGATCCTCGCGCATATCGCGCGACCAGTAGTGCAGGCGATGAAGAACGAAGGTACCGAATATCGAGGCGTTCTCTATTGCGGGTTGATGATGACCGCGCGCGGTCCCATGGTGTTGGAATTCAATTGCCGCTTCGGCGATCCTGAGACGCAGCCCATTCTCATGCGGCTGGACAGCGATCTTCTCGGGGTATTCATCGCTTCGGCCGAAGGCAGACTGAGCGAAGGCGACCTCAAGTGGTCGAACGATGCGACCGCTTGCGTGGTGATGGCTTCGAAGGGATATCCCGAGACCCCCGAGTTGGGCAAGGTGATCCACGGCCTGAAGGATGCCGAGAGTGTGCACGGAGTGAAAGTCTTCCACGCCGGAACGCGCAAGATGGGCGACGAGTATGTCACCAATGGCGGCCGCGTCCTCGGCGTGACAGCGAAGGCGATGGACCTGAAAACGGCGGTGGCAAAGGCTTACGAGGCGGTCGACAAGATTCACTTCGAGGGGATGCAATTCCGGCGCGACATCGCGCAGCGCGGTCTCCGGTAATGTCTCTCGGCGTCAGCTTCGAAGACTTGCTCCGCTACGAAGAAGAACAACTGGAGCATTGGCAGAACCTGTTTACCCGGCGTCCGCACCTGCTGAAGCTGGAAGCGTCCCCGAAAGACACTGTCGCTACCGTGGTGTTTCATGTTTTCACTGTACAGTTACGCAGCGCGCAGCGTCTGCAGGGAGAGGCGATGACTCCCGATGCTGAATTGAAGCACGACTCTGTCGAGGAACTCTTCGCCATAGCTCGCGAGGCGCATCGTAGGATTCGCGAGTTCCTCGCCGGAGCTTCAACACAATCGATGGAGGAGTTGCGAACGTATCCGAGTCCCACGCTGGGCAAATTTACAGCGACTCCGAAGAAGCTGCTTTTGCACGCGCTAGTGCATGGGATTCGGCATTGGGCACAGGTGGCCAGAGTATTGCGCGAGAACGGACAGAGAGCAGACTTCAACCACGACGTACTGTTCTCAAAACAAATTTCTTAGAGAAGTACCTAGGCAGCGGAGAGAGCTTCTACCCGAGCCGCAAAATACTCCAACGGCTCTCCCATCCACAGCATGCTGTGACATGGCAGCGGTGGGATCGGTTTCTTGCAGTCGGCCAGGCAGGTGATGGTGCTGTTCGGGTTGATACGCTTGAGTTGCTCAGCTACTTTGCTGATCGAGTGGTCTTCCGGATCCAGCGCCAGGACGATAAGGTCATATGTGTGAGAGCGGCTTAAATCCAGCGCTGCATTAAGATCCGGCGTGCAGTCGACATCGTAGCCGCGGAGGCGGAGGTACTCGGATCGCTGGTCGGTATCGAAGCAAGTCGACCCGACAATGAGGAGGCGCTTGCGACGAAACGTGGATTCAACCGGGAGAATCAATGTGCGATCCCTCTGCTCGGTCCCGTGGCGCGGGAGACTCAGCGGCTGGGGGGTAGGCCGCAAAACTTTGCACAGTATAACCCGCTTCTCTCGAGAAGCAAGCAGAATCACAGGTCTTTACCGAGAATTTACAATGTGTTGGAAATGTTGGAGATAGCCGCAGGAATCGGAGCCGTTGGAGCAATTTTTGTCGCCGGGTATAACACCATGGCGCCGACGTCGCAGCTCTACGGACGAACGTTCATAGGAAAAACCGCTCCCAGCCGGGAAATTGCCCTTACCTACGACGATGGTCCTAACGACCCTTATACGTTTCAATTGCTGGATTTGCTGGCCAGGTTTAACGCCAGAGCTACGTTCTTCATGATCGGGAAGTATGTCGATCGCCGGCCCGACATCGCGCGAGCGGTGGCTGATGCAGGCCACGCGATCGCTAATCACACCTACACTCATCCCAATCTCATTCTTCAATCGCGGTGGCAGGTGGAAGACGAAATCCAGCGCTGCGAGCGCGCTTTGGACGATGCGGTCGGCACTCGACACGTGCCATTGTTCCGGCCGCCTTTCGGCGGACGCCGCCCAGTGACACTGCGAATCGTGCGCGAGGCGGGCCTTGAGCCGATTATGTGGAACGTGACTGGCTTCGATTGGAGAGGCCTGCCTGCCGATTACATCAAGCACAATGTGGATTCTCATTTTCGCGACGGTGCGGTCATTCTGCTGCACGACGGCGGGCATATCCACTTCGGAACTGACCGCGCTTCCACGGTGGCGGCGACAGCTCATTTTTTGGAGCGCTACTGCGGGGAAGGATATCGGTTCAGGACCATCCCGGAATTGATGGGTGCGACGGAAGAGTAGGATGCGGGCGCGATCCGCGTTCGAGGCGTCATGTGCTCCTCCTGGGCACATCGCGCTGCGGCGTTCGGAAGATCCACGAACTGTCGCGCGCTTGCCGGCGACCGCGCCCGCAAAACGTCCAGCGCAAGCAACTGTCGTAATCTCTCGGCAGCGCTTGTCGCTGGCACTGCGACGTTGCCGCCAGCGGCTTCGGCTGGCTTGAGCCCGTGAGGGTTTCCATCGTCGCTCAATCGGCGATCGGTTCTTTCGCCGGCTCAGCCGCTGACGGCAAACCTGCTTCAAACTGGGCTTAAAAAAGCCCATGAACTTGCTCACCTATAACTCCGAACAAGGCTGTTTGCAGTGATAGCAGTCACGCGAATTTGTGTGTCGCGGCTATCGTCCGCCGGTCATCTTCCACCACGCCAGCAGCAGCGCTGCCCCCGCGAGCCCTCCGATCGCTGCACCAAACCAGAAGTTCTGCCAACGTGAGTTCGTGGTTCGCATGACGCGCCGATCGTTCGAGAGGATCAAGATAAACAGCAGAATGGGGATAGCCAAGATTCCAGCCAGTACCTGGGACAGATAGGCGGCGCGCACCGGATTCACGGGGAGGAAGTTCAGGAATCCGGCAGCTAGCATCGAGACCGAGATCAAGACATAGAAGCGCCTGGCGTCCCAGGGATGCTCGCTCAGCCCCGTGCGCCAACCCATTGCCTCAGCCAGGCTGTACGATATGGACGCCACCAGCATGGGCAGCGCGACCATGCCTGCGCCAATAATCCCCAACGCGAACATGTAAGGTCCCACGCTGCCCACCACGCGTTGCAGAGAGTCGGTAGCGCGAAGCGTATTCATGTTACTGGCGAAGGGTAGATGCAGCACCGATCCGGTCGCGACGATGATGGAATACGCAAGCACACAAGTCACGATGCGGCCCGTCCACGAATGCGATCCGGGCAACAGCGCTCGTTTTTCCGCCATCTCGCGGCGCGAACTCGTCTTCCACACCAGCGCGTAAGGGGTCAGCAGCGAACCGAATAACGCAACCGTGGCGGCTGCATAGGCCGGAGTTCGCGGGATAGTAGGGATGGCGGTGCTCAGCAACACCCAACCAGCGGAAGGAGCTGCCATCAGTGCCGCGGCGACATAGGTAAATAGCGGCAGGGCGAGCCACAAGAAAATCCGGATGAAAGGGCGATGGTCATGCAGGATCAGGATGTACCAGACCGAGAATGCGGTCAGC
>Ga0335069_10012818_pt1 | contig 11787 bp, 10 predicted proteins | sample Lox_Sample_11_FD_206714 | JGI IMG/M metagenome (GOLD analysis project Ga0335069, IMG submission 206714) | Soil microbial communities from Loxahatchee National Wildlife Refuge, Florida, United States - Lox_Sample_1.1 | ecosystem: Environmental > Terrestrial > Soil > Wetlands | place: USA...
TGGTGATGAGCGTGGCGGTCGGACTCCTGCCGGCGCTGCGGGCGCGCCGCCTGAAGATCGTCGACGCGCTCGCGGGCCGCTAGCCACCATCGGGAGCCAGACGCATGCTCAGACAGGTCAGGGCGATCACCGGCATCAACATCCTGAGCATCCCGGAACGCTGGGCGCCCTCGCTCGTGATTGTGATCGGACTGGCGGGCGTGGTGGCGGTATTCACCGCGCTGCTGGCGATGATCAGTGGCTTCGCGAGCACGCTGGAGGCGGCCGGGCGCGCCGATGAGGCCATCATCATTCGCGGTGGCTCCGAGACCGAGCTCAACTCCGGCTTCGACCGGGATTCCACCGAACTGATCAAGCAGGCCGCCGGCATTCGGCCCGGTGCGGATGGCAAACCCCTGGCGTCCGCGGAGATGATGGTGGTGGCCGAACTGGTGCGCAAGGAAGACCTGCACAGCGGTGCCAACGTGACCCTGCGCGGCGTCGATGCCACCGCCTTCGATCTGCGCCCGCAGCTGAAGATGGTCGAAGGCCGGAAATTCACACCCGGTCTGCGTGAGCTGATCGTGGGTCGCTCGGTCCAACACCAGTTCAGCGGTGCGGAGATCGGCCACAAGGTGCGCATGCGTGGCTCCGAGTGGACCGTGGTCGGCACCTTCCAGAGCGGCGATGCCTACGAAAGTGAGCTGTGGACCGACATCAACATCGCGCGCACCACATTCGGCCGCACCGGCTCCAGTTCCGTACTGGTCGCGCTCGATGGCACCGGAGGCTTCGACACGCTCAAGGCCGCCCTGGCCGCCGATCCGCGCCTGACGGTCGATGTGGTCCGCCAACAGGAGTATTTCAGCAGCCAGACCAGGCAGTTCCGCCAGTCCATTGGCGTCCTCGCCGGAGTCGTCACGACCATCATGGCGCTCGGGGCGGTGTTCGCCGCGCTGAACAGCATGTATGCGGCAGTGGCCACCCGGGGCAAGGAGATCGCCACGCTGCGAGCCATCGGGTTCGGAGGTTTCCCCGTTCTCGTCTCGGTCATGATCGAGGCGCTGCTGCTCGCGCTGCTGGGCGGCTTGCTGGGCGCGGTGATCGCCTACGTGCTCTTCAACGGGCTGACGGTGTCCACCCTCGGGCGGAACTTCACCCAGGTTGTGTTCAGCTTCAAGGTGACCCCGGAGCTGGTGGCGCGCGGCCTGGTCATCTCCGTCATCATCGGGATGATCGGGGGACTGCTGCCAGCAATCCGCGCGGCACGCCTGCCCGTGACCACGGGACTGCGCGAGCTGTAGATCAGCGCGCGGGCCCGGCCGGCCCGAGCGACTGGCGCGTCGCTGCTATCAGCGCGCCGACTCGAGAGCGGCGACCAGCGCGGCTACCTCGCGCTCGTCCTGGTCCCACGACACGACAAACCGGGCTTCGCCGGAGCGGGCGGGACCCCAGTCGTAGAACTCGAAACCCGCTGCCCGCAGGCGGCCCTTGCGCTCATCCCCCAGGCGCACGAACACCTCGTTCCCCTCGACCGGGCTCATCAGCCAGCTTGCTGCCGCCTTGCCGAGTCGCTGGGCCAGGCCGTTCGCGCGTCGCGCGTTGCGCTCCCACAGGCCGGTTTCGACGTACGCCAGCAGTTGCGCGGCCACGTAGCGTGACTTCGAGAGGAGGTGGCCGGCGCGCTTGCGCCGGAACTCGAAGTCGCGCACGAGCTGCGGATCGAAGAACACGACTGCTTCGGCCGCCAGAGCCCCGTTCTTGGTCGCACCGAAGGTCAGCACATCCACGCCGGCTCGCCATGTGATCTCGCCAGGGTGACAGCCGAGGAAGACCAGCGCGTTGGCGAAGCGCGCGCCATCCATCTGCATCTTCAACCCGCGGGCGCGCGCCACGTCACTCAGTGCAGCCAGTTCCTCCGGGCGGTACACCGTGCCGAGCTCCGTGGCCTGAGTGACCGAGACCACCGCCGGTTGCACTGTATGCACATTGGGCGGGTGGAAATCGACGGACTGAGCGAGTGCCTCGGGGGTCACCTTGGCATGCTCGCCCTTGAGCAGGTGCATCTGCGCACCGCCGGTGAAGAAGCCCGGTGCGCTGCATTCGTCCACCGCGATATGCGCTTCCTCGTGGGCGTAGATGCCGCCCCACGGGGGACTGAGCGTGGCGATGCTCAGCGAATTGGCCGCCGTACCCGTGGACACCGCGAATGCGCGGACGGTCGTGCCAAAGAACTCGCTCAGCACGCCATCCAACCGCTGGCTCCATTGGTCATCGCCATAGCCGATGACATGACCCTGGTTGACGCTGGCCAGAGCGGCGAGAATTTCGGGAGCCGCGGTCGCGGTGTTGTCACTGTAGAAACGCAAGTTGCTTCACTCCACGCGCCAGCGGAAGGACCAGGCGCCAAATCCCAGGAACAGCAGGGCGGTGGCCCCCAGGTAGATCAGGTGGGGAGCGATCTGCACGGCGCCGGCTCCATCCAGCATGATGGCGCGTGCCCCCTCCAGGACGTGAGTCAGCGGAAACACCGCCGCGATCCAGCGCACCCACTGTGGCGAGCCCTCGAGCGAGAACCAGATCCCCGACAGCAGCATCATGGGCCAGGTCAGCAGGTTGAGAAGGCCCCCGACCAGCTCCTCGCTGGAGAAGCGCGCGGCAATCGTCAGGCCGAGCGCGATCATCGACAGCGCCCCCAGGACGGCGAGCAGGAGCAGCAGCGCAAAGCTGCCGGCCGTGTGGAAGTGGATGATGGCGCCGATCCCCGCGTACAGCACGCCGGTCACGAACAGGATCAGACACAGGCGCGAGAGCACCTGGGCGCTCAGGAATTCGAAGGCGGTGAGGGGCGTGGCGTGCAGTCGCTTGAGAAAGCCGCTCTTGCGATAGCGCAGCACCACGTAACCGACCCCGAAGAGTCAACTGAACATCATGTTCATCCCCAGGATCCCGGGGAACAGCCAGTCCACGTAACGCACCGCGGCTCCCGTGACGGGTTGACGTTGTGCTGCCGGCGCCGCCGCAAGCAGCAGCTTCTCGGCGATGTACCCCTTGGGAGAATCGGTGTTGACCCAGTAGCGTGGCGTCCCGGAAGGCTCGAACAGCAGGTCGATCTGCTGGTGCTGCACTTTCTGCACACCCGCGTCGCGGTCCGGCAGCGGGACGAATTCGACGTAACGTTCGCGCAGGAACGGATGGCTGTCGGGATTGATGGTGGCTGCCACCACGCCGATCTTGAACACCGGCCGCTCCCTGCCACCAAATACGAAGCTCATGCCCACGACCAGCGCAATCGGCAACAACAGTGTGAAGATCAGCGTCGGACGATCCCGCAGGAACTCCAGATTGCGCGCGTGCCAGACCGCCAGCAGACGCCTGATCAAGCGCGCAGCTCCTTGCCGGTCAGCTCCAGGAACAGATCCTCGAGATTGGCGGGCCGGATGCGCAGGCTCGTCAGGGGCACATGAGCATCGATCAGCGTCCGCAGGGTCGCATCCAGGTCATCGGTGGTGATCTCGACCCGCTCGGCCCCATCGATGATGCGCAGGGGCAGCGCGCGCGCACTGGCGGGGAAGTCCTGCTTGGGCAGCTCCAGCAGCACCTCGGCGAAATGCTCGTGCAGCAGGCGCCGCGGAGCACCCTGCGCGATGATGCGACCGCGGTCCATGATGGCGATCTCATCGCACAGCAGCTCGGCTTCCTCCATGTAGTGCGTGGTCAGGATGATGGTCTTGTTGCGCGCCTTGATCGACTGGATGAGAGCCCAGAAGTTGCGCCGCGCCTGCGGGTCGAGCCCGGTCGTGGGCTCATCGAGGAACAGCAGGGCCGGGTCGTTCACGAGCGCGATCGCCAGCAACAGCCGTTGCTGCTGGCCCCCGGAGAGCTTGCGGTTGTCACGATCGGCGAGCTTCTCGAGCGCGCACAGTCGAATGACCTCGTCCACCGCGAGCCCGCGATCGTAGAGGCCGCGGAACAGGCTGATGCTCTGACGCACGGTGAGGAAGTCCTGCAGCGCGGTCTTCTGGAACAGGATGCCGGCCTCCTCGCGGAAGCGCTGCCCGAGCGGGGAGCCCCGGTAGGTCACCTCGCCGGAGGTGGCCGTGAGGATGCCTTCCATGATCTCGATGGTGGTGGTCTTGCCGGCCCCATTCGGGCCGAGCAACCCGAAGCAGATCCCCGCGGGCACGGCGAGCGACAGGCCGTCCACGGCCGTGACCGACGGATACTGCTTGACGAGGTTGCGGACTTCGAGGATGGGCTCGCTCACGGGGCACGCTGGAAGGCTCAGGCGCGCGATCCTAGCGGATCGCACCGGCTGCGTCTGCCCGAGCCACCCCGGGCCGAAGTATCCTAGCGCCTCCTCATGGTATTCCCGTGAATCATGGTTACGACTCAGTTGTCCTTATGGTCGGATAGGGAAGCCAGCTCGGCATGGAACGTCCGCGAGAGCCGGCGCGCGCGTCGTCTGAGCGTAAGAGTGTTCCATTCTGGTCGGGTGGAGGTCGTCGTGCCGGCACGCACCTCCTCGACTGCGGTCCAACGGTTTGTGGAGCGTCACCGGGCATGGATCGAACGCAAGCGGCAGGAGGCTCGGGACCGGGCCATTCCGCAGACGCCGTTTCCCCCGCATCGGATCGAGTTCGCGGCGTGCGCCGAGACCTGGCGGGTGCATCTGAGCGGAACCGGCAGGCGTGTGAGGGCCAGGCCGCTGGCAGACGGACTGCTCGTCTTGAGCGGCGAAGCATCGGACACGCGCGCGGTACGAACCGCTTTGCGCCGGTGGCTGATGAAGCGCGCCGCGGAACACCTCGGGCCCGTGCTCCAGCAGTGCGCTGATGAGCTGGGATTCACCTACAGCACCATGAAGGTGCGGCGCCAGCGCACCCGCTGGGGCAGCTGCTCCACGCGCGGTACCATCAGTCTCAACTGCTGCCTGCTGTTCCAGAGGCCGGAGGTGGTCCGGTATCTGCTGATTCATGAGCTGGCGCACACCTTGCACCTGAACCACTCACGGCGGTTCTGGCAGACCGTGGCGCGGCACTGTGGCGAGTACCGGTCGCTGGATCGGGAATTGCTGGATGGCTGGCGCCGCGTACCCGCGTGGGTGTTCGCAGAGGATCAACCATGACCACACGGCGTTACGACAAGTCCGAGCAGGTGGACCTCTCGGACGAGAATGTGCACTGGGAGCTCGGCTCCTCACTGTCCTACGGGGAGTACCTGCAGCTCGAGCGCATCCTGGAGGCGCAGAAGCCGCTCACGTACGAGCACGACGAGATGATGTTCATCATAGTGCACCAGACCTCCGAGCTGTGGATGCGGCTGATGCTCCACGAGCTGCGGGCGGTGCTCGACTGCGTGCGCCGCGATGATCTGGATCCCTCGTTCCGCATGCTCGCGCGCATCTCCCACGTGCAATCCCAACTCATTGCCACCTGGGAGGTACTCTCGACCCTGACTCCGTTCGACTACGCGACCTTCCGCAATGCCCTCGGGCGCTCCTCGGGATTCCAGTCGGTGCAGTACCGGGTGCTGGAGTTCTCCCTCGGCAACAAACACGCCCAGATGCTCGAGGTGCACAAGCGCGATCCGAAGGCGCACGAAACACTCGAGCGCGCGCTGGCGGCGCCTTCACTGTATGACGAGGTCCTGCGGCTGCTGAGCCGGCGCGGTTACGGCATTCCGGAGAACTACCTGACGCGGGATTTCCGTGAACCGTATGTCGCCAGCAAACAGGTGGCCGGCGCCTGGCTCGGCGTCTACCACAACGCCGCCAAGGACTGGGATTTGTACGAGCTGGCCGAGAAGCTCGTGGATCTGGATCAGAAGTTCCAGCTGTGGCGCTGCCATCATCTGAAGACGGTGGAGCGCATCATCGGCTACAAGCCCGGTACGGGCGGCACCGGCGGGGTGTCGTACCTGGCCAAGGCGCTCGAGCTGAAATTCTTTCCGGAGCTGTGGCAGATCCGCACGTCGATGTAGTCGGGTGGCGCGGCACCGACTCGACGCGGCGCCGACTAGGTGCGATGGCGAAGGGGGCGCCGCTGCGGGGGAGCGTCAGCGCCAGCGAGCGCAGGGGATGCCGAGCTGGCGTGCCTGGTGACGTGCGGCGGCCGATCCGTTGACCAGCAGCGGTTCCTCGACAAGGCGCAGATGCGCCAGATCACTCCCCGCATTCCCATAAGCAGCCGCGCGCAGGCCGGGATACCGGGCGCGGATCTCGGTCACGCAACGAGCCTTTTCCCCGGCCCGGCGATTGGCAGTGGTCAGGTGGCCATCCAGGTGATCGCCGTTCCAGCGCACTCCCGTGCAGACCGTTTCGTGAAATCCGAGCGCCGCGCCAATGGCCGGGACGTAGAGGTCAGTGCTGGCGCTCAGCAGGACGAGGCGCGCGCCCGCCCGCTTGTGCTCATCGAGGCGCGACAGCGCATCCTGGTGCATACCCTGCCGCAGGAGGCGGGGCACGAAGTGCGCATTCCACTCGTCAATCCGGGTCCGCGTGCTACCGCCGAGGCAGATGCGGATGACGGCCGATTTCACCTCGCCGCGGTCACCGCGGAGAGCGCCGGCGATGACGGGCAGCGGCAGGCGCAGCAGGGCGCCTGGCATTCTGCCCACAGACTCCCGGAGAAATCCCAGCGCGTAAGGTAATAGCGTGTCGCGCCTCGTGAGGGTTCCGTCGAGGTCGAAGACGGCCAGCCCGACTTCGGCCCGGGACACGGAAGCCCTCAGGCGGCGCGACCAGGCGCCGCCAGCTGGCGCAGCACGTACTGCAGGATTCCGCCGTGGCGGTAGTACTCACGTTCCTTGGGCGTGTCGATGCGCACCCGCGCCTTGAAGGTGATCGCCTTGCCATCCGGCGCTGTCGCCGTGACCGACACCTCCTGCGCGTCACCCTTGCTCAGGCCACTGATGTCGAACACCTCGTGGCCCGTGAGCCCAAGCGACTGCGCGTTCTGCCCCTGCAGGAACTGCAGGGGTACCACACCCATGCCGATCAGGTTGGAGCGATGGATGCGCTCGAAACTCTCGGCGATGACGGCCTTCACTCCCAGCAGCATCGTGCCCTTGGCCGCCCAGTCGCGTGAGGATCCCGTGCCGTACTCGCGTCCCGCGAGGATGATCAGCGGCGTACCCTCCTTCTTGTAGCGCATGGCTGCATCGTAGATCGAAGCCTGCTCGCCACTGGGCAGGTGAATGGTCACGCCACCTTCCACACCAGGCACCAGCAGATTGCGCAGCCGGATGTTGGCGAAGGTACCGCGCATCATCACCTCATGGTTGCCGCGTCGGGCGCCGTATGAGTTGAAGTCCGCCGGCTGCACACCCTGTTCGACCAGGTAGCGGGCCGCGGGACTGGACTTGGAGATGTTGCCGGCCGGGGAGATGTGATCGGTGGTGACCGAATCGCCCAGCACCGCCAGCGCGCGCGCGCTTCGGATGTCGGCCACGGCGCCCGGCGTCATGGTCATGCCATCGAAATACGGCGGATTCTTCACGTAGGTGGACTTCTGGTCCCAGGTGTAGCGCTTGCCGGCCGGCACCTGGATGCGCGCCCAGTTCTCATCCCCCGTGAACACCCCCGCATAGCTCTTCCGGAACATGTTGGAGTCGATGGAGCGCAGCAGGGCGGCCTGCACCTCCTGGTCGCTCGGCCAGATCTCGGCCAGCATGACCGGCTTGCCGCTCAGGTCGGTGCCTATCGGTTCGCGCGTCAGATCGATGTCGAGCGTGCCCGCCAGGGCGTAGGCCACCACCAGCGGCGGGGAGGCGAGGAAATTCATGCGCACCTCGGGGTGCACGCGCCCCTCGAAGTTGCGATTGCCGGACAGCACCGAGCAGGCCGTGATGTCGCCGGCCTTCACGCCGGCGGAGATCTCCGGCTTGAGCGGACCGGAGTTGCCGATGCAGGTGGTGCAGCCGTAACCGACCAGCTCGAATCCGAGCGCCGCCAGATCCCCGAGCACGCCGGCCTTGGTGAAGTAATCGGTGACCACGCGCGAGCCGGGGGCGAGGCTGGTCTTCACCCACGGTTTCGCCTTCAGGCCGCGTTCGCGCGCCTTGCGGGCCAACAGGCCCGCGCCGAGCATCACGGACGGGTTCGAAGTATTGGTGCAGCTCGTGATGGCCGCGATGAGTACCGCGCCATCCTTGAGCTCGAAGGTCTGTCCGTCGAGCGTCACGCTGGCGCTGCCCTTGGCAGCGGCGTTGCGCGTGGCGCGCTCTTCAGCGGCCTTCCTGCCGTTGGTCGCGTAGACCGTCCTGGCATTCTTCAGCGGCACGCGGTCCTGTGGCCGGCGCGGCCCGGCGAGGCTGGGCTCGACCTGGCCGAGATCCAGCTGCACGACGTCCGTGTAGTCAGCGGGCTTGTCCCCGTTGTTGCGCCACATGCCTTGCGCCTTGGCATAGGCGGCAACCAGGTCGATGCGCTCGCGCGGGCGTCCGGACAGTTCGAGATAGCGGATCGTCTCCTCATCGATCGGGAAGATGCCGCAGGTGCTGCCGTATTCCGGCGCCATGTTGGCGATCGTGGCGCGATCGGCCAGGGGGAGATTTGCCAGGCCATCGCCGAAGAACTCCACGAACTTGTCGACCACGCCCTTCTTGCGCAGCATCTCCGTGACCGTCAGCACCAGGTCGGTGGCAGTGGCCCCGGGCTGCAGCTTGCCCGTGAGGCGGAAGCCGATGACCTGCGGGATGAGCATGGTGACCGGCTGGCCCAGCATGGCGGCCTCGGCTTCGATGCCCCCGACACCCCAGCCAAGCACACCCAGACCGTTGATCATGGTCGTGTGCGAGTCGGTGCCCACGAGGGTATCCGGGTAGGCACGCGCCACGCCGTTGACCTCGCCGTCGAAGATCACTCGACCGAGGTACTCGAGGTTGACCTGGTGCACGATACCGGTGTTGGGCGGCACGACCTTGAAGTTGCGGAAGGCGGTCTGGCCCCAGCGCAGGAACGAGTAGCGTTCAGCGTTGCGCGAAAATTCGATCGCGGTGTTGGCAGCCAGCGAGCCGGGCTTGCCGTACTCGTCCACCTGCACGGAGTGGTCGATTACCAGCTCTGCCGGCGCCAGCGGGTTGACGCGCTCTGCATCTCCACCCAGGCGCACGATGGCATCACGCATCGCCGCGAGATCCACCACGCAGGGCACGCCGGTGAAGTCCTGCAGGATCACGCGCGAGGGCGTGAAGGCGATCTCGTGGGAGGGCGTCGCCGCAGGGTCCCATGAGAGTAGCGCGTCGATGTCGGCGCGCGTGACGTTGACGCCGTCTTCGAAGCGCAGCAGGTTTTCCAGGAGGATCTTCAGCGAGTACGGCAGGCGGGCCACTTTCTCGCGCGGCAGCGCGGCGAGATTCCAGTACTCGTACGAGCGGTCGCCCACTTTGAGCGTGGAGCGCGCCTTGAAGCTATTCGTCATGAGTCCTCCAGGATCAACCACCCACCATTATATCGGATCGCGGGTGCTAAGCGGCTGCCTGTCCTGCCACACGCGGCCACGTCGTTGCGATGACTCCGCCGCCCAGGCACCGGTCAGCTTCGTAGATGACAGCGTATTGCCCTGGTGTAACCGCACGCTGCGCATCGTCGAAGACGATTCGCGCGGTTCCATCGGGCAGAGGTTCACACAGGGCGCTCTGATCTTTCTGTCGGTAGCGCACTTTCACAAGACACCGGAACGGTTCGGTTCGCGGCTGGACCAGCCAATGGATCCGCTCCGTTGTGAGTGCTCCGCTCCTCAGAAGCGGATGATCGTGGCCCTGTGCCACGACAAGCGTGTTGCGCCTCCCATCTTTCGCGACCACGTACCAGGGCTGTTCGGGCCGGCCACGGCGTCCGCCGATCTGCAGACCTTCGCGTTGGCCCAGCGTATAGAACGCGAGTCCCTGGTGGGTCCCGAGGATCTCACCTTCGGCACTCTCGATGGGGCCCGACTGCGGGGCTAGGAAGCGTGACAGAAACTCGCGGAACGGGCGTTCGCCGATGAAGCAGATGCCCGTGCTGTCAGGCTTGTCGAACACGGGCAGGCCCGCGCGCCTGGCCCGCTCGCGCACTTCGCTCTTGAGCAGCTCGCCCAATGGCATGAGCGTCAGCGCCAGCTGCGAGAGATCGACCGCGTGCAGGAAGTAGCTCTGGTCTTTCGTCGGATCGCGTGCCTTGTGCAGCTCCACACCGTCTGCGGTGCGCAGCACCCTCGCGTAGTGGCCCGTGGCGAAGCAGGCGCCGCCGAGGCGTCGGACGTAATCCAGCGCCACACCGAACTTGATCTCGCGATTGCACAGGACATCGGGATTCGGCGTGCGGCCGGCGGCCTGTTCGTGCAGGAAATGCTCGAAGACCCGCTCACGGTACTCGGTTGCGAAACTGACACGATGCAGCGGGACGTCCAGCTCGCGCGCGACCGCCCGGGCGTCCTGGAAATCCTGCGCGGCCGTGCAGTAGGCATCATCGTCGTCCCAGTTGCTCATGAAGAGCCCCTGCACCTCGAAACCCTGTTCCTTCAGCAGGAGCGCCGTGACGGCCGAATCGACGCCGCCGGAGAGCCCGACGATGACTCGCGTGGCGGAAGTGCCCTGAGCCGGGACTGCGATACTCATGCAACGCTCACGGCCGCCATGGAGGCAGCGTTGGACAGGTCCAGATCCGCAACGGAGGCGAGCGGCAGGCTGTTCCCCTCGAGATAGTCCGCAACGCAACGCAGGACCAGGGGGCTGCGCAGTCGCGATCCGCGCTCCACGAGTTCGTCCCGCGTGAGCCAGTGGGTGCACACGATGCCGCGATCCAGCGGTTGGGTGGCGTCGTGATCGGACACCGAACCGTGAAACGCGAAGCGCATCGTGGTCAGTCCCGAGCGCGGATTGCGCCACAGGTACACACCGATCAGGGAAAGCGGCTCGAACACCCAGGCCGTCTCCTCGCGCACCTCGCGGATCACCGCGCCCAGCAGCGACTCGCCCGGCTCGACGTGCCCGGCCGGCTGGTTGAACACCAGGCGCCGGTTGATGCGCTCTTCCACGACCAGGAAGCGCCCGTCGTTCTCGGTGATCGCGGCCACGGTGATGGCGGGCTTGCTGGCGGGCATGCCCCGAATTATAGCGAAGGGGTCGCGCCGGCACGGGGCCGGAGCTCAGGCAGCCGCCGCGCGGGATCCGGCAGCGGGACGCTCAGCCGCGGCGCGCGACCCGCAGCCCGTGATCGACCGCGCTGGCGTTCCAGACCGCGTCGAATTCCTGCAGGTAGAGGCGGGCGACCGGCGGATTGTTGATGTCCGAGATGCCGTCCCAGGTGTCGGCACGCATGCGGTAGACGATGGCCCGATCATCAGCGATCAGGTAGGCGGAGGCACGCTGGGGTGCCTGCGCGGCGACGTAACGGATGTCGATGCAGCTGGAGAGCCTGCGACCCATCGCCACGAAGCGGTTGCTCTCGCGCGTGACGCGCGTGGGCTCGCCCAGCAGCACGCGGACCTTGGAAAAACTGCGTGTCAGCACGAAATGCTTGACCACCTCGAGGAACGAGGACTGGTCGTACAGATCGGGTTCGAGATCGGGAGTGTAGATCGAGATCAGGCGGCGGGCGCTGGCGGCGATCTCATTGACGGCGGCGCGCACCTCGGCCACGGTCGTGAGCACGCTCAGGGTTTCCGAGCCCTGGCGGCCGGAGCCGCTCTTGCGGTCCTCCTCCATGGATTCGGGCGCGTAGCGCGCGTTCGCGAGCTGCGCGAGAGTGCTGTTGGCGTCGAGATCCCCAGTGATATCCACGAGCGGCGCTGCTTGCTGCGTCTGTCCTGGAGACAGACTCGCTGG
>Ga0335069_10012819_pt1 | contig 11786 bp, 5 predicted proteins | sample Lox_Sample_11_FD_206714 | JGI IMG/M metagenome (GOLD analysis project Ga0335069, IMG submission 206714) | Soil microbial communities from Loxahatchee National Wildlife Refuge, Florida, United States - Lox_Sample_1.1 | ecosystem: Environmental > Terrestrial > Soil > Wetlands | place: USA: Florida...
GGGAGCTCCATGGAGCACATTGCACCAGCGCTCGAGGCCCTGCGCGCGCACCCCTTCGAGGCGCACGTGCAGTATGGCGACGGCCGCGTCATGGATTTCCGCGCAAATGCGACGGCCCTCGCGATCCTCATGTATGCCGGCTCGCCCGCCTACGCGAGCGTGCGCGAGCTCGACGCGGCGGCGCGCGCCTTCGTCAGCGGGGATCGGCCGCCGCTGCTGCGCCTCATGGCGGAGACCCTCGACAGTGTCGATTCACGCGATCCGACACGCGATCCGGTCAAATTCAGCGCCGGCCTTGCAGCTGCAGTGTCATGTCAGGATCCACCGCACATCTTCGACATGCATCTCGCGCCCGCCGAGCGCGTGGCGTCCCGTGACCGCATCATTGCCGCTCGCAAGGCGAGCGCGCCGGACACTTACGCGCCCTTCACGATCGATGAGTACCGGCGCATGCCGCTCGATTATGCCTATATCGATCAGTGCGTACGGTGGCCCACCGCGCCCGCCGGGCTCGTGCCGCTGACCTTCGACGGGGTTGCCTATCCATCGCTGCCAGTGCTCGTGATTTCCGGCGAGCTCGATGACCAGACGAGCGTCGCCGACGGCGAAGCGGCTGCGGCGCGCTATCCCCACGCCCGCCACATCGTCATCGCGAACGGCTTCCACGTGAACGCATTACCGCGCGCGCGCAGCGACTGCGCGGCAAGCGTGGTGCGTCGCTTCATGGAAAGCCTCGAGCCCGGCGATGCGAGCTGCGCGGCCGCGGTGCCGCCGGTGCCGCTGGTCGCGCGCTTCGAGCGCAGGTGGCACGAGCTCGCCCCGGCCGCAGCCGGTCTCGGCAACGAGGCCGACGAGGAGATGCTGCGCGCGGTCAGCGCCGCGCTCCTCACCTGTGCGGATGTGATCACACGCGCGGCGGAGAACGGTGCCGGGCGCGGCGTCGGGCTGCGCGGCGGGGCATTCACCGCTGCGACAGCGGGCGAGGGATACCGGATCAGTCTCGAGCGGGTCCGCTGGACCGAGGACCTCGCCGTCTCCGGGCGCATCGAGTGGCCCGGGAGTAGCGGTACGGTGCACGCGCAGATCGAGGTGCACTCATCGCAGCAGAACGGTCCACTCGAGCTTTCCTGGCGGGAAGGCGCGGGGTCGGCGCGCGCCACGGTGAGCGGTGCCCTCAATGGCAGGCGGGTTGCGGCGGAGCTGCCGGCACCGTAGGCCGCCCGTGCCGGTGCTCACCCGCGTGCCGGTGCTCACCCGCGTGCCGGTGCTCACCCGCTTGCGGCAAGCGCGCGCTCGCTGGCAGCCTCCAGATGCACGGTGCGAGTAGGGTCGACCAACAGCCAGAGTGCGGCACTCACCGCCGCAAACACCGTACCGATGAGGAATGCCAGGGTCCAGGCGTCATGCCCGGAGAGGTAGGCGACGATCGGCGTGCAGATGAGTCCGCCGAGGTTCCCGCCGGTGTTGAGAAGCCCGGATGCCGCCATCGCGTCGGCCCGGCCGACGTGCATGATGGCAGCCCAGTAGGGCCCTTCGTTCATCTCGACCGCGGCGAAGCAGAGCGCGAGAGCGACCACCGCCAGGTAGGCGTTCGCGGCATCCACGGCGGCGAACTGCAGCACTCCGGCAGCCGGGAGAGAGAGGAGCGGGATGATCCGCAGCCCGATACGCACGCCGTAGCGCTCGCCCAGCATGCTCGCGAGCTGTCCGCCGACACCGGCACCGATCGCCGCCGCGAGCGGCGGTGTGCTCGCGAGCCAGCCACCCTCGAGCCGGGTGAAGTGCCTCTCCTGAACGAGATACAGGAAAGACCAGTTGGCGAGGAGATAAAACACGTAGTTCATGCAGACATAGGAGACCGTGAGGGCCAGCACGTCGCGGTTGCGCATCAGCTGCCATGCGCCGCGCCACGAGATCGCCTGGTCGACGCGCGCCGCGCCCTGCGGATCGAGCTCGGCGAGCTCCGCGGCGCTCACGCGCGGGTGCTCCTCGGGAGTGTCCCGGCCGTACCAGGCCCACCCGCCGATGAGCGCGAGCACCGGCAGCGTGCTCCAGGCGAGCGCGCGCTGCCAGCCGAAGCTCACCATGAGCGAGGCGATGAGCGGCGGGGTGAGTGCTGCACCGAGCTGCAGGCCCATGCTCTGCAGGCCCTGCACGAGCGGCCATTGGCGCGAGGGAAACCAGGCCTCGAACACCCCTGCGGACACCGGAAAGATCGGTCCCTGTGACGAGCCGAGCAGCAGCTGCGCGCTGAGGAGCGCCGCGAAGAGCGCCGTGCCGCCGAGGAACAGGGGCGCGAGCGGAGTGCCGAGCGTCGCGGCGAAGGCGATCAGACTGATGATGACGAACATCCAGCGCGCGCCGACCCGCTGACCGATGACGCCGCCGGGAAACTGAAGGGCGGTGTAGCCGAGCAGCATTGCCTGCAACAGCCACCCGATCTGCATCTGGCTCAGGTGCAGATTCGGCATCATGTCGTAGCTCGCGACCGTGAGTCCGCGCTGCTGCAGATAGGCGACGAAGCCGAACCCGAACAGGTACAGGAAGATCTTCCAGCGCACGCGTACGCGCGGCGGGGAATGCGCTGAGGTCCGGGCCGGGAGCGTGGGCGTCTGCGCCGCGCTCACACCCGTCTCGGCAGCGGTGCGTCGCGCCGGTAACGCAACGCCGCCGGCTCCGCGTCGAGCTCCTCGGCATAGCGGTGGCCGCTGTAAACGGCATGCACGATGGCGCCAGGGGCGAGCGCATCACCGATGCGCGTGACCGAGCGGACCGCGGCGTCGGCAAAGTCCGCCTCGCGCGCCATGAGCTCCTCGTACAGCGTCGCATCCGCGAAGCGCGTGCCGACGATCACGAGCGAGGCGCACGGCAGCCGAGTCTCCCGGTTGCTGAACTGGTTGGCGAGCGTCACGCAGCCCTCTGCAAAAGCACTGACGCGCGCCAGCGTGTGCAGCGCGATCCCGGCCGACTCGAGAGCTCGATGCACCTGCGGCTGCTCATTGCTCATGATGCCCCACGCGGAGGCGTGGCCGGCGGGCGTGACGTAGGTCACCGCCGCCCCGCCACGGGCCAGATGCTCGGCCAGCACGCTTCCCATGTAGTAGCTGTCGAAGTCATAGACGACCACCGGGCTCACGAGCCGTGCACCGCCGGCGATGTCGTCGGGCGTGAATACCCCGGGCGCGTCGAGCTCGCCCACCGGGATCTCGAGCGGTGAATACAGCAGCCGCGCCCAGCGCGCACCGGTCGCGATGACGACATGCGCCGGCTGCAGCTCGAGGATCTCGGCCGCCGTGAGACGGTTGCCGCGATAGACGTTGACGTTCGCGAGCCGCTCGATCTGGCCGCGGCGCCAGTCGAGCACGCGTCCCCAGGCGGAGAGCCCCGGCAGCCGTGTCTCGAAGCGCAGGCGGCCGCCGATGTCATCGGCCGCTTCGGCGAGGGTGACCTCGTAGCCGCGGCGGCCGAGCGAGAGCGCGCACTCGAGCCCGGCAGGACCGCCACCGACAACCAGCACCGCGGCAGCGTTGGCCGCGGGCGCGATGCGCTCGGGATGCCAGGCGCGGCGCCATTCCTCCCCGGCGGTCGGGTTCTGCGTGCAGCGCACCGGCACGCCGTCGTGCCAGCTCGAGATACAGATGTTGCAGCCGATGCACTCGCGGATGTCCTGCTCGCGACCGGTGTCGATCTTCAGCGGCAGGAAGGGGTCGGCGATCGAGGGACGCGCGGCGCCGATGAGATCCAGCACACCGCGCCGGATCTGCCCCACCATGGTGTCGGGCGAGGTGAAGCGGCCGACCCCGACGACGGGCTTGCGGGTGAGCTTCTTCACGAACTCGATCACCGGCTCGTGGCTGCCTTCCGGGGCGAAGCGCGACGGCGGGCAGTCGGTGGGCGAGGAGTCCATCTTCACGTCCCACAGATCCGGTACCTCGGCGAGGAGCGCGACTACCTCGTGAGCCTCCGACGGCGCGTTGTCGCTCCTGCGTGCGCGCAGCTCCTCGAGGCTGATGCGCAGCGCCACTGCGCATTGGCCGGCCACCGCCTCGTGCGTCACCTCGAGCAGCTCGCGCACGATGCGCACGCGGTTCGCGACGCTGCCGCCGTAGGCGTCGGTGCGGAAATTCCACTCCGGCAGCAGGAACTCGTACGGCAGGTAGCCCATGCCGGCGTAGACGTAGACGATGTCGAAGCCGGCTTGTCGGGCGCGCCGCGCCGCCGCCGCCTGGGCCTGCAGCAGCGCTCGGATGTCGCCCGCGTCCATGATGCGCGGCCGCTGGTGGCCCATGAAGTTCACGTGGGTCGCCATCCAGGAGGTGCCCGACGGCGACATGGTCGGCAGGCGGCTGGTGCGGTTCATGACCGAGCCACCACCGTGCCACAGCTCGATGCCGGCGAGTGCGCCGTGGCGGTGGACGGCTTCGGTCATGAGGGCGTGCGAGCGTACATCCTCGTCGTCCCAGAGCGTCGCGTACGGGAGCGGGGAGTCGTCGGAGCCCGGGTCGATGGAGACGTACCCCGTGCAAACCACTCCCCAGCCGCCCTCGGCCTTCGTGCCGCGGAACGCGGCGCGCATGTGCGGCATGGCGTTGGTCATGCCGGCGGCGTGGGGCACCGCGTAGAAGCGATTGCGGGCGGTGACCGGGCCGATGCGCACGGGCTCGAAGAGCACATCGTATCGAGGGTTGCGCGGCATGGCCCGAGTCTGCCGGTAGTTGAGCGGATGCTCAATAGCGTGTCGCTGACATCGGCGACCGGCGCGATCCTTATCGCCGCAAGGAGCTTGTGATAGCCTCGAGCGGCAAGAAGCTACGCCCCGCGGCCTCCGCGGCCCACGCGGCGCCGCCCGCGGCCCCTGGGCTACGCTCGCTCGCATGCCACCCGGAAGATCACCATGAACGCAGTTCCGAGCACCCGCAGCCGACGCGACTGGGAAAACCTCGCTGCGCCGTTGCGCCCCGAAGGACGCGCGCTCATCGACGGGGAGCTGGTCGGCGCGCGCAGCGGCCGCACCTTCGAGAAGCGAACGCCGATCGATGGCCGGGTGATCGCGCAGGTGGCCCGCTGCGAGCAGGCGGACGTCGATGCGGCCGTGGTTGCGGCGCGTGCGGCGTTCGAGGACGGCCGCTGGCGGCGGATGGACCCGAAAGAGCGCAAGCGCATCCTGCTGCGCTTTGCCGAGCTCATGCGCGAGGACCTCGAGCACCTCGCCATGCTCGAGACGCTCGATGTCGGCAAGCCCATCCGGAACTCCCTCGATGTCGATGTGCCGAAGGCCATCGACTGCATCGGCTATTACGGCGAGTTCGCCGACAAGCTCTACGACGAGATCGCCCCGACCGGCCCGAACGATCTCGCCCTCATCCGCCGGCAGCCGCTCGGTGTCGTGGCGGCCATCGTGCCCTGGAATTACCCGCTGATCGTCACCAGCTGGAAGCTCGGACCTGCGCTCCTCGTGGGGAACTCGGTGGTGCTCAAGCCCGCCGAGCAGTCGCCGCTCACGGCGATACGGCTCGGGGAGCTCGCGCTGCGCGCCGGCCTGCCCCCCGGCGTGCTGAATGTGCTGCCCGGATTCGGCGAGGAGGCGGGGCGGCCGCTAGCGCTCCATGCGGGTGTCGACATGGTCACCTTCACCGGCTCGACCGAAGTCGGCAAGCTCATGCTCCGCTACGCCGGAGAATCGAACCTCAAGCGCGTATCACTCGAATGTGGCGGCAAGAGCCCGCACGTGGTGCTCGCCGACGCCGACATCGATGCGGCCGCCGAGGCGATCGCGTGGGGGATCTACTACAACGCGGGTGAGACCTGTAATGCCGGGTCACGGCTCATCGTGCACGAGAGCGTGCGCGAGCGGCTGCTCGATGCCATCGGGCGGGTGACGGCGGGCATCACCCTCGGCAACCCATTCGATCCGGCGACGCAGATGGGGGCGCTGATCGATGAGGGACACATGCGCCGGGTGCTCGGCTACATCGATAGCGGCGTCGCCGAGGGCGCCCGGCTCACCCTCGGCGGCAAGCGCGCCTTCGCCGAGACCGGTGGCTACTACGTCGAGGCTACGATACTCGATGAGGTACGCCCCGATGCGCGCGTCTCGCGTGAGGAGATTTTCGGACCGGTGCTCGCCGTCACCCGCTTCGCCAGGGAGTCGGACGCGCTCGTGATGGCGAACGACAGCATCTATGGGCTCGCGGCGGCGGTCTGGACCAGCGATATCAACGCGGCGCACCGCATCTCGGAGTCGCTGCATGCCGGCACCGTCTGGGTGAACAGCTTCGATCGCTCCACCATCGCCACCCCGTTCGGGGGGTTCAAGCAGTCAGGCTTCGGCCGCGACCGCTCGGCGCACGCGATCGACAAGTACACGGATCTGAAGACCATCTGGACGGCCTACAAGTAACGCCGCTCAGCCGTCCTCCTCCCTGATGAGAGCGGAGGCCTTCTCCGCCACCATGGTGGTCGGCGTGTTGGTGTTGCCCGAGGTCACGGTCGGGAAGATCGATGCGTCGACCACGCGCAGCCCCGCGATTCCGTGCACGCGCAGCCGGGGATCGACCACGGAAGTTGCGGGATCGGGACCCATGGCGCAGGTGCCGACCGGGTGATAGACGCTGCCGGCGCGCGCGCGGAAGTCCTGTACGAGCTGCGCGTCGGTGCTGATGCCGGCCCCGGGCTCGAGCTCCCGGTCGATGATGTCGGCGAGCGGTGAGGTCGCGGCAATCTGCCGCAACAGCCGCGCTCCGCCGGGGATCTCCGCGAGGTCCCGCTCGGTGCTCAGGTAATTCGGGAAGATCAGCGGCGCGTCGTAGGGGTTGGCGGAGCGTATCTCGATGTGCCCGCGGCTCGTCGGACGACACGACTGGAACGACACCACGAACCCTGAGAATGGATGCGGCTCCAGCAGCCGTCGCCGCGGCCAGGTGAGCGGATCGTAACTCACGGGACTGCAGACGATCTGCAGGTTCGGATGAGGCTGTGCGGGATCGCTCCTCAGAAAGCCGCCGCTCTGATTGATGCTCATGGAGAGGGGTCCTTTGCGCGTGAGCAGGTAGCGCATTCCCGCCCCGAGCTTGCCGGCGAGCGGGTAGAACTGGTCGTTGAGCGTCGGGACACGCGAGCGGTACACGTAGGAGACATCGAGGTGATCCTGGAGATTGCGCCCGACCTGGGGCTGGTGCGCGATCACCTCGATGCCGTGGCGGCGCAGGAGATCGCTGTCGCCGATCCCTGAGAGCTGCAGCAGCTGCGGGGAATTGACCGAGCCGAGGCAGACGATGACCGCGCGGCTCGCGCGCGCTTCCTGCAGCGAGCCGCGGTGGTGATAGGCGACCCCGACGGCACGGCGACCCTCGAAGAGCACCGACAGCGCATGCGCGCGCAACCGCAACCGCAGGTTGGCGCGGCGCAACGCCGGACGCAGGTACCCCCGGGCGGTCGACATGCGCAGGCCACCGCGGGTGGTGATCTGGTAGACACCGACGCCTTCGACCGGCGCTGCATTGAAGTCCTCGAGCACCGGATAGCCGAGCCGCCGGCAGGTCTCGATGAAGGTGAAGCACACGGGATGTGCGCCTTCGGCCATGTCGGTCACGTGGATGGGGCCGCCACGTGCGCGATATTGTTCATCCCCGCCCGGGTAATCCTCGAGCTTGCGGAAGTAGGGCAGGACATCCTGCCAACCCCAACCCGGGTTGCCGAGCGATTGCCAGCCATCGAAGTCCCAGGGAAATCCGCGGATGTAGATCATGTCGTTGATCGAGCCCGAGCCCCCGAGCACCTTGCCGCGCGGCCAGAAGCCGCGCCGTCCGCAGAGCGCCGGCTCGGGCTCGGACTCGTACATCCAGTTGACGCGCGGGTCATTGAAGGTCCGGCCGTAACCGATGGGCACGCGCACCCAGAATCTCAGATCCGAGCCGCCTGCCTCGAGCAGCAGCACCCGCCGCGCGCTGTTCTCGGATAAGCGGCTCGCGACCACGCAGCCCGCGGTTCCCGCTCCAAGCACGATGTAGTCGAAACGATCCATGGAGAGTCGCGGTGCTGACACACCTGGAATTGTGATCGCGGCGCGCATGCTAGCATGCGCGCACCGTGACCCAGCCATTGCCGCAGCTGCGCCGCAGTCTCGGTGCGCTCGATCTCGTGCTGATGAGCGTCGCCGCCATCATCTCCTTCCGCTGGTTGTCGATCGCGGCGCAGATCGGGCCCTCGAGTCTCACGCTCTGGGTGCTCGGCCTGCTCAGCTTCTTCCTGCCCTCCGCGCTCACGGTGCTCGAGCTGAGCTCTCGCCTGCCAGGGGAGGGTGGGATCTACCTCTGGTCCAAGGCGGCCTTCGGCGAGCTGCACGCATTCGTGGTGGGATGGTGCTACTGGGTCAGCAATCTCGTTTTCTTCCCCTCGCTGCTGCTCTTCATCGCCGCAGTGTTCCTCTACGTGAAAGGGGGCAGCTGGCTCGACCTCGCCGGCAGTCCGCGCTTCAACGCTGCGGTGTGCCTCGGTGTGCTGTGGTTCGCCACGCTGCTGAACGTCATGGGTCTGAATCGTGCCAAGTGGCTGCAGAACGTGGGCGGGATTGCCACCTGGCTGGCCGGAGCGACGATTTTTGCCGGCGGTGCGCTCGCATGGCACCGGCTCGGCAGCGCCACCCACTTCACCCGTGGCGCGTGGCTTCCGGATTTCACCTCGCTGCGCACGCTCGCGAGCTTCGCGACCATGGCCCTCGCGTACGTGGGGCTGGAGCTCGGGCCGATCGTCGGCGGTGAGATCCAGAATCCGCGCCGTACCATTGCGCGTGCGGTCCTCGTCTCCTGCCTCATCGTGCCGGTCCTCTACATCGCGGGAACGGCCGCGCTGCTCGTTGCGTTACCCGCCGGGGAGATCAACCTCATCAGCGGAATCCCACAAGCGCTCGCGGCGGTGGGAGGCCGGCTCGGCCTGCCGGCCTTCGGGGCGGTCACGGCCGCACTGGTCGCGCTGTCGCAGGTCGGGACGCTCGGCGCGTGGGTCGCGGGAACCGCGCGCCTGCCGTTCCTTTTCGGTCTCGATCGTTACATGCCGCGCGCACTCGGCGCCGTGCATCCGCGCTTCGGGTCACCGTATGTCGCGCTTGTCACGCAGGGAACGATCACCACGCTGATCCTGCTCGCCGCGCTTTCGGGCTCGGCCATCCACGAGGCGTTCCTGGTGCTCATCGACATGTCCATCATTCTCGGCTTCATCCCGCTCATCTACATGTTCGCTGCGCTGCCGGTTCTGCGCGCACGCGCGCAGGGTGTTCCGGCCGAGGGCTCGCCGCTGCCGCGCGGGTTGGCGGTCTGCAGGCTGGTTGCAGCCTCCGGCATTGCCGTGACGGTCCTCGGCGCCATCGTGGCGATGATTCCTCCGACGCACAGTGCCAACCCCGCGCTGATCGCCTTGAAGGTGGTCGGCGGCTCGATCCTGCTGATCGGTATCGGTCTCGCGTTCTTTTTCCGCGATCGGTTGCTACCGGACAATTCATTCCTGCGTCCACGTAACGTCGAACCCGAGGACTGACATGCGCATCACCTCCCTCCTGCTGCGGCTCGCCATCGGCCTTTATCCGCTCGTCCTCTCCGCACAGACGATCGCTCCGGACACCCCGGAGCCGGGCTCCATCGAGGAGATCGCCAAGGCGACCACCGAGACGCGCTTCCTCTCGCCGTGGGTGTCGTATCTGCCGGCCTCGTCGTCCGCCGTGTCGCCGCGCGCCTTCCTGCATCGGATTCCCGGCGCCCCCGGCGAGCTCGTGAATTCCGCAACTGCGTATGCCTATTGCCGGGCACTCGCGGGTTCCTCGCCCCGCGTGCGGGTCTTCACCATCGGGCGCTCCGAGGAGGGCCGCGAGATCGTGCTGCTCGCGATTACCGACGAGGCGGGCATCCGCGAGCTCGACCGGCTCAGGGCCGCAACCGCGGCACTCGCCGACCCGCGGCGCACCGACGCCGCGGCCGCCGAGCAGCTCATCACGAGTGCGCGGCCGATCTATTACTTCAATGCCGCACTCCATTCGGACGAGAGCGGCTCGACCGAGTCGGTGCTCGAGCTCGCCTACCGCCTCGCCGCGTCCGAGCAGCCGATGATCCGCCGTATCCGCGAAAACGTCGTGGTGCTCATCAACCCCGTCTCCAACCCCGACGGGCGCGACAAGCAGGTCGAGTGGTTCTACCGCTATCTCAAGGGCAAGACCGATCAGGCGACCCTGCCGCGCCAGGCGCCGCCCTACTGGTCTCATTATGCGTACGTCGACATCAACCGCGACGCGCACCAGATGGTGCACGAGACCACCAAGGCGGTGTACCGCATGATGTTCGACTGGCACCCGCAGGTGATCCACGACCTGCACGAGAGCATCGCGATGCTCCTCACCTGGAACGGCACCAACCCGATCAACGAGCACGTCGATCCGCTCAGCTACGCCGAGCGGCTCGAGCTGTCCTTCCACGAGGTGCAGACGCTGACCGGCTTCGGCATGCCGGGAGTGTGGACCTGGAATTTCGGCGATGACTGGGCGCACCTGTACCTCGATGCCATCGGCCTCAACCACAACGCCGATGGCCGCGGCTACGAGACCTTCGGCAACGGCAGCGCCGAGACCATGCGCTCCGAGCAGCCGGACGCCAACACGAGTGTCGAATGGTACCGGCCGCTGCCGGCACCGCCGGTCGCCTCGTTTCTCTGGTCGGCGCGCGACAACGTCAACTACAACGAGACCGCCATGCTCGCAGCGCTCGATGACGTGGCGCAGCAGTCGAAGACGCTGCTGCGCAATTACTACCTCAAGGGGTTGCACTCCTATCAGCACGGTCTCGAGCAGGCGCCGTACGGTTTCGTCATTCCCGCTGGCCAGGGCGATCCGACACGTGTCGCGCAGCTCGTCGCGCGGCTTCTCGGGCTCGGCATCGAGGTGCACCGTGCGACCGCCGCGGTCACGCTGAAAGAAGGGACCTGGCCGGCCGGCACGTACGTGGTGCGGCTCGATCAACCCTACCGCGACTACGCGGTCGACCTGCTCACGCCGCAGGAATTTCCGAAGGACGGCCCGGAAACCTACGACGACATCTCCTGGTCGTTTCCCGCTCACTATCACCTCGCCGTCATCGCCACGGCGGACCCTCAGGTGCGCGCGCTGCCGCTCGCGAAGCTCACGGAAGCGCCGCACGTCACCGGCACCGTGGAGGGTGCAGGTCCTGTGTACCTGCTGAAGGACACCGGGCAGGAAGGGCTCCTCGAGGCGCGCTACGCGCTGCGCGGCTTTCGCGTCGCGATCGCCGAGCAGCCATTCAGCGTCGGCGCCACGCAGTACCCGGCCGGCTCCTGGATCCTCGCGGCGCAGTCGGGCCTCGCGGCGGCGGTACGCGACACGGGCTCGAAGCTCGGCCTCGACTTCGCGAGCACCGCGAGCGTGCCGCAGGTGGCACGGCACGAGGCCCCGGTGCCGCGGCTTGGCGTGTGGATACCGTGGGCGGACACCGACACGGCCGGCTGGACCCGCTATACGCTCGATCAGCGCCACATTCCGTATGTGTACGTGCGCGATGAGGACGTCCGCGCCGGCAAGCTGCGGGACAAGTTCGACGTGCTGCTCTACCCGCACGTCGATCTCGAGCTCGCCGAGCAGATCGAAGGACTCTACAAGTCGTGGGGGCCGATGCCCTTCCGGAAGACGGCGAGCACGCCGAGCTTCGGCAACCCCGCCGCCTCCGATGACATCACCGGCGGCATCGGCTATGCGGGACTCGCGGAGCTGCAGAGATTCATCGGCGCCGGCG
>Ga0335069_10012820_pt1 | contig 11786 bp, 5 predicted proteins | sample Lox_Sample_11_FD_206714 | JGI IMG/M metagenome (GOLD analysis project Ga0335069, IMG submission 206714) | Soil microbial communities from Loxahatchee National Wildlife Refuge, Florida, United States - Lox_Sample_1.1 | ecosystem: Environmental > Terrestrial > Soil > Wetlands | place: USA: Florida...
GATCCAACGTTCGTTCCCCCGTGCATCAACATCAGCGCCAGCCCCGCGCTGACCGGCATGCTGCGGCGCCTGCTTGACATCCTCGATGAGAAGAGCACCGTCTTCACGCAGGAACAGCAGCAGAGCAACGGCGTTTTCCAGGCGGGTATGTCGGCGCGTCATGTAGCGCAGTTCTGGTTCCTGCACGCGTTGAATTCAAATATTCCCACGCTGCGGCATTTCCTGCTGTGCCAGCATGCGCACCCGCAGGAGCTGTTCCGGGAGATGTCGCGGCTGGGTGGGGCGCTGTGTACCTTCGGGCTGGAAGTTCATCCACGTTCGTTGCCGCAGTACGATCATTGGCGCCTGGACACGTGTTTCGCCGCGCTCGATGAGCATATCCGCAGGCACCTCGAGATCGTGATGCCCTCGAAGGCCATCAAGATTCCGATGCACGCGGTGGAGAGCTTCCTCTACAACGGCGATGTGAAGGACGAGCGCTGTTTAGGGCCTGGTCGCTGGGTCCTGGAGATCCAGTCGCCCATTGGCGAAGCCGACTTGATCGCGAATGTTCCCAAGCTGACGAAGGTGTGCTCGGCGCGTTTCGTGGTGGAGCTCATCAAGCGCGCGCTGCCTGGCCTCGTCCTGAATTATCTTCCGGTGCCGCCGGTGCAGATTGCAGCACGCGTGGAGAGTCATTACTTTTCGATTCAGCGCGCGGGGCCCTGTTGGGAGCACATCGTGCAGACCCGCCAGGTGGGCATCTATGTTCCTGGCGAAATCCCCACGCCCCAGCTCAGCCTGATCGTGCTGCTCGACGAGTGAAGACATAAGGCGCTTTGCTCCGATCCAGCCTCTACAATGGACGATACCGCCGGGCTGCCCGGCCATGCACTTCCCGCAAACCCAGAGGCTTCCTGAAAATGGCATTTGAACCAGGCCAGAGAATCGGCGATTACGAGGTCGTGGCGAAGCTCGGCGCTGGCGGTCTGGGCGAGGTGTTCGAGGTCCGGCACATGATCTCGCAGCGCCGCGAGGCCATGAAGCTCCTGCTCCCCGACCAGGGCTCGCCGGAGATGGTCGAGCGTTTCCGGCGCGAAGTGCAGACGCTTGCCGCACTCAATCACGTCAATATCGCCCAGTTGCACACAGCGTTTTACTTCGAAAACCATCTCGCCATGATCATGGAGCTGATTCATGGCGAAACAGTGCGAGACCTGCGCCTGCGCATGGCCATCACACTGCCGCAGGCCTTGGATTGCATCGAGCAGACGCTGAACGCACTTGCCTATGCTCACCTGCTCGGCGTGGTACACCGTGATATCAAACCATCGAACATCATGATCACCGACGGCGGTGTTGTGAAGCTGCTCGATTTCGGCATTGCCCTCACCCAGCGAGGCAGCGAGCTGACGCGGGCAGGGTACCTGCTGGGCTCGCTCAATTACATGTCGCCCGAGCAGGTGAGCGGAAGCAAGGCCACGCCTCGCTCCGACATCTACGCTGTCGGAGTGACGTTGTACGAACTGCTTACGGGAACGCTGCCCATCAAGGGCGCGAACAATTACGAGATCATGATGGCGCACCTCAACCAGGTTCCCGTGCCCCCGCACCACATCGCACCCCAGGTTCCAGTGAAGGTTTCCGATGCTGTGATGTGCGCTCTGGCGAAGGAGCCGGCACAGCGCTTCGCTACGGCGGAGGAGTTTCTGAACGCCCTGCGGCTCGCAGCCTCCACAAGCGAAGAGGGTAATACGTATATCAGGCCGCTACCCGCCAGGGTGCGGACCGCCCTGATGACGGCGCCAAACACCGCGGCGACCGCGACTGCCCCGGTTCCGGGTACGCCACTGCCCACACCGGCGCCATCAGGAACACAGATGGCCGCACCACCCACGCAGAGCAAGTCAGGCTCATCGAGCGGATTGCAGAATCTATCGCTCGAAGAAATCAGCCGCAAGCTGGCTGTTTACATCGGACCCGTGGCGAAGTTCGTGGTGAAGAAGCTGGCGGCGAAGTCCGACGATCTCGACTTCATTTACCGGGAAGCGGCGAAGGAGATTGAATCGGACTCGGACCGGGCCGCATTCCTGAAGGCCCGTCGGCAGTAGCAGGGGCGTCTATTTCGCTTTCTCCAACTCCTCCGCCCTGGCGCGTTCTGCGGCGGCTTCCTGCGTCCGTCCCTGGCGCTCATAGGCGATGGCCAGTTGGCGGTGCGGCTCGCCGAAAGTGCCGTCGGCCGCGATGGATTCCTGGTAGCGTGACACGGCTTCGGCGATCTGTCCGCGCAGTAGTGACTTGTTTCCGGCATTCAGGGAAAAGTTCGCGCGCTGCCGGTTGACTGCGGCCTGACTCAGCGCGGCGCCCTGCCGGCGGTAGTCAGCGGCCCGGGCGCGGAGGTCTTTCATCTGCCCGCGTAACTGTGCTGCCCTCTGTGGATCGCCGGCGGCATCCGCCGCGTCGGCCTGCGATGAGAGGCTGGCCGCCTGCTCCGAGAGCACGCCGGCGAGAGTAACCAGTGGCCCCGGCTGACCGGGCTGCAGCGGAATGGCCTTCTCCAGCGCCTCGGCCGCCTCGTCGATCCTTCCAGCCTGCTTCAGCGTGCTGCCCAGGATGGCCCATGCATTGCCATTGTCGGCGCGCAGGGCAACGGCCTTTCTCAGTTCCACGACCGCTTCGTCCAGCCTGCCCATAAGCATGTACGTGATGCCCAGTGTATAAGGCGGATCTTCGAGCTTGGGGTCCATCTCCGCGGCGCGCTTCAGCTCGGCAATCGATTCATCCAGCCGATCCTTCAACTTGTAGGCGAGGCCCAGATCGTAGTGAAGCTGCGGGTCGCCGGGATCGAGCGCGAGCGCAGCCTTGAAATCCTCGATAGCCTCGTCAAACGACGCCAGCTGTACGTGCGCGACGCCCCGGTTCTTAAAAACCGCCGCGTCTTTTGGATTTTCTGCTTCCGCTCGCTTGAGATACTCCAGCGACTCGTTTGCCTTTCCGGTAAGCACCAAAGCCAGGGCCGCATTGTTCAACAAGTCTTCACTCCGCGGATCCGCTGCCAGCGCCCTCTCGAACCACGGGACGGCCTCCTGTTGCCGCCCGAGGCGCTGCAGGCTCATGGCAAGGTCGGCGGCCGCGCCAGGTAATTCGGGTTTGAGTTTAAGGGCCTGTTCGAAGGCCGCCTCCGCCTCTTCGTCTCGGCCTGCCGCTGCAAGCGTTCGGCCGTACTCCACAAAGGCGTCGGCACAGGACGGCTCCGCTCGCGTGGCGGCCTCCAGTGCGTCGAGCGATGCCGCAAGATCGTTTTGCTGCCTGAGTACGACACCCAGATGGACGCGGGCGCGAGTGTAGGACGGGTCGGCGTCCAGGGCCCTTTCGAACGACTGCCGCGCATCGGCCCAGTTGCCCATCTGCGCCTGCACCGTCCCGATGGCGTCCTCCAGGTCGGGGCGCGGCCCAGCGATCTTTTCCTCGACCGCGAACTGCTCCAGCGCCCCGGCACGCTTTCCGGCGGCAGCCAGTGCGCGGGCATAGCTGTCGTAGAAAGCAGCCTCGAGGGTCGGCTGACCGGGACGCGCCGCTAGGCTGATCGCCGCCTCGAAGTGTGATATCGCCTTTGCCGGCTGACCCGATTGCGCAAAGGCATACGCAAGGTTCGTTTCCATCGCCTGGTCGTTCGGCTTCAACCGCAAGGCTGCTTCCAGTTCAGGGATCGCCTCCGCCGGCTTGTTCAATTCGAGAAGAACCACTCCCAACGCTTCGCGCCCTTCAGCGATTTGCGGGGCCAGGCGAACAACCTCTGCGAATTGCGCACGCGCCTGTTCGAAGTTACCCGCCTGTTGCGCCGCGTACCCGGCACGGAAGGCCGCGTCAGCTCTCTGGAGGGCATCAGGGTTCGTGGGCTTCGCCTTCTGTCCGAATGCCGTGGCTGTGCCGAAGGAAAAGGGCGCAAGAAAAAAGAGCAGCATTGAGAAGAACGAAATCCAAGTCAGGCGAGGCGAAACTCTCCGATGCGCGCGGAACCCCGTTACCGCGCCACTGTCGGGGAACCTGCTTCCTTGTTCCCTCGTTCCCTTGGTCCTCTGGTCACTTCCTTTCATCATTTCCCCGCCGGCTTGGGATCGCTCTGATGTTGGAGTTCGACCACCAACTTGAACTGGCGGTTAGCCTCCGCGAGCTGCCCGATCGCCTTGTATGCCTGGCCCAGCAGGTTATGAGTAATGTAGTTGGAGGGATCCATCTTTTCGGCGTGGTCAAGATAGTGCAGAGCCTGGATCGGCTGCTTCAGCTTCAGAAATGTCTGGCCCAACAGGATGTACGGCCCCGTGGAAGTCGGTTCCAGCAGCACCGCCCGATTCAGCGCCTGCTGGGCCTCGGAATACTGACCGCCGCGCAGGTAGGCATCCCCGAGCCGGTCGTAGGTTTCGCCGGACAACGGATTGACCTTGCGCTCCGCCTCGAGTTCGCGAATCGCGCCGGGAAGGTCGCCCTTGGCCAGGGCCGCTTCGCCGAGCAACTCGTGCGCCAGCGGCAGAGATGGATTCAGCTCCAGCGCCTTGTTCGCCTGGACGCCAGCCTGCTCGCGCATCTCCCGGCGCAAAAAAAGCCTCCCCGCCAACAGGTACGCCTCCGCCGAATCGGGCTCGAAACCATACTGCTTCGCAAATGCGTGCCGGGCGTCGTCATAGCGTGCCACATCGGCATAACAGAGCCCCAGTACGTATTCGGGATCGATATTAGCCCGCTCCACAGATGCGTGCGCCCTCTCGAGATAGGGAATCGCTTCACCCGGATGCCCCATCCGGAACAGGCTCACTCCGTGCATCTCGATCGATTCGCGATCCGACGGGTCTTGCGCTTCAGCCTTCGCAAACGCTTCGGCGGCCTGCGAGAGTTGCTCTCGCTGATAGAAGATGATGCCGCGCAGGCGTTCTACCCCGGCTGGCTCAGGGGATTGGGTGGCCAGTTGGTTGAGCACCTCCACGGCCTGGTCAAGACGGCCACGCCCGGCCAGGTTCTCCGCCGTTTCGAATGTGGGAGCGGGAGCTTGATCTCCTGAGGGAGGAGCCGCGGGCTTCGCTTCCTGCGCGAACCCGGAAGACGCCAAACATACGAGAGCCAATGCAATCAACAACGATCGCTGCATACAGGAAGACCTGTTTTAAGTGTAGTCCCTTGACTTGTTGCGTTGATCCCTTTGTGCCCTCAACAAGAGAGGGGAGCCGAAGCTCCCCTCCTGTTGTTGCGGCTCCTCGTTGATCAGAACTGCACGCGCAGATTGAACATGAGCTGACGGGGCGAGTAACCTGCCGCTCCGCCGCCGATCGTGCCGTCGGATTCGATGTTACCGCCAGGGTTGCCGGGGCTGATGTGGTTGAAGGCGTTGAACGCATCCATACGGAACTTCACAGCGATGTTCTCGTGGATGGTGACTGTCTTGGCAATGGCGAGATCGGCATTGAAGAATCCAGGGCCAAAGTACGTATTGCGGCCCACGTTGCCGACCGTGTCCGGTCCGGGATTCTTGAAGATGCCGGTGCCCGCGTCGGTGATCAGGTTCGACGTCTGCTTGGTGTAGTAGGTCCGCTGGCCGGTGCCGTTCGACTTCGGCTGAAAACCGGTCAGGCTGGTCTTCATTTTGGCGCCGCCGGTGTAGCTCGGATAGCTCGGAGCGCTTCCCGGAATGTTGTTGCTGGCTTCGTTGTAGTTCAACGTAAACGGCAAGCCCCCGGCCCAGTTGAGAGTTCCAGAGAGTTGCCATCCACCGATGAAGGAATCTGTCATCCGGTTCACGCCCGATGCGTACTGCTTGCCGTGGCCGAACGGAAGCAGATACGTGCCGTACCACGTCATTTGCTGCAGGCGCACGTTGCTGTCGCGGCCGTGTCCCACGTGGCGGTCCCAGCTCGAGTAGCCGGAGCTGTCGGCGAAGGCGCTGGCCCACTGGTAGTTCATGGTGTAGTCCAGGCCCTTCCACGTGTTCTGCGTCAAGGTCACCTGCATGGCGTTGAAGTTGGTGTTCATGTTGTCGCTGTAGTACTGGATATCGTTGGTCCAGCCGCACTGGCCCGGCGAGACACCGCTGGGCGTTGTATAGTTGGTGTCCCGGCAAGCCGCCAGAGAGGCGCCATAGTAACGGCGCAGGAAGTTGTAGGTCTGCGTTCCACCATCGGCTGCGATCGTCCCGGCGGGCACGCTGTGATCGTAGTGCAACGCCTGGCCGTTGACGCTGAGTGAAGCGGGCAGGTTGATGGCCGCCTCGTTCGGGTTGATGGTGTTGCCGCTGGAGTCACCCAGCGTGTAGGTGCCCTTGTTCCCCACGTAGGCGACGGTCAGGGTAAGGCTCGGGGTAATGGCCCTCTGCCACGAAAGGTTCCACGCGTCGATCTGCGGGAACTTCATCGGGTTAGGACGAGCCCTGGATTGGACTTCAGCTCCCGGGTTCGGCAACAGCCCGTTGGACGGAGGCGTGATGAACACTGGCGCCGTCGGGCCTACGTCCAGCGTGAATGCAGAATCCTTGTAAGTCGCGTTGTGGATTTGCTGGAACGCCAGAACCGGCAGGTTCTGCGTAGCGGCATGACCAAAGGTCGACCCGAAGATGCCAATGTCGAAGCTTCGGCCATATCCCGTGCGGATCACTGTCTTTTCGTTGAGCTGATACGTGAGTCCGATACGGGGCGCGAACATGTGCGATTTGCTGATGTCCCAGCCCATGTTCGTGTCGATACCGCCTAGACCGGCCACATGCAGATAGCCATCGTTGAGATTCAGCAGCGCTCCGTTCTCGTTCGCGTTGACCTTTTCCGGGAAGTACAATTCCCAGCGCAGTCCGACGTTCAGGGTCAGGTTGTGCGTAGCACGCCACGTGTCCTGTCCGTAGAAGAAGGTCCGCTTCTGGAATTCCTTGGCGTTGGTCGAGGTCGAAACATAGCGCTGGAAGTTGGTCACATCGCCCAGCAGCCACGTGGCGAATCCGAGTCCTCCGGCTCCAGCTGTGTTGTTTGGATTTGAGGTTTCGTCCGCGTTAGCCGCAAGGATACCCGTGCGGTTGCTATCCGACGGGACGCGGAGGTTGCGGGCATACCGCAGGTCGGTTCCCACTTTGAAGCTGTGATTGTGCCAGATCTTGGTCCAGTTGTTGACGATCTGGAACTGGTCTTCCTTCTCGGTCAGCGGGCAGTTGCAGCGGTTGACATTCAGATCAGATCCGAAAACCGGCTGCGTGCCGCCGCCCGGCAGCGTGGCTATGTCATAACCCGGCGAACCGCTGGTGTAAAAGTTGCCGGTGTTCAGGCCGGGGATACCGAGCGCATTGGCCGCTTCCACATTCTGGTCGAATTTGAACGTCTTGATGTTGTAGCGGTAGTAGGCAAGGCGGAAGTCGGTCAGCAGGTTCGGGTTGAGCGCGATGTCCATGCCCGAAGCCAGGCTGTCGTTGGCGCCCTTGGACGTGCCTGCATAGCCGCCAATGCCGAAGCCCCGTCCACCGGCCGCCCCAAACTCGGTTTTGCCGGTCAGCGTGTCGGTAAAGCGGGAGAACCGCTCGAACGCATGCATGTGGTCATTGATCGTGTAGTCCACGCGTTCGGTCCACTGGTCGCTGTTGAGGATGCCTGTACCGGAACCGTGGAAGTTGCTGTCGAGTCCATTGAGGTTTCCGGCACTGCCCAGCCCGATGCCCTTCGAATACGGCTCGAGAAGCTTGAACAGGTTAAGCGCAGGCTGCGATGGAGATCTTTGCAGATAAGCGCGCGGAATGACGTTGCTCGGGAACGCAACCGGTGTGGCTCCCGAGGTGTCGTAAATGATGCCTGGCACGCCAAGCTGCGTGGCGTACTCGCTGAAATCCGCGCCAGCGATGCCGCTCGGTCCAACCGTGTTGCCAAGTGCGGTTTCCATCAGAAGGTTCGTGGGCAGTGTATTGGTCGTCGACGTTCCCACCTTCTGCCGCTGTCCTTCGTAATTGAACATGAAGAAGAGCTTGTCCTTGAGCACCGGGCCGCCGATGGTTCCGCCAAAGCGGTTCTTTAGGCCGCCTGGCATGCTGCCAGGTGCCTGGCTGAACGGGTCACGGGCAAGATTGGCGTTGCTGGTGCGGAAGTCGTACGCGGCGCCGTGGAAGGCGTTTGTGCCCGACTTGGTCTGCGCTGTTACCACGGCGGAAACAGCCTTACCCATTTCGGCGTCGAAGTTCTGAGTCGTAATCTTCGTTTCCGTCACCGCGTCCATGGTCGGATTGATGACGATGATCCCAAGGATGGGGTCCTGGTTGTCAGTGCCGTCCAGCTCAAAGGCCGTACCGGCAAAAGCCTGGCCGTTTACCATGATTTGCTGCGAGGCCTGGGGATTTTCCGAAGCCGCGTGCGACCAGCCCAACTTCTGGGCGCCGGGAACGAGGAGCTGCAGGTTGGTGAAGTTCTGGTCGCCCACCGGCAGGTTGGCTACCTGCTGGGTGTCGAAGACCGTGGCCACATCCGCACGGTCGGTCTTCAACTGAGGCTCTTGATCGGCATTCACCTGAACGGTTTCAGAAGCGCCGCCCACGTCCATGGTGGGGTCGATGCGCGGAGCGGTATCGGCCATCACCTGGATGCCCTTGGTCTCGAAGTTCTTGAAACCCTTGGCTGTGACTTTGAGGTCGTAAACGTCAGGAATGAGGTGGGGGACGCTGTAGTCGCCGGATGCGTTGGAGGTCACGGTTACGACTGTACCCTTGGCCTCGTCTGTCACGGTGATGGTCGCGTCCGGTACGGCCGCGCCGCTCTTGTCGGTTACAGTACCGAAGATCGACCCATAAATCGCCTGGGCGCTGGCCGGCGTACTCAACAGCAAAATCGCGCAGGCGAAAAACGCCAGCGCGAGGGCTGTGCGAAGTATTTTGTTCATGCGGTCTCCTGAAAAGCGAGTGTTTCTTTGTGTCAACTCGTGTTTATTATCCGGCAGTTGGTAACTGCTACCGGCATTTGAGGCTTCCCCGGCCGCGATGGCTGGAGTTGCGAAATCCCAGGAAGCAACTTTCCGAAGTGAAAATGAAACGGATCGAAAAAAAAGCTATCCTAGAGCAACTCGACACGATACCCAATCCTCCCGCCTCATGTCAAATCTGGAAAGGGGAATAAAGGGCGAATAAGATCCCTCCGAATAACAGGTAAACGGTTACTGAAATCCCGCGCCTCCTCGGTTCCCCAACACACCGTAACGCCCTGAATCCAGGTCAGATGACATAAACCGATTTATCAAAGGCGCACGTCGGGCTCTCGGCCCGTCTGATGCACACCGGCCGCACGGTTGCCGGGGCCCATCCGGCTGACCCGGCATGACTCTGAGGCAAAAATTTTTTGTCAGGAGCGACCCTTTTTGACGGTGCGCTTACTGGCACGCCATTTCAGAGTGAGGTGTGGCATGCCGTGCGGCTGATCCCATGCGGAACGACCATCTCCTACGGGGAATTAGCTCGCCGCATCGGTCGCCCCGCCGCTGTCCGTGCAGTTGGCCTGGCCAATGGCGCCAACCCGGTGGGTGTGGTGGTGCCTTGTCGTTGCCTGACAGGGAGAGGGAGGAACTACCCTTTCTTCGCCCATGCCAGCGCGTCGTTCTTGAGGATCTTCCCGCCTTCTTCGATCACGTACAGCCGGTTGACGTCGAGATCCTTGAGCGTATCCACCACGCCCGAGGGCCAGCGGACCTCGACGAGATCTACCCTCTTGGCCTCGTTCAGCCCGAAGTGAATGCGCAGGTCGCTGGCAGAGAAATAGCCGTTGCAGGACCTGACTTCCTCAACCTGCGCCAGGGGAACGGGCTGGCCCGGTGCTGCTGGCTTGGCGCTCAGCACCGGCGAGCCCGTCTGCGCGACGACCTTGATGCGGGCGCCGATGCCCGTGCGGTTCGACTTTTTGCCCACCAGCCGGACCTTCACCCAGCTGCGGTTCAGCGTGGAGTCGCAGCGCAGCAGCTGCGGCACGGCGTTCACGCAGTTCACGACCGCATCGAGATCTCCGTCATTATCGAAATCTCCGACGGCGAAACCGCGCGCTTTCGCCGCGGCTGTGATCCCGCTGCCTCCCATCATGCTCACGTCTTCGAATTGCCCGTTGCGAAGGTTGCGATAGAGATACTTGCGTTCCGCGTAGGCGGCGTCCACCTGCGTGCCATCGACCTCGGGATAGACGTGGCCGTTGGCGACCATGATATCGAGCCAGCCGTCGTTGTCGAAATCGATGAAGCTTACGCCCCAGCCCAGCAGCCGCGTGTTGATGCCCAGCCCGGCCTGGTAAGTACGATCGTCAAACGAGCCGTCACCGAGATTCATGTAGAGCGAGTCAGTGTCGCCGGCGAAGTTGGTCTTCACAATGTCCAGGAGGCCGTCGCGGTTGAAGTCGCCTATTGAGACGCCCATGCCCGCCTGCGGCTTGCCGTCAGGCGAATACGCAACGCCTGCCTCGATCGCCTGGTCCTTGAACGTGCCGTCTTTCTGGTTCTGATAAAACGTGGCGGAGGTGGAATCGTTGGCGACATAGATGTCGGGCCAGCCGTCCTCGTCGAGATCTGCCACCCCGCAGCTCAGCGCATACGTGCCGAGGGTGCCCCACATGCCGGCCTTCTCGCTCACGTCCCGGAACGTGCCGTCTCCGTTGTTGTGGTAGAGGAGGTTCTTGCCGCCCTCGAGTCCCGGCGGCCCGCAGGCAACGATGATGCCCTTGTAAGTGCAGTTCGCATCTTCTGGCGTCGGAGTAGTCTTCAGATCGAGATCGATATAGTTGCCGACAAACAGATCGAGGTGGCCATCCTTGTCGTAGTCGAGGAACGCGCACCCCGAGTTCCAGCGCAGCCGGTCCTGCAGCAATCCGGCCTCTTTCGTCACGTCAGTGAAGGTGCCATCGCCGTTATTCCGAAACAGCGAGTTTTGCCCGTAATAACTTACAAAAAGATCATTCCAGCCGTCGTTGTTGTAGTCGCCCACGCAGCAGGCCTGTCCCCATCCGGAGCGCGCCAGGCCGGCCTTGATCGTCACATCCGTGAAGGTGCCGTCACGATTGTTCTTGAAGAGGTGGCAAACAGGCTCTTGGCCTTTCGGGAATCCCTCAAGCCGCCAGCCATTCACAAGAAAAATGTCGAGCCAGTCGTCCTGGTCGTAATCGAAGAAGGCCACGCCGCAGCCGGTCGTTTCCAGCAGGTACTTGTTGCGGTGCTCGCCGCCGAAGATGGTTTCGACGTTGAGACCCGCTTCCTTCGCGACATCCACAAACTGCACGCCCAGCGGGGTGCCTGATACAGGCGAGTAAACGCCCTTGGGGGCCGGCCGCGCCTCAGCCGAATACGATTGCCTCGCGCTGCCTTTGGGCTTTTCCTGCGTCTGCTGCGCCGCAAATCCGAACGCCGGGCGGGCGAGCCCCAGCACATCCTCGAGAGACAAGACCAATGCGGTCCGGGACAACGACTTCAGGAATCCACGACGATTCGTCGGCAAAAGAAATTTCTCCACCTCGGCGCCTGCGCCCTTCCCGACATGCGACGCCCCCACTGTTGAGTATATCGACTGATGCCTCGCAGCGACGGGGGGCGATGATCCCTTGATGATCCCTTCTTGTCCGGACCGGGCGTGCAGGCGAATTGCCTCTGCCGCATCTTTCAACCTTGGTAGCTTGCGCGTATTAGCATTATCGGGTCGCTTTTTTTTGAGCTTTCTCCGGTGCTCAGAGAACTTCCAGCGTACTCGTACCCGTACAACCGATGGAGAGCCATGGTTTCACGTAGAGAGTTTCTCGACACACTTGCAGCGGGAGCGGCCGGGCTGGCCATTACCTCCT
>Ga0335069_10012822_pt1 | contig 11785 bp, 9 predicted proteins | sample Lox_Sample_11_FD_206714 | JGI IMG/M metagenome (GOLD analysis project Ga0335069, IMG submission 206714) | Soil microbial communities from Loxahatchee National Wildlife Refuge, Florida, United States - Lox_Sample_1.1 | ecosystem: Environmental > Terrestrial > Soil > Wetlands | place: USA: Florida...
AACGGCACCATCGACTGCCCCTGCCACGGCAGCGAGTTCAAGATCACCACCGGCGCGGTGGTGACCGGCCCGGCCCCGGCCCCGCTGCCGAAAAAGCAGATCAAGATCGTGAACGGCATGGTGGTCCTGCTCTGAGGTTCCTCCTCCACGGCCGCACGGTGGCAGGATGGGCGATGTGGGCTCGCTGATGCTGCTGGACACCGCCTCGCTGTACTACCGCGCGTTCTACGGGGTGCCGGACACCGTCCGGGCGCCGGACGGCACCCCGGTCAACGCGGTGCGCGGGCTGCTCGACATGATCAGCAGGCTGGTCCGGGCCAGGCACCCCGCCCGCCTGGTGGCGTGCCTGGACGCGGACTGGCGGCCCGCGTTCCGCGTCGCGGCGGTGCCCTCGTACAAGGCGCACCGGCTCGCCGCCGACGGCACCTCGGAGGAGACCCCGTCCGCGCTCGTCCCGCAGATCCCGGTGATCGAGGAGGTACTGGCGGTGTCCGGGCTGGCGGTCGCCGGGCAGCCGGGGTTCGAGGCGGACGACGTGATGGCCACGCTGTCCGCCCGGTCCGCCGGCCCGGTGGACGTGGTCACCGGTGACCGGGACCTGTTCCAGCTCGTCGACGACGCGCGGGGCGTGCGGGTCATCTACACCGTGCGCGGCCTGATCAACATGGACGTGATCGGCGAGGCGGCGGTGACCGCGAAGTACGATATCCCGGGCCGTGCCTACGCCGACTTCGCCGCGCTGCGCGGCGACCCGAGCGACGGGCTGCCCGGCGTGCCCGGCGTGGGGGAGAAGACCGCGGCCGCGCTGATCCGGACGTTCGGCAGCATCGAGGGGATCACCACCGCGCTGGACGCGGGCCACGGGGGGTTCCCGCGCGGCAGCCGCGACAAGCTCGAGAAGGCCAGGGACTACCTCGACATCGCCCTGTCGGTGGTCAAGATCGTCGACGACGTCCCGCTGCCCGAGGTCGGCGGGGATCTGCCGGCGGTGCCCGCCGACGCCGGGCGGCTGAAGGAGCTGGGCGAGCGGTGGGGGCTCGGTTCGTCGCTGAGCCGGTTCGTCACCGCGGTCTCGCAAGCCTAGGCTCTATGTCGTGACGACGGACGAACTGTATCCCGCGAACCGGCTGGAGAAGGTGCGCGAGGCGGCCGGCGCGGCCGGGTTCGGCGCCGTGCTGCTGACCCCGGGCCCGGACCTGAGGTATGTCATCGGCTACGACGCCAAGCAGCTGGAGCGGCTGACCTGCCTGGCGATCCCGGCCACGGGAGACCCGGCCCTGTTCGTGCCGCGGCTGGAACTGGCCGCGGCTCAGGCCTCCCCGGCTGGCTCGCTCAGCCTGGAGATGATCCCCTGGGAGGAGACCGACGACCCGTTCGCGCTGGTGGCGGCCAGGCTCGGGAACGTCTCCGCGGTCGGCCTGTCCGACCGGATGTGGGCGCTGTCGGTGCTGAAGTTCCGCGACGCGCTGCCTGGCGCGCGCTTGGCGCTGGCCGGCGCGGCGCTGCGGACGCTGCGGATCAGGAAGACCCCGGCCGAGGTCGCGGCCCTCCGGGAGGCCGGCGCCGCCATCGACCGCGTCCACGCGCGCGTCCCCGGCTGGCTGCGGCCCGGATTGACCGAACGGGCGGTGGGATCACTGATAACCGAGGCGATCCTCGCGGAGGGACACGCCAGCGTGGACTTCGTGATCGTCGGTTCCGGACCCAACGCCGCGAGCCCGCACCACGAGGTCTCCGACCGCGTGCTGGCCGCCGGCGACGTCGTCGTGGTCGACATCGGCGGCACGATGCCCTCGGGGTACTGCTCGGACAGCACCCGCACCTACGCCCTCGGCGAGCCGCCGGCTGAGTTCACCGCCTACTACAAGGTCCTGTACGACGCACAGGAGGCGGCGTGCGCCGCGGTGCGGCCCGGCGCGACCGCGGAGTCGGTCGACGCGGCCGCGCGCGAGCCGATCAGCAGGGCCGGCTTCGGGGAGGCGTTCTTCCACCGGACCGGTCACGGCATCGGGCTTGAGGCCCACGAGGACCCGTACATCGTGGCCGGCAACCGCGAGCCGCTCGAGCCGGGCATGGCGTTCTCGGTGGAGCCCGGGATCTACCCGGGCCCGCACGGCGCGCGGATCGAGGACATCGTGGTCTGCACCGAGGACGGCTTCGAGCGGCTGAACCACACGCCGCGCGAGCTCGTGGTCGTCGGCTAGGCCCCGGCGCCCCGGGCTCAGCGCTCCGGGGACCCGCCGGGCGGGCCAGGGGGATCGGTGCGGTCCTGGTTCTCGGCCAGGAAGCGCTCGAACTGGGCGGCCAGTTCGTCAGCGGTGGGCATGGCCTCACCGTCGGCCAGCAGGCCGGCCGCCGCGTCCGCGTCGGCTCCCTGGCTCTCGGCCGCGGTGTCGTACTGCTGCTCGAGCGCGCGGACCAGTTCGGCGACCTCCGCCGACTCCTGGACCTGCCGCTCGATCGCCTCGTTGGTGCGGTCCGCGGCCTCGCGGAGCTCGGCCTCGGGCAGGTCGAGCCCGGTCGAGGTGGTCACCGAGCCGAGCAGGGCCAGCGCGGCCGGGGGATAGACGGCCTGGGCCAGGTAATGCGGCACCTGCACGGCGAAGCCGAGCGCGTCCCGGCCCGCCTCGCCGAAGCGCAGCTCGAGCAGGGCGGGCGCGCTGCCCGGCACCTGGATCCGGGTGGGCAGCCGCTGGTGGCCGGCCAGCAGCTCCTCCCGGGTGGCGTGCGCGATCACCCCGAGCGGCCGGGTGTGCGGCATCCCGGCCGGGATGCCGAGGAAGCTGATGGCGGGGCCGGTTTCGAGCCGGGTCGCGATGGCCAGCACGGCCCGGGTGAACAGGTCCCACTCGTGATCGGGTTCCGGCCCGGTCAGCAGCAGGAAGGGGCGGCCGCCCGAATCGTGCAGCAGGTGCAGGGCCAGCTCGGGAGGCTCGTAGCTCTCCCAGCGGCTGTTGTCGTAGGTCATCAGCGGGCGCCGCGACCGGTAGTCGATCAGCCTGTCGGTGTCGAACCGCGCCACCGTCTCGTGCGAGAACGTGCGCAGCAGGTGCTCGGCGAGCAGGCGGCCCGCGGTCCCCGCGTCGATGAAGCCCTCCAGGTAGTGCAACATCGGTGCGCCTGCGATGCCGGGCGCGGCCGGACCGAGCTCGTAGAGTTCCTCCGGATTCCGCTGCATCCCTACAGTTTCCCACGGTCCGCGTACTGCTGCGGCCTGGGCACCGGGGATGGTGCCCAGGCCGCAGCCGCCCAGCCTGAGTGCTCGCCGCCTAGGCCGATTGCTCCGCCAGCGAGGCGGTTGCCTTCGGGTGGCCGATGGACAGGCCGCTGCTCGGGTCGAAGAAGTGCAGGTAGCGCGTATCGACGGCCAGCTCGAGCGGGCCGCCGTGCCGGACCCTGCTCTCCTTGGACACTCGCCGTCGGCGATGTCCAGGCTCAGGTCGTTAATCGCCTTGACGCCGCCTGCGTACGATTTTTCCACGTGATCCAAGATGATCTGTGCCATGCCGGCAGCGTAACCTCGCCGTGATCTGCTGATAAGCACGCGCCCGGCAATGTTACGTTAGCGTAAAGGCCGTGACCTTTTCGTTATATTGTGATGAACTCGCAGCCTGGAACCGTTGGCGCTAACGTGACCACGTGGAAGAGATCGACCGCAAGATCGTGTCGCTGCTGACCCGCAACGGCCGGATGAGCTTCACCGAGCTGGCCAGGCAGGCCGGGCTCTCCGTGTCGGCGGTGCACCAGCGGGTGCGCAGGCTCGAGCAGGACGGCGTGATCAAGGGCTACGTCGCGGTGTACGACCCGGGCGACGTGGGCCTGCCGCTGACGGCCTTCGTATCCATCAAGCCGTTCGACGCCGCCGCCCCTGATGACCTGCCCCAGCGGCTCGAGCACATCGCAGCGATTGAGGCCTGCCACAGCGTCGCAGGCGACGAGAACTACATTCTCAAGGTACGGGTACCCTCCCCGGCCGCGCTGGAAGACCTCCTCCAGCAGATCCGGACCACCGGCAGCGTCTCCACCCGGACCACCGTGGTCCTCAGCACTCCCTACGAGAACCGTCCCCCCGACATCTGACCCCGCCCGCCTCCAGGATCCCGCCCGCCTCCAGGATCCCGCCCTCGTCTCCACGCCTGAGGGCCGTCTCCAGTATCCGCACGCCTGGCCCTCGCCCCGCAGATCCCATCTACCAGCGCAGCCCCAGCAGTAACATCCGGAATCCGGTGAATGTGGCGCTCTACGTCAAAGAAAGAATGCGTAGAAAGCCACTCTCATTGAATCGGCGGAGCCGTGACGGGTTGAGCGGAGCCCGGAACGGTCAGGGGTGCGTGGCCCGGAGACCGTCGAGCAGGACCGAGAGCAGCATGTCAGCCCGTTCGGGTGCCTTTTCCGTGCTCACCGTCACTCCGTGCACCAGCCGCATCACGTCCGTGGCGTCCACGTCCGGCCGGATGACGCCGGCCTGCTGCGCGTCGGCCAGCAGGCGCTCGGTGGTCTCGCGCATCGCCACCCAGCATGATGAGATCAGCTCGGACTCGATGCCGACCGCCTCGATCAGCGCGTGCGACAGGCCGCGCTTGGTCACCAGGTAACCCGCCAGCGCGCGTATCCAGCCGGCGAGAGCCTGTCCTGGCGGCGCCGTCTCGAGCAGCGCGTCCCCTTCCCCGCAGACCGCGCCGACCTGGCTGCGGAACACCGCCGCCTGCAGGTCCAGCCGGGTGGGGAAGTGCCGGTAGAGGGTGCCGATGCCGACTCCGGCGCGCCGGGCGACGTCCTCGAGCGGCGCGTCGGCGCCCTTCTCCGCGAACGCGGCCGTGGCCGCGGCGATCAGCCGGGCGTGGTTCTGCCGCGCGTCGGCGCGCAGCTGCTCGGCGGGCCGCGGTGCCTGATCGGATGTCCTGGTCATTTCCCTAGAGATTAACGGGCTGGGCGGAGGTTAACGGCGCCCGGGGACGGGCCCGGCGGGCTGAAGAGATCAATAGGGTTGCGAAACGGAGGCTACCTCCGTATAGTAACCGGAGTAGACCTCCGCTTCATTCCTGATCGTACCGCCCGGCCAGCGGCCTGTCAGCCGCCAGAGGCCTGCCGCAAACCGCGACGCTGCGCCATCGTGGTCGCCGGGACGACATCGGTGTTCCATCGCCGCGGTCGCGAGATCGCCTGATCAGACAACCATGGAGGCATCTTGTCTTCTTCGCATGGCTCGCATGGGGCTGAAGGTGCCAGAAGGATCAACGGGGTTAACGGGGACGGTGCGCGCGGCGGGCTCCAGCCGAGGCGCGGTTCCGGGAGGCCCGGGATCGCCCTGGCCATCATGCTCAGCGCCCAGCTGATGATCATCCTGGACATGACCGTGGTGAACATCGCCCTGCCGCACATCCAGGCCAGCCTGCACTTCTCCGCGACCAGCCTGTCCTGGGTGCTGAACGGATACACGCTGACGTCAGGCGGCCTGCTGCTGCTCGGGGGCCGGGCCGGCGACATCCTCGGCCGGCGGCGGATGTTCATCGCCGGCATCAGCGTGTTCACCCTGGCCTCGCTGGCCGGAGGGCTCGCGACCACGCCGGGCCTGCTGCTGGCCGCCCGGGCCCTGCAGGGCGTCGGCGGGGCCTTCGCCTCGCCGGCCGTCCTCGCGCTGATCGTGACCAGCTTCCCCGAAGGCCGGGAGCGGACCCGCGCGCTCGGCATCTACATGGGCGTGATCACCGGCGGTTCCTCGCTGGGCCTGGTGCTCGGCGGGTTGATCACCGAGTGGCTGTCCTGGCGGTGGGTGCTGTTCATCAACGTGCCCATCGGCTTGGCCGTGATCGCGATCGCGCCGCTGTTCGTCGGCGAGACGCCGCGGCTGCCCGGGCGCTTCGACCTGGCCGGCGCCCTGACCGCCACCGCGGGCGTGACCGCGCTGGTGTACGGGTTCATCCGGGCGGCGACTGACGGCTGGGGTGATCACCTGGCGCTGGCCTCGTTCGGCGCGGCCGCGATCTTGCTCACGCTGTTCGTGGTCACCGAGACCCGGGCCCGCCAGCCGATCACCCCGCTGCGCCTGTTCACCGACGTCAGCCGGGCCGGCTCGTTCATCGCCCGGCTGCTGCTCGTCGCGGGCATGTTCGGGGTGTTCTTCTTCCTCACCCAGTTCCTGCAGAAGATCATGGGCTTCAGCCCGCTCCGGGCGGGAGTGGCGTTCCTGCCGATGACCTTCGCGCTGTTCGCGATGTCCCGGGCCGCGCCGAAGCTGATGCCGAGGCTGGGCCCGAAGCCGCTGATGATCGCCGGGATGCTGCCCGCGATCGCCTCGATGGCCTGGCTGTCGCGGGTGACGCCCGCCACCGGCTACTGGTCCGGCATCTTCGGCCCGATGCTGCTGCTCGGCCTGGGGCTGGGGCTGGTGTTCGTGCCGCTGACCACCGCGTCGCTGGCCGGCGTGCCCGCCGCGGATTCCGGGGCCGCCTCCGGCCTGGTGAACATGCTCCAGCTGGTCGGCGGGGCGCTGGGCCTCGGCGTGCTGGTGGCCGTGTACGGCACCGCGGTCAGGCACGCGGCCAGTCACCCGCTGGCCGGACTGGGCCCGTTCGCCCAGTCGCAGCACGTGATCACCCACGGCATCGCGACGGCGTTCGGCTTCGCCGCCATCCTCAACGTGTGCAGCCTGCTGGTCATCATCACGTTCATCAGGACCAGGCGGCTCAGGCCCGCGGCCGCCCCGGCACCGCGGCAGCAGGAAGAGGCCGCGATCAGGCGACGGTGAACACCCGGGCTGCCGGGACGCCGGGGACTTCAGTGCCGCGCGGGACGATCGCGGCGGTGCCCTTGTAGAACCGCATCGCCGCCGTGACCAGCGGAACCGGCGCCGCCACCAGCATGGCGCCGCTCAGCAGGGGCAGGTCGAGCAGCGAGATGTAATCCGGTCCCTCGCCGCACGGCGGTGCCGCCACCACCACGTCCCGGTAGGTCAGCTCGTGGCCGGGATCCGGAGCAGTGGCGAGCCTGGCCTCGTCGAGTGATCGCGCGGCAGCGCGGCCGCGGCCGGGCCAGGGGCTCCCACCCGGCCCGCCGCCCGCGCTGCCGCTCCTGCCCGGCCCATGCTCAGGCCCGTGCTCATCCGCCGGGCTATGCGTATCCGCCAGGCCGTTCCCCTCCGGACGGCCCGACTCATCCGCGACACCATGCCCGTTCACCACGCCAGGCCCGTCGGCTAGGTCAGGCCCGTCGGCTAGGTCAGGCCCGTCGGCTAGGTCAGGGCTGCCCACCACGCCATGCCGGCCGGATTCGAGCAGCGAGCTGAACGGGGTCGTGCCCGCCGCCTCCCCGAACGCGATGACCTGCCGCACCCGGGAACGGTCCGCGCCCTCGGCGGCGAGTTCGGCCAGCGGAGCCGAGGTGATCAGCAGCCGCGCGCCGCAGGCATTGAGCCGGGCGGCGATGTCCGCCGGGCCGGTGTCGGAGGCGATGAGGCAGGCGGTGGCCCCGGCGGCACGGATCGCGTTGACGGCGATGGCGGCGCTGGCCGCATCCTGGACGAACACGCCCGCCGTGTCGCCCTCCGCCAGGCCGCGCCGGCTGAGCCCGTGCGCCGCCGCGCGCACGATCCAGGCGAACCGCGGCCATCCGGTCACCGTCCCGTCGGTGGCGTCGATGAGGGCGGCCCGGTAGCCCGCCTCGTCTGCGAGCGCCAGGATGCGTTCGGTCACCGCGCGGCCCGACGTGCCCGCACCCGCGGTGCGGTCCGCCGCGCCGGCGCTCACGATGAACGAGCCCGCCTCCGTGCGCTCCCCGGTACTGACGCCGAGTTCCACCAGAACCTCCCAGCATGGTGTTACAGCAGGCGGGTCCTGGCCGTGAAGCCGGGGCCGGGACCCGCCCGGCCGCCGCCGCGGGCTTGCCGGTCCCCACCCCCCCTTGGGAACCAGCCGGCGGCGGGTTTCAGGACCCGCCGCCACCGTGCGACAGCGACAGTTGAACGCTATGGCCCGGCCGCCGGCGGCACATGCGCCGAACTGTGTATTCCGGTGTGCATATTGGCCGGCTCAGGAACCGCCGCCGCGTGCACATGTGCACGTCACGGTCAGGCGGGCGGCTCGTGGCGGGTGGCCCATGAGGCGATCTGTGTACGCGAGGTGAAGCCGAGCTTGGCCAGGATGTTCGCCACGTGGCGGGCCGCGGTCGCCGGGCTGATCACCAGGTCGTCGGCGATCTCCCGGTTGGACAGGCCCCGGGCGATCAGCAGCGCGATCTCGCGCTCCCGCCGGGTGAGCGGGTCGGGGGACCGGTGAGGGACCGCGTCCTGGCGCGGTCCTGCCGCCGCGCTCAGCCGCGCCGGGTCGGTCCAGGCAGGCTCCGCCGCCCCGGCGGGCCCCGGCGCGGCCTCGTCGGAACCGAGCGCATGGCCGACGGCGTCTTCCGCCGTCATCTCGCGTCCCTCGGCGAACAGGGCCGCGGCGGCCGCCGCGCCGAGCCGGCCGCGGGCGAAGTCGAGCACCTCCTCGATTCTCGGGCCGATGCCGGAACCGTGACCGAGGCACTCGCGCAGCTGGCAGGCCGCGCCGGCCAGCCGGGCCGCCCGCTCCGGCTGCTGCCGGGCCGCGGCCAGCGCGGCGAACGCCTCGAGCCCGCGGGCGATGCCGAGCCGCTGCCCGCCCGCCTGGTTCAGCCGCAGGGCCTCCGCCAGGCTCTCCTGGGCCAGCTTGTAGTCGCCGCTGGCGACCGCGATCCAGCCGATTCCGGCCTGGCAGCGGGCGATCTCGGGCCAGGCGTCGATCTCACGGAAGATCTCCATGGCGTCGGTGTAGTACCGGACCGCCATCTCCGCGTCGCCGCGGTTCCGGGCCAGCGTGCCCATCCCGTACTCGACCTGCGCGACCCCCCAGCGGTTGTTGTCGCTCAGCACCTCCAGCGCGGCCTCATACGCCCGCTGCGCCGACTTCAGCTTGCCCTGCCGGACGGCGATGGCGGCCCTGGTGGCCTGCGTGAGCCCGGCCTCCCAGTCGTTGCCCGCGGCCTCGGCCGCCGCGACGGCCTCGTCGATGTAGGCCACCGCATCGCCGGCCCGGCCCGCCCGCGCCGCGGCCTGGCTGATCACCCGCAGCGCGGTCGGCACCGGGAAGTCGTCGCCGCCGGCCCGGCTCAGCTCCAGGCTCTCGGTCGCGCAGCGCAGCAGCGTGTCGTAGTCCTGCAGGTCGAAGGCGATCTCCGCGCGGCAGGCCAGGGCGCGCCCGCGCACCTGCGGGGACACCTTTTCCGGTTCCCCGGGCGGGAGTACCAGGAACCGGTCGAGCCAGGTGGCCGCCTCACGCGCGTCGCCGTGCGGCAGCCACATGTTGCGCAGCCCGATGCACAGCCGCAGGCCCTCGTCCGCGTGCCCGTGCGCCAGCGACGTGTCCAGCGCGATGCGGAAGTTGCCGTACTCGGCGATGCCGCGGCGGAACACCTCCCGGCGCACCGGCCACGGCGGCTCGCCGCGGTTGAACATCCCGCCGGCCGTCTCCTCCACCAGCGCCAGCACGCAGTCCCGGTGCCGCAGCGCCAGCGCGTCCTTCTCCCCGGCGGCGGCCAGCCGCTCGGCGGCGTACTGCTTGATCGTGTCCAGCAGCCGGTACCTGGCGTCGCCCGCCGCCTCGCCGTCCAGCACGACCAGCGACTTGTCGATCAGCGAGATCAGCACCCCGAGTACCGCGTCGGCCGGGATGGCCTCGTCCGAGCAGACCTGCTCGGCCATGTCCAGATTCCAGCCGGAGAACACCGCCAGCCGCCGCAGCAGCATCTGCTCGGCCTCGTCCAGCAGCTCATAACTCCAGTCCACGGTGGCCCGCAGCGTCTGCTGCCGCAGCGGCGCGGTCCGGTCCCCGGAGTTCAGCAGCTGGAACCGGTCGCGCAGCCGGTCGGCGATCTGCTCCACCGACAGCGCCCGGACCCGGGCCGCGGACAGCTCGATGCCCAGCGGGATGCCGTCCAGCGTGCGGCACAGCCTGGCCACCGAGGCGGTGTTGTCCTTGGTCAGCGCGAAGCCCGGCCGGGCGCCGGCGGCCCGGGCCGCGAACAGGCGGACGGCCTCATGGCCGGCCAGTTCGGCGGCGGCGGCGCCGTCGGGCGGCAGGTCCAGCGGCGGCACCCGCCAGACCGTCTCGCCGCGGACCCGCAGCGGCTCCCGGCTGGTCGCGATGATCCGCAGCCACGGGCACCGGGCCAGCAGCAGCTGCACCAGCGTGGCGCACTCGCCGACCTGGTGCTCGCAGGTGTCCAGGATCAGCAGCATGCGCCGCGAGCGCAGCGCCTCGGCCAGGGTCTGGGCCAGCGGGACGCCCTGCTCCTCGCGGATCCCGATCGTGGCGGCGATCTGCTGGGCGGTCTGGCCGTGCCAGTCGGCCAGCTCGACCAGCCAGGCCTCGTCGAGGTCGCCGGGTCCCCCGTCCGCGCCGGAACCGGAATGCCCGGCATCAGAATGGCCTATGCCGTTGCCGTTATTCTCCGCCGCGGAATGCTCCGGGCCGGCGATCACATCACGGGCGATCACGTCACGAGCCAGCCGCACCGCGAGCCGTGTCTTGCCGATTCCGCCAGGGCCGCTGAGGGTCAGCGCGCGGACCTCGCCCAGGAGCCTGGCCAGCTCGGCAAGATCACGCTCGCGTCCGATAAAGCTATTCGGCTCCTCTGGCAGGTTGCCGGTGAGTATCGCGGTAGCGGACTGCATTGGCCCTCTGGGAATCTCACGCGTGAAAGGGGAACAACTAGAGTCTCTCACCGTATCCGCTCGCCCGCATCGCAGGTGGTCAGTTGGCCGGCTCGATAACAACGGGAATGGCTTCGGTGTACCGGACCCGGCCGTAGTACATCACTTTCACCAGCGCCCACGACCGCGTCCCGGAACGGGCCGTCGCCGGCACGTGAACCCCGAAGCGCAGCACCGTGCTCGCCCCCGGTTCCACGCTGAAGCCCTGCGTCCACGGCCCGAGCATCTCCCAGCTGCCGAACGGCGAGACCAGCTGCGCCTCGCCGTGCATCTCAGACGCCAGCCCGCTGGTCACGAGGACCAGCAGCTCACCCTGATCTGCCGGGGCCAGGCGCAGCTCGGGCGTGAGCACGGCCAGGTCCGCCTCGGCCGCGCCCGCGCTGTAGTCGGCATGCATCAGCTCCAGCGACTCCTCCGGCGGCAGGCCCGGATCGGACCAGAGGCGTTCGCCGACCGCCACCATGGCGGTGTCCTCGACCAGGTGGCCGAGGCCGTCGCGGATCCGCGCGGCCACGAAGTACCGTCCCGGCGCGGTTCCCGGCGGTACCCGCACCGACAGGTCCCAGGCCGCGTAGCCGCCGGGCGCGAGCTCGTAGCGCAGGTCGCGGTGCGGGGTGACGGCGACCCCGGCGGGCGTGACCAGTTCCACCTCCCCGGAGGCGGGTTCGGCCCCGCAGCCCACGGTCAGCGTCAGCGCCGCCACCTCGCCCGGTTCCGCCAGGGCCGCCCTGACGGGGGAGAAGTGCACCGCGACCGGCAGGTTCCCGGCCGGCGCCGGGCCCTTCCCGTGCAGCCAGTAGCGCGCGTACACAGGCCCAGGGGGGGACGGGGGGGACGGGGGGGACGGGGGGGACGCCCCCCCGGGGGCTGGCACCGTCCGCAGGACCGCGGTCACCGTGCCGAAAGCCGGCATGTCGACAACGACGGCCCCGTCTTCCACCGGCAGCGGAGCGCCGTCGGACTCCTCCAGCAGATCGGTGAGCCACGCCGCCGTGACCCCCGGCAGCCGCACCCGCGCCGTCGTCGCCCGCCCGCTGGTCTGCCGCAGCCGCACGGTGA
>Ga0335069_10012823_pt1 | contig 11784 bp, 11 predicted proteins | sample Lox_Sample_11_FD_206714 | JGI IMG/M metagenome (GOLD analysis project Ga0335069, IMG submission 206714) | Soil microbial communities from Loxahatchee National Wildlife Refuge, Florida, United States - Lox_Sample_1.1 | ecosystem: Environmental > Terrestrial > Soil > Wetlands | place: USA...
AACCAGCACATCATCCTGAGCGGCACCGTGCGGCCCGAGGACATCGCGTTCGACAACAGCGTCTCCTCGAACCGGCTCGCCGACGCCCGCATCAGCCTGGCCGGCGCCGGGCCGCTCGGCGACAAGCAGGTGACGCCCTTCCTGCAGCGGGCGTTGGACTGGGTATGGCCCTTCTGATGCGACTCCTCCTCACGATCGCTGTGGTCCTGGCGCTCGCGCCGGCGGCCGACGGCGCGCGCTTGAAGGACATCGCCACCATCGAGGGCGTGCGCGACAACCAGCTCTCGGGCTACGGCCTGGTGTTCGGGCTGAACGGCACCGGCGACGGCCAGCAGGCGGTCTTCACCCTGCAGAGCGTGGCCAACATGCTCCGCCGCCGCGGCGTGACGCTGACGAAGAACATCCAGGTGAAGAACGTCGCGGCGGTGATGGTGACCGCCTCGCTGCCGCCGTTCGCGCGCACGGGCGGCCGCATCGACGTGCAGGTGTCGTCGATCGGCGACGCCAAGAGCATCCAGGGCGGCGTGCTGGTCGAAACCCCGCTCTTCGGCGGCGACGGGCAGGTGTACGCGGTCGCGCAGGGCGCGGTGTCCCTCGGCGGCGGCTTCTCGGCGCACGCCGCCGGCGCCAGCGCGCAAAAGAGCCATCCGACCGCCGGCGTCATCACGGCCGGCGCGCTGATCGAGCGCGAGGTGCCGGTGACGCTCGGCGCCGACGGGCTGCTCACGGTCGCGCTCCGGCGTCCCGACTTCACGACCGCCGAGCGCCTCGCGGCGGCGGTGAACGATACCCTCGGCCGGCGCGCGGCGCGTCCCGTCGATGCGGGCACGGTGAGCGTGCTGCTCGCGGAGCCGACTGCGACCGCCGCCGTCGACACCGCGACCGCGATCGAGGGCGTCCAGGTGACGCCCGATTCGCCCGCGCGCGTGGTGCTGAACGAGCGCACCGGGACCGTGATCATGGGGACCGCGGTGCGGGTCGCGCCGGTCGCGATCGCGCACGGCAGCCTGAGCGTCACGGTGAAGACCGACTTCGGGGTTTCCCAGCCGGCGCCGTTCTCGAACGGCACGACGACCGTCGTCCCGGACTCGACGATCCAGGTCGAGGAGGGCGCCAAGAAGAACCTCATCGTGCTCAAGCCCGCGGTCAGCCTGGGCGAGCTGGTCTCCGGCCTGAACGCGCTCGGCGTGACGCCGCAGGACCTGATCGCGATTCTCGAGGCGATCAAGGCCGCCGGCGCGCTCGAGGCGGACCTGGAGCTGATGTGAGCCCGCTCTCGCCACTCGACGCCGGCGCGGGTGCCGCCGAGCTCCTCGCCAACCTCGGGACGTCGGTCCCGACCGGCCACACCACCACCCAGAAGGTGACCCGGGAGCTGGAGACGGTGTTCCTCACGCAACTTCTCCAAACCATGCGTAAGACCGTGCCGCAAAGCGACTTTCTTCCGAAGTCCGCGGAGCGGGACGTGTACGACGGGATGTTCGACCGGACGATCGCGGAGACCATGGCGCGGCAGGACCCGCTGGGTTTCGACCGGTCGTTCAAGGTTTCCGGAACACCTGCCGATAGTCCGAACACCAGCAGTGGATCCACGGACGGGAAGGGACTCCCATGAAGATCGGTGACCGCAGCAACGGGGTGCAGGACTCGCGACTCGGAGGGGTGGGCGGGCCGCTCGAGCCGTCCGGAGCCCGCGGGAACGGGGTCGACGGGACGCCCGAGGAGGGCGACTCGGTCCAGGTCTCGCCCGCGGCGCGCGCGCTGGCGCGGCTGGCGGGACACGTCGCGACCGTCGTCGAGGGCGTGCGCGAGGTGCGCCAGGACCGGGTCGAGGCGCTCCGCCGGCAGATCGAGGATGGCACGTACACGATCGACACCGACGCGGTCGCCCGGAGCTTCCTCAGCGACGTCGTCGGCCAGCTCGTGGGGTGAGGCGTGGACCAGATCGAACACCTGTGCGACGTCCTCGGCCAGGAGACCCGCCTCTGCGGCGACCTGGCCGGCGTGCTCCGCGACGAGCAGGAGGCGGTGGTCCGGCTCCGGCCGGAGGCGATCCTCGCCTGCCTCGACCGGCGCGAGACGCTCCAGGAGGAGCTGCACCGCCTGGCGGAGGCGCGGCGCGCGCTGGTGTCGGCGGTGGGCGCGGCGCACGGCCGTCCGACGACGTCGGCCACCGAGGTGCTGCCGCTGTTGCCCCCCGAGCCCCAGGCGCGCGTCCGCGGGCAGCTCCGCGAGCTCCGGCGCGCGCTGCTGGAGGCGCGCGGCCTCGGCCGGCAGAACCAGCTGCTGATCGGCTCGCGCCTCGACACCGTCGGCGACATGCTGCGCGCGCTGCGCGCCCTCGTCCCCGGCGCCCGCTACGGCGCCGACGCGCAGGTCGAGACGCCGAGCGGCGTCGACCGGCTGGACCGGCGGGCCTGAGCCATGGCGATCTCGACGGCGCTCGGCATCGCGGCGCGCGCGCTGATGGCGCAGCAGGCCGGGCTCACGGTGGTCGGCAACAACATCGCGAACGTCAACACGCCCGGCTACACGCGCCAGGTGCCGGTGTTCGTCGAGGACCCGTCGCTCCCGTCCGACGGCGGCACGGTGACCGGCTCCGGCGTCCGCGTGCTCCGCATCGACCAGGTCGTGGACACGCTCCTCGAGCAGCGTCGCACGGAAGCCCAGACCGACGTCGGGTATCAGACCGCGCGGCGCGACAAGCTGAACGACCTGGTCGAGTCGACCAACGACCTCAACCAGACGGCGCTCGGCTCGGCGCTCAACTCCTTCTTCGACGCCGCCGACGGGCTCGCGCTGCGGCCGGCGAGCCTCGTCGACCGGCAGACGCTGCTCGCGCGGGCCGGCACGCTCGCAGGCGCGTTCAACCAGCGCTACGACGCGATCGCCGGCGTGCAGCGCGCCGCCGACGCCAAGATCAGCGACCTGGTGACGCGCGCGAACACCGACATCGACACTATCGCCAGGGCGAACGAGGGCATCGCGCGCACGGCGCCGACGGGCCAGCAGCCGAACGACCTGCTCGACCAGCGCCAGAGCGCGCTGAACGACCTGGCGAGCATCCTCGGGGTCAGCACCACCGTCGACCAGTTCGGACAGGTGCGGATCGCAGGCGACAGCGGGATCGTGCTCGTCGAGGGCGGGGTGGTCGTGAACCAGCTCGCCGTCGTCGACGGCGTTCCCGGCCTCGACGACAACGCGCTCCACGACGTGCAGTTCACGAACCCGTCCAACGGCCAGACGCACCCGCTCCCGGCGTCGCTCCAGCGCGGCGAGCTGGGCGCGCTGTTCCAGGTGCGCGACGTCGATACCGTCACCGCGGTCGGCAACCTCGACGTGCTCGCCGCCGGCCTGCGCGATGCGGTGAACGCGGTGCAGACGGCGGGCCAGGACCTGTCGGGCAACCCGACCACCACTACGCCGCTCTTCAGTGGCAGCGGCGTCGCGGGGGCGTCGCGCAGCATCGCGGTCGCGATCAGCGACCCGCGCGCGATCGCCACCGCGCTCACCACCGAGGGCGCGACCACCGGCAACGGGAACATCCAGGCGCTGGCGCTGCTCCGCACCACGCCGCTCGCGGCGCTCGGGAACCAGACCGCGACCGGCTACCTCGCGACCGAGACCGGCCGGCTCGGCGAGGACGCGAGCGAGGTCACGAATCGCGCCTCGGCCGCGCAGACGTTCGCCGACTCGCTCGACCAGCAGCACGCGTCCGTCTCGGGCGTCAACCTGAACGAGGAGCTCACCAACCTGTTGCGCTACCAGCACGCGTTCCAGGCGGCGTCGCAGGTGATCTCCGTCGTCAACACCACCCTGGACGCGCTCATTCAGATGGTCTGATGGCGATCCTGCGCGTCAGCGACTCGCTGCAGTTCACCATCCTGAGCCAGCGGCTCAGCCAGATCCAGCTGCAGATCAAGAACGTGAACGACCAGATCACGACCGGGCAGCGGCTCCAGACGCCCGACCAGGATCCGGTCGGCGCCGCCGAGGTCGTGCGGCTCGACGGCGACCTGTCGGCGCTCACCGGCTACGACCAGGCGTCGCAGTTCGGGCGCGACGTGCTCGCCAAGCAGGACGACGACCTCGGGCAGGTCAACGACATCCTCACCCGGGCGCAGGAGATCGCGCAGGAGTTCGGCAACAGCCTCCAGACGCAGGATCAGCGCAACGTCGCCGCGAGCGACGTCCACGGGCTGCTGAAGGCGGTCACGCAGATCGCGAACGGCACGATCTTCGGCCGCCGGGTGTACGCCGCCCTCCAGCCGGAGTCCGGCGCCTCCCCGTTCACGGATCCCGATCAGGCCGGCTACGACCCGACGGCGGCCTACAGCGGCCCGACGGACCCGTTCTCGGTCCGCATCGCGTCGGCGGGGGCGGACACCGTGCAGCTCACGACGCCCGGCGACCAGGTGTTCACGAGCACGCTGGTGGCGCTGAAGGACCTGGAGGATCGCCTCCGGTCCGGCACGCCCGTCGCCCCGGCGATCGACGGGCTCGAGACGGCGCGCAACGACATCGAGGCCCAGCGCTCCAGCGTCGGCGTGCGGGAGCAGACGCTCATCGACCGCTCCGACCAGGTCTCGGCGCAGGTCACCCAGACCAAGGGGACGCGCTCGCGGATCGCCGACACCGACATGACCCAGGCGATCGCGCAGCTCAGTCAGCTCCAGCTCGCGCTCCAGGCGGCGCTCGCCGCCGGGTCGCAGATCGCCCAGACCAGCCTGACGGGGCTGCTGCGGCTCTAAAGCGTGGCGACGATCGTGCCGAAACTGCTCACAGCGGAACAGGGAGTTCCGATCCATCATGCTGATCCTGACACGGAAGTTGGGCGAGGTGATTCGCGTCGGCGACGCGGTCACGGTGCGTGTGCTCGAGGTGAAGGGGAACCAGGTGCGGCTCGGGATTGAGGCGCCGGCGGACGTGCGCATCTATCGCGAAGAGGTCTATCGCGCGATCCGCCGCGAGAACGAGGAGGCGGCGCTCGGGCAGATCGATCCGCTCGCGCCGGCCGCGACGCCATGGCGGAAGCAGCTCGACAGGAACTGACCGCGACGGCCGCCGTCACGGTGCAGTCGGCGCGCTTCGGCACCCACACGGTGCCCGAGGAGTGCATCCTCACGTTCGCCGAAGGGCTGGTCGGCATCCCGCAGGCGACCCGCTTCTGGCTCGCGGAGCCGGCCGGCGGGCCGTCGCCGTTCCGCTACCTGCTCTCGATCGACCTCCCCGACCTGGGCTTCCTGGTGTGCGATCCCTGCCAGCTCTGGCCGGCCTACGCCGCGGAGCTGCCGGCCGCGGAGGGCGCCGGCGACGTGCAGGTGCTGGCGATCGTGACCGTCCGCGACGAGCCCCGCACGCTCACGGCGAATCTGCTGGCGCCGCTGCTGATCGATTGCGAGACCCGTCGCGGTCGCCAGCTCGTGCTCGACGGCTCGCGCTACTCGACGCGGCAGCCGCTCACCCAGCCCACCGACCCGCCCGCGACCCGCTAACGACCGCTACGGGCCGAGCCGCGGACAGGACGGCGGCTCGGGCGCGTCCGGGCAGGGGAACACGACCGGCGGGCTCTCCTGTCGCGATTCCGTCCACCGCTGGCTCGCGGGCAGGAACACCGTACAAACCTGGTCGGTGAAGTTGTAGCAGTCGAGCGCGCCGGGGGCGTAGCCCAGGTGCCCGCGGCAGTAGTCGACCCAGCCGGTCTTGAGGCTGTGGAAGAGCCGCGGCTCGAGACGGCACCCCGTGACGACGGGCAACGGGCTCACCAGCGGGAAGATCGGCGCGGCCGCGGGCGGCGCGGCCGCGGGCGCCAGCGGCGTCGCGCCCGTACCCGCGTGCGACGCTGCGCCCGCCGCCAGCACCGCTGCGATCACCGCTGCCCGCATGCGCGTCCGCAACACGTCACCTCTCCGGTCGTTTCGCTCGCGAACCGTACAGGATTCGGCGACGTCGTACACGCTTGTGCCGTGTCCGGTGCCTGACGCAGCCCGCCATCGATGTCTCGGGAGACTGCTCCGCCAGCTCGAAACTCCTGAGGAGTCAGAGGCTTGGCGGCCGATCCTTTGACACTCCGGCGGTCAACCGGCTGGCAGCGGCCGTCTGGTATGCGTCTTGCCTTACGTGCTGCTCGGCGCATCGCTGCGCTCGAGGAGGAGGGGGGCATGGAGACGGAGCGGCTGGAGCAACGGGGCTGGGACGGGAGCGAGATCGGGTTCGCCGGGATCGTCGGGCGGCACCCGAACATGCAGGCGATCTTCGACGTGATCCGGCGCGTCGCGCCGACGGACGCGACGGTGCTGATCACGGGCGAGAGCGGCACCGGCAAGGAGCTGGTCGCCGCCGCGCTGCACCGGCTCTCCAGACGGAACCAGGCCCGCTTCGTGCCGGTCCACTGCGGCGCGATCCCAGAGGACCTGCTCGAGAGCGAGATGTTCGGCCACGAGCGCGGCTCCTTCACGGGCGCGATCGCGAGCCGCGTCGGCCGCTTCAAGCTCGCCGACAGCGGCACCATCTTCCTCGACGAGATCGGGGAGATGAGCCCGAAGCTCCAGGTGAAGCTGCTGCGCGTGCTGGAAGACGGCCGCTTCGAGCCGGTCGGCAGCGTCGGCACGCAGCAGGTCGACACCCGCATCATCGCGGCGACGAACCGGTCGCTCGACGAGGCGGTGGTCGCGAAGGAGTTCCGCGAGGACCTCTTCTACCGCCTGCGCGTGGTGCCGATCGAGCTGCCGGCGCTGCGCCATCGTCGGGAGGACATCCCGCTGCTGGTCGAGACCGTGCTGGCGACGCTCGCCAGCAAGGGGCTGCCACGCTTCACGGTGAGCGCCGAGGCGATGGACGTGCTCCAGCGCTACTCGTGGCGCGGCAACGTGCGCGAGCTGCGCAACGTGCTCGAGCAGATGGTGGTGCTCGGCCGCCCCGAGCGCATCATCGACGTGCACGACCTCCCGCCGCACCTGGTCGCGCCGCGCGACCTCCAGGAGACGCCGATCACCATGCCCTGGCAGTTCGGGCAGGGCGGCATCGACTTCTACGAGGAGATGGAGGCGATCGAGGACCGCATCATCGCGCAGGCGCTGCGGCTCTCGGGCGGCAACAAGAAGGAGGCCGCCCGCCTGCTGCGCGTCAACCGCACGACGCTGCTCGAGAAGCTGAAGCGCAAGCGCGCGCAGGGCAGCCCGCTGACGGCGATCATCGGCCCGGGCCGCGCCGTCGACACGGTCGACGAGAGCCCGGCGGCCGAGCTGATGGCGACGGAGCTTCCCACCGCCGAGCCCGAGATCGCGACGCCGGCCCTGCCGCCGGCGCTGGAGGCGGCGATCGCCTGCTGAGCGGCCGCGCGCCCGGGTGGGGACGCGGACGACGACGCCCGCGCCGCCGACGGCGGCGCGGGCGTTCGTCCGTCTAGTGGACGCCGCGCTCGGGCGACCAGACGGCGTGCCCGGGGACCGGCACGGCGGGCAGCTTGTAGAGGTTCAGCTGGTAGATCTGGTGGCCGGGCGTGGTGCCCGATCCCATGAGATCGGCGTCGGTGCTGACGACCAGGAAGAACGTCCCGCCCTGCGCCAGGATGCCGCTGGTGTTGGCGCCCGTCGGGATCGGCACCCGGTACCGGACGTCGGCGACCAGCTGGTAGAAGAAGGCCTCGCCGCCGCACACGAAGGCGACCCGCCAGTCGCCGAGCTGGTAGTCGACCGAGGGATCGGTACACCCCCCGGCGTCGTCGGTGAGCCGCCCCACGTCCGAGGTCTGGAGGTCGTAGACGTAGACCTGGCTGACGCCCGTGTCGGAGCCGTCGCCGATCAGATCCGCCGTGCTGGTGAAGGCGATGATCCGCCCCTGCGCGTTGACGGCGGGCCGGCGGCTCGAGGCGAGCCCGTTGGTCAGCGCGTGCGCCGGTGCGCCGGTCAGCATGTCGGCGACCCATATCTGCGAGACCCCGGTGTCGACGCCCGTGACGGGGTCGGTCGTCGAGTCGAACGCCAGCGTGTTGCCCGAGCGGCTGAACGCCGCGTTGCCGCTGGCGCCGGCGCCGACGCTCTTCTGCGTGACCACGCCGAGCTTGTTCCGCACGTACACCTGCTGCGCCCCGACGCTGTTCTGTCCGGCCAGGTCGCCGCGCGACTCGAAGGCGATCAGGCTGCCGTTGCCGTTGATGGCGGGGTTGACGCTGGTGCCGGTCGAGTCGTGGGTGAGCTGGAGGATGGTCGTCCCCTTGACCAGGTACACCTGGCGGCCGGGGTCGCCGCTGCCGAGCGGATCGCCGTCGGAGTCGAACACCACCTGCCGCGCGCTCAGCCCCGCCTGCGGGTGGGCCGGGTCGCCGGCCGCCGACAGCAGCACGGTCTTCGTCAGGTTGTAGGGGAAGCGGTAGATCGCGTGGGAGCTCCCCTGCGGCACCGCGAACGAGTAGGCGTCGCTGAAGTCGGCGAGCCGCGGCAGCGTCGCGTTGCCCGCGGTGGTGTAGCGGACGACCGCGGGGGTCTGCTTGTGGTGGGCCAGTGCCAGTGACGGCGCGAGCAGGACGAGCGCGAGACCCGCGGTGCGGAGCATCGGGGCCAGCATGCGAGGCGCGTGCCGCGAGGAAGCTCGCAGGATCGTGGCCGCCGCCCGTGCACGATTGCATGACGCGGCGACGCCGCCACGAGTCGACATGGCGCGTGCCCTACCAGGTCCGAACCGCGCGGGGAAGGAAAATCTGCGCGATCCGGCGCCGCATTGCCGCCCGGACCGAGCGCGGCCTCGGTTGCAATTGACAGCCGCCCGTACCGCACGGTACGTGCCGCGAATGAGGCGCGGCCGCGTGCTCGCAGTGGCGATGCTGGCCGTCCTCCCGTGGGCGACCCGCGCGCCCGCCGCGAGCAGCACGCCGATCGCGCTGTCGCCGGACGGCACCCGCGTCTGGTCGGTGAACCCCGACTCCGGCACCGTCGCGGAGATCGACGCCGCGGCCCACGTCCGCACCGGCGAGTTCACGGTCGGGCGCGCGCCGCGGACCGTCGCCGTCACCGCCGACCACGTCTACGTCACCGGCCAGCTCGACGACACCGTCACCCGCCTCGACGCCGACGGCGGCAACCCGACCAGCGTGTCGCTGCCCTACGGCTGCGCGCCGTACGCGATCGTCGCGAGCGGGGGCGCGCTGCTGGTGACGTGCGAGGGGCCGAGCACGCTCGTGGTGCTGGACGACGCGCTGACGGTGCAGCGCACGATCGCGCTGCCGTGGCCGGAGGCGCGCGCGATCGCGGTCGCCGGCGACGGCACCGCGTACGTCACGCACTTCCTCACCAAGGAGCCGAACCACGGCGGCCACGTGAGCGTGATCGATCCCGCCGGCGGGAGCGTCGCGCGGGTGCTCGAGATCCCGCCCGACTTCCGGACCTGCGAGACGGTCGCGAGCGGGCAGGGCGTGGCCAACCTGCTGAGCGCGATCGCGATCGTCCCGGCGGGGCCGCAGGCCGGGCAGCTCTGGGTCGGCGGCACGCTGCACAACAGCCTCCGCAAGGGACTGTTCGAGCGCAGCCGGTTCTTCCAGGGCAGGGCGGGCATCGGCTTGTTCCCCGACTTCGACTTCCAGTCGAGCCCCGCCGGCGAGGGGCAGCCCGCGCACCGGAACATCTACAAGCCCGCGCTCCACGACATCGCGCGCGCCGTCATCTGGAAGCTCGATCCCGCGACCGGCGACACCGTCGGCAAGATCGACGTCGCGGGCGGCGGCACGGTCAGCACGATCGCGTTCTCGGCCGACGGCCTCGTCGCCTACACCGCCGATCTCATGGCCGACGCCTTCTACGCGTTCCGCACCGACCGCGGGCAGGGCGGCACCCCGTCGGCGGTCTTCGGGCCGATCGCGGCCAAGGGCCCGGGCGGCGCGGACCCGAATGCCGCGTGCACCGGCGACGGGCACGACACGACGCCGGAGGACCTCACGGTCGGCGCGGTGCACGCGCGCCTCGTCCCGACCGGCGGCATGGAGCCGCTCGACGCGACGACGCTGACGCCGGTGAACACCGGCCTCGAGTGGACGATCGGCACCGGCGGGATGCGCGGCGTGCCGGACGGCGTCGGTACCACGCCGATCGGCCTCGCGCTCTCGACCGACGGCAGCGAAGCCTTCGTCAGCAACTACCTGGCGCGCAACGTCGCCGTGGTGACGGCGACGGCGGCGGGTTTTCGCTGCCAGGGCAGTCCGTCCACCCCGTGTGCGACGCCGCTCGACTGCCCCTCGCAGGGGGAGTGCATGCCGCTCGTGCGCGCGGTGGTGGCGTCGACCGCGAACGACCCGGTGCCGCCCTCGATCCTCGACGGGAAGATCCTGTTCTCGACGTCGGCGCGCGACGCGAGCGGCGCGGCAGGGCCGATCCCGCCTTTCAACAAGCTGCTGCGCGACAACTCGATGCACCAAGGCGACGTCACCAGCACCGCGCGCGACGGGGCGTCGCTCGCGTGCACGTCGTGCCACGCCGACTTCGGCGGCACCGACGGCCGGACGTGGGACTTCTCGCAGTTCGGCTCGAGCCTGCGCAACACGATGGACCTGCGCGGCCGCGCGAGCTTCGCGCCCGGGACGTGCAGCAGCGACGCCGGCGTGTCGTGCACCACCGACGCCCAGTGCGCGCCCGCCGGCCACTGCAAGAACGACCCGGCGTTCATCCCGCCGCACATCAGCCCGCAGGCGAACCGCGACAACTACTTCAACCCGATGGGTTCGACGCACTGGAACGGCGACCGCGACGAGGTCGAGGACTTCGAGTTCACGTTCCGCGAGCTGCTGGGCGCGAGCGACTGCGACGGCGTCGAGGACAACTTCGACGTGTGCGTCGGCGCGCTCATCACGCGGCGCTACGTGGCGGACGCGATCGACGTCCGCGTCGACCTCTCGCCGACGCCCAACCGGCATCGCAGCGCGCGCCTCGATCACCTGGGCGACTACGTCTACAGCCTGACCGAGTTCGTCCGGAACCCGAACCTGGGCCCGGACGGCGCCACGCCGTCGGCGGCGGCGGAGCGCGGCCGGCTCATCTTCAACGACCCGATCGTGCGGTGCAGCTCGTGCCACAACGGCCCCGTCGCGGGACGGCAGCAGTTCACCGACAAGGGGCCGGCCACCAGCGGCTTCGACCCCAACAGCCCGCCGACCCCCGATACCAACAGCCCGTTCATCCGCCACGACGTCCACACCGACAGCGTTTTCGACCGCACCAACCCGTTCGAGATCGCCAACGACTCGCACGGGTTGCTCGGCTTCCAGCTCTGGCAGAACGCGCAGACGCAGGTGCCGGGGAACCGCTCCGCGCTCTTCAAGTACCTCACGCCCGTGTTGAACGACGTGTGGAACACCGCGCCCTACCTCCACGACGGCAGCGCGCCCACGCTGCTCGACGTCGTCCGGCAGTGCGATCCGGCCTTCCAGGACTGCACGCAGAAGGGGAGCGGGCGGACCGACGGCAACCACGGCGTGACGCGCTTCCTGTCGGCGCAGCAGCTGAACGACCTGGTGGCGTTCCAGGAGGCGCCCCACGGGCCGATCAACGAGCTCCACACGCTGAGCAACATCGACCTCGACCTCCAGAAGCTCCAGCTCGCCTTCGGGAAGAAGCCGCACAAGGACGCGCTCACGCTGGTCGGGCGCGCCAACTTGAGCAGCGAGCAGGTGTTCGACCCGGCGACCGAGCCGGTGACGATCAGCGTCGGTGTGCCGGCGGGCGCGCGCATGGCGATCGTCGCGCGCACGCTGCCGCCCGGGACGCTCAAGCCGAACCGCAGCGGCACCGCCTGGCGCTT
>Ga0335069_10012825_pt1 | contig 11783 bp, 8 predicted proteins | sample Lox_Sample_11_FD_206714 | JGI IMG/M metagenome (GOLD analysis project Ga0335069, IMG submission 206714) | Soil microbial communities from Loxahatchee National Wildlife Refuge, Florida, United States - Lox_Sample_1.1 | ecosystem: Environmental > Terrestrial > Soil > Wetlands | place: USA: Florida...
TGCCTGCTCCGGGGCGCGCCCGCCGTGATCAAGGCCGGGGGCTTCGGACAGCCGGCGGCCTGTGCGTACGGCGGGAGGACGGGCGCGTTTTTCGGCCTTGAGTATCCCGCCTCCGTCAATGCGATTGCCGCGGAGGGGCCTGCCCTGCGCCTCCGGTGCGGGGAAGAGATCGGCGAGCGGATCGGGCGGCGGTGGCTTGCCGGTGACCCTGTGGTGGAAGGCGTGACCCCCGATACCAGCGTCAGGCGGTGGTTCTGGCGCTACGTGGACGATATCCGTGTTGCCCCGCTCCGCCCCTACACGCTGTACAACAGCTGGTACGATCTCCGCTCACCGGATTTCCGGAACATCCGCCCCGCGAACGTGATGAACGAGGAGAATATTCTCCGGATCATCGGGCTCATCGACAAAAACATGATCGTCAAGCACGGCATCCGGCTTGACGCGTTCGTCCTGGATGACGGGTGGGACGTCTACGAGAGCGACTGGGTGCTGCGGTCCGCCCAGTTCCCGCACGGGCTCAAACCGATTGCCGACGAGCTGAGGAAAACGAACACGTCCCTGGGCATGTGGCTGGGACCCACGGGGGGGTACTCTTTCCACGACCGCCGGATGGGGTGGATGAAAGCCCACGGGTACGAGATCGTGGACGACCAGCTCTGCCTTGCGGGAGAGAAGTACAGCGCCCTCTTCAGGAAGCGGGTCGAGGATTTCGTCCGCGATGACGGCGTCGGCTATTTCAAGTGGGACGGGATCCAGTTCGTCTGCAACGACCCGGCACACGGGCACCCTGTGGATATCTACTCGCGCCGCGCCGTGCTGCAGAGCGTGATGGACAAATGCAGGGCGGTCCGCGCCATCAATCCGGAGACGTTCCTGAACATCACGTCCGGCACCTGGCTGAGCCCATGGTGGCTCCAGTATGCAAACCAGATCTGGATGGACGGCCAGGACTACGGATACGCTGACGTCCCGTCCATCAGCCCGCGCGATGCGGCGATCACGTACCGCGATTTCGTCCTGTACGAAGACCTCAGGATCAAGGACCTCTGGTTTCCCGTGGCCAACATGATGACCCACGGCATCATCAAGGGGGAGCTGGAGAAGCTGGGAGGGGAAAACGAGCCCCTCGACAAGTTCACCAATGAATCGCTCCTGTATTTTGCGCGGGGCGTCTCGATGTGGGAGATGTATATCTCTCCGGACCTTCTCACGGACCGGGAGTGGGACGCGATGGCGCAGTCGATGCAGTGGGCCAGGGACAGGTTTCCCGTTCTTGCCACAACGACGATGGTCGGGGGTGACCCGAAGGCCCGCGAGACATACGGGTACGTTCACTTCAGGGGGAATGAAGGCGTCATTGCTGCGCGGAATCCGTCCATCGAACCCGGATCGCTCGACGTAACGCTCGCTCCGTCGGAAGGTCTGGATTCCGCGGCCGATTCGCTCGTGCTGGAGCGGGTGTATCCCTCGCGCTGGATCTCTCCTTCGCTGACACGCGCGGGAGCGACGGTCACGCTTCCTCTCGAGGGGTACGAAACCGCGGTCTACGAGATCTATCCGGTGCGCAGCGCGACAGCTCCTCTTGTGGCAGGTGTGCGGTTCGCTGCGGGGGCGACGGACGGATCCCGCGTGAGCGTGTCATGCTACCCGGACGGGGAGGCGGGCGCCACCGTGCTCAATCCCGGCATCGTCAATGCTGCGCGGCAGGGGACAGCCGAAGCGGCGTTGCCGAAGATATCGTTTGAACGCCGTGAGGCCCGGCCGGTGTCCTCCTCCGTGCGCCTCGGGAGCAGACCCGGGACATCGGCGTTCGAGTTTTCTCTTACCGTTGACGCCTCCGCGCATAACGCCATGCTGGCGGTGCTCATGAAACCCGCCCCGGGGACGCAGCCGGTCTCTGCTCCTGATCTGAGCGCCCACCTTGACGGAAACGCCGTGCACCTCGGGACCGAAAGCCAGAAGGGAATGTGGGCGTGGTACACGGTGCACGTGGACGCCGGCCAGCACTCGCTGTCGCTGCTGGTTGCGCCGGGCGGGAAGGACAGGGGCTGGAGGGGGCATGCCACGGCGTACCTCGTCTGCGACCAGGCGATCGATGCGCAGGACGTCGCTTTCACGCTGAAGGCGTCCCCTGCGCCCAGGCCCATGCCGCCGCTCCCGGCGGCCCCGGGGGAGTTTCGCGTCAACGCACGACTGGTGGAGCAGGACGTGACCGTGGGAGCGCAATAGAAACGATTTTACCGGACACAACACGCACTACATACAGATGACAATGAGAACCCATCGCCTGCCTCTTACCTTCACACTCCTCTTCGTGCTGGCGCTCCCGGACGGTCGAGCCAATGCAGCGGATGAATCCCGTTCCGTCCTTTCGCTCGTTCCCGAGCCGGTGAGCGTGGAGCAGCACCCGGGGCATTTCACGATCGGACCGCGCACATCAATCGCCGTTCGTCAGACGTCGCCGGAATTCAGGGCCGTGGCCCGGTTCCTCGCGGAGCGGCTGCGGGAGTCGACGGGTTACGCCCTCCCTCTGGACACCGCGGCGAAGATTCCCGTCCCGGACCAGATCTTCTTCGGCGGGTCGAAGGTCGGCGGGGACGAGGGCTATCAGCTCGCCGTGACGAGCACGGCCCGGTTCACGGGGGTCTCTATCGCTGCGCAGGCGCCTGCAGGAGCATTCTACGCGATGCAAACCCTGTTCCAGCTCCTGCCGCCGGAGTTCGAGTACGGGTCCACAGTGCAGGGCGTGGAGTGGTCTATCCCGTGTGTCTATATTCAGGATAACCCCCGCTTCCCCTGGAGGGGCATGCACCTTGACGTCGGGAGGCATTTCTTCGGGAAGAAATTCGTGGAGGAATACATCGATCTCCTTTCCCGCTACAAGCTCAATATATTCCACTGGCACCTGACGGAGGACCAGGGCTGGAGGATCGAAATCAAGAAATACCCGCGGCTGACGACGGTCGGCTCCTGGCGGAAAGAAACGCTCGGGGACGGCCAGCCGCACGGGGGGTACTATACACAGGACGAGGTGCGGGAGGTCGTTGCATACGCGCGCGCGAGGTTCATCACGATCGTCCCGGAAATCGAGATGCCGGGACATTCGACCGCGGCGCTCGCCTCGTACCCCGAGCTTTCCTGCACGGGGGGTCCGTTCGACGTCCAGACGAAATGGCGCGTGTTTGACGATGTCTACTGCGCCGGGAACGACAGGACGTTCGAATTCCTCGAGGACGTTCTCACCGAGGTGATGGAGCTGTTCCCGGGCAAATTTATCCACATCGGCGGAGACGAATGCCCGAAGACGCGATGGAAGGTCTGTCCCCGGTGCCAGGCGAGGATCAGGGCGGAGGGCCTGGCCAATGAGCACGAGCTGCAGAGCTACTTCGTCAGGAGGATCGAGCGTTTCCTGAATGCGCACGGCCGGCGGCTCGTCGGCTGGGACGAAATCCTCGAGGGGGGGCTTGCGCCGAACGCCACGGTCATGTCGTGGCGGGGGATTGACGGGGGAATCGCAGCGGCCACGTCCGGTCACGATGTGGTCATGTCCCCCACATCCAACTGCTATTTTGACTACACACAGGGGGTGACCGGCGAGCCGTGGGCTGTCGGCGCCTATCTCCCGCTGGAACGCGTGTATGCCTATGAGCCGGTCCCCGGCGGACTCACACCCGAGCAGGCCCGGCATATCCTGGGGGCGCAGGGGAACGTCTGGACGGAATACATACCCTTCCCGCCCCAGGCAGAGTACATGGCGTTTCCGCGCGCCTGCGCTATGAGCGAAGTAGTCTGGACGCCTGCCCAGAAGAAGGACTTCCATGATTTCTCGGCCCGGATGGCCGCCCAGTACGACCGGTTTGTGTTCCGGGGCGTCAACGCCCGCATTCCTCCACCGACGGGGTACGAGGGGAGCGCCGTCTTCACGCGCGACACCGTGGTTGCGATTCTCAGCCAGGTGCCGGGATCCGTCGTGCGGTACACGCTGGACGGCACCGATCCCACCGCCACATCGCCCGAAGTCACAGGTCCGGTCACCCTCCATGAGAGCGCCACGATCAGGGCGAGGACGTTCCTTCCCTCCGGGGGAAGGAGCGTCGTTCCGTTCGGCATCTTCAGCCGGATCGATCCCGCCGTGAACGGCGTGAACTGGTCGATCGTGCGGCGCCGCGCAGCGTCGGATACACTCAGGGGAACCTCGTACACGATGTCGCTTGACCATCTCCCGCTCCCGGCCGACAGCTCGACGGTCACGCTCAGCGCGACGGTTGATCTCCCGGCGGACGGAGTGTACACGTTCACGATCGCGCAGGGGGACTCGGCGTCCCTCCTGATCGATGGATTCCAGGCGGTGAACAACCGGGCGCAGAACTGGTGGGATCTTCCCGCGGCGCACTTCGCGCTCGCGAAGGGGGCCCACCGGATCAGCGTCGTGGTGGCCGCCGCGGGACAACCGGGCTGGCTCGGACTCGAGATGGAGGGACCGGGCATCGAGCGCCGGGCGATCCCCGCGTCGCTGCTCAGACGGAGTCCCCGTTAATGTCATACACACCACACAACCATGAGGAACACGCATGGCCACATTCTCGCTGAGCGTCGTTGACTGGCTGATCCTGGGGATCTACTTCGGCTTCATCCTGGGGCTCGGCTATTACCTGAAGAGATTCACCAGGAGCCAGGAAGACTACTTCCTTGCGGGGAGGAAAAACAGCGCGTGGGTGGCGGGCATTGCATTCCTGTCCGCAAACCTCGGGGCCCTGGAGCTGCTCGGGATGACCGGCAACACGTACAAGTACGGCATGTACGTCGCCCACTTCTATTGGATCGGCGCGATCCCGGCGATGCTCTTCCTTGGGCTCTACATGATGCCATTCTACTACAGCAGCAAGATCCACTCCGTGCCCGGGTACCTGAAGCTCCGGTTCGACGAGCGGACGCGCGTGCTCAACGGGATCGCATTCGGGATCATGACGCTCCTGGTGTCCGGCATCAACCTGTACGCCATGGCGCTGGTGCTGAGGACGTTCCTCGGGTGGGACTGGAACGTGAGCATGTGGGTGTCGGCCGCCACCGTGGCATTTTACGTGACGCTGAGCGGGCTGATGTCGGCGATCTTCACCGAGATTCTCCAGTTCTTCCTCATCTGGTTCGGCCTCTTCCTGGTCACCATCCTGGGCCTGGTCGAGCTTGGCGGGGTGGGGCAGGTGCTCGCGAATATCCCGGCGTCGTTCGGGACGCTCTGGTCCACGTCGGCCGACGCCTCGCAAAACGGGATGGCGATCACGTGGGCGGGGATCGTGCTGGGGCTCGGGTTCGTCCTCTCGTTCGGGTACTGGACGACCGACTTTCTGGTCGTGCAGCGCGCCTTCTCGGCGCGCAATCTCCGGGCGGCGAGGATGACGCCGATCATCGCCTCGTTCCCGAAGATGGCCGTCCCGGCCATCGTCGTTCTCACCGGGCTCATCGCCCTCATACTCGCCAGGACGCCGGGGAGCGGGTTCGCCCTGCTGCAGGACGGCGGGCATGTCAACTACGATTCCACGCTCCCCATGCTGATCATGCGCTATTACCCGCACGGCCTCGTCGGGCTGGGTGTATCGGCGCTCCTGGCGGGATTCATGGCGGGACAGGCGGGGAACATCAGCGCGTTCAACACGGTGTGGACGTATGACGTGTACAGGGCGATCATCAACAAGAACGCGAGCGATGACCACCTGGTGTGGGTGGGGAGGATCTCCACTGTGATCGGCGTGGTGCTGAGCGTCATGACCGCCTACTGGGCGAAAGGCTTCCCGAGCATCATGGACTACATGCAGGCCATCTTCTCATGGGTCAACGCGCCCCTGTTTGCGACGATGCTGCTGGGCATGTTCGTCGTCTGGATCACACCCGCGGGGGCGTTCTGGGGGCTGCTTGCCGGGATGGCGACGTCCGTGACGATGTTCCTGGCGGTGAAATTCCAGTGGATCGAGCCTTCGGCAATCACGCTGTCGAACACCGCGAGCGACATGGCGGTCAACTTCTGGCGGGCCTGGTGGGCATGGCTCGTCTGCTTCGTCATGACAATCGTCATCAGCCTGTTCACGAAAAAGAGGCCGAAAGAGGAGCTGGTGGGGCTGGTGAAGGGACTGACGGAGAAGACGGCGCTGGAAGGGGTGCCGTTCGTCAAGAGACCCGAATTCTACGCGATCATCTCCGTGATCGTGCTGGTCATCCTCAACGTGTACTTCTGGTAGGGGGACGCGATGAAACCGATCTGGTATTTTGTGGGCCTCTTTCTCTCCGCGGTGGGCGTCGTCGTCCTTGCTTCCGGCCTGTACGACCTGGTATATCCACCGGCGGAGAAGACCGTGTTATCCGACATCCACCCCGGCATCTGGTGGGGGATCGTCATCGTCGTGTCGGGGGCGCTCTTCTGGGTCGTCAACAGGAAGAAAACGGTGGAGTGACGCCTTCCGTCACAGCTCCACCCTCACCCCCGCCTGCACGCACACAAACGAGGCGGTGTTGGCCCCCGCGATCCTGACGCCGAAGAGATCCGCGGGTTCCACGCGGTCATCCGCGTTGGAGAACGCCGTGTAGATGCCCGCGATGTCGAGCGAGACTCCGCCGCCCATCGAAACGAGAATTCCCGCATCGAGGCTCATGGCGGGCTCCGTCCACGTCCCGGCGTAGGAGCCGGCCGCCGTCTCGACGCTTCCCGGGGCGGGTGACGCCGTCACCCTCCAGTGAAGGAAGTATGCTCCTCCCGAGCCGCCGACATAGGGCCTGAGGAGCGCTCCGCTGAACGTCAGTCGTGCGCCGAACATCGCCGGTATCGCCTGGAACGGTCCGCTGATGCCCACCCCCGGCTTCCCCCCCATCTCTGCAATCGCCGTGTTGACCCTGACGGGATTGAACTGCCAGCGGACATACCCGCCCCGGAGGAGGAGACTGATGTTGCCGTTCAGCGGATACTCCAGCACGCCTGATCCATCGTACCCGGTGCGGAACATCGTCCTGATCCCCCGCACGGGGAACGCAGCCCCGCCGCCGAGAGTCAGGCTGATCTGGTTCTCGGCGCAAAAAGCCGTGCGTGCCGCGATGAGGATGGCAACCGTGCAGAGCAGACGTCTCATGGATCTCCCCGTTCGAGAAACTCCTCATAATCGCGTATTTTTGGTCAAATTTCAAGATAAATCGGCTTGACAGGATGAGAGATGTATGATATATTACAGATATATCTATCACTCACCCTGGAGACCTCCTGGCGATGAAGTGGGAAGGTGTCTACACCGCGCTCACCACAAAGTTCAAAGACGACGGATCGCTCGACATTGCAGCCCTGGAAGCGCACATTGACCGTCAGATTTCTGCCGGCGTGAACGGGATCATCGTGCTGGGCTCACTCGGTGAGAACGGCTCTCTCTCCGCCCCTGAGAAGCAGGAGGTCGTAAGAGCGGCGGTCTCGGCGTGCGGGGGCAGGGTACCGGCGGTGGCCTGCGTCGCGGAGACCACGACAGCCGATGCCTGCGCCTGTGCCCGCGACGCGGCGCGCAACGGCGCCTCCGGGCTCATGCTGCTCCCCCCGATGCGGTATGCTTCGGACGAACGGGAGACGGAGCAGTACCTCCGGACCGCGGGGTCCGCCTGCGACATCCCCATCATGCTGTACAATAACCCCGTTTCGTACCGCGTGGATGTCACCCCCGCGATGTTCGCCCGGCTCGCCGACGAGGGGAAATTTGTTGCGATCAAGGAGTCGTCCGACAATGTCCGCCGGATCACCGACATCAGGAACCTCCTGGGGGATCGCTACGCGATCTTCACGGGAGTCGACGACATTGCGCTGGAGAGCCTGCTGCTTGGATGCGCGGGGTGGGTGGCAGGACTCGTGTGCGCGTTTCCCCGCGAAACGGTGGCGCTCTACAGGCTTGTGAAGGAGCGGCGCATCGAGGAAGCGCTTTCCCTGTACAGGTGGTTCATGCCCCTGCTTCACCTCGACGTGTCCGTCAAGTTCGTGCAGAACATCAAGCTCGCCGAGGCGAAAGCCGACGGCGGCAACGAGCGCGTGCGCGCGCCGCGCCTCCCCCTGGCCGGGGAGGAGCGTGTCCGCGTCGAGGCCGTTATCGCGCAGGCGCTTGCCACGAGACCGAAGCTGCCGGGAGTGAGCCGATGACGCAACCGACCGATACGGTGCACCGCCTCTTCATCGGCGGTGAATGGGTGGACGGCGCCGGGATTGCCGATGACATCAATCCCTCCAACCTGCGTGATGTCGTGGGGCGCTATGCGCAGGCCGACGCATCACACGCGGCGGCAGCGGTTCAGGCCGCGAAAGCGGCGGCTCCCGGATGGGCCGCGAGCACGCCGCAGCAGCGCTTTGACGTGCTCGACTTCATAGGAACGGAGATTCTCGCCCGCAGGGAGGAACTGGGGCGGCTGCTTGCGCGGGAGGAGGGAAAGACGCTGCCGGAATCGGTGGGAGAGGTTGCCCGCGCCGGCGCGATATTCAAGTTCTTTGCCGGCGAAGCGGTCAGGACCGCGGGCGAGCATATCCCCTCTGTCCGTCCGGGGATCGAGATCGACATGCTCCGGGAACCGCTGGGCGTGGTGGGGCTGATCACACCGTGGAATTTCCCCGCCGCGATCCCTGCATGGAAAACGGCCCCGGCGCTTGCGTACGGCAACAGCGTGGTGCTCAAGCCGGCCGAGCTCGTTCCCGGGTCCGCCTGGGCGCTGGCGGAGATCATCTCCCGTTCGGGTCTTCCGCGGGGGGCGTTCAACCTTCTCCTGGGAAAGGGGCGCATCCTGGGACAGGCGCTCGTGGGAGATCCTGACGTCGCCGGCATCAGCTTCACCGGTTCGGTGGAGGTGGGGACCACGCTGGCCGCGACGCTGGCCGGGCGCCTCGCGCGCGTTCAGCTCGAGATGGGAGGAAAGAACCCGCTCGTCGTGCTCGACGACGCCGATCTCGCCGTGGCGGTCAACGCGGCCGTCAACGGCGCCTACTTCTCGACGGGACAGCGATGCACCGCCTCCAGCCGCCTCATCGTCACGGCGGGGATCGAAGGGAAATTCGTCAAGGCGATGACGGATCGGCTGGCTGCGCTGAAGGTGGATGACGCGGTCGCCCCCGGCACGGACATCGGTCCCGTGGTCGACCAGGCGCAGCTCGACAAGGACCTGGGGTACATTGCGATCGGCTCACGCGAGGGGGGCAGGCTGGTCTTCGGCGGGGAGCGCCTTTCCAAGAGCACCGAGGGATATTATCTCTCCCCCGCACTCTTCACCGAGACGACGAACGGCATGCGGCTGAACAGGGAAGAGGTGTTCGGACCCGTTGCCGCCGTTGTGCGGGCACGGGACTACGAGGAGGCGCTGGCGCTGGCCAATGACACCCCCTTCGGGCTCTGCGCCGGGATCTGCACGACGTCGCTCAAGTACGCCAGTCATTTCAGAAAGCACTCCCAGGCGGGGATGGTGATGGTGAACCTCCCCACGGCCGGGGTCGACTATCACGTCCCCTTTGGAGGGAAAAAAGGCTCGAGCTACGGGACGCGCGAACAGGGGAGATACGCGCTGGAGTTCTACACCACGGTCAAGACCTGTTACACGGCTCCGTAGGCCGCACTGACTGAGCATGCGATGAACGTGGACAGCGGAAGAAAGCCGCATACGCATCCGGCGGCCGGAGAAATCCCGGAGAGGATGAGCCTCGCCGACGAGGCCTACATGCGCCTCGAGGAGATGATCGTCACGCTCGAGCTTCGGCCGGGCAGCGTCATGTCGGAGGCCGAGCTGAGCCGGAAGATCAGGATCGGCAGGACTCCGATGCGCGAGGCCCTCCAGCGGCTTCAGGCGCACCGGCTCGTCACGACGCTGCCGCGGCGGGGCGTGGTCATCAGCGAGATCAATATCGTCGACTACCTCGCGCTCCTCGAAACGCGCCGCGTGCTCGACCGGCTGGTGGCCACGAAGGCCGCCAGGCGGGCATCTCCCGAGCAGCGGAAGACGCTCGAGAAGATCGCCGCGGGGATGGTCGCCGCGGCGGAGCGGGGCGACATGACGGAATACATGCGGCTGGATACGGGCTTCGACCGGCTCCTGGAAGAATCCTCGCGGAGCGCGTACGCGCTCCAGGCCTCGGTCCCGCTGCACGCGCACTGCCGGAGGTTCTGGTACCTCTACAGGCACAACGGGGATCTCCCGCGCGCGGCCGAACTGCACGCGGCGATGATGCGCGCCGTCGCCCGCGGGAGCGAACCGGATGCGGGGGACGCGGCCGATGCCCTCGTGGACTATCTGGAAGAGTTCGCGCGCACGGCGCTGGATCTGACCTGAAGGGAGAGAGGCGATGGCCCGCCACACATTCTTCTGCATCGACGCGCACACGTGCGGCAATCCCGTACGCGTCGTCGCGGGCGGGGCGCCGAGGCTGGACGGAAGCACGATCGCGGAGCGGCGCCGCCACTTCATGGCGGAGTTCGACTGGATCCGGACGGGACTCATGTTCGAGCCCCGCGGGCACGACATGATGTCGGGGAGCATGCTCTATCCCCCCGCAGATCCCCGCAACGACGCCGCAATACTCTTCATTGAAACGAGCGGGTGCCTGCCGATGTGCGGGCACGGCACCATCGGCACGGTGACCGTCGTCCTGGAACACGGTCTCGTCGTTCCCCGCACGCCGGGGAAGCTCCGCCTGGAGGTGCCGGCCGGGCTCGTCGAGGCCACGTATGCGATGCAGGGCGGGAAAGTCCGCTCCGTCAGGATCGTCAACGTGCCGTCGTTCCTGGAGCGGGAGGACATCCGCGTCGACGTGCCGGGGATCGGAGTGCTGACGATGGATGTGGCCTACGGCGGGAATTTCTATGCGATCATTGATCCGCAGGAGCGCTACAGGGAGATCGACGCGCTGGGGGCCGGCGAAATCCTCCGGCTGAGCCCCGTCATCCGCCGGCTGGTGAACGCGTCACATGCGTTCGTCCATCCCGGGGATCCGTCCATTACGGGTCTCTCGCACGTGATGTGGACCGGCGCGCCGCGCGCGCAGGGTGCGCACGCGCGGAACGCCGTCTTCTACGGTGAGAAGGCGATCGATCGCTCGCCCTGCGGGACGGGAACCTCCGCCCGCATGGCGCAGTGGGCCGCGAAGGGGAAGTTGCGTCCCGGTGACGAGTTTGTCCATGAGAGCATCATCGGCAGCACGTTTCGCGGCCGCGTCGAACGTGCCGTCACCGTGGGGGGGAAGAGCGCCATCGTGCCGAGCATCGAAGGCTGGGCGCGGATCACGGGCATCAACACGATCGTCATCGACGACGAGGACGACCCCTTTGCCAGGGGATTCCAGGTGCTCTAGGGGGCCGGCCGGACGGTGGAAGGGCGCAAACATATCGTGGTCATCGGCGGCGGGGCGGTAGGCCTCTGCGCGGCCCACTACCTCCAGGAATCCGGGTGCGACGTGACGCTCCTGGAACGGGGAGAGACCGGCGAAGGGTCGTCGCTCCACAACGCCGGGCTTATTGTCCCGAGCCATTTCGTCCCGCTGGCATCGCCGGGGACGCTGGCGCTGGGGCTGCGCTGGATGCTGAGCCCCGAGAGTCCGTTCTACCTCAAGCCGCGCCTGGACGGGGACCTCCTCGGGTGGCTGTGGCACTTCGCGGGAGCGGCGAGGAAGGTGCGCGTGGAGCGTTCGATTCCGATCCTCCGCGACTTGAGCGTTGCGAGCCTGGCGTTGTACAGAGAGCTTGCCGCCGCGGGACGGTTCGATTTTCAGTTTGCGCCCCAGGGCCTCCTGATGC
>Ga0335069_10012827_pt1 | contig 11783 bp, 6 predicted proteins | sample Lox_Sample_11_FD_206714 | JGI IMG/M metagenome (GOLD analysis project Ga0335069, IMG submission 206714) | Soil microbial communities from Loxahatchee National Wildlife Refuge, Florida, United States - Lox_Sample_1.1 | ecosystem: Environmental > Terrestrial > Soil > Wetlands | place: USA: Florida...
AGCAGCGCAGCGCAGCGAGGCCGCGGCTGCTGTGTTACGGCTGAACAGGCCATGCCGAGCATTTCGGCGTAGAAGGCATTGGCAGGATCGGCCTCAAGCAGATCAGCGAAGACGGGCACAGCCTGTGCGTAGCTGGCGTTGCCAAAGTAGGCCGCACCGAGGCCGAGTCGCATGCGCGTGCTGTGTGGAAACCGCGTAGTGGCTCCTTCAAACTCGCGCACGGCGGCATCGAAGGTCCAGTGGCGGAGCAGCTCAACGCCGAGGGCCCAGGCATTCGCCTCGCTTGGGTCCAGCTGCGCGGCCAGCTCGTAGTGGTGGGCGGCGGCGAGAAAATCACCACGCTTCTCTTCAATGTCGCCGAGCAGCGACTGCGCAGCAGCAGACTGGTCCAGACCGGGCATGGCCGTGAGCTGTGCGCGCGCAGCATCAAGCTGGCCGTTGTCCGCCAGGGCCTGCGCGCGGGCCTGCATCAGGTCCGTATTGGCCGGGTCGAGGGCGAGGGCTGCCGCATAGGCCTCGGCCGCGCGGCCAGGCTTGTGCAACTCCAGCAAGACCTGCCCCAGGGACTGCTGCGCCGCGAGGTTTTTCGGGTTGAGGCGCACGGCGCTCTCGAACGCGGTCAGCGCCTCGCCGTTGCGATGCAGGTTGTAATAGGCAGCGCCCAGATTGGCGTGGGCGGCGGCATTCTTGGGAGCTTCGCGGACGGCCGCTTCCAGCAGGGGAAGCGCCTCGGCAACGCGGTCCTCTCCGGCCAGAAGCATGCCGAGACTTTCATCCACGGCGAGAATGCCTGGATGTTTTTTGTGCAGATCGGCAAGGAGGGATTCGGCGCGCTTGAGATCGCCATGTTCCTGGGCGGAGATGGCGGCCTGGAACTGCTGCTCCAGCGCGGCCTGCGCGGAATTCTGCGCCGATAAAGACAATGTAGAAAGAAGAGCGAATGCGGCAGCCATTGCCGCCGCGCATCTCCGGTGTGTTCCGCCCCGATTCAACACCAGTAAACTCCTGAATCCCAAAAAACAAGGAGGCCCATGGTAGTGGGCCTCCTCTCGAATGTACCGCATTTCAGCAGTTGATTCTGCCACTCAGCTTAGAATGCGTACCGCAGCGAAAGCTGAATGAAGCGCGAGTCGGGAGCGTGACTCTGCAGGTTGCGCGTGCCCGTGATCTGGCCAGCGTTGTTGTTGATGTTCGAATCGTTCGGGTTGCCCAGAGCGGGTGTGTTGAAGAGGTTGAAGATGTCGGCGCGGAAGTCCAGCTTCTGCTCCCGGTAGACCGGGAAGCTCTTGAAAATGGAGGTGTTCACGCGCTCGTAGCCAGGACCGTGGATTTGGTTGCGGCGGCTGCCCACATAGCCGAGGATGGTTGCCGGATCGGTGATGTAGTTACCCGCGGTCAGTGGGTGGTCGCCCGTGGCAGCCGCGTTCCATGGATTCTCGAACGCGCAAGGGTTGAACCAGTGATTGTGGTTCTTTACCGAGGTCGGGCAGGCCCCGAGGGAGGAGTTGCTGGCCGGCACGCTTCCGCCGCCCGAGTACGCATCGCCGTGCTTGATGGCGCGCGCACCGATGTTGTCGGGAGTGCTGATGGAGTTCGGGTAGACGGTGAAGAAGTTTCCGGTCTGGGCGATGAACATGGCGTTCAGCGACCAGCCGCCCACGATCTTGTCGGCAATCGCGCTGTTGTTGAGGAAGCGGTGGCCCCTGCCAAACGGAGCTTCGAACAGCCCGTTGAAGGTCAGGCGCTGCCGGGTATCCCACGGCGACTGCGAGTAGTCGTAGTTAAGCGGAACCAGGTAGTAGTTGATGTTGCCCGAGTCGCCACTGGAACCCAGAGGCGTATCGACATCGTCGAGCGAGTGCGACCAGGTGTAGGTGGCCAGCAGGTTGTACCCGTGCGACATGCGCTTTTCGAGCTTGGCCTGTAGAGCGTTGTAGTCGCTCATGCCGTCATTGACCTGGTTGGAGCTGCCGCCGGAGTGCGGGAAGGGGCGCTGATTCTGCGAGCCCTTGCCCGGTGCCGCGGCCGCAAGAGGCGCGTTGGCGTCAATCAGAGCGATGAGGTGACGTCCGGTGTTGCCGACGTATCCCACCGTTGCCACCATATCCGAGCTGAGGCCCCGCTCCAGCGAGAGGTTCCACGACTCCGTATAGGGCGTCTTCGGGTTGGTTTCGGCGCCGCGCATCGTCAGGCCGGTGGTGTTGGAGGCAAATCCGGCGGCAATGATATTCGAATACCCATTGCCGATCGTGATGCCGTCGCCCGGGCAGACGTTGTTTCCGCAAGACGGCGGGTTGAAGGTGCCGGTGAACTGGAAGGGATAGTTCTCGCCCAGGTTCGGCCAGTAACCAACGCTTTCCAGACCGCCGAAGAAGAGACCGAAGCCCGCGCGGACGGAGGTCTTGGCGTCCGGCGAATAGGCGAAGCCTACGCGCGGAGCAAAGTTCGTCTTCTGGGCTTTGAGCAGGTGTGGATCGCTCGTCCTGACCGGCGTGATCCCATCCTCGCTCAGAACCGTGCTGTAGTTCGGGCTGTAGGCGGTGTTGTTCATGAAGGTCTGGGCGTAGTTCCAGGCCTCGCCCGGGATCAGATACTGGGCCTTGCCGCTGCCGTAGCCGGTGGATGAGTTGAAGCTCATGGTGCCCCTCGTGGGGCTGAAGGAGGCCTGGTAGCCGCCTACGTCCTGGTAGGGCTGGAAGTACTCCCAGCGCATGCCGAAGTTGACGGTCAGATTCGGCTTCATGCGCCAGTCGTCCTGGACGTAGAAGGCGTCGTTCCAGCGCTGGTCGCCGTTGGTCACTTCGTTGGAGAGGCCGGCGTCGTGCTGCAGGTCGAGCAGGAAGTCGGCAATACCGGAGCCGGTGTTGTTCACCGTGGAACCGCCGGCCAGACCCGCGGTTGCACGGCCAGTGTAGTTGTAGTAGCCGCGGGAATCCTGCGGCTGCAGGGTGGAGAAGCGGATGTTCTGGAAGGTAACGCCGGCCTTCAGCGAGTGGTTTCCGGCAATCTTGGTTACGTTGTCGATGATCTGATAGACGTTCTCGTGCTCGTCGGTGGTGGACCAGGTGGGGCTGCCGAAGCCCGAGAGGCCGCTGACACCGACCGCCGGGAGGCCGCCGTTAAGCTTGGCCACCGGGATGCCGCCGAATCCTTGGGATGCGGCGAAGTTCAGGTTGGCCGCGTTCGGGTGCTGGAAGCCGGTGTGCAGGTAGTTGAACCCGAAGCGGGCTTCGTTGGTCAGCGTCTGCGTGAAAACGTGCGTTTCGCTGAACATGAAGTTGGCGCCGTAGTTCTTCTGCTTGCCGTCGTCGCCGAAACCGCCGCCGTCGAGGATGTTGCCCAGCGGGGGAGCATTGGAGCCGACCTCATTCGCATAGCTGTAACGCGAGTAGGCCGTGTCCTTGGCGCTGATGGTGTAGTCCATGCGGGCATCCCACTGGAAGGTGTTGTCCTTCACTGCACGCTCGGCGATGTAGTTGTTGTAGGTCTTGCCGTTGCCGGCATTCGGCGTGGGGTAGTAGCTGAGGAACTTCAGTGCGGTGGCATTGAGGCCCGACTTGGTGGAGCCAAACGAGCTCATGTCGTTGTTGGGAATGGCAACCGGAGCCGCGACGCCTGTCGGATCCTGATAGTAGATCTGATGGGCGTTGCCGTCCGAGGTCAGAGAGGTGTTCAGTAGTTCGGAGAGGTTGCCGCTGCGCATCAGCGCGGTGGGTACCGTGTAAGTGCCGGTCTCGCCAAAGGTAATGCGCGTCGCCTGCGCGTCGGCAAAGAAGAAGAGCTTGTTCTTCAGGAACGGCCCGCCGATGGTGGCGCCGAACTGGTTGTCGTGATAGGCGGGAACCGGCAAATAGCCATTGGGGTTCCAGTCGTGCACGTCGAAGGCCGTGTTGCGAACGTACTCCCACAGGCTGCCGTGGAAGCTGTTGGAACCGGACTTGATCGAGGCGTTGACCACCGCGCCGGCAGAGTGGCCGAACTCGGCCGAGTAGTCCGAGGTCTGCACCTTGAACTCAGCCAGGGCGTCAGGCGGAGGATTCACCACGAAGCTGGCGCCGTTGTAGAAGTCCACAACGTTGGCGTTGTTGTCCACGCCGTCCAGGATGAAGTTGTTTTCTTCGGCGCGCTGGCCGTTGGCTTCAAAGTCGCCCTTGCCGCCGCCGCGGGAGCCGTCGGCTACGGCGGTACCGGCTGAGAGCTGCGCGATGTAGACCCAGTTGCGCCCGTTCAGCGGCACGCTGTTGATGGTCTCGGTGTCCATGGTTTGGCCAACCGAGCTCTCCTGCGTCTGCATCAGCGGAGCTTCAGTGGTGACGGTAACAGTTTCAGTGGTGGCGCCCGGTTTCAGCGTCACGACGACATTGAGGCGCTGCTGAATGCTCAAGTGCAGGTTGGTCTGTGTGGTGGTTTCAAATCCAGGTGCTGTAGCAGTGAGCTTGTAGCTGCCGATCTTGACAGGCGAAAAAACATACACGCCTGCCCCGTCGGTCTTGGTTTTGAGCACTGAGCCCTGGTCAATGTTGGTCAGCGTGACACTGGCCTGTCCGATTACAGCTCCGGACGGGTCTTGCACGATGCCGGTGATGGTGCCCTGGTCCACCTGTGCGTGTAGCTGAACGGACGCTAGAGCGCCGATCAGCAACAGGATGGCAGGGACGATCCATTGGCGATGAAACTTCATATTGTGCCTCCGAATGGCTTACATCGTTAGTGGTTACGTGTCCGGGTGAAGGCGACCGTCAGCAATAGAGCAGCGGCGGCGCTGTAAAGGAGCGCAAGGGAATTGAAGCTGAGATGCATACGTGTTCTGTATACGGATACATCTGCGCATTCTTCTCACCCGCGCCGCACATTACGCCGCGTCTGTAAACGTTGTCAAGCGAAAATTTTTTGCCCGTTCGGAGCTTCGGAAAGATGTGCGATGTGGGGTTTGTGCAGGTCTTCTTTATAGATGGTAACGTATTTAATTTCAGTCGGTTATATGAGAAATACAGATGCGGGGACGAGAACGATTCTCCCCCGTGCGGCACGGTCAGTCCGGCCGCAGGGCCGTCCCGCAACCCGTTAACTCCCGGGCCGCGGGACAGCAATTTGCGCTTAGAAACGTGCTGCGCTCAAAAGCGGCCTACTTTTACGCGAACTACTTCAGGCTGGCTGTGAAAAGAGAGGCCGCGGTCGGTCTCGTCGCCGTTCCAAAGGCGCAGGGGCTTCCACACGCCGTCCTGGTAGACGCCCTGTTCAGCCGTCACGATCTCGCTGTGAATCCAGGGCAGCTTACCCGGCAGATGGAAGACAACGCTTGCATCCATGCCCGTGACGAGAAACTCGTCCGGCGCAATCTGTGCCACGATGGCTGCGCCATGTGCATCGCGCGTGCCGGGCGCGCGCCGTCCGTCGGGCTGCGGATAGCCATAGGAGACGGTGACCTGCCAGGCGCCGAAGTCCAGCTCCTGGGTGGCCTGGCCTGGCTCCTCGACCGCGGTCTTGAGCGCGCCATCGAACTCCCACTGCGCAATCTCGCGGCTCATGGGGCCGACGAGCGCGAAGTTGGCTGCATGTGCGGTCCACTTCTCGTCGCCAAGAATGTTCCACCCGCTCTCGTCCACGCCGAAGGGCGAGAAGCCGAGCGCGCCTGCGCCCAGTGCGTAGTAGAAGAACTTGGCGAAGCTGTCGCTGCGTCCGGTCTCCGGAATCCAGAGCGGATTGTCGGCGCGGTGGTAGGTGCGGATCAGATCGCGATAGAAGGGCGAGTCATCGCTGTAGATGTCCGGGCCGATCATGTCGAGGGAAGGCGCGAGAGCCCGCCACATGCCCACGAATTTTTGTACGGGACCGCCGCTGGGGTAGCCGATTCCGGGCTGGTCGATCTGGCGCTGCGGCAGTTCGGCTGCCGGGTAGTCGATCCACACATTGATGTAGCAGGGGATGGCGAACTCGGCCTTGCCGGCTGCCGTGATTTCATTGATGTATTTCGCCTGGTGATAGGCCTGGAAGGTCTCGTCGGCCTCGGCACCGAAGACCTGGCTCCAGGTTCCGGGCTGCTTGTGAACCACGGCCAGCAGATCGGCCGGAACCGCGCCGGCGAAGAGCCGGTTGGCTTCGGGCGAGTTATCGCGCACGCTGCCGATGTTGCCCGACTCGTTTTCAACCTGCATCACCAGCACCGTGTGCTGTTCGCTGTCGATCTGCTTCAGATGACGCATGAGAGTAACGAAGGCCGTCTTGTCGGCCTCCAGCGTGTTGCGCGAGAGCGGCGAGAGCACGTCGATCGGTTCGCCGTCCGGGCGAATGGTGCGCGGAAAGCGCTTGGAGTCGCCTTTCACCCACGCGGGAACGTAGTGGTTGTTTCCGTTCTTCCAGGTGCCGAACCACAGCAGCACGACGTGCAGGTTGTGCTCGCGCGCGCCTTCGACGATCGCATCGACGTTGGTGAAGTCGAACTTGCCTTCCTGCGGCTCGAACTGCTCCCAGTAGACGGGGGCTTCGACCGTGTTGGCGTGAAGCGCTGCCATCGACTTCCAGACCTGCGGAAGTTCCGAGGGCCAGGCGCTGGAATTGTGAATTTGGCCGCCGAGCATCAGGTACGGCTTGCCATCGACGAGCAAAGCGAAACGCCCATCCTTCTGAACCAGGCGTGGAGCCTCGACCGCGCAGGCGAGCGAGGAGAGGGTGAGTGCAGCAAGGGCGGCGATGCAGAAACGCGTGCGCGCGAAGAAGCGCCGGGATAAAGCAAGATTCATGGTGGGTGTACCTCGCAAGAAATGTACACGTATACATTTTGTTTCCGCAAGCCCGGTCCTGTGGGCCGTGCGCTATACAATCCGGAAGGTGTGCCGCGCGGGGAAATCGCAGCGCCGACCGCTGCAGCCCGGGAGAGACGCGTGGGGACAAGCTGGATCAATCTGCTCGGGCTGTCCATTCTGCCTGCGTACCTGGTCGTGACCATCCTGCTGGGGTGGTGGGCAAGGCGGCGGAACGGCGGAGCGAATGACTTTCTGAATGCCAGCCGTTCGCTGCCTCTGTGGATCGTGGTGGGCGCGTTTCTATCGGCCAACTGCGGCGCGTTGGAGATTGTGGGGCTGAGTGCCGTTGCCGCGCAGTATGGCGCGCAGGCCTTCCACTTCTATTGGATCGGCGCGATCCCGGGCATGGTCTTCCTGGGCGCGATCATGATCCCGCTCTACATGCACACCGGCGTGCGGAGCCTGCCGGAATACCTGGAACGACGATTTGACGCGCGGGTCAGGCTGTTCAACGCATGGCTGCTACTGGGCGCAGGTACGGCGCTGGCGGGCATCGGACTCTATGCCATGGCGCAGGTGCTGCACGTCGTGTTCGGGTGGCCGTTCACGGGCAGCGCAGTGCTGGCTGCCTGCGTTGTGCTTGCGTATGTGCTGATGGGTGGGCTGCGGGCCACGATCTACAACGAAGTTTTCCAGCTGCTGGTGATCGTGGTGGGGTTGTCTTCGTTGCTCTTTCTTCCGACCACGCATTTCCACAGCGCAGCGGCGTTCCAGGGTTCGCATGCACACCTGTGGCTGGGGTTGCCCGCCGTGGCACCGCACGCGGAGATGGACAAGCTGGGGGTCTTCGTGGGGCTGGGATTCGTGCTCAGCTTCAGCTATTGGTGCACGGACTTTGTTCTGGTGCAGCGGGCGCTGACGGCGCGCACTCCCGACGAAGGGCGGATGGTGCCGCTGCTGGCGGGTTTCGGCAAGCTGGGGTTTTCGTTGCTGGTGATCACGCCGGCGCTGGGCGCGGCCGCATTCCTGGGGCCGAGGATGCCGGCCTCGTTCGATCAGACGCTGCCGGCGCTGATGGCCGCATCGTATGGCCCGGTGCAACTGGGGCTGGGGATGACGGCCCTGCTCGCGAGCTTGATGACGGGCCTTGCCGCAAACATTTCAGCGTTTGCGGCGCTGTGGACCGAGGAGATCTATCGCGCCCACATGCGCCCCGGCGCGCCGGAGGCCCACTACATTCGCATGGGGCGTACGGCGTCAGTGGTGGCCACGGTGCTGAGCATTGCCACCTCATACTTCGCGTTTCACTTTCGCGATCTGATGGAGTACGTGCAGATGATCTTCTCGCTCTTCAGTGCGCCGTTCTTCGCCGTGTTTCTGCTGGGCATGTTCACGCGGCGGGCCACGGCACGGGGCGCGCTGGCAGGGCTGGCCTGCGGAGCGTCATTGGCAATCGCGCACCACGGCCTCGTAGCGGCCGGATTGGTGCATTACGGCTCCTTCATGACAGCGAACTTTTACGTGGCAATCTATGCGTTCGCCGCTTCACTTGCTGCGGGCCTGCTCTTCAGCCGCGGTGGAGAGTACAAAAGTGAAGCGCAGTTGGAGCGGCTGGTGTGGCGGCCCGGAGTACTGCGGTATGCTGCGCCCCGCTGGCGCTGGTGGATGCTCGTAGGCCTGCTGCTGGCGCTATGTGTTGCGCTGAACGTGCTATGGCGGTGAGGCGTAGCGCGATCAGGTGCGGGGACGAGCCGGAGCGCGGTCCGTGGAGGCGCGGACCAGCAGAGTGCAGTGAACCGTCAGCAGGAGACCGCGCCGGGAGGGATGCTTCTTGGAATGATCGAGCGCTCGGAGGCAGCCTTGCGCCAGCTCGCGCGGAGAGATGGCGACCGAGGTGAGCGGCGGATAGACGGCGTCGCCCATCTGGATGCCATCGAAGCCGACGACCGACATCTCTGCCGGAACCTGAATGCCGCGAGCGTGCAGGGCACGCAGGGCGCCGAATGCTGTCAGGTCGTTGGCCGTGACGACGGCCGTGGGGCGGCTTGGCTCCATCAGCATTGAAGCCATCGCAGCATCGCCGCCGGAGACGCGGTAATCGCCGGTTCGGACCAGTCTCTCGTCAAAGGTGAGGCCGGCGCTGACCATCCCCTTGCGGAAGGCCTCAAGACGTACCGCCGAGGTGTGAATGCCAACGTTGCCGCCAATGAATCCAATGCGCATGTGGCCCAAGTCTTTCAGATGCTGCACGGCCTGGCGGTAGCCATCGTCGAAATCAATAGCGACATCGCCCGAACCCGGTTGGGCTCGGCCGCGGTCAACCGTGACAATGGGGATCTGGCGGTCGAGTAAAGGCTCAACGGTGCGGGTGTCGTATTCGGAGGCCATGACCACAACGCCGTCCACGTGGCGCATCACCATGCGTCGGACGGAGTTGATCAGCTTGGGCTGGTTGGACTGCGTGGTGGCAAGCAGCAGCTCATGATCGTTCTCAACCAGGGCTTCTTCAAAGTTGAGCAGAAACTCGGGATAGAAGGGATTGGCAAGGTCGGGGATGATGAGCCCGAATGTATTGCTGCGGCCGTACTTGAGGGTCGTTGCAATCGGGTTGGGAATGAAGTTGAGCTCTTCGAGGATGCGCCGCACGTGCGCGGCCGTCTCCTCTTTCACGGCAGGCGAGCCATTGATGACGCGCGAAACGGTGGCGCTGGAGACTCCAGCGCGCAGGGCCACCGTGCGCATATTGAGAGCACTGCGTTCTCGTGGGGCTTTCATGTGGCGTGCTGTTCCTCATTGTACTCATGCCGCTGAGAAGCTGGGTGCGGAACGCCCGGGGGATTTAAGATCGGAAATGCCGCGGCAAGGGACAAACGGCTCGCGCGGCGGCGGAGAACAGTGGCAACGACCGACACAACGCAGGAAACGATGCCGCCGGCACTGGTGCTGTGCGGCGGGTTGGGGACGCGGTTGCGCGCGGTCTACAGCGACGGACCGAAGGCGCTGGCGCCCGTGGGCGGCCGGCCATTCCTGGGCTACATGCTGGACTGGCTGCAGCGGCAGGGCGTGCATCGCGTGGTGCTGTGCGTGGGCTTTCGCGCGCAGCAGATCCGGGAACTCTATCCTGAAGGCAAGGGCGAGCTGGAAATTCATTATTCGGTGGAGAGCGAGCCGCTGGGCACGGCTGGTGCAGTGAAAAACGCCGAGGGCCTGATCGACGCTGAGCGCTTCTTTGTGCTGAACGGGGACTCGCTGGCGAATGTGTCGCTCGCCGATCTACTTGCGTTCCACTGTGCGCACGGGGCAGAGGCCACGCTGGCGACAGTGGCCGTGGATGCGGCTGCGCGCTATGGCAGCGTCCTGCTGGATGGCGAGGGGCGCGTGACGGGTTTCCTCGAGAAGTCTGCGGGCGCGTCTTCCGGGCGGCAGAATGTGAATGCCGGCGTCTATGTACTGGAGCGCGGAGTTCTGGCGCGAATGCCTGCCGGGCATGCGGTTTCTTTTGAGCGGGAAGTGTTCCCGGCGCTGGCCGGCAGCGGTCTCTATGGCTTTCAGACAAATGGTTCTTTCATCGACATCGGCGTGCCCGAGGATCTGGCGAGCGCACAGACCGAGATTCCAGGACGGTTTACCGTATGATTTTGCGAGCGAAGGCTCCCTTGCGCATCAGCTTTGCCGGCGGCGGTACGGACGTGCCGCCATATCCCGCCCAGGAAGGCGGGCTGGTACTGAACGCCACGATCAACAAGTATGCGTGGGGCAGCCTGCAGGTGCGCGACGACGACCGGATCACAATCGATTCGGCCGACATGGGGGTGTCGCTCAGTTATCGAGTGGGGGCCGAACTCGCCTTTGACGGGCAGCTCGATTTAGTGAAGGCGGGCCTGAACAGGCTGTGCGGCGGGATTGCGCAGGGGTTCAATATCTTCCTGCACAGCGACGCGCCGCCAGGATCGGGTCTGGGTTCTTCGTCGGCTTTGATGGTGGCGCTCACCGGGCTGATGAAGGAATTCCGCAACCTGCCGCTGACCGACTATGAAACGGCACGCCTGGCGTACACCATCGAGCGCGAGGATCTTGGGATTCCCGGCGGCCTGCAGGATCAATACGCGGCCACGTTCGGGGGATTCAACTTCATCGAGTTCTCTGCTGACCGCGTGATCGTGAACCCGCTGCGCATCCGCCAGGAGACGGTGAACGAACTGGAGCACAACCTGCTCCTGTGCTTTACCGGAACCACGCGCCGCGCGGATCACATCATCAACGACCAGAGCACGCGGTTCCGTGAGCAGGTGCAGCCGGCGGTGGAAGGGCTGCGGCGGCAGAAGGAAATTGCCGTGGAGATGAAGAACGCGCTGCTCCAGGGCCGGCTGGACGAGTTCGGGCAGTTGCTCGATGCGGCATGGCAGGCGAAAAAGGACCTGTCGGAGCGGATTTCGAACAGTCATATCGATGAGCTGTATCACGCGGCGCTACGCGCGGGCGCACGCGGCGGCAAGATCACCGGCGCAGGCGGCGGCGGCTACATGCTGTTCTACTGCCAGTTTGAAAAGAAATACAAGGTTGCCGAAGCGCTGAGGGCGCTGGGCGCCGCACCCACGGATTTCGCATTTGAAGCGAACGGAATGCAGACATGGCGTGTGAACGAGGGGCCGGTGAAATAGATGCCGCAGGGTTGCTGATTTGGCAATCACGCCCATAAGACTGGGTGCCCCAGGTCTCGACTTTGGGTAATTATCCCATCAAGGCAAGTGGGAGAGAAAAGAGGATTATCACTCTTGCGGATAAGATCAACTACTTGATGCGATTGAGCTCTGATCGGAATGAGGCAATAGACGCCTACGACATGGCGAGGGTGTTGTTCCGCAAGGGAAGGGGGGAGACGGGAATTATTCAGCGTTCCCCTCTATCCCTGCCAACTTCTCTTTGAGTTCGTCAATTTGTGACCGGAGGTTTTTCAGTTCGGTGTCGGTCTTTCGTTGGTATTGGTCGAGTTCTTTGCTGACATCGGCAACGGTTTCCCGTTCCCACTTGATTTCGATT
>Ga0335069_10012828_pt1 | contig 11782 bp, 11 predicted proteins | sample Lox_Sample_11_FD_206714 | JGI IMG/M metagenome (GOLD analysis project Ga0335069, IMG submission 206714) | Soil microbial communities from Loxahatchee National Wildlife Refuge, Florida, United States - Lox_Sample_1.1 | ecosystem: Environmental > Terrestrial > Soil > Wetlands | place: USA...
CCCATCCCAATCTGCTGCGCCGCCAGGCATAGCGGTCAAGCCAGCCGGGAAAATTCCAGGATCTGCGCGCTGTGGTCATGACAAAACGGAACAAGAGAGCACAGGCGGCAATCCCCCATCAGGTCAGAAGAAACCTGAGTTGCCTTGCCTGGTTCTCATCACCCCGCCGAGTCTCCCGTAATGCGAGCCTCGCGTGGGAGACGAAAGAAATGCGGAGAATCAGTCATGGAATTGCGCGTTCAACTAAAGATATGCGAGAGTTGCGGTTGCCTTTGGTACCGGCTTCAATCTCATGGGAGTGTTTATTGCAAGGATTGCCAAAAGAAGTTGAGGGAGTTCCCTTCGCCGGATAGTCGTAAGCGACGCGGCAGGCCGGTTAAACCTCTGGCCGGCGTCTGGGCAGTGGATGCGGCGGGGGGTGCCTCATGAGTGCGGCCCTGCAGTTACCGGCTCGGGAAGTCAGTACGCTTCGGACGGCGTGGAGAATCGAACGAAGCGGGCGTCAACCAAGCGTCCAGGCGCACCGCGAGGCAGTCGAACCCGGACGGCAGCCCAGGCCACCTGCCAACCTGGCTTTCTATCGCAAGCACACTGAGAGCCTGCTGCGTCGATATCTCTACGCGTCCATGCAGGTGGGAAGAGCGCCCTCCATCCTCATGGATCCGGTGGGCAGAGGATGGGCATCGAGCCGACCGGTTCGCACCTTCGAAGACGCGGTCATCTTTGTTCTCGATGTGGAGAATTGCCTCGCAAAGCTCGTATCGCTCGACCGCGAGATCCTCTGCAGGGTCGTTCTCCAGGAGTACACACAGGCCGAAACCGCAGTGCTCCTGGGCATGCACGAAAGAACGATTTGCTATAGATATTCGCTCGCTCTGGATCGGCTCACCGAGAAAGCGCTGTCGGCTGGTGTGCTCGTCGTACCGCACTGATCGATCGGAAGGAGACAAAGCCGGACCGGGAAATCGCATGAGCTCTCGGTCCGGGCGTCTCAAACCACCGCGTTTCGCGCGATCACCTCGCGGTACCATTCGGCTGGCGCACCGACCGCCCGGGACCTGCGTGCGCCTGACAGGCCCTTGCCGAGGAACACCCGGCAAGTCTCATTGCCGAGGGTTGCTTACCGGCACATGCTCTTTCTCGGTTGTCTTTGGATGCTTCTTTGCAAACTCCTCGGTCACGAATTTTCCTGTAACCGCGCTGCGGAATACCGTTTTCGTAGGGATCGTCTTTGGCATACAGCACCCATGTTGTGATTGAATTCGGAGGCGAGTAGTATAGCGCTCAAAAAGGGAGGACATCGTGGCACTTATTACTCTCTACCGGCCCGATGGCGAGGTGGTTGAGTTCGACAGCGCCGTCGTTGAGAAAATCGACGAGGGCGTTCTGATCTTCAGGCAGCAACGGAATTCAGCCGAAATGCACGCGAAACTCGTCAGGACATCCTTGCCGTTCCTTATCGAGGAAAAAGTCCAGGCGTAACGAGGACAGACGAAACCACCAGAAACGCTTCAACGCCCGCTCCAGACGCGACCGGAGGACCGGCCAAGCGCAATGCGGATTTCTTCCTTAGCGGGCGGTCGGCTTGGCAGACTTGCGGAAGGAGGGGCAGTGACGGCAAGGGGGCATTTCGCACTTGTTAATGCCGTAATTCTCGGTCTGGCCTTAGGTCTTTCGATTACCTCGTGTGGAGGGGGCAGCGGTGCGGGGGGCGGCGGCGGAGGCAGCGCCCCGCCCCCTCCGCCCAATACTGCCAACGAGTGGGCATGGATGGGCGGGAGCAGCAAGGTAAATGCAGCAGGCGTCTATGGTGTCCAAGGCGTGCCCGCCGCCGCCAACGTCCCCGGGGCTCGTTCAAGCGCGGTCAGTTGGACCGATAGCAGTGGAAACTTCTGGCTCTTCGGCGGCAACGGCCTTGCTTCAGGCGGGACACAGGGCCTCCTTAACGATCTCTGGGAATTCAGCGCCTCGACCAAGCAATGGACATGGATGAGCGGGGGCAGCGCAATAAATCCTACAGGCGTGTACGGCTCACTTGCCGTGCCCGCCGCCAGCAACGTCCCCCCGGGGCTTGCAGGTGCGGTTAGCTGGATCGATGGTGGTGGAAACCTCTGGCTCTTCGGGGGCGACGGCTACGCTTCAGATGGGCATCAAGGCCTGCTTAACGATCTCTGGGAATTCGACCCAGCGATCAAGGAGTGGACCTGGATGAGTGGGAGCAGCAAGGAAAATCCGGCAGGCGTTTACGGTTCGGAAGGCGTGCCCGCCGCCGCCAACGTGCCCGGAGGTCGGGACTTGGCGGTCAGTTGGATTGACAGCAGCGGCAACCTCTGGTTTCTGGGCGGCTTCGGTGTCGATGAGGCAATGGCGCAAGGCCTCCTTAACGACCTTTGGGAGTTCAGCCCCGCGACCAAGGAGTGGGCTTGGATGGGGGGCAGTTACCTAGTTGGCGGACAGAGCATCTATGGCACAATGGGCGTGCCCGCTGAAGCCAACAGGCCCGGAGGTCGGTCCGAAGCAGTAGGCTGGACCGACAGTGGTGGGAACTTTTGGCTCTTTGGTGGCGATGGCTTTGCCGACTATGCGAACGGGGCGCAGGGCCTGCTTAACGACCTCTGGGAATTCAGTCCCTCGACCAAGGAGTGGGCTTGGATAAGCGGGAGCAGCGCGGAGGGCGCAGCGGGTAGCTACGGTACATTGGGCGTGGCTAACGCAGCCAACCTTCCTCCAGGGCTTGCAGGTGCCGTTGGCTGGATTGATGGCGACCGCAACCTGTGGCTCCTTGGCGGTGGGGTCAACGCTCTCTGGGAATTCAACCCCTCGATCAAAGAGTGGACCTGGATGGGCGGTAGCAGCACAGCAAATGCTGCAGGCGTCTACGGTGTGTTAGGCACGCCGGCCGCTGCCAGTGTACCCGGAGCTCGATCGTCAGCAGTCGGTTGGATTGACGACAGCGGCAACCTCTGGCTCTTCGGCGGACTCGGCGATGACTCAAGCGGGACGGGTGGCAGTCTCAACGATCTCTGGCGTTACGAGCCATGACCTGAGAGTCGGCCCGCCACAGGGCATGGCGGGTCTCAGGCAATACCACAGGCCTCGGTTAGGTGCCACCTGGTCCCGATTTTGGGGCCCCGGCCAAGAGAGGCCGCTTATTTTCGCTTGTGGTGCGGGTTTGGAGGCATAAGGCTAATATCCTCCTGAGACGCTTTCGTGTATACCGCCGCAGTTGACCTACCGAGTCTCAGCCCGATCACGGGCGTCGGTGTGTCCTGCTCCGCCAGTTTTTCCAGCTGCGCTACCTCTTTATCGGTCCAAGGCTTGCGAGCGTTGCGGTGGTAGTACGGCAATTTTTGCATACTACACCTCCCAATCCAAGCTAGATCGCAATAGAATACCCCGCCGCGTGTCGCGAGCGAGAAGTCTCTGGAGAGGCAACCGCAGCTCCTTCGACTCCATTTGCCGTGCAAACGCGGCAAACCTCGCCCAGGATGACAGACGATTATGGGGGCCTCGGCCAGCTTCTATGCCACCGCGTTTCGCGCGATCACCTCGCGGTACCATTCGGCACTCAACTTGGGCGTCCGTTTCAGGGTCTTGTAGTCGACATAGTGGATTCCGAAGCGCTTGCTGTAGCCGTCGGCCCACTCGAAGTTGTCCAGCAAACTCCACAGGAAATACCCCTTCACCGGAAGGCCCTCGCTCGCGGCCCGCTGCAAGTGCGTCAGGTGGTTGCGAAGATACATCACGCGATCCACATCCTCGATGCGCCCTGCCGGCGTCATCACGTCACTGGACGAACAGCCGTTCTCGGTGATGTAAATTGCCGGTGGATTCCAGATTTCGCTCACGTTTCGCACCGCCCAGTAAATGCACTCCGGTCCGAGATAGAGCCACGGCGAAGCCATCTTCGGATACGAGGCAGGGTAGGGCTCAATCGCGTAGCCGCGTGCCGAGCCGTCGGCGCGCACATAAGTGGGCGTATACACATTCAGCCCCACAAAATCGAGCCGGCTGCCGATAGCCTTCATGTCGCCCGGCTCGGCGTGCGGTGCATTCGCTCCTTCGCTCTGCAGATAACTATCCGGATAATGGCCTTCGAGCAGCGCCGTCAGGAAGGGCGCGTTCTGCTCGCGGGTCGCACGCCGCGCCGCTTCCATATTGGCGCGATCCTCGATCACAGGCACATACACCTTGGCATTCTCCGCCAGCCCAACTTGTGCTGAGGTCGCATTGGCGCGAATCGCTTCAACACCAAGTCCATGTGCCAGGATGCCGTGATGGCGGATCTGGTTGACCTCCGCCGCCGGCAACCTCAACCCCGGCGCAAACTGACCGTTCTGGTAGCCGAGATCGGTGAAGCAGGCAAACTCGTTGGTGGTCATGAAATGCTGCACGCGGTCACCAAGCTGACGCGCTACATAGCCTGCGTAGTCTCCGAAGGCCAAAGACGTATCCCGCGATCGCCAGCCATTCGGGAGTGCCGCGGGCAGGTCCCAATGGAAGAGCGTGACGTAAGGCGTTATCTTGCTCGCTAGCAGTTCATCGAGCACGCGCTTGTAGTAGTCGAGGCCCATTGGATTCGGCTGGCCTTTGCCGTCAGGAAAGATCCGCGACCACGCGATCGACATCCGATACGCGCCGACTCCCAGCTCCCGCAGCAATCCAACATCTTCCTTGTAGCGGTGATACGAGTCATCGGCTACGTCGCCTGTATCCCCGTTATGCGTCTTGCCCGGCGTATGCGAGAAAATGTCCCACACCGACGGCTTTCGCCCGCCCTCGTTGACCCCTCCTTCAATCTGGTACGACGCAGTCGCGCAGCCCCAGACGAAGCCCTGCGGGAATTTCCGGTCGAGCGAACCGGACCCTGCGGCAGCCTGCCCGAATGCGACGCCGGGCCTTCCCATTCCGGCCAGCGCTGCGGTTGCGGCCATCGTCTTTCCAAAATCACGGCGCGACAAGCTCTTCATGGCAGATTTTCCTTAGTTGCTCACCAATATATATTGCGCAGCGGTCCCGCTTGAGGATTACGGCGCACACCTACACTCCCGCCTGCGCCCCCGGGACACATACAAGTCGCGGTACGCATGTCATTGCGCGCCAGTTCCCTTGTAGACCACTCCGGCTTTCATCACGAACTTCACATCCTGCAGAAGCTTCACGTCCTTCAGCGGGTCGCCTTCTACGGCGATCAGATCAGCCCACTTGCCCGCATCCAGTGAACCCGCGCGATCGCTCCAGCCCATCAGGTCTGCCGCGTTCACGGTTGCTGCCTGGATCGCCTCCAGCGGCGTCATGCCCAGATCACGCACATACACCTCAACCTCGTGCGCATTCAGACCATGCGGGTACACAGCCGCATCGGTGCCCAGCGCGATCTTCACTCCGGACTGATACGCATGCCGGATGTTCTTCTTGGCCACAGCGCTGACGTCGATCATCTTCTGCTGAGAGTAGGGAGGCAGGTGCCCGTGCTGCACCATCCAGTCTTCGAGGTAAAGCGTCGGCACCAGGTAGGTGCCATTCTTTTTCATCACGGCGATCGCAGCATCATCAATGTAGCTGCCATGCTCGATGGAGTCGACGCCTGCCTCGCTCGCCCAGAGAATGCCCTGCGCCCCGTGCGCATGCGCCGCCACCTTGCGACCCAGCCGGTGCGCGTCGGCCACCATTGCTTGCATCTCTTCCAGAGTGAACTGCGAGGCCTGTGGATCGTCGCCCTTCGAAAGCACTCCGCCCGTTGCGCAGATCTTGATCAGGTCAGCACCGTACTTGATGTTCTCTCGTACCTTGTGTTGCACAGCGGGAATGCCGTCGGCTACCCCGTCGCCTACCGAGTGATACCGGTAAGGCAGCAGGTTGTCATCGCAGTGCCCGCCGGTAATCCCAATGAGCGGCCCGCTCACCTGCATATGCGGTCCCGGAATCTGTCCCGCGTTGATGGCGTCGCGGAGATCGACGTCGACAAAGCCGTCGGCGCCAACGTTGCGCACGGTGGTGAATCCGGCCATCAGCGTGACGCGCGCGTTCGTTACGCCGTTGATCGCGCCTTTGGCATCGGTTTCTGTGATCCGCGGCAGCGGATCGAAGTTTGTGTTCATCGTCAGGTGAGTGTGCACGTCAATCAACCCCGGCAGCACCGTCATCGACCCCAAGTCGACCACCTTGTCATTAGCTGCCGCAGGCGTCGATGAGGTTGGCGCAATCGAAAGGATGCGATCACCGCTAACCACGATGGTTTGCGCATCCAGAATCTTGCCGGTGTGCACGTCAAGAAGATGCCCGGACCGCACCAGCGTCCGCGTTGCCGGGACGGTGTCCTGAGCTACGGCGATCGGGCTTCGAAACGGCGCGAGCCCGACCGCCAGCACGATAGCAACGGCGGGTGACATGTATCTGCGAATCTGCATGAATGCCCTCTTCGGCAAAGAATGGAAATCACGCAAATTGTAACAACGCATTCCTGGCGGGCGGCGCATTTTCCGCAGGCAAAGTACTTGACAGCTTCCTTCCTCTCACAAGCAAAGCGTAAATCTCTCATGAATTCATTGCCTGGCCCATTGACGCAGCGCTCGGTCGAGTCTAGGTTCACATCCATGGCAGACTTGGACTTCGATCGACTTCTCAAAGACTACAGAGCCGCCGTGGATCATTGGGTCGATGCGATCCGCGCCGAGGAGGCGCTCGCAACCCAGGATCACTCCATGGTCGCCATGGAACTGTGGGATGACGCCGGATTCAAGCTGCACGATGCCGAACTGGCCGCCAAGAAGGCCCGCGACGCCTACAAAAACGCCTTACGCAAGAAGAACTACGGATTCTAGGAGCGACGCACGCAAAAAGGCCGCAGCCCTTTTGCGGCTGCGGCCTTTTTAAAGTGAATTAGCTGCAAATGGCGAGTGCGCGAAGCACGACTGCCCCGCCGCACTGGTTACATCTCTTTCACTCCTTCGACAAATGCCTTCAGCTTGCGGCTCCGCGAAGGATGGCGCAGCTTGCGCAGAGCTTTGGCTTCGATCTGCCGGATGCGCTCGCGCGTCACCTGGAAGCTCTGTCCCACCTCTTCCAGCGTGTGTTCCGAACCATCTTCAAGCCCGAAGCGCATCTTAATCACCCTCTCCTCTCGGGGAGTAAGAGTCCGGAGGACCTGCGAGGTGTATTCCTTCAGGTTCACACCGATGACGGCCTCAGAAGGTGACACCGCCTGGCGATCCTCGATGAAGTCGCCCAGATGCGAATCTTCTTCTTCGCCAATGGGCGTCTCCAGCGAGATCGGCTCCTGCGCGATCTTCAGCACTTTACGCACCTTGGCCACAGGAATATCCATGCGTCGCGCAATCTCTTCGCTCGAAGGCTCGCGCCCCAATTCCTGCACCAGCTGGCGGCTGGTGCGGATGAGCTTGTTGATAGTTTCGATCATGTGCACCGGAATACGGATCGTGCGTGCCTGGTCGGCAATAGCCCTTGTGATCGCCTGCCGGATCCACCACGTTGCGTAGGTCGAAAACTTGTAGCCGCGACGGTACTCGAACTTGTCCACCGCCTTCATCAGGCCGATGTTGCCTTCCTGAATCAGGTCGAGAAACTGCAACCCGCGATTGGTGTACTTCTTGGCGATCGACACCACCAGGCGCAGGTTGGCCTCGATCAGTTCGCGCTTGGCCTGCTCGGCGTCCATGTCGCCCTGGATCATCTCGCGTTGCGTGCGCTTCAGTTCCACGATGGAGACGCCGGCGTCGCCCTCGATTTTCTCCAGATCCGTTCGGCAGTTCTTCTGCTGCCGCCGATACTCCTTCCGCAGCTCCTCGCTCTTCGAGGCTTCATGCTTCTGCTCGAGCGATCGGATCTGCCGCTCCAGCGTGCGCATGGTGTCGACGGTCTTGTTAACCTTGTCGAGCAGGCGCTTGCGCTCGATGGGCGTGTACTTCAGCTCGCGCACGATCCGCGACACGTAGACTTTCTCGCGGGCAATAGCCCAGCGCAGCCGGCGCGCTTCCTTCACCTTGGCCTTGTTGCCTGGCGCTATGGCAGCCGCTTTCTCGTCGAGCTGCGCGATCTTTTTCTGGTGCTTTACCAGCGCGTCGGTCCGCGTTACGGTCACCTTCACGCGGGCCTGCACCACTTCCTCGGTCAGCTCCTCCTCGTCGAAGATCACGACCTCTTTCACATTGCGCACGCCGCGTTTCAGGTCCTCGCCGAGCGCCGCAATCTCGCGGATCACGATGGGCGAACGCGAAATCGCCTTGAGCACGCGCATCTGCCCGCGCTCTATACGCTTGGCGATTTCCACTTCGCCTTCGCGGGTGAGCAGAGGAACCGTGCCCATCTCGCGCAGATACATGCGAACCGGGTCATTGGTCTTTTCCAACGTCCCCGGCGTCAGGTCTAACTCAACGTCTTCGCCCTCTTCCAGCTCGAAATCCTTATCGCCGGGAAACTTGGGCGCGTCGAGCAGATCGATACCCTGGGTACCGATGGTGGTGATTAGGTCGTCGAGATCGTCGGGCGACCCAATCTCATCGGGCAGCACGTCGTTTACGTCGCCATACGTCAGGTAGCCCTTCTCCTTGCCGGTTTCGATCAGCCCCTGAACATCCTCTTCGAATTTGTTCTCGTCTATTGCCAATTCAATCCCGCTCTCTTCGGCGGCATGCACCCGCGCGATGCGTGCCGCTCGATATCATCTCTGTCTTCGCCGCACATGCGGCTTGCTTGGCCGCATTGCTCGCCGCGATCGCGACCCCTCGTGCGCTCGGCATCGCGCGATCAGGCCCCATAACCTGCCTCTAGACGCACGAAAACGGGACTTCAAATCAAAGTCCCACTGCGTGGACACCACCACGCCTCCCGCCCAAGCGGTGAAGAATTTTTCCTCGGAACAGGATGACAGCGCTTCAGGCTTCGCCTGGGTCGCCCGCGAGCCGCAGCTCATATGTGGGGCAAAGGGGCGCGCATCCTCACTGAGATCAATAGATTACCACAAATTCTCTTGCCTGCGCCAGCATAAATTCGGCGGAAAGATTCAGCCCACCAAGTCCGTTCCGCGGTCAAGCCAGGCTCCGCTGAGCTGTCACTCCTGCTCCCACTCATTTAGACGCCGCAAACCCCCTTTGCGACTCAGACTTAGGGCGCTTCGGGCATGGCAGAATTTCACTCCCAAAGCGCTCATTTCTCCGCCTGGTGGCTCTGCAATTGCCTTAAACCACGGTCCAGGTCCAGCTTTTGCTGGGTCAAGGTGGTCAGCGCCTCGCCATCACCGCGGCGCTCGGCTTCGGTGATCTTTGCCCTCAGGTCGCGCAGCTGGGCCTCAATCGCTCGCTCCTCGATCTCCTGCAGGGCGCCCTCAACCTCGTTGTCCTCGGGTGGCCGCTTCTCGCCAAGCAGCACCTCAGCCAGCAGCGCCTTCTGACTTGGATCGTCCACCACTTCCATCGGATCTTTCGACTGCCGTCCCGCCAGGGCCTGCATCGCGGGCAACGAGGCCAGGTGCTCAAACCACGATGGTTGCTCCCGAATTGCTTTGGCGGCGAGGTGGCGCGCGTAGGCGCCTTCGATCTCAATGCTGGCAAGGGCTCGTAGCAGCACCCGCTCAACCTCAGTTGGTGCCGCCGGTCTTACCTCCACGCGCTCACGCCGCCGTAACGCCGCCTGGCGCAGTTCTTCGCGCAGGATCGCTGAGCCAATGCCTAGCTTCTGCGCGGCGTCGGCCGCAAATTGCTCCCGCGCCAACGTTTCAGGAACGCGCCGGATATGCGGCAGCAGAAAATTCATCGCCTTCTGCTTCTGCTCCGCGTTTCCGCCCGGGAACAGGCGAAGAGCCCGTTCGATCAGGTAATCTGCCTGGCGCCGCGACGCGCGTAGGGCCTCCTTGTATGCCTCCACACCGCGCTCGCGCACAAAACGATCTGGGTCAAGGCCGCCTTCGAGAGTGACGATCTTGATGGCAAATCCTTCTTCGGTGAGCAGCGCGATCGATTTTTCTGCGGCATTCGCGCCTGCCGTGTCGGGATCGAAGTTCACAATCACGTTCGACGTATGCCTCTTGAGGATCGCCACCTGCTGTTCGGTGAAAGCCGTGCCGCTGGTCGCGATCACATTCGGAATCCCGGCCAGGAACACGCTTATGCAGTCCATCTGTCCCTCAACCATCAGAGCGAACTCGAGAGCCCGAATCGCTGGCTTCGCTTTGTCGAGATTGAAGAGCACCTGACCCTTCGTGTAGAGCGGAGTTTCAGGCGAATTGATGTACTTTGCGCCTGCTTTTTCGCCCGTCTCAAGCGCACGCGCCGTAAACGCAATCACCCGCCCGCTTTCGTTGCAGATGGGAAACGTCACTCGTTTGCGGAAGCGGTCGTAGATCCTGCCGGAGCCTCCGTCTTCCTGTTCCTTAGAGCTGAACAGGCCACTCGCGCGAAGGGTTCCTTCGTCCGCGATCCCGCTCAGCCTGTCGCGCAGTGCGTTGAAGCTATCGGGCGCGTATCCGATCCTGAACTTCCTGATCCCTTCATCTGAAAGTCCGCGATCTGCGAGGTAATTCCGCGCCAGCGCACCTTCGGGCGAGCGCAGCTGTTCTTCGAACCACGCTGCGGCTGTTTCGTGGAGCTCCAAAAGTCTCGTCCGCAGCCGCGCTCCGGCAGCTTCTTCAGGAGAAGAGAACTCGCGCTTCGGCAGCGGAATTCCGCACTTCTGCGCGACGATGCGCACCGCCTCGGGGAACCCAACGTTCTCAATCTTGCCCACAAACGAAAACACGTCGCCCGAAACCCCGCACCCGAAGCAGTGATAAAACTGCCGCACCGCATGCACGCTGAATGACGGCGTCTTTTCCTTATGAAACGGGCAGAGCCCCGAATAATTCTGCGCCCCGGCCTTGCGCAGGCGGATGTAGCTTTCGATCACCTTGACGATGTCGGCCTGCTGCTTCACGGATTGGGCAAAATCCTGCACGGGCGGTCTGAATTGAGAATACGGCCCGTGTCGACCCAGGGACGGGTGGATAACCGACCCTGAATTATCGCTGAGGGTGCATCGTTGCACAAAACCTGGTGCGATTTTACAAATACTTGTTGCAACGAATATGTTCCCTCGGCATCCAACCCTCAGTACCACCCAAGTTCAAGAAGGAGCAAAACCACGATGACGTCAACCGCAACCGCCGCTACCACGACCTGGAACCTCGATCCGGCCCACTCATCTGCCGAGTTCAAGGTCAAGCACATGATGATTGCCAACGTGAAAGGCAGCTTCTCAGGCCTCTCGGGAGTGCTGACCGAGCACGCCACGGACTCGACGCTCTCTTCCGTCGTGGCCTCGGTGCCCGTAGCCACCCTCACGACTGGCGACCCGCAGCGGGATGGACACCTGAAGAGCGGGGACTTCTTCGACGCGGAGAAGTATCTCACCATGGACTTCAAGTCCACCAAGGTAGTGAAGGAGGATGAGGCAGAGTACAAGGTGACCGGCGACCTGACCGTACACGGCGTCACCAAGCCGGTGACCTTCGCCGTCGAGGGCCCCAGCGCCCCCGGCAAAGATCCATGGGGCAATACGCGCATCGGCCTCTCGGCCACCACCAAGATCAACCGCAAGGACTTCGGACTTTCCTGGAACGCGGCTCTTGAGAGCGGCGGGTTCCTGGTAGGGGAAGAAGTCGCCATCACGCTTGAGGTCCAGTTCATTAAGGCAGCGTAATGAGCCCGGCGTCGGCAGCGGTTACAGCGGCAGCTGGTAATCAGCTGCCGCCTTAGCTCTGAGGTATGGCCTGATGGACGGGCTCGGAATT
>Ga0335069_10012829_pt1 | contig 11782 bp, 11 predicted proteins | sample Lox_Sample_11_FD_206714 | JGI IMG/M metagenome (GOLD analysis project Ga0335069, IMG submission 206714) | Soil microbial communities from Loxahatchee National Wildlife Refuge, Florida, United States - Lox_Sample_1.1 | ecosystem: Environmental > Terrestrial > Soil > Wetlands | place: USA...
AACACGGTTTTGCTGCTACAATGCCCGCGTGCCCATTCCCGACGAGCTGCTCGAACTGATCGTTTGCCCGGTGTGCCGCAAGCCGCTTACCTTGCGCCCGGACGACAGCCTCAAATGTAACGAATGCAAGCGGGTGTACCCGATTCGGAACGGCATTCCCATTTTGCTTGAGCACGAAGCCAGCATCGACACGCTGTGAACTCCTGCATCTGAATTGTCGCCGGGTTGTTAAGGTTTGTAACACCAGCAACTATCACCGCAGACGGGGGTTGAACCCATCACGATTAGAAACTTTTGGAGAGACGACGAGAACGGCACGACGATTGCTGCAACTTTCTTGTTAGGTCGTCCGTCTAACAGACAAAACCCGTAAGGGTCGGAGGTGAGCTCGATGGCAGAAAAGTTTTCCGCACCGGAATTAGCGGCGCTGAGGAGCGAACTGCTGCTGGGGTTTGACTCCAAGGATGCCGCCGAGTTAGTCCAACTCTTCCTCGCCGGGCACGGTTACGGCGTCTCGGCCGAGGCCGCTCGCTACGCCGTAAGCCGCGTAGGCATGATGGGCAGCACGCTGGAGAGCTTCCAGCGGGAACTGGAGAGCATCGCCCTGGTGATGTAACTGGGCCGGCTACCCGATAGCGCCGTAAAACCGGCGCAAGGTGACAGACAAAATTCGCTGAGCCACTTCAGAGTGAAGGCCGTGGCGCAACGCCAGAACTAGGACGACAACGCACACGGCTCCCAGCGAGAAAAATGAGCCCGGGCAAAACCGCCCGGGCTTGTTGTTTCTGGTTCGGCCTCCCGAGTTAACTTCGTCAGCCATCCGGCAGGCCCCTCTCCGCGTAATCCGGTGTAAAATCCATCGCCTGGAGAATCCTGGGGAATTGCTTATGAAGACAGCTTTCACCGTGCTGGTTCTTTTGACGGGACTCTTTGCGCGCGAGCATCACGAATCTTCGGCCAACCAGCCTATCCAGCTGCTACCGGGCATGGGCAATCTGCACCACCCCATTGCGACGACGAATCCCGAAGCTCAGAAATACTTCGACCAGGGATTGACCCTGGTCTACGGCTTCAATCACGGCGATGCCATTCGCTCGTTCCAGCGCGCCGCTGAGTTCGATCCGAAATCGCCAATGCCGTGGTGGGGCATGGCGCTGGCTCTCGGCCCCAACTACAACCTCGATGTCGATCCCGCTGCGGAGAAAGCTGCCTACGACGCGATCCAGAAGGCGGCGGGCCTCTCCGCCAATGCACCCGTAGTTGAGCAGGATTACGTCAAGGCGCTGGCCACGCGTTACACCGACGATCCCAAACCGAACTATCACCAGCTCACGCTCGACTACCGCGACGCCATGCGCGCGCTGGCTGCGAAGTATCCCGACGACCCTGATGCCGTCACCCTGGCTGCCGAGAGCATGATGATGCTACGGCCTTGGCAGCTCTGGACACTCGACGGCCAGCCCGCCGAAGACACGTTAGAGATCGTCGCACAACTGGAAACAGTACTCCGTGCGTATCCGAACCATGTCGGCGCGAACCATTACTACATTCACGCCGTGGAAGCCTCGCCGTATCCCGAGCGCGCCTTGCCCAGTGCCCAACGCCTGCAAACTCTGGTACCCGACGCTGGACACCTGGTGCACATGCCGGCGCATATCTATCAGCGGACCGGCGACTTTCAGCAAGCCGCCAATGCCAACGTCGCCGCCATCAAGGCCGACCGCGCCTACGTTGAACGCACGGGAACGCAAGGCTCGCTTTATCACATGATGTATTACACCCACAACCTGCACTTCCTGACCATGGCCTGCGCCATGCAGGGCAATTCGAAGTGCGCCATCGATGTCTCGCGCGAAATGGTGCTGCATGTCGCTCCCGGCGTCAAAGAGATGCCCATGCTGGAGAGCTTCCTGTCGTGGCTGCCCTTTATGCTGGCGCGCTTTCACCAGTGGGATGAAATCCTCCGGATGCGCGAGCCCGATCCGTCGCTGGCCATAGAGTCGGCCGCCTGGCACTACGCTCGCGGGCTCGCTTATCTGGCGAAGGACCAGCCGCAGCGAGCTGCCGCTCAGAGCCAGGCTCTCGCGGCGATCATCGCCAAGACGCCGGAGGACGCGCCCTACGGACTGAATCACGCCAAGACGGTGATGCAGGTCGCCGCCGCCGTGCTTGACGGCAGGATGGCCGCGGCCGCCGGCAACACACAGCTCGCGCTTGCCGAGTATCGCAAGGCGGTTGGGCTGCAGGACCAGCTGAGATACGACGAGCCACAGGACTGGTACTATCCGGCGCGCGAGACTCTGGGCGCGGCACTGCTGGCGTCGGGCGATGCCGTAGCCGCCGAACGCATCTTCCGCGAAGACCTGGCGCAGAACCCGAGGAATGGCCGTTCACTCTATGGATTGAGCAAGTCGCTGGCAGCGCAAAAGAAAACCACCGGCGCCGCATGGGTGCAGAAACAATTCGAGGCGGCGTGGACCCAGGCCGATGTCCAACTCAACCTGGCAGAGTACTAATCGCCAATTGCGCTATGGCTGAATGACCTTCCGATGGCCGTCTTTGTCGGTGAAGGTCATTGAGGCGGTGCCGCTCTCGGCGTTGATGGTGATGTAGGTCGGGTCGATGCCACCGCCAAGATCCATCGCCGAGCCCTCCTCTGCGGTCGTGATCTTTACCGACGGACGGCCGTCCTGACGGATCAAGCGGAACAGCACCTGCTCGGGATAGACCTTTTCCGGGTGAACGGCCTTTCCAGCCGCGTCAATCGCGGGGCCCGCCGGTACAATCTGGATTGACGACCGTACCATTCCCTTGTCGTCCACGATCTCAAGCTTGCGGGCTCGCAGCACAGCGGGCGGACCGCTGGCCTGCACCGGCCGAAACTGGTTCCACATCAGCAGAACCAGCAAGACGAGATTGAGTAGTGTGAGGAGCCGAAAGACTCGCGGGTTCTCCATGGGGGCATCTCCTTCCCTCTTTGACTGATTCTCCGGCGCAACATTAGGGCGTAAACACAGTTCGCCACGCTGAAAATGGCGGTGTTGGCGATGATCGCCAGTGACAAAGCTATTCTTCGTCCAGAAGCTCGCCTAACCGGTCGAAGCGCTTCTCCCACAGGGTGCGGAGTTCGCGTGCCCAGTCTTCCAGTGTTTTGAGTCCGGCGACGTTGAGCTGACATTCGCGCACCCTGCCGGTCTTCCTGGTGAGCACCAGCTTGCTTGCTTCGAGAATCTGCAGGTGCTGGCCGACGGCGGTAAGCGAGATGCCCAGCGAGCCGGCCAGATGGCTGACGGAATGCGGCTTCCGGCGCAGCGTCTCCACGATGGAACGGCGCGTGCCGTCTCCGAGGGCGTGGAAGAGCCTGTCGATTCGGTTGGCGGACCTGACGGCTGCCTGTGGCATGGATCTCTACCTTTCTGCGGATCGGCGCGCGTTAGGTTGCGAGATTTGCTTCGAGTTGGTCGAGCAGCTTGCGCCAGCCCTGTTCGCGCATTTGGGGGCCGTCGGCACCCTCGAAGAACGCAGCCTGATGGGTAAAGACCAGGTCGGTGCCGTTCGCCGTAGAGATGAACTGAAACGTGGCGAGTGCGGCGGAGATGCGGCGTCCGCCGATGGCCATGTTGCCCGCCTGCACAATGCGCTGTTCGGAAACGATGTCGAGAAACACGGACTCGGCGGCCAGCAGGACTCCGGGAAACGGCGTGCCTTCTTCAAAGCGGTAGGCGGAGTGCTCGCTGCCGCCCACGCGGAAATCCAGCCTGTACTCTTCAACCTCGTGGCTGTGTCCCTCGGCAAACCAGCGGCGTTTTTTGCCGGGATCGGAAAAAGCAGCGAAGACTTTCTGTACCGGGTGCGGATAGCTGCGCTCGATGACGAATGTGTTGTGAACTACGGGCGGGTTGGACATGACGGTCATCCTCAAATACTGAAGTATGTACTTCAGTATTTAATTGAGGGTTGCGCGATAGTCAAGTTCATACTTCAGTGTTTTGCGAGGAAATTTGCGGGCCATGTCATCTTTATACTGAAGTAGTCACTTCAGTATTGGGCTGCCGCTATTTCCACTTCTTTACCGTGGCACCGCCGTGGACTCGCTCCTGGAGGACGCCTTCAAAGAACATATAAGGATGGGCAGCTTCGAGCGCGCTGACGGCGTCGAGCCGCGCCCGCAAGTCATGTGGAATCTCGAAGTTAAGTGCAGCCAGGTTATCTTCGAGCTGGGCGAGCTTGGTAGCGCCGATGATGGTCGAGGTCACGCCCGGCTGGGTGGCAACCCAGTTCAGCGCCACCTGCGCCATGGGCTTGTCGAGTTTCTTGGCGACAGCCTTTAACTCGTCCAGAATCTGCCAGTTCCGATCCTTGAATTTCTTGAAGACGGGGTTGTTGGCGTTCTTCAGGACTTCCAGCCGGCTGCCTTTGGCGCTATCGGGACCTTTTTCGCGGGAGTATTTTCCGGCAAGGAAGCCGGAAGCGAGCGGACTCCAGGGGCAGAGACCCATGCCAAGCTCTTGCGCTGCAACAACATGCTCCCGCTCGATGGTGCGCTCGACCAGGGAATATTCCATCTGGAGGGCGGCGACGGGTTCGAGAAAATTGCACTGGGCAAGGGTTTGGGCTTTGGCGGCATACCAGGCCGGAACATCGGAAAATCCGTAGTAGCGAATTTTGCCCTGGCGGACCAAAGTGGTAAAAGAATCAACAACTTCCTCGACCGGGGTGAGGGCGTCCCAGACATGCATCCAGTACAGGTCGATGTAGTCCATCCCTAAGCGGCGCAAGGAGTTAGCCACCGCGCGGTAGAGATTCTTGCGGCCGTTGCCGCCGGCGTTGGGATTGCCGTCGTCGGGATTAAACGTGTATTTTGTTGCGATTACGAGCTTGTCGCGTAATTTGGCGTCGGCCACGAAGCGGCCGAGGATTTCCTCTGATTTACCGCCCGAGTAGACGTCGGCGCAGTCCATAACATTCCCGCCATCAGCAACATAGCGGTCGAAGATGGCGCGGGAAGTAGGGTCGTCGGAGCCCCAGCGATCGTTGCCGAAGGTCATGGTGCCGAGACTGAGGGGGCTAACGCGCAGGCCGGTACGGCCAAGTGTCGTGTATTCATTGAGTTTCATGGTAGGAAGGCCTCCAATCAGGCGGCGGAAGAAATTGGGAAGAGACTTCGAAGACGGTGCGACGAGGAGGCTGAGCGCAAAATAGCTGTGTTCCGAAAAACGAAAGCGAATTCGCTTTCGTTTTTACAATCATTTTTGGAATTTCATCTCCACCGTGACCTGGACGGGGACGGGCTGGCCGTCCTTTTTTGCCGGAGAGAATCTCCATCGCTTCACCGTGGCGACTGCACTGGATTCGAACACCGGGTTCGAGGCGCGGAGTACGTGGACGAGCTCGACGTTCCCCTTGGTGTTGATGCCGATGAGCATGTCAACGATGCCGTTGGGTTCGGTGTAGGGCGGCAAGTCGGGATAGGCAGGATCAGGTGAGGACCTGGCCCTGGGCGGCTTCATGTCTTTGGTGACATGCTGGTAGGCAGCGAAGGCCTGCTCATCGGAGATGTCCGTGGGCGCGTCGTGCGAGATGATGGAGGATGACTCGCCAGCGGCACGCTTGGACTGGGCATGTGCGGGGAGCAGGGCTAGGAGGAAGACAGCCAGGACGATCGAGAGGAAAGTTCGCATGAGCGTGGTTAGCGTAGCATGGCTATCTTAATTGGCGGAGTTGCAGTCGAGGTAGTCGCAATCGAGGCAGGGCGCACCAGGGATTGCGTAACCGCAAATGGGAGGGGACGACGGCGTAAAGCGGGAGAAGGGACTACTTGAGGCCTTCGACGAGGTAGAGGTCGCCGACAGTTCGGTGGAAGCCGTACACGTAGGAGGTTCCGTCGGGAGTCATGAGCACCGGAGCAATAGTGGAGATACCGGTGGGATCGAGGGGTGCGATTTCCTTCCAGACTGACTTCTTCCCGGTTGCGAGCTCGACACGATAGACCTTCGCCGGGATTTCTCCGGTGTGATAGACGTACACCGAATGCCCGTCGCTGCTGAAATTGACGGGAAGATCGCCGGGTTCCATGCCCGCTACAACCTTCGGATCGCTGCCGGAGACGGAATAGAGATAACCCTTCTGATCTCCGCCCACGCCCACGACGTATTGGCCATCGGGCGAGACGGCAAAGTTCAGGGCGTCCACCCCTTCGGGAGAGACGGCTTTAGGCGGGCTTCCGGAGGTGTCCTGAATGAAGAAGCGCACACCCTTACCGGGTTGATTGCCGCTGAAGATGAAGTGCTTGCCGTCGGGACACCAGCGCGCGTACTGATGGGCGATGGCGTCGTTGGTAACGGAACGGGTCTCGCCCGCGCCGGTGGGAAGCAGACGCAGCTGTGCTGGGGAGGACGGCGTATAGATGATGACCCACTTCTTGTCGGGCGAAAGCGCCGACGCACCGCCTTCTCCGAGACGGACCGCTGGAGAGCCGTCGGTATCGCGGATGTAGACCGCATAGGTCAGGTCAGCCACGTCGCCGTACTGCACACCGCCGCCGATGCCTTCTTCGTCGAAGAGAAGAGTCTTGCCGTCGGCGGAGAGGTCGGCCGGGTAGGAGTAGTCAAGCCAGGAGAGATCGCGCTCCTTAGGACTTCCGGCAATCATGCCCATGGCTTCCCGGCGGCGGTCGGCGCGCGCGAGCAGTACGCGTCCTTCTTTGCCGATGTCGAAAATGACCAGCGAACCGGGCACGCGGGTAACGAGGCGGATCTGCTTGGAGAGAGTGACTGCCGAGATGTAGTGGAACAAGCCGAGTTCGCTGGCGGTAATCCAGATTTCGGAACCGTCGGGTGTCCAGGCCAGTCCTTCGGTGCCGTACCACTGGCGGGTCAGGATTTTCTTGTTGCCGGAGGTGTCAACGACAGCCAATGCGCCAGCATCGTCTCCCTGGTTCTGGTGATCGAAGAAGGCGACGAATTTGCCGTCGGGGGAGACGCGAGGATAGCTCATCCAACCGCCAGTGCTCTCGCAGAGGACCTTGCCGATGGGGTACTCGAGACGGTCGCGACCGTTGACGTTGCGGATGACGGCGAGGCTGGTGCTGTCGGGGCCCCAGTCGGCCCACTCGACATCTTCGAGCACGGGGCGTGGTGCACCGCCAGCGATGGGAGCACGGGCAAGGGTGCCGACATTGACCCACGTACCCGCGGGATGCACGGCGAGGAGGAGCGCCATTTCGCCTTTGGCGGAGATGGCCATGAGCTCGGACTTGGGGAGTCCGAGCGAGCGCGATTCGACCATGCCCTGGCGGGCGGAAAAGGTCTCGACGGGATTGCCTTGCCAGGCGGCGCTGTAATAGATGGTCTGGCCGTCGGGGGCAAAGCGCGCGGAGAGGATGGCTCCACGACGGAAAGTGATCTCGTGGTAGAGCGGGGCGCTGGGTCCGGACGACTGCCAGAGCTTCTTGCCAAGGAAGAGTCCGAGGGCGGCGGCGATGATCAGACCAGCGACCCACGCCCAGGTTGGAACACCGCGTGTCGTTTCTTCGATCGGAGGAGGAGCTGTGGAAACGGGTGCTACTGCGGGGACGGAGGATTGTGAAACCGAAGTTGCGTGAGTGCGGGCGGAATCAGTATCGCGCTTCAGGCGCTTGAGATCGGCTCGGAGTTCGGCCGCACTCTGACAGCGCAGGTCGCGATCTTTTTCGAGTGCCTTGTTGAGGATTGGTTCAATCTGGGGCGGCAACCCGGGATTCAACTGCACCGGCGGAATGGGGACCTTATTGAGAATGGCCTCGAAAACGACGGCCGAAGTTGCTCCGGTGAAGGGCTGCTTGCCGGTGGCCATCTCGTAGAGGACGACGCCGAAGGAGAACAGATCGGTGCGATGGTCGAGGGGCTCGCCGCGCGCCTGTTCGGGCGACATATATCCGATGGTTCCCACGGCCGTGCCCGGGGTGGTGAGCTGGTCAACGCTGAGGGCGGTGGGCATGCCGGTGTCGGCGCCGCCGGCCAGGATGTGTTTCTGGCGGTTGTGCTTGGCGAGACCGAAGTCGAGGATTTTTGCCTGGCCGCGTTGGGTGATGAAGATGTTGGCGGGCTTGATGTCGCGATGAACGATGCCGCTGGAGTGGGCGGCGTCGAGGGCGTCGGCGATCTGGATGCCGAGGTCGAGGAGCTGCGATGTCTTGAGGGCATGGCCCTCAATCATGTGCTTGAGGGTGACGCCCTCGAGGTACTCCATGGCGATGAAGGCGCGGCCGTCTTCTTCGCCGATGTCGTAAATCGTGCAGATGTTGGGATGGTTCAAGGCCGAGGCGGCCTGGGCTTCGCGCTGGAAGCGGCTGAGCGTTTGGGGGTCGCGGGCAACGTCATCGGGCAGGAACTTGAGCGCGACGAACCGGCGCAGGCGGGTGTCTTCGGCCTTATAAACCACCCCCATGCCACCGCCCCCGAGTTTTTCCAGTACGCGGTAGTGCGAGATGATTTGTTCGGCCATGCGAAGTGGACTTGAGGTTGAGTTGCTCCATATTAGGGGTGATGGGCGGGAGAGTCAACGGAGTAGATTGGTGCCAGACGGGGAGGCACTTGAGCGCGGCCGCAATGGGCCATCGGCGGCAGGCCGGGCGGATTGGACGGCGGCGACGACGAAAGAACACAGACTACGGATCGAGACGAGCAGCTTGAGGGTTCGCACGCTCAATTGGATTGTGGCTTTGGCAACCCAAAGTTCAATTCAACGGTGACCGGAACAGTTTGCGGTTTTCCATCTTTGATCCACGGTTTGAACTTCCATTTCTGCACGGCAGCAATGGCATTCTGGTCCAAGCCTGGGTCGAGTGATTTTACGAGCTGGATGTTGCGGGGAACCCCGTTCTCGTCGACGGCAGCCGACAGCACAACCGTCCCTTCGATTGGGTTGTGCCGGGCGGCCTCGGTGTATTCGGGGTCGGGGGCGTAGAGCAAGCGAGATTCGGCCGGACCAACATGAACCCGGTATGCCGGTTGTGAGGAATTCGCCGCCGGTTTTGGACGCGGGCCGGGAGTGTCGCCGGCGGTCTGGGAGGATTGGGCGAAGCCGGATTGCGACGCAACGGCAAGGCTCAGGATTGCGAGCGCGATCAGCGTAAGAGTGCGCATGAAGCTACCTGACTGGTTTGAACGACGCGCTGCTATCTGAACCGCGCAGACGCAACGCAGGAACCCGGACGACCTCGCGTATCACGGCAACCTGAATCCGACTTCAACGGAAATCTGCACCGGCACTGGCTTGCCATCTTTCGTGGCGGGAGTGAAGCGCCAATTCCTAACTGCGTCGGCTGCGTTGGCGTCGAGTCCCGGTTCGACTGAATGCACGACTCTGACTTGATCCACGAAACCGGCGGCGTTGACGGCCACGGCCAGCACAACGTTTCCAGTAAGCTTCGCCTGTCGCGCGGTCTCGGAGTATTGCGGGTCTGGCGTTGCCACGGGATGGCCCGGCATGACGCCGTTGCCAATCGGGAGGTATTCGCAGGTATCAAACCAGGCGGTACCACCATGCGGAGGAGATGGGCAGTTCCTGCTCAGGGTTGGAATTGTAGAGGGGATGGCGGAGTTCGATTGTCCAATCAATGCGGCGGGGATAAAGCAGATGCAGGCGAGAACCGCGGCGGCATAACGCTTCATCGTTGCACCTCCAACACGCGCGTCGATGATGCCCCGTATTGTACACTAAAGACTCCGAGACATCTTCCCTCCTCTTGTTCCCATGCAGGAAAGGACCCTGAGTTTTGAGTAAAAGCCTACGCAATATCGCCATCATCGCGCACGTGGACCACGGCAAGACGACGCTGGTGGACGCCATGCTGAACCAGAGCGGCACGTGGCGCGCCAACGAAGCGCACGCCGAACGGGTGATGGACTCGAACGAGCTGGAGCGCGAGCGGGGCATCACCATTCTGGCCAAGAACACCGCGATTTTCTATCACGACATCAAGATCAACATTGTGGATACGCCGGGGCATAGCGACTTTGGCGGAGAGGTCGAGCGGGCCCTGAAGATGGTGGACGGCGTGATGCTGCTGGTGGATGCGAGCGAAGGTCCGCTGCCACAGACGCGTTACGTGCTGAGCAAAGCGCTGGAGGCGAAGCTGCCGCCGATCCTGGTGATCAACAAGATCGACCGGCCGGATGCGCGCGCGCAAGAGGTGCTGAACGAGGTCTATGACCTGTTCATCGATCTAGACGCGGGCGAAGACCAGATTGATTTTCCGGTGCTCTACACCAATGCCAAGGCGGGCACGGCGACGAGCGACCCGGAGAAGCCGGGCGAAGATTTGCAGCCGTTATTTGAGGCGATTGTGAAGACGATTCCGCATCCTCAGGGCGATGTGGACGGGCCGCTGCAGGTGATGGTGGCGAACCTCGACTACAGCGATTACCTGGGGCGGCTGGCGATTGCGCGCGTCTTTAACGGCACGCTGAAGACGGGCGAGGACGTGGCCATCGCCAAGCGCGACGGGTCGCTGGAGACGACGAAGATCACCAAGCTGTTCTCGTTTGCCGGGCTGAAGCGTACGGACATCACGGAGACTGAGCTGGGCGACATTGTGGCGGTGGCGGGCGTCGAGGGCATCAACATCGGGGAGACGATCACGAATGTCGAGAATCCGGCGCCGTTGCCGGTGATCACCATCGACGAACCGACGATTGCGATCCAGTTCATGGTGAATACGTCTCCGTTTGCGGGACGGGAGGGGCAATATGTAACGTCGCGGAATTTGCGCGACCGGCTGCAGAAAGAGTTGCTGACGAACGTATCTCTGAGGGTGGAAGAGACGGAAGCAACCGACTCGTTCAAGGTGATGGGACGCGGAGAGCTGCAATTGGCGATCCTCATTGAGATGATGCGGCGGGAGGGATTCGAGCTGGCGGTGGGCAAGCCGGAAATCGTGACCAAGCAGATTGACGGGAAGCTGATGGAGCCGGTGGAGCGGCTGACGATCGACGTGCCGGAGGGCTTCGTTGGTGTAGTGATTGAGAAGCTGGGTGCGCGGAAGGCGCAGATGCAGAAGATGCATAACCATGGTTACGGACGCGTGCGCATGGAGTTTACGGTGCCGAGCCGGGGACTGATTGGCCTGCGCAGCGAGATGCTGACGGATACGCGCGGCACGGTGGTGATGAATTCGCTGTTCGAGGGCTATACGGAGTGGCAGGGCGAGATTCCGCATCGCGTGACGGGCGCGCTGGTAGCTGACCGTTCCGGTTCGACGACGGCCTACGCGCTGTGGGGACTGCAGGAGCGGGGCGAGCTATTCGTAGGGCCGGGCGTGGAAGTGTATGAGGGGATGGTGGTAGGTGAGAATGCGCGCGACAACGATCTGGACGTGAACATCGTGCGCGAGAAGAAGCTGACGAACATGCGGTCGTCGACGGCGGATGAGGCCATCCGGCTGGTGCCGTTCAAGAACCTGAATCTGGAGCAGGCAATCGAGTTTATCGCCGACGATGAGCTGGTGGAGGTGACTCCCAAGTCGCTGCGGTTGCGGAAGAAGATCCTGCAGCAGAACCGGCGGCCGAGAAAGAACGTGCAGCCGATGGCGGTGGAGGCGGAATAGAACTCAGTTGTCGGTTGTCAGTTGGAGAAGCCTGAGGGACATTGTTTTTCCATCACTGCTTCGTGACCGGGTACTGGGCGAACATCTTTTCGACGGCGGTGTTGACCTGGTCGAGGAGCTTGTCACGCTGGTCGCTGAGCTTGGCCTTGGCGATGCCGCGCCAGACGAGCTGGTGTTTGTTGGCGTCGATGAGGT
>Ga0335069_10012830_pt1 | contig 11782 bp, 12 predicted proteins | sample Lox_Sample_11_FD_206714 | JGI IMG/M metagenome (GOLD analysis project Ga0335069, IMG submission 206714) | Soil microbial communities from Loxahatchee National Wildlife Refuge, Florida, United States - Lox_Sample_1.1 | ecosystem: Environmental > Terrestrial > Soil > Wetlands | place: USA...
GAGCTCGATTTCGAGCGCGCGGCGATCTATCGCGACCGCTTGGCGGCCTTGTCGGCGATCCAATCGCAGCAGGGCATCAATCCGCGCGGCGTCGAAGAGGCCGACGTCTTTGCCGTGCATCAGCAGGGCGGATTTTCCTGCGTCGAGGTCTTCTTCTTCCGTACCGGACAGAACTGGGGCAATCGCGCCTATTTCCCCAAGGCCGATCGTTCGCTGGCGCCGGAAGAGGTGTTGTCGGCATTTCTCGGCCAGTTCTACGACGACAAGCCGCCGCCACGGCTCGTTCTCATTTCGCACGAGATCGAGGATCGCGCGCTGCTCGCGGAAGCGCTGGCGACAAAGTCGGGCCACAAGGTCGAAGTCTCGGTGCCGCAGCGCGGCGAGAAGAAAGACTTGGTCGAGCATGCGCTCGCCAATGCGCGCGAGGCGCTTGGACGCAAGCTCGCCGAGACCAGCTCGCAGCAGAAGCTGCTCAATCAGCTCGCCGAGACATTTGGTCTGCCGCGGCCGCCGCGACGCATCGAGGTCTATGACAACAGCCACATCCAGGGCACCAATGCGGTCGGCGCCATGATCGTCGCCGGCGTTGAAGGCTTTCAGAAAGGCCAATACCGCAAATTCAACATCCGCTCGTCATCGCTCACCCCGGGCGACGATTTCGGCATGATGCGCGAAGTTCTGTCGCGCCGTTTCAAGCGGCTCCTCACCGACGCGCCGCGCGATTTACCCTCTCCCGTTGCGGGAAAGGTCGGCGCGCCGCAAAGCGGCACGCCGGGTGAGGACCAAGCGCCGACCAAAATCGAACCCTCACCCATCCAAGCTTCGCTTGGGCACCCTCTCCCGCAACGGGAGAGGGAAGACGCGCAGTCTTTGCCTGATGAAAGTGAAATAGATTCGCCTTGGCCCGATCTGGTCCTGATCGACGGCGGCCAAGGCCAGCTCACCGCCGCGCGCGAAGTGCTGACGGAACTCGGCGTCGAGGTGCCGCTAGTCGCCATCGCCAAAGGACCGGACCGCGACGCCGGACGCGAGACCTTCTTTCTTCCCGGCCGCGACTCGTTCAAGCTGCCGCCACGCGACCCGGTGCTCTATTTCGTCGAGCGGCTGCGCGACGAGGCGCACCGCTTTGCCATCGGTTCGCACCGGGCGCGGCGCAACCGGGATTTGCGCGAAGCCGGGCTGCAGGAAATCGCCGGTATCGGGCCGACCCGCAAGCGCGCCCTGCTGCATCACTTCGGTACGCTCAAGGCCATCGAGCGCGCCTCGGTCGCCGACCTGATGCAGGTCGACGGCATCAGCGCCGAAACCGCGCGGCGGATTTATGCGTTTTTCCACGAAGGAGCGGCGTAGGGCGCCGGTTGCGCATAGCGGCAATGTTAACATTGACGTGTGTAACGCTGCCATGCGGCGGTTTGCGCTGTCGGTTCCCGCGCCGGGACGCTATGGTGACCCCATGAGTTCGTCGACCACGTCAACGGGATCCGCAAACGGCGCTTCCACGGCCGCGCGCCTGCGCGCGCAGTCGCTGACGCTGCCCAACATCCTGACCTATGGGCGAATTGTCGCGGTGCCGCTCGTGGTCGGCGCTCTGTTCTGGCAGAACATCCTGCACGGACCGCTGTGGCTGCGCTGGGTCGCGCTCGGAATTTTCATCGCCGCCGGCGTGTCCGATTTCCTCGACGGCTATTTCGCCCGCATCTGGGAACAGCAGTCGTCACTCGGCCGCATGCTCGACCCGATCGCCGACAAGCTTCTGGTGTCGTCGTGCCTGTTGATGCTCGGCGCCGAGAAAACCATTCACGGCTGGTCGCTGTTGGCGGCGGTGGTCATCCTCTGTCGCGAGATTCTGGTCTCGGGCTTGCGCGAATATCTCGCGGAGCTTCGCGTCAGCATCCCGGTGACGCGGCTCGCCAAGTGGAAAACGACGATGCAGCTCGTCGCCGTCGGATTTCTGATCTGCGGCGAGGCCGGCGACGCGATCGTGCCGGTGGTGACGGAAGTCGGCATCGTGCTGCTGTGGCTGTCGGCGCTGCTCACGCTCTATACCGGATGGGATTATCTTTATGCGGGACTGCATCACCTCTATCAGGAGGATGCGTGAAGGTCCGCTACTTCGCCTGGGTACGTGAGCGCGTGGGGCTTGCCGAGGAAGATCTCGATCCGCCGCCGTCGATCGCGACCGTTGCCGATCTGGTCGCCTGGCTGACGAAGCGCGGCGAGGGTTATGCTTATGCCTTCGAGAACCCGAAAGTGATCCGGGCGGCGATCGACAAGAGCCATGTGCGCGCCGATGCGCCGATCCGCGGTGCAAACGAGATTGCCTTCTTTCCGCCGATGACCGGCGGGTGATTTTGAGATCTCCCCGCCGCGCGCAGCGACGTTAGATATACGACATGACCACCACCATCCGTCTGCAGCGCGACGCCTTCGATGTCGCCGCCGAAGTAAAGAAGCTCACGGCGGCGCGCGCCGATATCGGCGCGGTGGTGACCTTCACCGGAATCTGCCGCGCCGACGAGAACGGCGAAGCGATCGCGGCGCTGACGCTCGAACATTACCCCGGCATGGCCGAAGCCGAGATCGCGCGCCACGTCGAGGAGGCGCAGTCGCGCTGGCCGCTGCTCGGCGTCACGGTGATCCACCGCTTCGGTCGCATTGCGCCAGGCGAAGACATCGTGATGGTCGCGACCGCCTCGAGCCACCGTCAGGCGGCTTTCGCCGCGGCGGAATTCTTGATGGACTATCTCAAGACCCGCGCGCCGTTCTGGAAGCAGGTCGAGAAGGCGGGCAGCACAAGCTGGGTCGAGGCCAAAAGCAGCGACGATTCCGCCGCTGATCGCTGGGGCGCGCCCGCACCACTGCGCAAAGCGGCGGAATGATCAGGATGGGTTTCTGCGCTCGGACTTGAACTGCTCCAGCATGAAATCGACGAAGGCGCGCACATTCGGCGTCAAGTGCCGCGTCTGCGGATAGATCAGCGAAATCGGAAAGCCTTTCGGCTTGAAGTCCTCCAGGACCGGCACCAGCGTGCCGCGTGCAAACGCCGCGTCGAGATAGTAACTGTGCAATTGGGCGATGCCGCCGCCGTCGATGGCCGCCTCGCACAGCGCTCCGCCGTCGGTGAAGCTCATGGTGCCGTTCGGCGTGATCCTCACTTCCTTGCCGCCGACGGTGAAGCTCCAATCCCGCGTCTGCCGCGTGTCACGCCAGGCGTAGACGAGGCAATTGTGGTTTTGCAGGTCGTTCGGGGTCTTGGGTCGGCCGTATTTCTTGACATAGGCGGGCGACGCGGCGGCATTGAACTGCGCCGTCGTCAGCCGCCGCGCGATCAGGCTTGAATCCTGCAGCGGGCCGAAACGGATGGCGACATCAATGCCTTCCTCGATCAGATCGATATAGCGGTCGGTGAAAGTGATGCGCAGCCGCACATCGGGATAGTTCTCCTGGAATGCGCGCAACAGCGGCACAAGCTTGATCCGCCCGAAGGCGAGCGGCATGTCGATGCGCAGCGTACCCGCCGGCTTGAGCTGCGCGCGCTTGAGCACATGCTCGGCCTCGTCGATCGCGGCGAGCGCCTGGCGGCAGCGCTCGAAAAACGCAGCGCCGTCCTCGGTCAGGCTGACGCGCCGGGTGGTGCGGGCGAGGAGGACGGTGCCGACCTGATCCTCCAGCCGCTTGATGGCGTTGCTGACGCCCGACTGGGTGATGCCGAGCTCGCTCGCGGCTTGCACAAAGCTTCTCTTTTCCGCGACTTTCACGAAGATCGACAGCGTCCGCAGGTCGGGCATGGGGGCCTCATATATCACCAGAGGTGATAGATGAGATTACCACGGACCTGATTATTCGGCTACGCCCGAAGCATAGATTTGCTCCCAGGCGCCATGATGGCGCGCATCGATCAAGGGAGCACATTATGAGTTCTGTCCGTACCTTCTCGCCGGTCCCGGCCGTGCGCTACCGCGACGGTGGCCGCCGCCGCGCCGAAATCGACCGCGAATTGCTGATCGCCGGCAGCCTGCTCGTGGCTCTGGTCGTCATCGGCACGGCGTTCTTCTTCGCCGTAGCGCCGGCCATCGCCGATCTCGCTTCGCTTTACGTGTCCACCACCTGATCGGGAATCGGGTCGCTCGGGATGTGATGGCGATCGAGACCGCACCCCGAGAGAGACTCGATGAATCATTTCAAGGAGACAAAAACATGAGCGCGATGCATTGGACAGATCACGCCGCTAGCCATCACAGGTCTGGTCACGCCGCCGGTTTGCGTGGTCTGATCGCCGAGTGGCTGCACCGCATCGAGAGCCGGCGCGACCTCGCCGCCTTGAGCGACCGCGAATTGCGCGACATCGGCATCACCCGCGTCGACGCGTTGAGCGAAGCCGAGAAGCCGTTCTGGCGGGCCTGAGCCAGGACGGCGCGCACCTCATTGCGACGTGGCCGGCTTTCGGATCGTTTTGTGAATGGCCAGGTGACGGTACAGCAATCGTAGCGATGGCTGCGGCAACAATCGCGGATGTAGCGACCTTCAGCAATCAGAGCAGGCCCACGATTACGCCGCTGCGGCTTTGCCCTTCTTGGGCTGCACTTCGGCGGTGTAGTCGTCCATCAGCTGCTGGGTGATGCGGCCGGGCGTGAACTTCCAGTCGGCGATCTCGGACACCGCGGTGACCTCGGCGGCCGAGCCGGTGATAAAGCACTCGGAGAAGCCCGACAGCTCGTCCGGCATGATGCGGCGCTCGATCACTTCGATATTGTGCCGGCGCGCGAGATCGATCGCGGTAGCCCGCGTGATGCCGGACAGGAAGCAGTCGGCGATCGGGGTGTGGATCTTGCCGTCCTTGATGAAGAAGATGTTGGCGCCGGTGCATTCGGCGACGCGGCCTTGCCAATCGAGCATCATGGCGTCGGCATAGCCGCGCTTCTCGGCGCGGTGCTTGGAGATGGTGCAGATCATGTAGAGGCCGGACGCCTTGGCGAGGCATGGGGCGGTCTTCGGATCCGGCCGCCGGTATTCGGCGAGGTCGAGCCGGATGCCTTTCAGACGCTGCGCCGGATCGAAATAGCTCGGCCATTCCCAGGTCGCGATGGCAAGATGAATCTTGTTGTTCTGCGCCGAGACGCCGAGCGCGTCGGAGCCGCGCCAGGCGATCGGGCGCACATAGGCGTCCTTCTGATTGTTCTTTTCCAGCACCAGGCGCTTGGCCGCGTCGATTTCGGCGACGCTATAGGGGATTTCGAAATCGAGGATCTTGGCGGAATTCTTCAGCCGCTCGGAATGCTTGGTCGATTCAAAGATCTCGCCGCCATAGGCGCGCTCGCCCTCGAACACGGCGCTGGCGTAATGCATCGCATGCGTCAGCAGGCTGATCTTGCAGTCCACCGTCGGAATGAGCTTTCCGTCGAACCAGATCAGATCGGAGCGTGCGTCGAACGGGACGGTTGACGGTGTGGACATGGCATTGCCCCCGGCGGGGTCTCCCTTTTAGCCGGCTCAAGCCTTGCCGCTAACGAGACCGGCAATGCGAAAGAGGCCGTGCGTTTTGCGTCGGGAGCGGACTCCCGTTATGGTCTGGCCACTCCTGAAGACGAGTCACGGCAGAGTGCGCGAAAAGTGCGCCCTGCGTTGGCGTCCGGGGCGGCCCGGTGACGAAAACGATATCGTTTTGGAGATTAACAACCAAACCAAAATATGTCAATATCACTGACCTAAATGGCATGGCTGATATCACCATCGTGAGCACACCCCGTTCCGCCGCAGCGGCAATCGAAGATGCGCAAGAGGCTGCTGCGCCAGACTCCGCGCAAGGGCCTGTGTCCAAGCCGGCGGTCGAGACCGCCGAGCCCTATTTCGATCTCATCGAACTGTTGTTCTTCGCCTATCGCGATTTCGTCGGCGACCCCGACGAGGTGCTGGAAAAGCTTGGTTTCGGCCGCGCGCATCATCGCGTGCTGCATTTCGTCAATCGCAATCCCGGCATGAAGGTCGCCGAATTGCTCGACGTGCTCAAGATCACCAAGCAGTCGCTCGGCCGGGTGCTCAAGCAGCTGATCGACGAGGGCTATGTGGTGCAGAAGGCCGGCGCCAATGACCGTCGGCAGCGACTCCTCTACGCCACCGCCGCAGGCGAAGCGCTGGCAACGAAGCTTGCCGGCCTGCAGGCGCTGCGCATCAAGCGCGTGCTCGCCGAGCTCGGCCCCGATATCCGCGAAACGGCGCGGCGTTTCCTCGCCGGTATGATCGACCCGCAGGATCGCGAACGCGTGCTGCGGCTGATCGCGCGCGCCGATTCATTTTCCGGCAACGGCAACGGCCAAAGCTCCGGTCAGAACGGCGCGTCGCAGAACGGCGCGCCGCAAGACAAGATGTCATGACCGGCGCGGATGCGAAAACTGCCGACGCGCCGGCCCTCAATGACGATGCGCCGCATCTCCTGGTCGTCGATGACGACCGGCGCATTCGCGCATTGTTGTCGCGCTTCCTGCTCGGCGAAGGCTATCGCGTCTCGACGGCCGAAACGGCAGCCGAGGCGCGGGCCAAGCTTGCCGGCCTGAAATTCGATCTGCTCATTCTCGACGTCATGATGCCGGGCGAAAGCGGCTTCGATTTCGCCCGCACCATCCGCGCCACGTCCAATGTACCGATCCTGATGCTGACGGCGCGCGACGAGAAGGAGAACCGCATCAAGGGGCTCGAGATCGGCGCCGACGATTATCTGGCCAAGCCGTTCGAGCCGCGGGAGCTGGCGCTGCGCGTCGCCAATATTCTCAAGCGGGCGCTGCCGCCGGTCGCCGCGCCCGCGGAATCGGTGCGGTTCGGCCCGTTCGTCTATCACGTCATGCGCGGCGAATTGCGCAAGGGAGACGAAGTGATCCGGCTCACCGACCGCGAGCGTGACATGTTGCGCGTGCTGACCGCGAGCGTCGGCGAGACCGTGCCGCGGCAGGCGCTTGCCGGCTCGGGCGAAGCGGTGAGCGAGCGCACGGTCGATGTGCAGGTCAACCGCTTGCGCCGCAAGATCGAGCGCGATCCGAGCAATCCTTTGATCGTGCAGACCGTACGCGGAGTTGGCTACCGGCTGGTGGCGTCGGCTTAGACTTTTCGCGCCGGGTGAGGCGAGGGCAGATGGCGAGCTTGGACGACGGCATCGGACGCTTGCGCAGCGCCGCCGGCCATGTGGCGGAGGCGGCCAATGCCGCCGCCGGCATTGTCGGCGCGGTGGTGCGTCCGATCGTCGAACCAATCGCCGGCAATTGGGACCGCTTCACCCGTTCGCTCAAATCGGTGATGCCCAAGGGCCTCTATGCCCGCTCGCTTCTCATCATCATCGTGCCAATGGTAGTGCTGCAGTCAGTGGTCGCTTTCCTGTTCATGGAGCGGCACTGGAATCTGGTGACGACCTATCTGTCGTCGGCGGTGACGCAGGAGATCGCGACCCTTATCGACGTCTACAAGACCTATCCGCAGGATCCAGATCACGCCCAGCTGCGCCGCATCGCCCAGGACCGCCTCGGGCTCGTGGTCGACTTCCTGCCCGGCGCGCAATTGCCGCCGCCCGGGCCAAAGCCGTTTTTCTCGCAGCTCGACGAAGCGCTGTCGGCGGAGATCAGCAAGCAAATCGGCCTGCCATACTGGATCGACACGGTGGGCCGCTCCTCGATTGTCGAGATCCGCATCAAGCTCGACGACGGCGTGATGCGCGTCTTTGCCAGGCGCGCCGACGTCTACGATCCCAATTCCTGGATCTTCCTGGTCTGGATGGTGGTCACTTCGCTGGTCGTGCTGGCGATCGCCATAGCCTTCCTGCGCAACCAGATCCGCCCCATCGTTCGGCTTGCCGACGCCGCCGAAGCCTTCGGCAAGGGCCGCGAGGCGCAGAACTTCCGCCCGCGCGGGGCACGCGAGGTCCGCCGCGCTGCGGCCGCGTTTCTGGAAATGAAGGCGCGCATCGAGCGCGCCATCGAGCAGCGCACCACCATGCTGGCCGGCGTGTCGCACGACCTGCGCACGATCCTGACACGTTTCAAGCTCGAGCTGGCGTTGCTTGGCGACGCGCCCGAGATCGACGCCATGAAGAAGGACGTCGATGAGATGGCGGCGATGCTGGAAGCCTATCTCGCCTTCGCCCGCGGCGACATGGGTGAGCAGTCGGCGCCGACCGATATCGCGGCCCTGCTCGAAGAGCTCAAGCTCGAGGCCGAGCGCCACGGCCATCGCGCCAGTGCCAATTTCTACGGGCCGCCTGAGGTCACGGTGCGGCCGGCCGCCTTCAAGCGCTGCCTTGCCAATCTCGTCTCCAATGCCGGCCGCTTCGGCTCGACGGTGGCGATCACCGGGCATCGCGATCACCGCTGGCTCAATGTCACCGTCGACGACGACGGGCCGGGCATTCCGGCGCCGCTGCGCGACGACGTGTTCAAGCCGTTCCTGCGACTGGACGACGCACGCAATCAGGACCAGGGCGGAACCGGTCTCGGTCTCGCCATCGCCCGCGACATTGCGCGCTCGCATGGCGGCGACATCACGCTCGGTGATTCGCCGCTCGGCGGCCTGCGCGCCAATGTCCGCGTGCCGGTTTGACCTTCGCGCGAAGTTTCCAAACAAATAGTATGGGTAACTACGGATCGGCGCCGCGCCGTTCGCGCTGTTACTACACGACTTTTTGTTGGTGTCCCGCGCGCGGGGTTCCCGCAGACGTAAATAATCCCAGTCTCGCCTTATTTGCACCATCCGACGCCGATTAATCCGCGCCTCCTTACGGGGATTTGTGCGGGGAGATTCTCAGAAATGCTGGTGCGCTTGAGCGGCGCGATATGCGTCGCCGCGGCGGTGTTCGCTTTTTCGTCATCGTCCTCATCGATCATCAAAGCGGGTGGGATTGCGCGTGGTGCCGCGATCTCGCGATCTTTGTTGCGCGCGGCAAAGGAACGCGCATCTGAGGGACATGTGGAGAAGGCGCCGCAAGCGATCAAAGTTGCGCTCTCGGTTTCGCCGACCGCGGAGATCAGCGCGACGGGCGTCGGCGCGGTGATCGCACGTGCGCTGGGCGCCGGCGCGACGGTCACGGGCGTGGCTTCGACCTACAATCCATTCCGCGCGTCGGATGTCAGCGCCGGCGGCAAGGAAACCGCCTCGGGCGAGCGCTACGATCCGAACGCCTGGACCGCGGCGATCCAAACCGATCTGCGCGAGATCTTCGGCGGCGTCCGCTTCGGCAAGGACTACCGGCCGTGCTTTGCGCTCGTCGCTACCGGCGACAAGCAGGCGATCATCAAGATCAACGATGTGGGCCCGCTCGAGCCGGGCCGCGTCATCGATCTCAACGAGCAGACCATGCGCTATTTCGATCCGAGCTTCGAACGCGGTCTGATCTCGCATGTCACCGTGACCCCGTTGCGCGGCGACGGTTGGCTGACCGGACCGCTGCCGCAGAGCGGCGGTTCGTCAGCCTCCTAGAGGGGGCATTTCGGGATCATGTTCTAGACCTTGCAAGACGGCGTATTTCTCGCCAAATCGGAGCTCAAGTCGGGCCGCCGGGCGGCCGATCCGATTCTTGCCAGGGACATAGCAATGACTGCAGCCGAACAGACGGAAGGGAAAGTTGAGAGCCGGCCGTTCGAGGCCGATGTCGCCAAGCTCCTGCACCTGATGGTGCACTCGGTTTATTCCGACAAATCAGTGTTCTTGCGCGAGCTGATCGCCAATGCGGCCGATGCCTGCGAGCGGCTGCGCTACGAGGCGATCGCCGATCCGGCTTTGCTCGGAGACGACGTCAAGCCGCGGATCACCGTGGTTCTCGACGCGGAGGGTAAGCGGCTGTCGATCGAGGACAACGGCATCGGCATGAGCCGCGCCGAGATGATCGAGGCACTCGGCACCATCGCGCGCTCCGGCACCAAGGCGTTTCTGGAGAAGATTGAAGCGGCGCAGAGCGGGCAGGGTGCCGACCAAAGCGGCGATAAAGGCGGCGAGCAAGCCAAAGACCAAACCAGGGAGGCGAGCCCGCTGATCGGCCGCTTCGGCGTCGGCTTCTATTCGGCCTTCATGGTCGCGCAACGGGTCGAGGTCTTGTCGCGCCGCGCCGGCAGCGCCGAAGCCTGGCAGTGGAGTTCGGACGGCAAGGGCGAATATGCGGTGTCGCCGCTGGCGCCGGAGGCGGCGCCGCAGCGCGGTACGCGCGTCGTCCTGCATCTGATGGATGACGCCAAAGCCTATGCCGAGCGCGCGACTGTCGAACAGCTGGTCAAGGCGCAGTCCGGCCACGTGCCGGTGCCGATCCTGGTAAAGGAGAAGCCCGGCGCCGAGGCCAAGGAGATCACCGACGGTGCGGCTCTGTGGGCCAAGCCGAAAGCGGAAGTCAAACCGGCCGACTATACCGACTTCTATCGCAGCATTGCCGGCGCCTTCGACGAGCCGGCGCTCACCATCCATTATCGCGCCGAAGGGCGGCAGGACTACACGGCGCTCCTGTTCGTGCCCGGCGCGCGGCCGTTCGACCTGTTCGATCCCGACCGCAAGGGCCGCATCAAGCTTTACGTCAAGCGCGTCTTCATTACCGACGATGCCGAAATCCTGCCGCGCTATCTGCGCTTCGTACGCGGGCTCGTCGATTCCGCCGATCTGCCGCTCAATGTCTCACGCGAAAAGATCCAGGAGAGCCCGCTGCTTGCGGCGATCCGCCGCGGCGTCACCGGGCGCGTCGTGTCCGAGCTCGAACGGCTCGCCGACAAGGAGCGCGAGACCTATGCCAAGGTCTGGGACGTGTTCGGAGCGGTGCTCAAGGAAGGCATTTACGAGGATTTCGAGCGGCGCGACGCGCTGTTGAAGCTGGCGCGGTTTAAGACCACGGCGGGCGGCGACGATTGGCGAAGTCTCGCCGACTATGCGGCGGCGCTGAAGCCCAACCAGACCGCGATCTACTATATCGCCGGCGACGAGATCGGGCGGCTCAAGGCCTCGCCGCATCTCGAAGGCTTCCGCGCCCGCGGCGTCGAGGTGTTGCTGCTGCCCGATCCGGTCGACACGTTCTGGGTCATGTCGGGCGTTTCGTTCGAGGGCAAGCCGCTGAAATCGGTGACCCAGGGCGCGACCGATCTCGCGCTGATCCCGCGGCTCGATGCGGGGGCGGCGGCGGCGCCCGACATCGCCGAGGCGGTCAAGCAGTTCCTGGCGTTCTTGAAGACGACGCTTGGCGACGAGGTCGCCGAGGTGCGGGCGTCGGAGCGGCTCACCGACAGTGCAGTGTGCCTGGTCGCTGCCGATTCCGGTCCCGACCGCGCCCTGGAAAAGATCCTGGCGAGCGCCGGACGGCTCAGTTCGGCGTCGAAGCCGATCCTTGAAGTCAATCCGCACCACAAGCTGGTCACGGCGCTGGCCGCGCTCGGTCCCGGCGAGCAGGGCTTCAAGGAGGACGCCGCGCATCTGCTGTTCGACGAGGCGCGGCTTCTCGAGGGCGACCGCCTCAGCGACGCCAGGCGGTTTTCCGAGCGGCTCGCCCGCGTGCTCGAGCGCGGCCTTGGTCAGGCATAAACAGCCGAGCGCGACTTGTCCGGAGCGAGAATCAAAAAGGGCATGACCTCTGCCGAGATCATGCCCTGATTGCGTTTGGCGTTCCGCTTATTCTGCGGGCGTCCGCATCTCCGCCGTGACCGGGGTCGACGGCGTATCATGCGGCTGCAGCGACGGCTCGATCGGCGGCTTCTGCCCTTTGACGCGGAAGTAGATCTGCGAACCGATCAGGATCACGCACAGCGCCACGAAGACGGCGCTGATCGGGCGCTGCACG
>Ga0335069_10012831_pt1 | contig 11781 bp, 10 predicted proteins | sample Lox_Sample_11_FD_206714 | JGI IMG/M metagenome (GOLD analysis project Ga0335069, IMG submission 206714) | Soil microbial communities from Loxahatchee National Wildlife Refuge, Florida, United States - Lox_Sample_1.1 | ecosystem: Environmental > Terrestrial > Soil > Wetlands | place: USA...
GTGAGCGGTATCGACGGAGAACCTCCGTATTTGCGCGATGGGTGCTTGCACGCCGACCGGCGCGTGCGACAGAGTTCCGCGGGTCGGCAGTCGAGGTCGTCGATGGCGAGCTACACCGACTGCTCCCCCGGTCCAACACCCCCCGTGAGGTCCAGCGGAGCGCAGAGAGGCCGCGCCATCGCGCGGCCTCTCTGACGTAGGCTGGCAGGCGGCATGGAACGCAACTGGCGGCATCACGGGGTGCGGCTGTGGACGGCGCTGGCGCTCGCGTGTGCGCTCCTGCTGATCGCCGCGGCACCGGCGCCGGCGAAGACGCAGATCGTCCACTGGTCACCGTTCCTGGCGGACGGCGGTGTCCGGCGCGCGATCGCGGTGACGCCGAGGTACCACGGCGACTGCTGGGAGGGCTCGTTCGTCGCCCACCGCGGCTACCGCTGCATCGCCGGCAACCTGATCTACGACCCGTGCTTCGCCGACCCGCTCCGGGACAGGACGGTCGTGTGTGCGGCCGACCCCTGGGCCCGCGGGGTGGTGCGGCTCCGGGTCAGCGGCAGGTTCGCGAACGACTTCAGCGCGCCCGCGGGGACGGTCTGGGCGTTGCGGCTCGCGGACGGCGCCAGGTGCTCGCTCCAGGCCGGAGGGACCCACGAGGTCGATTCGGCGGGCCGGGGGTCCAACTACTACTGCCGGCACTCCGACATCGTGCTCTGGGGGAACCCCACGCGCACGGGCACCTGGACCATCCGGTTGAGCCACAGCCCCTTCCCGGGCCCGGAGAAGGTCGCGCGGATCCGAACCGCCTACATCGCGAGCGCCTGACGGCCGGTCGCGCTATCCCGCGAGCGAGACGAGCGCGTCACCGAGGAGCTTCGCCGCGATGATGAGGCACAGGACGCTGACGATCGCGGCGTTCTCGCGCACCATCCAGTCGCGCAGGCGCGTGAGCAACGCTCCCCCGCGCTCCGGCATCAGGACGTGGATCGCCAGGGGGATGAGCAGCCCCGCGGTGCCGAGCACCACGAACACCGCGATCGCGACGGCCTGACCCGCGGCACTCGCGCCGACCTGCGCCACCGCCACGCCCGCCCCGATCGCCAGCAGCAGGTTCTTCGGCTTCACCGCGGCGAGCAGCACGGCCAGGGTCGCGGCGCGCGTCACGGTCACGTCGTCGAGTTTTCGCACCCACCCGTTCGCCTGCGCTTGCTCCCGGCCCCGCGCGCGCCACTGGCGCGCGGCGACCAGCACGAGCAGCAGCGCCACCACGATCTTCACGATGCTCACCCACCGGGCGGGCCCCGCGTCCGTGCCCGCGTCGGCACCGTCGGCGACCAGCAGCGCGATCACGGACACGAGCGACAGCGAGAGCACCCACGCGCCGACGAACGCGGAGGCGGGCCGTGCCCCATCGGGGGCGACGAGCATCACGGTGAGCGCCACGATCGCCAGCGGGCTGAGCGCGACGCCCAGGCCGAGCGCCACGACGTCCCCCGCGGCCTGACCGCTCATCGCCGGCCTCCCGCCGACGACGCGGCGTCCGATGTCAGCATCCGCGATGAGCGCGCGGGCCCCGGCTCCGAGAAGCACCGTGTATGCGCAGCCCCGTGCGATCTTCTGACTCGCGCCCCGCAACGCGCGCATAACGAGGCCTGAGCACGACTACGCCGTTGCCCAAGCGCAGGCCGAGGTGGACTCGGCCGGGCGAAAGGAGCGTCCCATGGCCGAGACGACTGAGCACACGACCGCGGAGACCGCGGCACCGCCCGAGCACGCGGAGCCCCCGTCACCGCCCCCGCCCGATGAGCCGAAGACCGCCCGCACGATGCGGTTCCCGAGCGCCTTCACGGTGCTGGTCATCGTCGCGGTGATCGTGTGGGTCATCGCGCTGATCATCCCATCCGGCCAGTACCGCACGACCAAGGACGGCGCGCCGATCCCGCACACCTACCACCACGTCCCCAAGCCTCTGACCTTCGGCCAGAGCGTCAACAACCTGATGCTGGCGCCGGTGAACGGCCTCTACGGCATCAAGGACGCCAAGACCGGCCAGGTGTCGGCGGATGCCAGCGGCGAGCTGTACGGCGCCGCGGAGGTGTTCCTGTTCGTCCTCGCAATCGGCGCGTTCATCACGGTGATGATGGCAACCGGAGCGCTCGGCCACGGCATCGAACGGCTCGCCTTCAACACCCGGAAGAAAGGGTGGCTGCTGATCTTCTCGATCATGCTGGTCTTCTCAATACTCGGCTCGGTCGAGGGGTTCGCGGAGGAGACGCTCGGGTTCTACGGCCTGATCGTGCCGCTGATGCTCGCGCTCGGCTACGACCGGATGGTCGCGGTCGGCACGATCATCGTCGGCGCCGGGGTGGGGGTGATGGGCGCCACGGTCAATCCGTTCTCGATCGGGATCGCCTCCGGCTTCGCCAACATCGGGATCGGCGACGGCTTCGGGCTGCGGCTCATCATGTGGGTCGTGCTGACCGCGGTCGCGATCTGGTACGTCCTGCGCTACGCGCGTCGCGTCAGAGCCGACCCGAGCAAGTCGCTCGTGGGCATCTCGCCCGATGACCGCCAGCCGCTGGCCGCCGAGCCGCCGGCGCTCACGTCCCGGGACAAGCTCCTGCTGTACCTCATCGCGCTCACGTTCGCCTTCATGATCTTCTCGATCATGCCGTGGTCGGGGATCTTCAGCGGACCCAATGCCGCTCCCTACTCGTGGGAGCTCGACTGGTGGTTCCCCGAGCTGACGGTCCTGTTCCTCGTGGCCACGGTGGTGCTCGGCATCGTCGGCGGACTGCGCGAGGCGGAGCTGTCGCAGCAGATCGCCAAGGGCGCCGGCGACTTCATCTACCCGGCGCTCGTGATCGTGCTGGCACGCGGCGTGACCGTGATCATGAACAACACCGAGACGACCGACACCGTGCTGCACGCCTGCGAGAAGTTCGTGACGGGCGCCAGCGCGGGCGCGTTCGCGATCGGCATCTTCATCGTCAACCTGCCGCTCGCGTTCCTGATCCCGTCGACATCAGGTCACGCCACGCTCGCGATGCCGATCATGGCGCCGCTGGCCAGCTTCGCGAACGTCGACAAGTCGCTGGTGGTCACCGCGTGGAACGCCGCCTCGGGCTGGATGAACCTGTGGGTGCCGACCACGGCGGTCGTGATGGGCGGTCTCGCGCTCGCGAAGGTCGGCTACGACAAGTACCTCAGGTTCCTGTGGCCGTTCCTGGCCATCACGTTCGTTCTGATCTGCGCGTTCCTGTGGATCGGCGCGGCGATCGGGTAGCGCTGCGCATGTGCACCACGCTGATCATCACCAAGGGGGCGGCGGCCGACGGCTCGATGATCGTCGCCCACTCCGACGATGACGAGCTGGCCGATCAGCGGGTGGTGCGGGTGCCGGCCGCCGACCATGCGCCGGGGAGCGAGCGGCCGATCATGGCCGAGAGCTACCCGTACCCGCGGATGGTGACCAGCGAGCGCGGGCCGGCGTACGACACGCAAGGCTGGCCGCAGACCGAGCCCATCGGACACATCCCGCAGGTCGCCCACACCTACGCCTACTTCGACGGCAACTACGGGATCATGAACGAGCACAACCTGATGATGGGGGAGTGCACGAACGGCGCGAGGTACGAGCCCGCGAAGGTGTCCGCCGAGGAGGCCGCGAGCAGCGGCCGCCATGTGCGCCTGTTCTACAGCTCGGAGCTCTCCCGCGTGGCGCTCGAGCGCTGCCGGACGGCGCGCGAGGCCGTCGCGCTGATGGGTGCTCTGCTCGACGAGCACGGGTACTACTCGACCGGTGAGACGCTGCTGGTCGCCGACGAAGACGAGGCCTGGGTCTTCGAGATGTGCGCGCTCCCGAGCGAGCTGCACCACAGCGCCTGGGTGGCGCAGCGGGTGCCCGACGGCGAGGCGTTCGTCGCCGCCAACGAGTTCCGCATCCGCGAGGTGCCGAGCGCCGGGTACGAGCAGCTCCATTCGCCCACGCTTCATGAGGCCCTGCAGGCGGTCGACTGGTGGGATCCGGCCGACGGGCCCCTGGACTGGCTGCGCGCGGTGAGCCAGGGGGAGTACGCCCATCCGTACTACTCGCTGCGACGGGTGTGGCGGATCTTCGACCGCATGAACCCGGACCTGGGGTTGAGCCCGTGGGTCGAGGACGGGTACACCAAGGCCTACCCCTTCTCGATCCCGCCCAGCCGCAAGCTCGCGGTGGAGGAGGTCTTCAGCCTCTACCGCGACCATTACGAGGGCACGCAGTTCGATCTCACCACGGGGACGGCGGCCGGCCCGTACGGCGACCCGAACCGGTTCGTGGGCCTCTACGACGGCAACCAGAACGACGTCACGAGCGGCATCACGGCCTTCGGCGCATGGGAGCGTTCGATCTCGGTCTTCTATCAGGGCTACAGCTTCGTGCTCCAGGTCCGCCCGCAGGTGGCGGAGCCCGCGCGCGGGCTGATGTGGTTCGCGCCCGACGTCAGCTACACCAGCGTGTTCGCCCCCTTCTACGCGAAGTCCACGGACCTTCCGTGGTCCTACCAGAGCGGGGACCCACGGCGGTTCGAGCGCTCGTCGGCGTGGTGGGCCTTCGATTTCGTGGCCAACTGGGCCCGCCTGAACTTCCAGCGGATGACCCGGGCGGACATCCTCCCGCTGCAGGCCCAGATCGAGCGCGAGACCCTCGCCGCCGTCGCGGCCGTCGACGCGCAGGCACGAGACGCCCCGGAGCGCGCGATCGAGATCGTCACCGGGTTCGGCCAGACGAACGCCGACAGCCTGCTCGACCGGTGGTGGTCGCTCGCCGACCGGCTCGTTGCCAAGTACTCCGATGGCTATATCAGCCCACCGGAGAGGGTTCGCGCCTCCCCGACCCCGATCGGGTACCCCGCCACCTGGCTCGCAGCCACCGACTACGCGAACGGCCCTCTGACGTACGCGATGAAGGGCTGACGTCAGACCCCGACCGCGCCGCCGATGAGGCGTCCGACGAGGTAGGTCAGCCCCGCAGCCGCGGCACCGATCACGACCTGGCGGCCACCCGAGAAGAGCACGCTGCGCCCAGTGAAGACGGTGATCAGGGCGCCGATCGCGAACAGGCCCGCGAGGCTGAGCGCGGCGCTGACGACGATCGCCCGCGTGCCGCTCAGGAAGAAGTAGGGGAACACGGGCACGATCGCGCCGATCGAGAAGAGCGCGAACGAGGTCACCGCCGCGACGATCGCCGAGCCGCCGAGCTCGTTGGGATCGATCCCGAGCTCCTCGCGCGCGAGCGTGTCGAGCGCCGTCGAGCCATCGGCGATCTGGCGTTCGGCGAGCGCGCGAGCCTGTTCGGCCGGAAGGCCCTTGCTCTCGTAGATGAGCTCCAGCTCGGCCTGCTCCTCGTCGGGGATCTCCTCGAGCTCCCGCGCCTCGATGTCGAGTTGGTGGCTCGCCAGCTCGCGCGCGCTCTGCACCGACACCCACTCGCCCATCGCCATCGAGCCGGCTCCCGCCAGGAGCCCCGCGAGGCCGGTGACCAGGACCGTCGTGGACGAGACCTGTGCGCCTGCGACGCCCATCACGAGGCTGAAGTTCGACAGCAGCCCGTCGTTGGCGCCGAGCACGGCCGCGCGCAGCGCGTTGCCGCTCGCCGCACGGTGACGGCCCTCGAACCGGCCGAGCGCGGCGCCCGCCACACCCGAGCCGCCGGAGAGGGAGCTCAGCAGCCGCGCGTGCGATCGCTCCTCGGCCGGCATCGCCGTGTCCCGCGCGTCCGGCTGGACGTCGTAGCTGCCGGCGCCGGCCAGCTCGAGGTCGGTCACCGTGGGCAGCACCGCCTGGATCCCGAACCGCCGCGCGAGCGCGATCAGCAGGCGTGTGCGCCACCCCGGCCGCCGTGCGGGCGCCTCGCAACCCGCGGCACGCAGCTTCTCCTCCCAGATGCCGGCGTGCCGCTCCTCAGTCGCCGCGAGGCGCTGATAGACCTCCGCCAGCCGCTGATCCTCCTCGAGCCCTGCCAGCGCACGGTAGATGGCCGCGCTATCGATCTCGTCCTGCCAGTTGGCACGGTAGCGGGCGACGTCTGTCATCTCGCCGCGGGGCACGGTGGGGCAAACGGTACCCCCGCTTCGCTGCCAAGCTGTCTGTGGGGCAACGGGCCGGCGGCGACCGTCAGGTCGCAGCCGGCGCGCCCAGCCGCACCCACAGCTCGCGCTGCTGGTTGAGGAAGAGCGAGCGGATCGGGCGCGGCTCGCTGATCAGCTCCATGTCCGGAAAGCGCGTCACGCAGCCCTCGAGCAGCAGCTTCATCTCCATCCGCGCGAGCGCCGTGCCGAGGCAGAAGTGCCGGCCCCCGGCACCGAACGCCTGGTGCTCGGGATTGCGCTCGACGTCGAACTGGTGGGGGCACTCGTAGACGCGCTCGTCGCGGTTCGAGGACGGGTACCACATGACGACCTTGTCGCCCTTGCGGATCTGCTTGCCGCGGAACTCGACATCGCACGTGGCGGTGCGGCGGAAGTGCGCGAACGCGGGCGCCCAGCGCAGCATCTCCTCGACGGCGGCCTCGCACCTGGACGGGTCGTCGACGAGCTTGCGCCACTGCTCACGGCGCTCGAGCAAAGCGAGCATGCCATTCGAGAACGTCGCCTTCGTGCTGTCGTTGCCCGCCAGCTGGAGCAGCGCGAAGCCCATGATGATCTCCTCGTCGCTCAGGCCCTCGCCGTCGACCTCGGCGGTGACGAGCACGCTCGTCAGGTCGTCGGTCGGCTGCTGCCGGCGCTCGGCGACGAGCTTGCCGCCGTCCTCGAAGGCCTTGTGGACCTGCTGCATCACGGTCTCGATGCCCCCCGGCTGCAGCTCCTCGTCGCCGAAGGCCATCGCGCGCTGGGCGAACTCCGACCACGCGGCGTCGTCCTTCTCCTCGGTGCCGACGAAGCTCCCGATCACGCGGCTGACGACCGGCGTCGCGATCTCGGCGACGAGATCGATCTCGTCGCGGCCCTCGAGACGGTCGAGGACGCGCTCGACGATCTCGCCGATCCGCTGCTCGTGCTCGGCGATGCGCTTCGGCGTGAAGCCGCGCTGGAAGAGCGCCTTGATGCGGTCGTGACGCGGCGGGTCCATCGCGATGAACATCTGGGTCTGCAGCTCGAGCGGCGTGCCGTGATCGGTCACGACGATGCCGCCGACCTGCGAGGAGAAGTCCTCCCACCGCCGGCTCACCTCGTGGATGTCATCCGCCCGCGTGATGGACCAGAACCCGGGCTCGCCCTCCCACGTCGCCATCGGGCTCCAGTGGACGGGGTCCTCCTTGCGCAGGCGCTCGAAGATCTCGTGCGGGAAGCCGTCATCCCACAGCTCCATGTCACCCAGATCGATCTGGTCGACGGGGGTGGCGGTGACGTCGGTCATGGTGCTCCTCGGGGGTCGGATGTCGCGCCGGCAGGTGTACCGCGGTGGGTGTCGCGGGGCAACCGGCAGTAGGGTACCCGACTGATGCGACACTTGCAAGTATTTGTCTCATCTGCGTCGGCGTGCGCTACTGTTGCACCATGGCGGTAACGCCCGTCCACCCGACGCAGCCGGCGGCCGGCGAACCCGCCGAGCTCCCCGCGTTCCGGCGGCCGACGGAGGCCGACGCGGTCGCGCTCGCGCGCGAGATGTTCCTTGAAGGCGAGCGCGTCGACATGAACGCCGTGGCCGCGCGCCTCGGCGTCTCGCGCGCCACGCTGCACCGCTGGGTCGGCACGCGCGAGCACCTGCTCGACCGCGTGCTCGGGGGCCTCGCCGGCGAGTTCTTCGACGAGGGGCTCGCCCGCGCGCGTGAGCGTCCCGACGACGCGATCGCGGAGCTCGCGCGGGCGCTGGTCGCCGCAACCTCGGGGTTTGCGCCGCTGCGCGGGTTCGTGGCGCGCGAGCCGGAACTCGCGCTGCGCCTGCTCCTCGGTGACCGCGGCGCGGTGCGCCGGCAGGTCGGGGACGGCATCCAGGCCCTCGTCGAGGAGGTCGCGCCGGACGAGGCCGACTCGCTGCGCGGTTTCAGCGACACGCTCGCGCAGGTCGGCATCGCGGTCGAGTGGGCGACGATCGTCGCAGGTGACGAGCCGTCGGCGGAGCGGATCGCGCAGATCGCGCGCGCGCTGCTGGTGGGTGGCCGCGCCGGCGAGCTGCCGCTGTCCGCGTGTCGGGGCTCCCGCGGTCAGGACGTGACGTCCGCAGTGCCGGTCACCGAGCAGCCGGCGAAGTTGCCATAGGTCGCCTGGTCGTCGACGAAGAGCGCTCCCTGAACGACCGGGCCCGCCGGCGTCGTGTACGTGAACGTGGTGGTGCCGCGACCGTCCACCGCTCCGTCGAACAGGACGACCGGCGCGTCGGCGACGTCGAAGTTGGACGAGCCGTAGACCGCCGCGTCGTTCACCACGCTCACGCGTGAGCCTCGCATCAGCGAGTTGTCCGTCGCCGTTGCTGCGACGAGGCGAGGATGGCCGGCCGCGCAGGTCAGGGTGAGCTTCAGTGCACCCTCGTCCAACACGGTCTGCGCCGCGGCATCGGTGGCCAGGAGCGTCTGGACCTTGAGGATCTTCACCCCGCCGACCGTCTTCGCGTTCGCCGCGGTATCGGTGGCCCCCAGGAAGTCGGTGGCGTTCTTGCCATCAAGGCGGTCAGCGTTGAGCCCGGTCGCCACGCCGGTGGCGTTCGTCGTGAACGGAGCGCCGGTCGCGTCGCCCGTCGTGATCAGGCCACCCTGCGCACCGGTCGTCGCGAACTCGAATGCGTAGCCGCTCGAGAGGTTGTTCGCGCGGATGCAGGGCCGGTTCCCTCCGGCGGTGCCGCCGCCGCCGGACCGACAGCCATAGATCGCGCCGCCGCCGTTCTTCGACTTGTTGGACTGTCGGGTGCCGTAGCCACTGAGGTTGGCGATGATCTGAGTCTCCTTCGTCAGTGCCGTCGAAGGGTCGCTGCCGGGGTTTCGCTGACCGCCGAGGATCGGATTGCCCTCGCCGGTGGCGTAGGCGGTGCCGCCCGCCGCGACGATCAGTGCGAGCAGGGCGACGACCATGGACGGGGACGGGCGTCGCTTACGTGTCTTGCCAAGCACGGGTTCCTCCTCCGTTCGGGGAATAGGGCGCCGACCGGAGCCTCGAACCGCGAGCCCAGCGACGCGCTCCGATTCCTACGCCCCTGGCCACGGGTGCACATCCGCAGCTCCTACGGCGCGATCATCGGCAAACCCACCGCTCGGCCGGGCGCGTAGTTGCCCGGTGGCGGAGTCCGTGCGCGCCCCGATGGCGGCGGCACCCTGGGCGCCGAACATGGCGGCACGCAGACAGCGGAGGTTGAACATGCCCTGGCGTCGCAGGCTCAGCAGACCGGCTCGATGCTTCGTTCCGGTCGTGGTGCTCCTATCGGTCCTCTTCGCAGCACTCGTCGTGGACGCCGACGCCAGGAAGCAGAAGCCAAAGCCTGCTCGCGTCCCCTACACCGTCACGGTCGACTACCGAGGCACCTACTGGACCGAGGCTGTCTTGGGAGGTGCCGTCGTCCAACATTACGACGAGACGACGACCTGGACGGGGACGAGCACGCCGTTTGCGCTTGTCAGAGTCGGCACCCGCTCGAAGCCTCAGTTCCGGATCGCGCCCTACGGCGGGACGTCGTCGCAGATTCAGATCCTTGGACCCGTGAGCCACAGCGGCGGGGGCTTCACGGTCGGGGCCGGTGGATGCGGGGCCCGGAGCACCGAGACCGCGGACAGCGGTGCCAGCGCGCGCCTTCGACTGCGCCTGTTCGCGAACAGGCGTCGCATCTGGATGACATTCGAAGGCACCGCAACCCAGCACATCGGCGAGTGGTTCGGGTGCAAGGTCGATCCCGGCCCCGTGGACGCCCCCTGTCAGCAGTGGTGCATCGCGATACCCCGCGAGGACGCAGCCAGTGCCGCCTTCTGGGCGAAGACCGGGGGGCCCATCAACGCGAAGACGATGAAGCTCATCAAGACCAGGTTCGGCCAGGCGTTCACCCTCACGTCGAAGCGCGATCCGATCATCGATCCGAGCCTCGACTTCACGCAGGTCACGCCGAGCGGGGCCTCCAGCGAGCAGCGCTGGTCCTTCCACTGGGTGATGAAGTTCACGCCCGTCCACCGCTGAGCCTCCCGCACACGCTGGCGTACGGGCGCGATGCACTCCACGCATGCTCAGTGCTTCGGCGGGAGCGTGGAGACGAACTCGCGTGCGCGAGCGACCCACGCCAACAGCGCATCGTCGGTCGCGATGCCCGCCGGATCGACGTAGACCATGCTCCTGATCGGACGCCCGGTGAAGTCCATCGGGCGGGTGTGCGGCTCCTCCAGCGCCGCGTCGGACGCTTCGGGACCCAGACGCAGCATCAGCGCCTCCCCGACGACGCCGCACGCCATGTGCCCGCCGCAGAGGAACGCGATGCCTCCGAACATCTTCCGCTCGGTCACGCCGGGGTCGTCGGCAAGAACCACGCGGACGCGTGCGGCGAGGCGCTCGTCGTAGGCCACCGCACAAGTGTGCCCGAAGCCGCAGCGCCATGACCGCTCGTCGGGGCGCGCCGGGGAGCCTAGCGGCGGCGGCGGCCGGGCATTGACGGGTAGCCCCGCGCCGGAGATAGTCGGTAGATGGCCGGCCGTGGCGCAGCGATCGCCCTGCTCGCCTGGCTGGCGCTGGGGGCGGCGTCCGCGCGTGCGACTGACGGGGTGCTCGCTGGACGGCTGGTGGGCATCCCGCCGAACGCGCGGTCCGTCGGCGTCCGTGTCGTCGATGCCGCGGACGGCAGCGTCATCGCGGTGCTGCGCGCGCAACGCAGCGGGGCGTTTCGCTTCCCGCTGGCGCCGGGTGCCTACGTGGCGGCCGGTGACGCGCGCGGCGCGCGCGGAGACTCGCTCGCCGCGCTGAGCGCCGTGGTGCGCGTCGGTGGCCCGGGGACCGCGCGCCGCATCGTCCTGCCGCTGCGGACTCAGCCGCCGCCCGGCGCGAGCGCGGCCGCGGCCGCGACTTCGGCCATCGGCTCGGGCACCGTCATCACCGTGCAGGGGGTGGTGCTCGACGCAGCGCCCGGCGCCCGCGTGCCGAACCTGTCACTCGACGGCGCCGTGCTCGGCGACGTCTTCGACGCCTGCTCGGCTGCCGGCGTGCGCTTCGTCGACCGCTCGCAGCGCGTGGTCGACCTGCTCGACGCCGAGCAGGAGCTCGTCAGCAGCGGGCGCGTACAGGGGCCCTACTCCTACCACCCGCTCGCACCCCAGCTGCAGCTCAGCGGTCAGGGCACGATCTCAGCCGACGGCCGTGTGACCGTGGTGTTCGACGTCGTGGACCTCGCGACGCACGGCATCGTGTCCGAGCACCGAGCCGAAGGCACCCTGGCGGGACTGGACGACGTGATCGCGCAGGCGGCAGACGACTTCGTGCAGCGTGACTGCGGAGTGCCGCCGAAGGGCCGCTGCCCACTCCTGGCCGGCGCGCGTCAGGCATGCGTCACGTCGATCGTCGAGACCGGGTACGGCTCGACGGTCAGTCAGCGGATCACGTCGCCCGGCGGCAGCTGCGCCGACCCGGCCGGCTTCTCGCGCTCCGACGCGACCAATCTCGCCTGGCACTCGACGTGGCCCGGCGTCGCTGTCCTCAACGCCACGCCGGGCGCCTCGCCGGGCGCGTGGTGGCTCAGCGCCAACTACCGGGTCGACGCGATGTGCGGGCTGAACAACGAGCACTGCAGCGAGACGATCCTGGGCTCGCGCTCGGGCGACGGCGCGCTGCCCGGCTGGGCCGGCAC
>Ga0335069_10012832_pt1 | contig 11781 bp, 11 predicted proteins | sample Lox_Sample_11_FD_206714 | JGI IMG/M metagenome (GOLD analysis project Ga0335069, IMG submission 206714) | Soil microbial communities from Loxahatchee National Wildlife Refuge, Florida, United States - Lox_Sample_1.1 | ecosystem: Environmental > Terrestrial > Soil > Wetlands | place: USA...
TTTACCAGATCAATGAGTTCTTCGGTGGCCTCGGCCTGCTCGGTCGTTGGCCGACGCCGCGGATCGACGACGTGGAAGCGTACGTGTCCCTCTAGCACTTCCGCCATCAAACCATTAATCGCACCCCGACATGCGGCGATGGTTTGCAGGACTCTGGAGCAGTCATCGTCACCCTCGAGTGCCTTTTGGATTGCGTTGACTTGCCCCTTGATTCGATTAACCCGGTTCAGCAGTTTCTCTTTGTCCTTCTTGGTATGAGCCATCCGTCACTCCAGCCAAAGTTCATGATACTATCCATCAGTATAGTAAGTTTGGTGGCGCCAGCAAACGCGGTTTAGCGTATCGCTTACTCTAGCGCCGTCGTTGGTTTCAAGCGGGAACTGGGTTAGGGTGAGAAGTGCCATGGCCTGTGGCGGAAAAACCGTAGGGAACCGCACGAGGGTCTTAACCCTCATTCTGAGTGTCTTGCTTGTCGTCTTCCTCGCCCAGATTACTGCCCACATCCACGAAAAGGGACAAAACGAGACAACCTGCCAGGTCTGCCAGGCGGCCCACCTTGGCTCGATTCTGCCGTCGGGCACTCTGCCGTTATGTGTTACTCCTCAGGCGGTAGGACATGAATGTCGCTCCGTTTGTGGTTGCGTATCATGACGAGTTTTTCTTCCACGATTCTCCTTCCCGCGCACCGCCTTCCTTCCCGTTGTAATCCCTGACGACTACTGCAGTTCCTAAGCGCGTCATTTCGCATGGCTCGCCAACCGCCTTTATTCCGGCGGGCCCAATGAACACATACACATCGCTCCCACAGGGAACGGAGGAACAATGCGAAAGGGTATACGAGGGTTTGCTCTACTTGTTTTTCATCTTCTGATTGTCGTGTTTGCGGTATCGGCTCAGGTAGGAAACTCGGGATCCATCGAAGGAACTGTGAAGGATCCCTTGGGTGGTGCGGTTCCGGGAGCGAGCGTCGAAATTAGCTACGGTGTGAGTGGGTTCGTTAGGACTACCACGACCGGCGCGGACGGCACATTTCGCTTCACCAACGTGCCCTTTAATCCCTATCACATGACGGTGAGCGCCAAGGGGTTTGGCCCTTATTCGCAAGACGTGGACGTCCGGTCCGCGGTCGCGACAAACGTGCAGGTTGCCCTGAAGCTTGGGACGGAGGCCACCATCGTCAACGTGACCGAGAACGGTGGAGACTTGATCGAGAATGAGCCGAACTTTCACACGGACGTAGATCGAGAGTTGTTTAAAAACGTGCCTCTGGAAAGCCAGTCCTCATCGGTTAGTTCGCTCGTGACGCTCACGACGCCGGGGGTCGCCGCGGACTCGAACGGGTTGTTCCATGGGCTCGGCGATCATGCGCAGAACTCGTTCTCCGTCGATGGCCAGCCAATCACGGACCAACAAAGCAAAGTGTTTTCGAACCAAATTCCATCGGAGTCGATTCAGTCGCTTGAAGTCATTTCCGGTGCCCCGCCGGCGGAGTTTGGGGACAAGACGAGTCTGGTGATCAAGGTCACGACACGATCGGGGTTGGGTGTGGATCCCTCCCACGGGAATTTCACGGCTTCCTACGGCAGTTTCGGAACGCCCGTTTTCGCCGGGGATTTCGCATTCGGAGGAGCGAAGTGGGGCAACTTCGTCGCGGTGAGCGGATTGCAGTCGGGCCGGTTCCTGGATCCGCCGGAGCAACAGACCTGGCACGGCAAGGGGAACCAGGAGAACATTTTCGATCGTGTCGATTACAAATTTTCTGATAGCAATTCGGTCCAGTTGAACCTGGGCTACACGCGCTCTTGGTTCCAGACGCCCAACTCCTATGATGCGCAGTTCGCTGTGGGATGGAGCGCACCCTGCGTTCCGCCGCAAACCACAGGGTGCGGCGGCTTGGGGCCGAACGGCGAGCCGGTGGGCCCGCAAGATCAACGATCCAAGATCGGAACGTTTAACGTCGCGCCAACCTTCGTGCACCTCATCGGGACGAAAGCGGTATGGACGATCGGTGCGTTCGTGCGCCAGGATCAATTCAACTACTATCCGAGCAACGATCCTTTTGCCGACCTGACGCGGGGCTTGCAAAGCGACAGCATTGCGCAGCAACGACGCTTAACGAACGTGGGCGTGCGGTCCGATATTTCCTACGTGCGCGGCATGCACAATATCAAGGCCGGAATCACCTATGAGCAGACCTTGTTGACGGAGCATGACTCGTTTGGGCCGGCCTGTTCTGCGGCAACATGTTCCCGACCTACACGGCGCCGCTGACGAGTTGCGCCGGGAATCTCTATGGTTCGAACCTCGTAAAAATCCCGAAGCCGGGAACCGAGGACGACGACCACAATCCTCCGCGCATTCAACCGCGCCACCTGTTTGACATCGCGGTTGGCGACGATGACCTGTTCCGTGGCGACCGCTACAGGTGGAGCCTGCGGTTCACGGTAATCAACCTGACGAACAAGACCGCGCTCTACAACTTCCTGTCGACGTTCAGCGGCACGCACTATGTGACTCCGCGAACGGAAACCGTCGAGCTCGGCTTCCACTTCTAGTCTCGTCCGCGTTGGGGAGACGCGTCCCGGAAACCGGGACAGCGTCGCCAGCGCCTGCTTTGTTGGATGGGGGGTACACCTGCGGAGACTGACGATTGCGGCGATGATGTCACTCGCCCGAAATCGGGGCGGGCGCTGCCTTTCTGCGCTCTACGTCAACGCGTCCACTCATTTGCTCTGGGAGTGCGCGCAGGGCCACCGGTGGAGCGCCGTTCCGGGAAGCATCCGCAAAGGAACGTGGTGCCCGGAGTGTGCGGGGATACGACCGGGCACGCTCGAACAGCTGATGGAACTCGCGCGGTCTCGCGGTGGTCGGTGTCTGTCCGAGCGCTACATTAACACGGCCACGAAATTGGAATGGCGTTACTCCAACGGCCACCCATGGCGGGCCACGCCGCTTCAGCTCAAGAAGGGACATTGGTGTCCGTTCTGCGCGCGTGTCTCTCCTCTGACATTGGCTCTCTTGCAGGAGATGGCGTCGCGCCGATGTGGCCAGTGAGTGTCTTTCGGTGGTTTATATGAATTCGTCGCATCCCCTCCGATGGAAGTGCAGCGTGGGCCATGAGTGGCTCGCGAAGCCCCGGTCGATTCGCACGGGACACTGGTGCCCGTTTTGTGCGCAGAACCGGAGGCTGAGACTCGAAGAAATGCGACAGATTGCACGAGAACGAGGAGGACAGTGCCTGTCGACGAACTACAAAAACGGGGCCACGCCTTTGTTGTGGGCATGCCGGCTCGGACACTTGTGGAAAGCGCGTGCGGCGCAGGTAAAGAGCGGTCGCCGAAGGAAGGGGAGTTGGTGCCGGGAATGCTACAACTGGCGGCGACGATTTCATGGGAGACACAGTCTTCTTGCGATGCGGGGTCTGGCGATTTCGAGAGGTGGCGTGTGCCTATCGCCGGAATACCTCGGCAGCAAGGTCAAGCTGAGTTGGGAGTGTGCGCTGGGGCATCGCTGGCAGGCGGCGCCCTCGTACGTGATCCAGGGCAGTTGGTGCCCGGTGTGCGCCCGGAATCAGCGGCTGACGTTGCGACAATTTCAGGAAATTGCTGCTACCCGAGGTGGCACCTGCCTCTCGGAAACGTACACCAACGAGCGTACGGCGCTTTGGTGGCGATGTGCCGAGGGACATGAATGGAAAGCGGACCCCGCGAGAATCAAACGGGGCTCCTGGTGCGTGACTTGCGCTCATGCCGCTCGGCGAAGCGTCTGGACGCGTCCGCCTGCCATTAGCGGGAAGAAACCTCGCAAAGCGATGTGGGCCCGGAAGTCGCGGCGAATGGACAGTCGGAATCGTCGATCGAGGATTACGATGAAAGTCACGAGCTAGGCTTGGGAACATGTAGTACAGCGGAATGTGCCCGAAAGAAAAGGGCCGCGGCAACGCGCTAAAAGCGAAAGGTCAGGTCGCCCTGGACCACGCGCGGCGAGACGAAGTGTGTGCCCGAAAAACTCGAAAGGAAATTGTACAGGGCCACTTTGTTCGCCGCGTTGACGATGCTGATCTTTCCGCTGAGGGCGTAGGTGTCTTTCTTCCACAGGCTGTCCGCACCGACAGCGAAGTCGAAGAGGTTGTGTGGGGTAATGCGGGACGGATTCGTGTCGGGATTGTAAGTGCCAGGCGCCACGATGTGGATCAGAGTCGCGCCATAATGGGGTGAGTTGCAACTTCGCAGCGGCTGATCCAAAGTTGCAAACACACTGCCGCAGTACAATCCAATCTCCTGCTGCTCGTCGCCCGTCAGCGTGAGCGCTGTCGCGTAGTCTGGAACGCTCACTACCACCAATCCGCTATCAAATCTCCACGTGAAGCCAAGCCATAGGCCGTGCATGCTCCTTTGGTGAAACTGATACTGGACGTTCGTGGTTTGCTCGAATCCCTGATCGTGATCAGGGCGGGCTACGGGGGCGTACGCGGTGCCGAAGTTAATGCCGCCAATTTCCGGGCTGAATAGGCGCGAGCGAGTGTGCCCCAGAACGGCGAAGGCACTCAAGCCGTGAAAATTGTTGAGAGTCGCGCGAACCATCGCGCCGTCGATTTTTGATTCGCGGAACTGAATGGGGAAGTTGAGCGGGGTATTTAAGATGGTATTGAAATCGTACGCGCCGTTGGTGTACTTCCAGAAATACTCGGCCTGAATGTTGAATCTCGGACCGAACTGCTGCTCGAGGCCCACGTTGTACTGATTGCGGCGCGCCGGCGTGAGAGGCTGAACGTTCGTTGCTCCAAGGGAGCCGTTGCCAAGCCCGCCGGCCCCGGTGGAGCTTGATAGCACAAGATTCTCGTTGTAGGGCGTCAGAAAGACCCTCGCATACGAAAAGTGAAGCACAGTTCCCGTAGCGCGTACCTGATAGGCGATGCCGGTCCTTGGCTGCACCCCCGAGGCGCTGCTAAGGCCAGCGTAGTTGTCGTAGCGCAATCCAAGATTCAGGGTGAATTGGCCGAACTTGATGCTGTCCTGAGCGTAAGCGCTTCCTTCGTAGATCGTGGCCGATCCACGAAATGTGAAAAGAGTTCCGCCGCGGGTAAGGTCATACGGCAAAAGGGCTGGTTGATACGAAGTGTTTTGCGAGTACCCCATAGCGGTGCATTGGCTCGGATCGATGAGCGAGGGATTTGGAACGGGAACTCCGTTTGCGTCCACACAGGGAGAATTAAATCCGGGATTGGTCAGCCCCGTCGCGAAGAACTCGGAGAGCGGTGTAGCCTGAAACTGAATACCGCCTTTCACGGAGTGCCGCCCGCGCGAATATGTCAAATCACCGCGCATCCCCGCGCTTGTCAGCCTGCGGGATTGGGACAAGGTGGCTGGCTGATCGGAAAAGAGATTCGCCGACGGAAAATACTCTACGCGATCCTGGCGAACCCAACTGTTCGCAGTGAGCAAGAGCGAGGGACTAAGCACGCGGGAGAATGCCAGCCCAACATTGAAGCTCGTCATGTGCTGCCGCTGGTCTTGCGCCGCCGACTGCTGGTCATATGTATTCGGAACTTGGAACCAGGAGTGGGCGGCCGAAAGGTTCAGGTGGAACGCCGTGGCCTCGCTTGGCTGCCAATCGAGGCGATCGAATACACTCGTGGCATTCCCTCGTGCGTGAAGAGGATCGACTTCCGGGGTGTCGAGGAACCGATGGCTGTTAAGACCATCCAAGGCCAGAAAGTTCCCAAGCGTTTTGGAACCAGACGCAAAGGTAATGCTCGCCGTAGGTGTATCGAAGGAGCCGTACCCGATCGAGACCGTGCCGGATTTCCCGGCGTTTAGCCCTGAGCGCGTTGTGGCCTCAACAATCAGGCTAGTTTTGTCCCCGAATTCGGCAGGAGGAGCCCCCTGCAGCGTCGTCATGTTCTGAAGGGTGTTTGCGGAGATCTGGTTCGAGAAGATGCGACTCTGCTGGTCGGAGATCGGCTGCCCGTCTACGCTAAACGAGGTTTCCGCGTGTTCGCCAAGCGGATGGAAGACTCCATTGGAGTCCGCCGCCACGCCAGGCGTTGCCAAGGTAAGAATTGAACTCAGCCGGGCATTGACGCTTTCGCTCGGCAGATTCTGGATGAGCCCCTGGTTGAGTTGGGTCTGCGCGACATTGATCGAACTCGTGTCAGCAGGCCCCTCCGCCACGGTGACTTGCTGAGTGACCATTTCAAGGCTGAGCACGATGGTTAGCGGTTGCGGCGTATCTGTTTCGAGGGCTACGCGTCGGCGATCCAAACGGAAGTCGCGCGCCCGCGTCGTGAGCTGATAATCGCCGGGTTCGATGCGATTAAAGCAAAACTGTCCAGAGGCATCGGAGTGGGCAGTGAAGCGAATACCTTCAGAGGTCAATTCGAGTGCCGCTTCGCCGATTGCCGCACCTGTCTGGTCCTGCACTACACCACAGATGTTCCCAGGTTCTGCTGGCCGAGGTGGTGTGGCGGATAGGAGCAGCCACAAGAGAGCGATTGCCGTCGAGCCCATAGCCAGCAAGATATTAACCTAGATTAATGTCACAGGTAAAGTAAGATTAATACAGAGCACAGATGCTTACGGATCACACCTGTAAGCCGAAAGATCGCATGCCACTCCCTCCGCTATGGCCTATCCGGGGATGGTCGTCGTTGGAACTTTTGCCGGTGTGGTGGCAATTGTGTTGATCGGCGGTGGGATCATCCGGCGGGCAGCCACAGAAGTAGCAGTGTCAAACAAGCGCGTTCTGATTAAGACGGGCTTTTTCTCCCGCCATTGCATCGAGGTGCTGCTACCAAAGGTAGAAAGCATAGGCGTTGATGAGTCTCTTCTGGGCCGAATGCTTGGATACGGCAGCGTCATTGTCCGAGGTACGGGAGGCACATTCGAGACATTTGATAAGATCGCGCAGCCAAACGAACTCCGACGGCAGGTCCAGCAACAGATTGGAAGCGCAGGTTTAGTGTGACTCTGGGAGCGAGCGGGCTACAGGCCCTGGTGGGTTCCAAGCGTCAACACAGGCACCTAGGAATCTGCTGTCCGGGAAGAGGTCTTCCTGGCGAGTTGCAAAGCTGTCTGCGTCTCGTGTAATTCGCTGAGACGAGTCTCCAGTTCGGAAGCGTAGATTTCGGCACGCTCGTGAGCTCTTGCGTTCTCTATAGCGACAGCGGCCGAGACAGCCAGGTTTTTGGCAAGGCGGAGATGTTCTGTGTTGAAGGCAGACGGTACCCGAGTGCCTAGCGACAGGACTCCAATTGCGCGACCCTCCGCAAGTAAAGGAATTCCGAGCCAAGACCGGATTCGGTCAAAGGGTGGCGCGTCTATCCAGTCGGGCTCCTTAGCGGTATCTGATAGCAGCACGGGCCGATGTTCGAACAAGATTCTCTGAAGAAAATGGTTGTCGGAGGCACGCCAAACACAAACCGTGTTCCTAGGCTGGGTCCGCGGCGCCTCGCGCGCTACAAACATGTGTTCCGGGTCATCAATGAACAAGACGCTTGCCTTATCAAACGGAACGAGATCGCCTATGCATTGAAGGAGTGTATCCAACACGGAATCCATCGCCAGATTTTGACTGAGAGCGAGAGTTGCCTTTCTCAAAGCCTCTGCCTCGGCGCGGGCCGCTTCGGCAGCGTCTAAGTGTTCAGAAATCTGCTGCTCTGCCTGTTTTCGCGCAGTTATGTCCAAGGCTGTCCCAACTAGCCAACGCACATTACCGTTTTGAGGAGCAAGGGTCCCCTTAACCCAGATCCATCGAACGGAGCCATTCGCGTGGATGAATTGAAACTCCTCGTCGAAGCTGCCGGTAACCACAGCCTCTTGGAGGCGGGATAGAACCCCTATGCGGTCCTGGGGATGGATCAATTCGTGGTACGAGGAAGGATTTTGGCAGAGAGACTCAATGGTGTGGCCTGTAATTTTTGTGTACGCCTCATTTACATAGACCAGTTCTTTGGTCTCAGCGTTCATCCTCCAGATAATCTCTTGAATATTGTCAGCCATGTGCTGAAAGCGCTCTTCGCTTTCGCGCAGGGCTTTCTCGGCACGGGTTTGGTCGGTCACATCGCAAAGGATAAAAATATGTCTTCCGGGCAGGTAGTTTGCGGCGCCAGAAAAATCCACGACAACTGTGGTTCCGTCTCCAGCATTGAGCTGCACGCGGCCACGCTGGTTCTTGCAGTCAAGAAATGCCTTCCACTTGAGGTCGAAGCCAGCTGAATCTTCAAAGAATGAGCCAATGTTCGTTCCGATTAATCTCTTTCTGTCGACCCGCAAGATACGCGCGGACGCTGGATTTCCGTCAAGACATAAAGCTTTGTCATCAACAATTAGAATACCGTCGAGAACATTCTGAAATATCGATGTTGCCTCGCAATCGGTTTGGCTGAACGCGCGGTCGATGTTTCGATGTTCTATCCAGAGAATCCATAGAGCGTACGCCGCGAGAAAGATTGAGAAGCCCTGAGCCACAAGGAGAAGGGGCATGAATGCCAAAGACAGCGGCGAGCGATAAATGCCATGTTGCAATGAGGTCGAAAGAAGCAGGATTGCGAGAAAGAGAGTCGCCAAGGAACCACAGTGGATCAACAACTTGGATGAGCGGACGCCTTTTAATGTTGAAATGGAGATTCGCATTAGGTTCTGCCTCCAGGTCGTCAAATCACTTGACGCATATTTGGCAAACTGGGTTTTGTAATTGAAGTACGTATTCTCGTTACTAGGCGAAGAGAATTTGGCGTGTCCGTAATTACAGACAAACTAAGTGGGCTCGACCGAGTAACACCGACGGGACACGGAGGAGATGGCTTGTGCTACTCAGTGCTACCATTATCTTGCAGTGCCTAAAGGCAACTCCAATGTGCCATCAAGGCGCACTGCCCGAGAGCCGCTGAGAGAAAAAGTGTTCTCGTATTACACGAAAAGGGAACGTGAGCTACTGGAACGAGCAGCGGAACGCGAGTCCCGCAGCTTAAGCAGCTTTGTTGCTTTGGCTGCAATCGAGAGAGCGCGGCAGATTCTCGGCAGGAGCTAAGCGCCATCCAAAATGGTAATTGCGAGGCTTTTGTACTAATGGTAGCATTGTCTAGTATTACGCGTCCTTTGATTTCAGAGAAGCCAATTGAGCGAGAGCGCTGCAGTTCGATTTGCGACCATTCCTGCGAGTACGCGGCAGGCTAAAAGTGTCTCCCCTACCGTTTCTCTCAGTGGGGGCATCGAGACCAGTGACAGCGAACAATTACTCACTCGGATAGGAGCGGGCGATCGTGAGGCGTTGTCGCAATTATTCAGGCGTTTTGCTAAACCTATTCGAAGTGTCGGGAGGCGAGTCCTTCGAGATGAAGCCGAGGCGGATGACCTCGTACAAGAAGTATTTCTATACATTCATCGGAAGTCGACCCTATTTGACAGCTCAAAGAGTAGCGCCCGGTCTTGGATATTTCAGATCGCGTACACCCAAGCGTTCCTTCGTCGTCGTCAGCTTAATTTGCGGAGCGCGCGTGTGTCCGGCATTGCGGACAATCTGCAAGGAATTGAGCTGGGAACATTCTCTGGTGCAGACTATGATCAGACCGTCGAAGGGCTCTTCGGGAGAAACAGTTGGCAGAGGGTCCAGGAAGCACTGACCGAAGACCAACGAGAGACGTTGAGGCTGTTTTTCTTCGAGGGATACACGTTCGCAGAGATCGCTGAGAAACTCGGCCAGTCCTTCTGTAACGTCCGACACCACTACTATCGAGGCCTTGAGAAGCTCCGCAGACACTTGGCCGAAAATGTTTTGAACAGGCGTTAACCGGTGTGTTACAAGCTGAAATCCGAAGGGAAGTTGAGGCGGTAAATGACCCCGCACGAGGAATTCCTTGAATTGTGTGCGGCTGCGACTGCAGGGGAGTTGACAGCCGAGGAGCAAGCGAAGCTCGATGCGCATTTGTCGTCGTGCCGGGAGTGCCGAAAGGCGATGGCCGAATACGAGGTTGCGACCCGACAGATGGTGGCAGCGGCAGCTTCCGAAGTTAATGCTCGGGAGCCCGAACGAGACGCGAATTGGTCGGTTGAAGATGCCGAGAAGGCTTTCTTTAGAAGATTAGAAACCAAAGACAGCTTACCGAATGATTCGGCGAAAGATCCCGACGAGTCGAACAAAATTGGTCAGCGCTTTACCTACCGGCCATCGCAGTTTCGGTGGCGGGAAGTCTGGATGTCGCTCGCGGCGGTAGTCATTCTCGCGCTTGCCTTGGCCGTTACGGCCTATCGAACAGGCGTAAAGCGTGGAACAGACATAGCGTTCACGACAACTGAGCCCGGTAAAGACGTCAATCCATCTCTGGACCAGCAGGTAAAGGACGCGGGCCACGAGCATGCCGAGTTGGTGGCTAAGGTAGGGGAGCAAGACAGGCTCATTGCCGATCTCCGAAAACAGTTGTCGGAACAGGAGAAAATGATCGCCTCATTGAAGGCGGAGAAGCCCTCCGGGCGCCCGATTAGCGCGCCGCCAGCGAATCCTGGCCCTAACGACGCGAACTCTCAACGAGACCAGCAACTCGCAACCGCACAAGCAAAATTGTCAGATTTACAGAAGGCAATCGACGACCTTACGAGCCAGCGGGACGCGGTGAGTTCGCAAGCCGCAACCCTAGAAGCGAAGGTCGGAGAGTTAACGCAACTCCTGCGCAATCGCGACCTGGAAGTTGACCAGAAAGACGATGAAGTGGCGAAGCTGCAGGAACTTCTCCAATACGATCGAGATGTCCGGGAGTTGATGGGCAGCCGGGATCTGTATATGGCCGATGTCCACGACGTGTCGAAATCCGGAACGGCAAAGACATACGGCCGGGTGTTCTACACCAAAGGGAAGCGCCTGATTTTCTACGCCTTCGATCTAGACGCCCAGCCGGGTCTCCAGAATGCGAGCTCGTTTCAGGCGTGGGGCAGGAAAGGGCCGGACAAGCTGCAGGCCCGTAGTCTGGGAATTTTCTATGAAGACAATGCGAGTAAGAAACGCTGGGTGCTGAAGGCGAACGATCCCAAGGCGCTGGAGGACATCGACGCTGTTTTTGTTACCGTCGAACCCAGCGGCGGAAGCCAGCATCCGAGCGGCAAGCCACTGCTTTTCGCTTATCTGGGCGTAAGCCCGAACCATCCTTAGTCGTCTTCCCCTTCAAAAGTTGTCCTGCTTTCAGGACAAAAAAGAATTGGGACAAAACTGCCGGGCAGTTGCATAGACCTTGTTAGTGAGGAGAAATCCCTCACTTCCGGGAGGGTCACTTGCGGCTGCGTGCGCTTCATCTTCTCATTCTTATTTTCGTGTCCGTTCTTTTCTCGCGTGCGCAGTCCCCGAACGGAACTATCAGCGGGATGGTGACTGACCCTTCGGGCGCGCCCATCGCCGGTGCCGAAATCCTGGTGGTAAACGATCTGACCCGTGTGCAATATCCGGGGAAGACGAACGACGAGGGCATCTATCTCGTTTCCAACTTGCCACCTGGTCCGTACCGCATTCAGGTCGCGAAGTTCGGCTTCAAAACGATTATCAAACCGGATGTCACTCTCAACATTCAAGACGCATTGTCTCTGAACTTTGCCCTTTCACTAGGTTCGGTTTCGGAGGTCGTGACGATCCAAGGCGGCGCGCCGCTCGTCAACACGGAATCCGGTTCAGTAAGTACGGTGATTGGTCAAGATCTCGTTGGAAAGCTCCCTCTGAACGGGCGCAGCTTTAATACGCTGCTGCAACTGGCGCCAGGCGTTGTGATCGCACCTTCCTCACCGAGCAACCAGGGACAGT
>Ga0335069_10012833_pt1 | contig 11781 bp, 9 predicted proteins | sample Lox_Sample_11_FD_206714 | JGI IMG/M metagenome (GOLD analysis project Ga0335069, IMG submission 206714) | Soil microbial communities from Loxahatchee National Wildlife Refuge, Florida, United States - Lox_Sample_1.1 | ecosystem: Environmental > Terrestrial > Soil > Wetlands | place: USA: Florida...
CGGGCCGGTCGAGCGCGGCGACGTTCCAGAGATGCGACACCTCGTGGTAGACCTCGTCGAGCTTCCCCGGATCGCGAAACGCGGCCGCCGACTGCAGGATCGACGTGACGTCGGCCTGCGAGCCCCAGCCGTCGGGGACCTCGATGACCGCGTAGGACGGGCGGTTCGGGATTGGCCCGAACCACTCCGTGAAGAGCGCCAGCGCGGCTTGCGCGGCTCCCGCGACGCGCTCGGCGCCGGCCGCGTCGCCGGGCAGCGCGTAGACGCGCAGCCCCGGCCTCTCGAGCGTCTCGAAGCGCGCGATCGCGAAGTCCATGCGCCACGCGGGGAGCGTGTTCTCGTAGACGTAGGTGGCGCGGCCGCCGGCGACGCGCCGTTGGACGAGCCGTCCGCCGTTGGCGACGACGTGGGAGGCGGGCACCGTGACCCGCGCGACGTAGTCGAAGGACGCCTGCGGCGCGGCCCGGGCCTTCGCGTGGGACGGCGGCCGCAGCGTCGGGTACGCGTCGGCGTCCTCGCGCAGAATCGTGAAGTCTTCGGCGACGCGGTCCTGGATGTACAGCGCTCCCGTCTCGACGTAGCCGGCGAGGTAGCCGCCGTAGCGGATCTCGAGTGTCCGCTTCTCGCCGGCGGCGAGCGGAGGGGCGAGCAGGACGCGCACCTGGTTGGCCTGGCGTTTCGGGTCGTCTTCGAACGCGACGACGTTCTGCGAAAAGGCGAGCGGTTCTCCGGCCCCGTCGCGGACGGCCGAGACCGCGAGGAGGCGGTACAGGAGAAAGGACGCTTCCGAAGCGGGCACGGCGCCGGCGTTCTCGATCGCGATCCGCGCCGATCCGTCGACGCGCTCTTCGCGAAAGTCGACGGCCAGATCGAGCTCGTAGCGCGTCGGCACGAGCTCCGCGCCCGCCCGGGCCGCGGCGGCGCCGGTCAGCGCGGCGAGAAGGAATGCGCGGAGGGCTCGCATGGCGGACTCGAAGAGGGAGACGCCGGGGGCGAAGCGCGGTTACGGGGCTCCGGCGAGCCGCGCGCCGTCAGCGGCCCGGCAGAATCTGGTCGTGGCGTTTACCCCGGTCGGCGGGGTCGCGGCGCGCGTGCCGGCGGGCGTCGAAAGGGACCGTCTCGTAGCAGATCGGGCATTTGAGGCGGCCGTCCTTGGGGATCGGCGCGAAGCGGGGAGAGGTGCACGCGGCGCAGATCCACCGCGCGAACCGCCTCTCCTCGCCGTCGTAGTCCATGGCTCGAATGGTAACGCCCGCCGCGCCGCGGGCAGCGCGAAAAGGCGGCGGCCTCAGTCCCCGGATGTCAGGCCGCGAGCCCCCGGGCCGCCTTGATCGCCGCCGCGACGCCGGCCTGTTTGCGCACGGCCTTGACCTTCGCCCGCGCTTCCTTCGAGAGCCTGCGGATCGCCGCCAGGTATTGTCCCTGCGCGCGGCGGGCGATCTTCTGGGCGCGGGACAGGGCGCGGCGCGCCTGCGGAGCCGCGCGGCGCGCGGCCCGGCGACCCGCCCGGGCAACCTGGCGCGCCGCCGGCCGGGCGGCCTTTTCGAGCGCGGCCAGGCGAGTCCGGAGGTCCTTGATGAGCCGCTCGCGCCGGCGAAGGGCCCGCGTCACGTCGGCGGCGGCGAGCTTGCCGTCCTCGATCAGGAGCTGCAGGGCGGCGGCCGCGTGTTCCGCGGACAGCTTGAGTGCCTTCTTGGTCTTGCGTCGCATGAAACCTCCTCGGGGCGGGTCGAGCCCGCGCCCGGATCGTATCCCGGCCGAGCGCGGATTCGAGACTGGCTTTTCCAGGACTCCGGCCAACGGATCCTGATCCCGCGGCCATGCACGCCGAGGCGCCCGGTACCTGAACGTTGTTTGAACGCCCGGACAATTGTTTCGGCCTCCGCCGCTCTCCTAAGGTGTCGGCAGACTCCCGAATCCCGGACTGACCTCCAGCCCGCCGTATCTCGAGAGCCAGGAAGGAGGGCCCCATGGGCTCAAGAGTCTCGCTTCGAGCGGCCGCGGCCATCGGCATCGTCTTCGCGCTCGCCGCGTTGACGCCGGTCGGCAGCAACCCCGCCCCCGACTTCGGTCAACCGCTGGCCGGCCTCACCGCGGATCAGCTCGCGCGGTTCGATGCGGGCAAGACCGAGTTCACCGAGGTCGAGAGCGTGGAAGACGGCCTTGGCCCGGTCATGAACGACGTGTCGTGCGCCAACTGTCATTCGGTCGCCGCCGTCGGCGGCGGCAGCGCCATCCTCGAGACCCGCTTCGGCACGACGGCGGCCGACGGCACTTTCGACCCCTTGTCCCAGTTCGGCGGCTCGCTCATCCAGACGGAGGGCATCGGCGCGTCCGGGAGCTGCGAGTATCTGGCGGAGATCGTGCCGCCCGAGGCGACGATCGTGGCCGAGCGGCGGACGACGCCGCTCTTCGGTCTCGGCCTCGTCGACGCCACGCCCGATTCGGTCTTCTACGGTCTGGCCGCGATCGAGGCGCACAGCCCCGACGGCACCGCGGGTGTCGTGAGCGTCGTGACGAACATCGCGACGGGCCAGAACGCCGTCGGCAAGTTCGGCTGGAAATGCCAGAACCCGAGCCTGTTTCAGTTCGCGGGCGACGCGTACTTGAACGAGATGGGCATCACCAATCCGCAGTTTCCCGACGAGAACTGCCCGCAGGGCGACTGTGCGGCGCTCGCCTGCAATCCCGTGCCGGGCCTGAACGACGACGGCTCGGGGGTGCAGGCGTTTGCCGACTTCATGACGTTTCTCGCGCCGCCGCCGCGCGGCCCCGTCAACGCGGCGGTGGGCCTCGGCGAGCTGGTCTTTCTCGGAGCGGGGTGCGCCGGGTGCCACACGCCGACGCTCCGCACGGGCTCGAACCCCGTGGCCGCGCTGAACAAGGTCACCTACCACCCGTACTCCGACTTCCTGCTCCACGACATGGGCGCGCTCGGCGACGGCATCACGCAGAACGCCGCGACGGGCAAGCTCATGCGCACGGCGCCTCTCTGGGGGATCCGCCGCCTGACGACGTTCCTGCACGACGGCCGCGCCGCAACACTCGACGCCGCGATCCTGGCTCACGACGGACAGGCCGCGCACGCGCGCAACCGCTACGCGGCCATGCCGAGCTCCCGGAAGGCCTGGCTGCAGGCGTTTCTGAATTCCCTCTAGCCCCCGGTTCGTTCCGGCCTCCTCCCCGTGCTCCGGCGGCAGGAGGCCGGACTTTTTCCCGCCGCGTACAATTCTCGCGTGACCTGCCGGGGCGCCCTCCATCGCGTCTGCCGGCTTTCTTCATCTCCAACTCCCGAAGCGAGGTTGACCATGCGACGATTCTCGACGATCCTTTTCTTCCTGGCGGCCGGGGCGGCCGCCGCCGCCGAGCCGCCGGCGCCGGCCGGCACGGTTTCCCTGACGCTCACGGACGCGATCCGGCGCGCGCTCCAGAAGAACACGAGCCTCGCGATCGAGCGGCTCAACGTCGACCAGGCCACGTCGGCGGTCGTGCGGGCCGAAGGGTCTTACGACCTCGCGTGGAACCTCGACGTGTCGTGGCGCCAGAACACCGACCCCATCAACTCGGTCTTCTCGGGGGCCCCTCCGGGCGAGCTCGCGCCCGAGAACGAGCGCTACGGCGCGTCGACGTCCTTCCAGCAGCTGCTCCCGACGGGCGGCTCGGTGTCGCTCTTCACGGGGTGGCATCACACGACGACCGACGGCATCTACACGATCCTGTCGCCGGCCTACGAGACGGATGCGGGGATCTCGCTGACGCAGCCGCTCCTGCGGAATCTTTCGATCGACCCCGTCCGCGAGGCGATCCGCGTCGCCAAGGCTGACCTCTCCGAGTCGGAAGCGCACCTGAAGACGGTCGTCGCGGACACGGTCACGCAGGTGGACGCGGCGTACTGGAACCTGGTCGCGGCCCGGCGGGACGTCGTCTCGATCGAGAGCTCGGTCGTGCTGGCCGACCGGCAGCTCGCCGAGACGCGGGTCCGGATCGAGGCCGGGGTCCTCGGCGAGACGGACATCGCCGAGCCGACGGCGGAGCTCGAGCGGCGCAAGGGCAATCTCGCGCTGGCGCGGCAGCGGTCGGCATTCGCCGAAAACACGCTCAAGCAGCTGATCCTCGGCGACCCGACGGATTCGTGGTGGGCGGCCCGGCTCGAGCCGTCCGACGACCCGACCTCGGGCGCCGGCGTCCCGCCGCTCGAGCAGGCCCTGTCGGACGCTCGGCAGAATCGCCCCGAGATCGTCGAGGCCCAGTCGCGCCGGACGCGCACGGAAGTCCGCGTCGACGCGGCCAGCAGCGCTTTGCTGCCGCAGCTGAACCTCGTCGCCAACTACGCGCGGCGCGGATTGGCCGGCTCGATCAACCCGAACGCGGTCGGCATCGACGGCCAGCCGGTGACCTCGATCCCGCCGGCGGTGGACGGCTCGACCGGCCGGTCCTACGGGACGATCGGGGAGAACTACTTCCCCGACGCGTCGGTCGGGCTGTCGCTCTCGCTGCCGATCGGCAATCGCAGCGCCAGGGCGAACCTCGCGATCGCGAAGGCGGCGCTTTCGCAGGCCTCGACGGCGGTGACGGCGACGGAGCAGCAGGTCGAGGCGGAGGTCCGCAACGCGGTCTTCGGCGTCGACTCGGCGCTGCAGCGGATCGAGGCGACGAAGGCCGCGCGATCCGCGGCCGAAACGCAGCTCTACGCCGAGCAGGAGAAGTTCTCGGTGGGGCTCTCGACGAATTTTCTCGTGCTCACCCGGCAGAACGACCTGACCTCCGCGCGCGTCGCCGAAACGTCGGCCCTGACGGACTATCGCAAGGCCGAGACCGAGCTCGCGCGGGCGACGGGGACCCTCCTGCAGGAGCGGCGCATCCAGTTCGACGCTCCGTCGCAATGACCTCTCGTCCCCGGCGGGGGAGAGCGCGGGTGAAAGGGGAATCCCGCACCCCCTTTCGCGCGTATGTCAGCGCGGGGGAACACCGGTGATTTCGAGACGTCTTCGGTCCGGAGAAAAGGCGGCGCGGGTCGCCGCGGGCGCGGCCCTCGCGGCCGCCGGCGCGGCGGCGATCGGCCTCGGCCGCTCGACCGGCTGGCTGGCCGCGTTCGGCGCGGGCCCGGCCGGCGATCGCCGGGAGCGCATCCTCCGGTCGCCGCAGTTCGACGGGAAACGGTTCCGCAACCCGATTCCGACGCACACGATCCGGGGCCACGACGTGCTCGAGACGCTCCGGCTGCAGCTGACGGCCGGACCGGAGCGCTATCCCGCGCGCGCGATTCCGGTTGTCCCGCGGTCGGCCGCCGACTTCGCGGCGCCTCCGGCCTCGGGCTTGAGGCTGACGTGGCTCGGCCACGCGTCGGCGCTCGTCGAGATCGACGGCCGCCGGCTTCTCGTCGACCCGGTCTGGAGCGAGCGCGTGTCGCCGTCTTCCGCGGTCGGTCCGCGCCGGTTCTTCGCGCCGCCGCTGGCGCTCGACGGGCTCCCCGAGCTCGACGCGGTCCTCGTGTCGCACGACCACTACGATCACCTCGACATGCAGACCGTGCAGGCGCTCGCGCGCCGCCCGGCCGCATTCGTCGTGCCTCTCGGGGTCGGCGCGCATCTCGAACGGTGGGGCGTCGCTCCCGGAAGGATTCGCGAGCTCGACTGGAACGAGTCCGCCCGGTTCGGCGACGTCGCGGTGACGGCGACGCCGGCGCGGCATTTCTCGGGCCGCGGCCTGACGGATCGCGATCGGACGCTCTGGTCCTCGTTCGTCATCGCGGGGCCGCGGCACCGCGTCTTCTACAGCGGCGACTCGGGGGACTTCGACGGGTTCCGCCGGGTCGGCCGGGAGCACGGACCCTTCGACGCGTCGCTCATGAGCGTCGGGGCGTACGGGCCGACCTGGCCGGACGTGCACATGCTCCCCGAGGACCTCGTGCGCGCCCACACGGAGCTCCAGGCGGACCTGTTCCTTCCGGTCCACTGGGCGACTTTCAACCTGGCCTTCCACGCCTGGAACGAACCGGTCGAGCGCGCCTCGGCCGAGGCCCGTGTCCGCGGCGTGCGGATCGCGGTCCCGCGCCCCGGAGAATCGCTCGAGCCCTCCGCGGACGCGGCCGCGGCGGCCGCCGACTGGTGGCGGACCCTGTGACGAGCGCTCGGGCAGGAGACGAATGCCGATGCTGACGCGGCGTCCCGCCGGCGAGCGCGGGCACTTCGACCACGGCTGGCTCGACACGCGGCACACGTTTTCCTTCGGCGACTACCACGACGAGCGGCACATGGGGTTTCGCGCGCTGCGCGTCATCAACGAGGACCGCGTGCGCCCCGCCCAGGGCTTCGGCACGCACGGGCATCGCGACATGGAGATCGTGACGTACGTGCTCGAGGGAGGGCTCGCACACCGCGACAGCCTCGGCAACGGCTCGGTGATTTCTCCCGGCGACGTCCAGTACATGAGCGCCGGCACGGGCGTGCGCCACAGCGAGTTCAACGCCTCGGAGACCGATCCCGTGCACTTCTACCAGATCTGGATCGTGCCGAACGTCGGCGGGGCCGAGCCGCGCTACGCGCAGAAACGCTTCGACGAGGCGTCGAAGACGGGCACGCTCCGGCTGGTCGCGTCGGGCTCGGGCGCCGACGGCTCGATCGCCATCCGCCAGGACGTCAACCTCTACGCGTCGGTCCTCCGGCCGGGCGAGCAGGTGTCGCTCGCGCTGCCGGCCGGGCGGCATCTCTGGGTCCAGGCCCTCGAGGGATCGCTGACGGTCAACGGCCGCGGTCTCTCGGCGGGCGATGGGCTCGCCGCGTCGCAGGAGACGGCCTTCGCGCTGGCCGCCGGAGATCAGGGAGCGGAGCTGCTCGCCTTCGACCTGGCGTAGAGCCCGGGCGCGCACTCCAGGCGCGTCTGCTGCTCGAGGCTGTCGTCGTTCAACTCGATCCCGGTGACGGGGTGGATCTCCCACGCGGTCGCCCGGGTGATCGACGCGCCGGCGAGCGGCGCGGTGTTGACGGCGATGGGCGCGGCCTCGAAGTTCCAGAGGAGCCAGCCGCGGATCGTCACGTACTGCTGGACGAACTTGGCGCGGATCGCGCGCGTCGACCAGTCGATGCGGTTGCTGGCCATCAGCCGGCGCCACTGCGGCGTGATCACGGCGATCAGGCGATGCGAGGCGTCCGAGACGCCGGCGCCCGGCGAAAGGTCGAGGATGGTGTCGTGGTCCGCGGGGTCGGCCGAGTGGCAGTTGGCGCTCGTCATGCCGCCGTCGTGGACGTCGACGACGAACGCGGTGATCTCGACGGCCGTGTCGTTGGACCAGCGCTGGCTGTCGTCGCCCGGCGCGATCAGGGCGGTGATGTCGGCGGTGTCGTCGTAGTCGTCGTCCGAGGGCTCCTCTGTCCGCGCGCGGAGCTCGTTCAACTTCCGGACCTTCTCCTTCTTGGCGTCTCCCTGGGGCGGACAGCCGCCGGAGCTCTGCGCGAACAGGCAGGCCGCGCCGAGCCCGAGAAGCGCCGCGGCGCCGAGGGTTCGCAGCAGGGAGCGCATGAGAGAGAGGAGCCTAGCAGAAGCGGCCGGGGCCTGTGTCAAGCTCGGCGCCGATGACGGGCCCGCCGCCGATGGAACCCCTCGGGCGCTGGCGCGTTCTCGCGCTCGTCGCGGCGGCCGAGCTGATGGGGATGTCGCTCTGGTTCTCGGCCTCCGCCGTCGCGCCGGCGCTGAAAGCGGAGTGGCGCCTGGGGGACGCGGCGGCCGGCTGGCTGACCCTCGCGGTCCAGCTCGGCTTCGTGGCGGGAACGCTGACGAGCGCGTTCGGCAACCTGCCCGACGTGTTCGCGACGCAGCGGCTCTTTGCGGTCTCCGCGCTGTTCGGGGCGCTCGCCAACGCGGGCGTCGCGGTCGTTGCGCAGGGCGCCGTGTCGGCGGTGACGCTGCGCTTTCTGACAGGTTTCTTCCTCGCCGGCGTCTACCCGCCGGGGATGAAGATCATGGCGGGCTGGTTCCGGAAGGGCCGCGGGCTCTCCCTCGGCGTCCTCGTCGGCGCGCTCACGGTGGGGAAGGCGTTTCCGTATCTCGTCAACGCCGTGGGCGGCACGAGCTGGCGCGCGAGCGTGCTGGCCGTGTCGGCTCTCGCCGCCGCCGGCGGCGCCATCGTGCTCCTCTTCGTGCCCGACGGCCCGTTCGCGGCGCCGGCGGCGCGCTTCGACCCCTCGCAGATCGGCCGCGTCTTCCGGAATCGCGGCGTCCGCCTGGCGGACTTCGGGTACTTCGGCCACATGTGGGAGCTCTACGCGATGTGGACGTGGATCCCGGTCTTCCTGCGGGCGAGCCTGGCGCTGCGCGGCGAGCCGTCGAGGCTGGCCGAAGCGGCGTCGTTCCTCGTGATCGGCAGCGGCGCCGCCGGCTGCGTGGCGGGCGGCTTTCTCGGAGACCGCGTGGGCCGGACGGCGGTGACGTCGTGGGCCATGGCGATCTCGGGTGCCTGCTGCCTCGGAATCGGGTTTCTCTTCGGGGCGCCTCCCGCGCTTGTGCTCGCCGTGTGCGCGGTGTGGGGCGCGTCGGTCGTCGCGGACTCCGCGCAGTTCTCGGCGTGCGTGACCGAGCTTTCGGATCCGCGTTACATGGGGACCGCGCTGACGATCCAGACGTGCCTCGGATTCCTCCTGACGATGGCGTCGATCGCGCTCGTCGGCGTCGTCGAGCGGACGGTCGGCTGGAGCTGGGCGTTCGCCCTGCTCGCGCCGGGGCCGTTTCTCGGCGTCGTCGCGATGCAGCGGTTGCGCCGCCTCCCGGAGGCCGCGCAGATCGCGCACGGCCTCCGGTAGCGGCCTCGCGGGTCTAGAAGAACGTGTTCACGAGAAACGCCGCCATCTGCCCGCGGTTGACCGGGTTGTCCGGGCAATAGAGCAGGGGCGAAGCGCTGCAGCCGCCGGCGATGCCCTGGTCGTAGAGGTCGTCGATGAAGTCCGCGGCGAAGGCGCCGGCGGGGACGTCGCCGAAGATCGGCGTCCACGGCGGCGGAACGTAACTCGAGCCATATTTCGTCTTCAGCAGGAACACCGCCATCTGGGCGCGTGTGACGGAAGCGTCGGGGCAGTAGTCGCCGTTGCCGCAGCCGGCGGTGACGCCCTCGTTCGCGAGCTGCTCGATCCAGTCGGCGTAGAGGCTCGGGCACGGGACGTCGGCGAACAGGCCGGCGCAGGGCGGCGGCGTGTAGCCGCCTCCGTGCTCCGACCGGAGCAGGAAGACCGCCATTTGCGCCCGCGTGACGAGCGAAGCGGGACAGTAGTTGGCGCCGCCGCAGCCGGCGGTGACACCGGCGGTGGCGATCGTGTTGACGTCCGCATAGAAGATGTTCGACGGTGGGACGTCGGCGAATTCGACGACCAGGGGAGGCGCGTCGACGAGCGCGAGCCCGCAGGAATCGGTGATGGCCACCCGATAAACGCCCGCCGTGTCCGGGAAAGTCACGTCGTTGATGTGCAGCAGCGGCGTCGTGACGCCGGCGTACTTCGCTCCATCGGCCAGGGGCAGCCCGTTGAGGAGCCACTGATACGCGAGCGGGCCGAGGCCGGAGGCGAGAACGCCGATCGACTGGGCGTCGTGAACGAGCGTCGGCGCCGGCGGGACGATCGTTCCCGACACCGCGGCGTTGGGAAGGACGGCGAGGGCGCTCGGCGCGAAGCTGGTCCCGACGACGAGATCCGGAAGGGCGCCGCCGAGCGCGCCGGCGGCGATCACGACGGGCGCCGGCGCCATCGGGTAAAGCTCCGGCGCCCGGAAAGTGCCGTCGCCGTTGCCCAGAACGACCGAGACGCCGGAGGATCCCGCGTTGACGGTCGCGAAATCGGCTCTGCCGTCGCCGTCGAAATCGCCGGCGACGATCGCGTAGGGGATGGCCCCCACGCCGATGAGAGTCGGATTGGGTGCCCCGGTGAGGAGAGCGACCGTGGCCGCTCCTCCGTCGGCGACGATGAGCTGCGTGTTCGAGCCGGTGAAGGCGCCGGCGGCCACGGAAATCGGCTGGCTCCCCGCGCTGACCTGAATCGGGTTCAGAAAGTCGACGCGCGTGCCCGGATAGATCGAGACCGTGTCGGAAGACACGCCGTTGCTCGTGACGACGTCCACCCGGCCGTCGCCGGTGGCGTCGACGGCCAGAAGGCTGCTCGCCTGATAGAGCAGCGCCGCCGTCGGTCCGGCCGTGAAGGTTCCGTCGCCGGCTCCCAGGAATACCGCGATGGATCCGGTCGGGTAGGGGTTCTGCCACTCGACAGCGATGACGTCGCTGATGCCGTCTCCGTTGAAATCCGCCACGGTGATGTAGGTCATCGGGACCCCTGGAGCGTAGGTCACCGGCGGCGCGAACGTGCCGTCGCCCCGTCCGACGAGCACCGAGAAGCCGTTGTAGTAGTCGCTGACGACGAGGTCGCCGTGGGACCCGGAAACGAACCGGCCCGCCGCCATGGAGGCCGGATTGCCGGGCAGCGGCGTCGACCCGACGGTCGGCCAGCGGCCAGCGTCGTCGCGCGCGATCACCGCAACGGAGGCGCCGTTGTCGAAGACGAGAGCGGCGATCTCCTGGCGCGGGGAGTCGAGGAAATTGGCGACCGCGATCGCCCCGACGCTTCCGTTGAGCGGAACCCGATTCGTCGCTTCGAGGCTGCCCGACCCGAGGGAGAAGAGGACCGCGACGGTGGCGGCGCCGTCGTTGGAGGTCGCCAGGTCGGCGAGGCCGTCTCCGTCGAAGTCGCCCGCCGCCAGGGCGAAGGAACCGGGGCCGACGAGATACGATCCGCCGTCGTCGAAGGCGCCGTTGAGCTCCTGGTGCAGGGCGGCGACGTTTCCGGCCGAGGGCGCGCCCGACGAGCTCATGGCCGCGATGTCGGGCAGGCCGTCTCCGTCGAGGTCCGCGACGGCGATCGCATTCGCGGCGAACCCGATCGGCGATTCGATGGCGGCCTGGAACGTGCCGTCGCCGTTTCCGCGCGCGATCGCGATGTTCAAGTCGGCGGCGAGGACGAGGTCCTGGGTTCCGTTTTCTCGCAGGTCCGCGGCGGCAATGGGTCCGAGGGCGCCGCCGACTTTCAGCGAGGCGCCGAGGTTGAACCGCCCGTTTCCGAGGCCGCGGTAGATCGACACGGCGCCGTCGCTCTGCGACGCCGCGACATCGGGGAAGTCATCCCCGTCGAAATCGGCCGCCGCGATGAATTGAGCGCCGGTCGCCAGGGTCGTGACGATGGGTTGTCCGAAAGTGCCGTTCCCGGCGCCGAGGAGAACGTCGAGCTGAGAGCCGTACTGTCCGGTCACGGCGAGATCCAGCGACCCGTCGTCGTTGAAGTCCGCGGCGACGAGGTTGGCGACGCTGTAGGTGATCGAGATGGGGCTCCCGGCCGTAAACGTGCCGTCGCCGTTTCCGAGCAGGATCCCGACGCTGAAGTAGTCCAGGATCACGGCAAGATCGAGATTGTTCCCCGCGTCGAACGAACCCGCGACCAGCTCGCGCGGTTCGGAGCCGAGCTCCGTGTGAATCGGGGGCAGGAAGCCGCCGCTGCCGTCCCCGAGAAGAACCGAGACGCCCGAAGCGTCGCCGATCGCGAGATCGAGGTGACCGTCGTGATTGAAGTCTCCGGAAACGAGCGCCTGAGGCGCGGGACCCGTCGGAAAGCGCCGCGCCCTCAGGAACGTCGTCGGGCTGCACGTCGCGGCGTGCATCGCCGGAACCGCCAGAAAAAGGACGATGGCTGCCTGAAGCCGTCGCTTCATCGCGCACCTCTCTTGTCGAAGCTGCTCAGTCGTCGACCAGCCTAAACC
>Ga0335069_10012834_pt1 | contig 11779 bp, 8 predicted proteins | sample Lox_Sample_11_FD_206714 | JGI IMG/M metagenome (GOLD analysis project Ga0335069, IMG submission 206714) | Soil microbial communities from Loxahatchee National Wildlife Refuge, Florida, United States - Lox_Sample_1.1 | ecosystem: Environmental > Terrestrial > Soil > Wetlands | place: USA: Florida...
CACCTGCACGAGGCCCGGTGCCGCCCGGCGCATCGCGTCGATCGCGTCCAGGCCGAAGCCGTTGTGCAGCGGCGCCAGTGCACGCAGCTCGTTGATGGCGGCAAGACGCTGCGCGTCGATGAGCGTCGGCGCGATGAAGGTCGTGCCGGCATGCACGATGCGATGGCCACACGCGGCCAGATCGCTCGTGCCGATCCCGCGCTCATGCAATGCCGCGAGGATGCGCTCGAGAGCGCCGTCATGGCGTGTGTCCGGGGGCAACGGCTCGCGCGTCGCGCCGCACACGAATCGAGGCTGGGCGCCGATGCCCTCCACCTGCCCGTCGAAGGCTCTCTCGAGGGCATCGAACAGCGCGAACTTGAGCGAGGAGGAGCCCGCGTTCAGTACCAGGACGCGAGCGTGAGCGGCGCTCATGCAGGCTTTTGCGTGCGCATATCCTCGCGAGCGATGCCGGCGACCGTCACGGGCTTCTTCATCGCGTCGCGCCGGAAGGGCTCGCCGAGCTCCTGGTTCAGGATGACCTCGATGAAGGTCGTCACATTGTCCGCCTGTGCGGCGCAGGCCGTCCGCAGAGCGCTCGTGAGCTCGGCGGGCGTGCGCACCGTCACTCCGCGATGACCGCAGCCTTCAGCCACGCGCGCGTAGCTCAAGTTGGGATCGAGCTCCGTACCGACGAAGTTGTTGTCATACCAGAGAATCGAGTTGCGCTTCTCCGCGCCCCACTGGTAGTTGCGAAAGATCACCATCGTCACGTGCGGCCAGCCGTCGCGCCCGATGGAGGTCATCTCGTTCATCGAGATGCCGAAGGCACCGTCGCCGGCGAAGCCGACGACCGGAGTGTCGGGATTGCCGATTTTTGCGCCGATGATGGCCGGAAAGCCGTAGCCGCAGGGCCCGAACAGGCCGGGCGCCAGGTACTGCCGGCCATGCGGAAACTTCGGATAAGCATTGCCGATCGCGCAGTTGTTGCCGATGTCGCTCGAGATGATCGCCTCGCGCGGCAGTCCCGCCATGATTGCGCGCCACGCCTGCCGCGGCGACATGTGATCGGGCTCACGGGTGCGACACTGGTCGTTCCAGACCGTGCCCGGGTCATCCTCTTCGTGGTCGAGGCTCGCGAGCGCATCGGCCCAGCCGCGTTTGCGCGCATCGATCTTGCGCCGCCGCTCCGCACGCCCCGCCTCGCCGACTTGCAGGCGCGCCAGCAGCTGCACGGCGACCTGCTTGGCATCGCCGCAGATCGCGACCGCCACGGGCTTGGTCAACCCGATGCGGTCCGCGTTGATGTCCACCTGGATGATGGCCGCCGACTTCGGCCAGTAATCCAAGCCATAGCACGGCAGGGTGGAAAAGGGATTGAGGCGCGTGCCGAGCGCGAGCACGACGTCCGCCTCGGCGATGAGCTCCATCGCGGCGCGCGAGCCGTTGTACCCGAGCGGGCCGACGGCAAGCGGATGATCGCCCGGGAATGAATCGTTGTGCTGATAGTTGTTGCAGACCGGAGCATCGAGTCGCTCGGCGAGCGCGACGCACTCGGCGATCGCATTGCCCAGCACGACGCCGGCGCCCGACAGAATCACCGGGAAACGCGCCTGTGAGAGCAGGCGGGCCGCCTCGGCGATCGCCTTCTCACCGCCCGCCGGCCGCTCGAACTCGAGTACGGTGGGGAGCGGCACGTCGATCACCTGCGTCCAGAAGTCACGCGGAATGTTGATCTGCGCCGGCGCCGAGAGGCGCTTCGCCTTGCCGATCACGCGATTGAGGACCTCGGGCACCCGGCTGGGGTCGCGCACTTCCTCCTGATAGGCGACGATGTCGCGGAACAGGGCCATCTGCTCGAGCTCCTGAAAGCCGCCCTGGCCGATCGTGCGGTTCGCCGCCTGCGGCGTGACCAGCAGCATCGGAGTGTGGTTCCAGTACGCGGTCTTGAGGGCCGTCACGAAACCCGTGACGCCCGGACCGTTCTGCGCAATCGCCATCGCGATCCGGCCGGTCGAGCGCGTGAAGCCGTCGCAGATGAGCCCGCCGTTGGTCTCGTGCGCGACGTCCCAGAACTTGATGCCCGCCTTCGGAAAGAGGTCCGAGATGGGCATGAACGCCGAGCCGATGATGCCAAACGCATTATCGATGCCGTGCAGCTGCAGCACCTTGATGAAGGCCTCTTCCGTCGTCATCCTCATGAGTCTCTCCGAAGCGAACCGTCTACGTTCTAAGAACCGAATACCTTGCCGAGAGCCTTGTCGATCGTCGCGCTGATCCGGTCGATCTCGCTCGCCGAGGCGATCAGCGCCGGGCTCAGGCACAGCGTATTGTTGAATCCCGGGAGCGAGCGGTTCGTGGCGCCGATGATGACGCCCTCCCCAAGGCATTCCCCGACCACCGCCTGGACCCGCTTCTCCTCCGCCGGCTCGCGCGTGCGTCGATCCCGCACCAGCTCGGCGCCGCAGAACAGGCCGAGCCCGCGCACATCGCCGATCACTGCATGGCGCTCGGCGAGCTCGCGCAGGTTGTGCATGAGACGAGCGCCCATCGTCAGGGTGTTGTCGAGCAATTTCTCATCCTCGATGATGCGCATGTTCTCGAGTGCCGCGGCAGGACCCGAGGCGCAACCTCCGAAGGTCGAGATGTCACGAAAATAGGAAAGCGGATCGTTCGGATCGTCCTTGAAGAGGTCGAACACCGCTTCGGTGGTCACCATGCAGGAGATCGCGGCGTAGCCCGAGGCCACGCCTTTGGCCATGGTGACGAAGTCGGGCTTGATGCCGTAATGCTGATAGCCGAACCACTTGCCCGTCCGGCCGACGCCGCACACGACCTCATCGATGTGCAGCAGGATGCGGTGCCGGCGGCAGATGTCCTGCACGCGCTCCCAATAGCCGACCGGTGGGGTGATCACTCCACCGCCTGCCGTGACGGGCTCGAGACAGAGCGCACCGATCGTGTCCGGGCCCTCGCGCAGAATCACCTGCTCGATGGCATCGGCAGCACGTTCGCCGTAGTTCGCCACCTCGCCGTACTGGCTGCGATACTCCAGACAGTGGGGCACCTCGACGAAGCCTGCCACCGGCGGGCCGTACTGCAGGCTTCGTTGCGGCTGTCCACTCGCGGAGAGCGCGGCCAGGGTGGTGCCGTGATAATCGCGCTCTCGGTAGAGGATCTTCCACTTGCGCCCGCCGTGGTGTCGATGCGCCATCTGTCGCACCATCTTGAAGACCTTCTCATTGGCCTCCGAGCCGGAGTTCGCGTAGTAAACGCGGCTCATCCCGGGCATTTTCTCGATCAGGCGCTCGGCAAAACGGGCCGCCGGGATCGAGCCTGCGGAGCCCGCGAAGTAGTTCATCCTCACCAGCTGGTCACGCACCGCCTCGGCGATGCTTTGCCGGCCGTAGCCGACGTTCACCGTCCACACCCCGCCCGACACGGCGTCGAGGTACTCACGCCCCGTGGCGTCCCAGAGCCTCATACCGCGGCCTTCCACGAAAACGCGGGGGTCCTCGCTCGCGAAACGCTGATGTTGCGTCAAGTGGTGCCAGACGTGGCTCCGGTCGGCATCGACCACCGCGCGCAGCTCATTGGGACGGTATTGGGCGTTCATGGCTTCGGGCCTCCCGTGCTCGAGAAGATGCATTCCTAGCATGAAGCGCCGCGCGCGATAAGGGCCAGAATGGGTAAGCCGCTGGAGCCACGGCGGCATCTCGCAGAAGCGGCCGGTCGCCTTGCGGTTCAGGATGACCCCGAATCCTCATTCCCTGCCGCACATCGGCAAACGCGGAGCTACCGCAGCTTCGAACTCAAGCTGCGAGTCGCCCTTTCGGGCGGAAGACCACCTCCGCACGGCGGATCGACTCTTGAAGTGGCGGAATGAGCGGCCGAAGTCTTTCGCAGCACACACCGATGCCGCTTGACTTCGTGATGCAGGGGAACACACTACCAGCCCGCTCGCACACCGCGAGCTCATAAGAAATTCCGGGGGAGGTCTTCATGTTACGCACGTCTCTATTTCGCAACGTTGCTTTGCTCCTGCTCGCTGGCATGTTCCAGATCGCAGCCGCCGATGAGCGTCCTTACACCGAAGGCAATGTCGTTCAGGTCGCCGCCATCCGTACCGAATACGGTCGCTTCGATGATTACATGAAATTCCTGGACACTTCCTACAAGCAGATGATGGAAGCATCGAAGAAGGCGGGACTGATCCTCAGCTACGAGGTGCTGGAGGTCGAGCCGCGCGGACCGGACGACCCGGACATCTATCTGGTCACGACCTTCAAGAACTGGGCGGCCCTGGATGGGCTGGCGCCGAAGATGGACGCCCTCGAGAGTCAGGTCTATGGCTCGCTGGCCAAGTCGAACGCGGCTGCGGTCGATCGGTCGAAGATCCGCCGTTCCCTGGGCTCGCAGACGATGCAGGTGCTGAACCTCAAGTAGCCGCGGACATCACGGGACCGCCTGCTTCGGGGGCGGTCCCTCATCGATGCCCGTCCTTCGGCGGTTCCCGCAGATCAGCCCGCGACAGGCCGAATCAATCGCAGACGGGTAGTGACCTCGGAGTCATCGCGACCAGGCGGCGACGAGGCAGCAGCAGCGCCGCCGCATACACGGCGAGCAATACACCACCGGCACCGAACACGATGTCACCCGGTACCCGCAGCCACACGAGGGTCTCCATCACCGGCGAATGGACGATCTCCGGTGAGCGCGCGTACCACAATCCCTTGGAGATCGCTGCGCTCGCCTGGTAGATCCCGGCCGGAACGAGCGTGATGAAGACCATCATCGCGAGGCCTATGTTCAGCGTCCAGAAGCACCACGCGAGCAGACGATCGGCGTGCGCGAGGCGATCGAACAGGCCCCGCAGGCAGAACAGGGTCAGGCCGATGCCCAGCATGCCGTAGACGCCAAACAGCGCGCCGTGACCATGGGCGGGGGTCAGATTCAGACCCTGCACGTAGTAGAGCGAGGCCGGCGGGTTGATCGTGAACCCGAGCAGGCCCGCGCCGACGGTATTCCAAAATCCGACCGCCACGAAGAACAGAATCGGCCATCGATAGGCGGACACCCAGGGAACGGCCTTGGAGCGCTGGTAGTTCTGCCAGCCCTCGATGCCCAGCAGCGCCAGCGGCACCACCTCGAGCGCCGAAAAGACCGCACCGACCGCAATCACGGACGTGGGTGTGCCGGTCCAGTACAGGTGATGCAGCGTCCCGAGAATGCCGCCGAACAGGAACACCGTGGTCTCGGCGATGACTGCGCTGGTTGCACTCCTGGCCGAGACCAGTCCCAGGCGCGTGAAGATCAAGGCGACCACGGCCGTGGCGAACACCTCGAAGAAGCCTTCCACCCAGAGGTGTACCAGCCACCACCGCCAGTACTCGATCATCGAGTAGTGGGTGTTCTGACCCCAGGCGAGCGAGGTGGCGTAGAACGACCCGATGCATGTGGCCGACAGCAAGACCATCGCCAGCAGGCCGCGGCTTTCGCTCGGCTTCTTCAAGGCCGCCCAGAGCGCGCGCGCCAGCAGGAACAACCAGAAGAGCAGTCCTACGAACAGCAGGATCTGCCAGATGCGCCCCATGTTGGTGTATTCGAGACCCTGTGCGCCGAACCAGAAATCGAAGTGGAATCCCGCGTGCGAGAGCGAGCCGAGCCAGGAGCAGGCCGTGGAGCCGACAACGATGAGAAGAAGGGCGTAGAACAGCACGTCGACGCCGAGCTTCTGGTGCTTCGGCTCGCTGCCGGAAAGTAGCGGTGCCACGAACAGTCCGGTCGCCAGCCAGGCCGTCGCGATCCACAGGATGCCGAATTGTGTGTGGATGCTTCGGCTCACGGTATAGGGAAGCACTTGTGCGATCGGCACGCCAAAAAACGTGCGCCCCTCGACCGCGTAGTGGGCCGTGAGGGCGCCCATGGCGATCTGGGTGAGGAACAGTCCAATCACCACGAAAAAGTACTTGCCGGTAGCCTTCATCGAAGGTGTGGCGACCGCTTGAAGCAGCGGGTCCCCGGCAGGAGGTGTCACCGGCAGGCCGTCCTGCGCGTGCGCGCTATGCCACCACACCATCGCGGCGATGCCCGCGAGGAGCATGATGATGCTCGCCATGGTCCAGATCGCGCTGCCGCTCGTCATGGTGTTGCCGACGGCCGGTTCGTACGGCCAATTACTGGTGTACGACACCCCCGGCCGGCCAGGCCGGTCGGTCACCGCTGACCAGCTCGACCAAAAGAAGAACGCGGCGAGCGCCTCGCGGTCCTCCCGCGCGGGGAGCGCGCCGTCCGGCATCGCGTACTGAATTCTGAGCGGAGTGAGCGCTGGGTCGCTGCCGAACAACTGCTCGTAGTGCGCCGCGACCGTCGCGACGACCTGGCTGCGCTCTTTGGAAAGAGTGATGACAGCGCCCGAGGGGTCATAGGTATTGGCCCGCATCGATGCTGTGACCTGCAGGTCGACCGCTGCCCGCTGCGTTTCGGTGAGCTTCAGGTACTGACGCGCGTACATTTCGCCGGCGAGCACGTCCCGAAGCCCAGTCGCCTCCCGGTGCAGCCAGTCCGCAGACCAGTCCGGAGCGACGTAACTGCCATGCCCCCAGACCGTCCCGAGCTGCTGCCCACCCGCCTTGAACCAGGCTTGCTGTCCCTGTCGAATCTGCGGGCCTGAAAAGATCAGGGCGCCGTCCGCGCCGCGGACCTCCTTGGGTATCGGCGGCGCCGCCAGATAGATCTCACGTCCCAGGTACCCCAAGGCAGCAAACGAAAGCACGAAGACGATCGCGAGACCTCTCCAGAGCCAGGTAGTCGAGCGCATCGGGATCTCCTGCGGCACGGCGAGTGATTTTTTCGAGGCCGACGCAGACTGCGTGCCAGGGACACACAAGCGACTTACAGCAGGTGCACTTCGCGGTTCTTCAGGTGGGGATGATCGTGGTGCTCTCGATCAGCGCGTCGGGGCTCAACTGCCGAAGGGTCGCTGCGAGCAAGCGGCCTGCCTCGATCAACGCCGGCAAAGGCATCGGCTCTAAGCGCTCGAGCACAAACCACATCCGCGTCGACGTCACGTCGATCCGGGTGCGCAGGCCCTGGCGCCAGTTCCAGCGCCGGCATGTCACCCCGAGATCGTCGGCCCACACCACTTCACCGGCGGGTACGATTTCCATGCACGGAGAGCCATCCTTGACGGTGTCGAAGGATTCGCCGCCGGCTGCCCGTCTAAGGAGCGGATCGCCGACGTACGCAGCGATGTTCTCGCCACCGATCGGGACCGCAAATCGCACGCTGAGCGCGTTGTAGAGGTCGACCACCGCGTTGATGGTGGGTAGCCGCCCATCGCCTTGAACCCTCCGCGCCAACGCCTCTACGGAGGATGGAGTCCGCTGCGGCTTGGCGCCGAATGCCCGGTAAGCGGCGCGCCATGCATCGAGGTGCGCATCGCCCCAGGCGGGCCAGGGCTTGGCCGTGCGAACCGTCTCGATGATCTCGTCGCTCGCCGGGTGGCGAGCGGCGTTTCGGACTCCCTCGGCGACGATGCTGAGGGCGCGGTAGTCCGGTCGGAGCTCAAATATCTCCGGGCGAACGACGGGCTTGAACTGTCGTGGCATTCGAGATCACTCGCATCGCGACGTCCGTGCTTGGATGCCGGCGCCGGTCAGCTCAGGGCCTGCGCATCGCGCCGTCCGCAGCCCATGAGGCACCAAGCACGTTGACCACGAGCCTGCCGGCCATGATCGCCGTGATGCCGTTCGCGCTGTCGTAGCTTGGCGCCACCTCGACCACATCCATGCCGACCACGCGATGGGTGCGGGCGATGCGCCGCAGAACGGGCGCAATCTCGCGATAGAGGATACCTCCTGGGGACGGAGCCATGACCGCCGGCATCTCGGTGGGGTCCATGCCGTCCGCATCGATGGTGATGTACACGGCACTGCCCTCCGGGATCGTCGCCAGCACCGGCTCCCAACCCCGCTCGTGCACCGCGTCGGCCGCGAAGACGTGCGAGCCGTACGCACGCGCCGCCTCGACCTCCGGGCGCCGAGCGCTGCCCGTCTGGCGCATCCCGACCTGGGTCATGCCACTGACCTGCGGCTTCTTGCTCGCCCAGCGCAGCGGACTCGAATAGCCGCGCGGTACGCCGCCGACTTCCTCTCGCCAATCGAGATGCGCGTCGAGATGAAATACGTGGACCGTCTCGCCGACGGCGTCCAGCGCATCAAGCATGGGAATCGTGACGCCATGATCCCCACCGAACGCGTAAATCTGCGCGCCCTGCTTCCACAGGTGGCGGACCCGGGCACTGATTGCGGCCGCGTAGTCATCGTAGCTGCCGCCCGTCCAGGCAACGTTCCCCATGTCAATGCACCGCGGCAACAGCGCGCCCAGTGGAGCCTCGAGATCGAAATCCCACTGATCCCGGCCGTAGGAAATCAGCTCGGAACGCAGGCGAATGGCATCCGGCGCGCGCGACTGATCATTGGGGTGCGGATCGTGCGCGTAGGGCTCGCTGTGCTGGATGCCCAGCAGCGCAACCTGCGCCGACCACGCGGCGGGATCGGTCGCGACCGGCCAGTCGAGAAAGCCGCGCGCCGGCGCCGTGGTGGGTAGTAATCCACTCATACTTGCAACTCCCAGGACTGAGCAGTGGGGCGCGCGACGTCGACCCAGAACCACAGTGCCGCCGCGCCGAGCGATGCCGCGGCCCCCAGCGCGAAAATCGCCGGCCACTGGTGATGCGCTGATAGTGCCGCAATCGCGGGGGTCGCGACAACGCCGCCGAGGTTGCCGCCGGTATTCAGCACGGCCGTGGCGGCCATCGAATCGGTAGGTGCGAGTCGCATGGTGGCCGACCAGTAAGGCCCCTCGATGAGCTCGCACCAACCGAAGGAGAGACACAGCGCCGCGACGGCAAGGGGGGTCGTGCTGGCGGCGCCGGTGAGCCACAGGAATAGTGCCGCGCACGGTAGCGCAATGATGGGCAGGATGCGCATGCCCCAGCGGGCGCCGAAGTGCAGAATCAACGAGTCGCTCATCTGCCCGCCGACGGCACTCGACAGGGCCGCCGCGAGAAACGGCAGACTCGCGAGCCAGCCGCTTTCCAGCGCCGTGACACCCCGTTCCTGGCGCAGGTACAGAAAGGACCAAAAAGTCACCAGATAGAATACGTAATTCATCAACAGGTAGGAGGCGGTGATGAGGAGCACCTGGCGATCGATGAGCACGTGCAGGATGCGTGCAAGGCTCACGCGCTCTTCCACCGCTCCGCCAGCTCCGGGTAAGTCGGCAAGTTCAGCGGCGCCCACGGCGGGGTGCTCGGCAGGTCGGTCCCGGGCATCGTATTGCCACCATCCCAGTAGGATTACCGAAGGTATGCAGACAGCCGCCAGCGCCTGGCGCCAACCAAAATGCAGCACCAGCGCACTCACGATCGGCGGCGTGACCGCACTGCCGAGCCAGGCTCCGGTGATGAGGAATCCCTGGGCGAATCCCCAATTACGCACCGGAAACCAGTTCTTGATCGCGCCGGTGGCCACCGGGAACAGCCCGCCCTGAGCGGCGCCGAGCAACAGGCGCGCGGCGATCAGAGTCGCGAGCAGCGCCGTGATACTCGCCAGGCGCGGCACGATCGTTGTGGCCACGGTCGCCAGCAAGGACGCCGCGCCCATCCAGGTCAGGGTGCGACGCGGGCCCGCATACTCGCCGATCACGGCGCCCGGAATCTGAAACACCGTGTAGCCGACGAGAAACGCCGTGAGCAGCCCGCCGAGAGCCACCTGGTCGAGACCCAGCTCGCTCATCATCGGCTCTGCCGCGATCGTGATGCCCGTGCGCTGCATGTATCCGAAGATCGAGAATCCGAAGAGGCAGCCCAGGATCGACCAACGAACGGGGAAGCGCCGCGTGCGTGTCATTCGGTTCAACCTATACGCTCACCGGTTGCGCGGCAAGCGCATCGATCGTCGGCCATTTCAACGCCTTCACTTGAAATACCGTCTGGACTCCACCTTCTCCCCGCAGCCAACTCCACGAGCTTTGAAGCCCCCCCCCTTTGCGTAGACATGTGCTAACGTCACTGCACATGCAAGTCCGCATGAATCGAAGCCGCCGCGTTCGCGCCATCGGTCGAAGGTGGAACCGCGGTCGATTGTCCGGGCGCGCACTGGGTGCGCGCTTGGGGCGCAGCGATGATGGCGCCGGAGGAATTCGAATACTACCCCGGCCTCGATCGCACCTTCTCCGGCGTCACGCTGCGACAGAACATTCTGCGGACGCTCCCGGGGCGCACAATCCGCGTCACGTTCTCGAATGAATATGGACGAATGCCGCTCAGGATCGGGCAGGCGCACATCGCATCACAGCTCCGTGATGCACGCACGGATCCTGCCACGGACGTGGAGTTGCTCTTTGCCGGTCAGCGTTCCGCGAGCATTCCGGCGGGCGGTCGTCTCGAGAGTGACCCGGTGAGCCTGGCGGTGCCCGACGCGCTCGATCTCGCGGTGAGCATTTATCTCCCGGACTCGACACTCGGCAGCACCAGCAGTGTGCACGAGGAAGGCTGGCGGACCGGATACGTGTCTCCGCCAGGGGACTTTGCCGGCAGCTCCGACTTCCCCATCGCCGATCAGCTGCACAACGACTTCTATCTTGCAGCGCTCGACGTGCTGGCACCGTGCGCATCGTCGGCCATCGTCGCATTCGGTGATTCGATTACCGATGGCACGGGCGCCACGCCGGGAAAAGACCGGAAGTGGCCCGACGAGCTCGCACGCCGGCTGGCCGGGCATCATCCCGGGCGCTACGCGGTGGTCAACATGGCCATCGGTGGCAACCGTCTGCTCAAGCCCTCCACCGGTCCAAGTGGACTCGAGCGAAGTGCCCGGGACCTGTTTCAGATTCCGGGTGCCAGGGTGCTGGTCGTTCTTGAGGGTGTCAACGACATCGCCGGCGAGGGTGACATGACCCGGGCCGGCATCACGGCCTCCCAGCTCATCGCCGGCTTTCGGTCGCTGATACGCGAGGCCCATGAGCGCGGTCTGATCATCGTCGGCGCAACGATCACTCCGACGCTCGGGTGCAAGGATTGTGGCGGCAGCAGCGGCGAGCGGGTGCGACAGGATTTCAATGCATGGGTGCGAGCGAGCCACGAATTCGACGCGACGATCGATTTCGATCGCGCCGTAAGGGATGCCGATGATCCGCGTCGACTCCGACCGCAGTTCGACAGCGGAGACCATCTGCACCTGAGCGACGCGGGATACCAAGCCATGGCCGGCGCGGCCGAGCGGATTTTGGAAAGGCTACTCGCCAAAGCCAGCGCGAGGTCGATTCCGCTGTCATACCCGCCGACGTCCAGTATGACCTCGATCCCCTGAAGGGCGATGGCCCCGGCATCGGTGTTCGGGTAGTCAATTCGAAGTAATTTCCAACGCCGAGACCGGCCTGTATCAGGGACGATCGCCATTCTGACGATCGCGACTTTCTGGTTCTCGACAGTTCTAATTATTTGCGGACCGTCAGCCCCTGAAAGAATAATTGCCGAGACACGATTCCATGGACAATTAATGCGGCACAAGTGCTGCCGCAACACGTTGGCGGCCTTGTGGGGATTTGCTGTTGACCAAAAGGATTTCGCCCCTTTCTCAGCTGGCGTTCGCATGCAGCGGCGTGCCGACCTTGGGAATCATCAGCAACGGGATCGACTACTTTCTTCTGTTCTTCTATAGCCAGGTCATTGGGCTGTCCTCCGCCCTCACCGGGCTTGCGCTCGCGATTGCGCTGGCGCTTGACGCGATATCCA
>Ga0335069_10012835_pt1 | contig 11778 bp, 10 predicted proteins | sample Lox_Sample_11_FD_206714 | JGI IMG/M metagenome (GOLD analysis project Ga0335069, IMG submission 206714) | Soil microbial communities from Loxahatchee National Wildlife Refuge, Florida, United States - Lox_Sample_1.1 | ecosystem: Environmental > Terrestrial > Soil > Wetlands | place: USA...
TCTCGGGAGGGCTGCTTCGGACCGCGGGGATCGACGCGGACATATTGCAGAACAGCGTCCTGGTCACGGAGGGCAAGGACCGCGTCATGACGGCGTTCCGCGAGCTGGCAGACGGCAAGAGCAAGGCGCGCGTGCTGGACGTGCTCTTCTGCGAGGGATGCATCAACGGCCCGAAAATGGTCAACGGCCTGAGCGTGTTCGCGCGGAAGGACATCCTCACGGACCACATCCGCGAGATGAACGCCGGCGCCGCTCCCCACGACCTGCAGGAGGCTCCGGGCGGCTTCGACGAGCTCGACCTTGCGCGCGGTTTCCGCGACGACGCCGTGGTGCTGCCGCAGCCCACCGAGGAGGAGATCTCCCGCGCGCTTCGGCGCATGCGGAAGTTCAGCCCCGCCGACCAGCTCAATTGCGGATCGTGCGGCTACTCCTCCTGCCGGGACAAGGCCGTGGCCGTCTGCCAGGGCCTGGCGGAGGTGAGCATGTGCCTGCCGTACCTGGTGGAAGAGCTGGAGGGAACGCTGTCCAGCCTCCAGCGGTCCCACCAGGTCACGCAGGACAAGCTGGTGCAGACCGAGCGGCTTGCCTCCATGGGGCAGATCAGCGCCGGGGTGGCGCACGAGATCAACAACCCGCTTTCCACGATTCTCCTGTATTCGCACATGCTGCTGAAGGCCCACCGCCAGGGAGACGCCGAATCCGAGGACATCCAGATGATCGTCTCTGAGGCCAACCGCTGCCGCACCATCATGCGCGGCCTGCTGGACTTCGCACGGCAGACGCGGGTGGTGAAAGCGGCCACCGACCTGGGCTCGCTGGTGGAGGACGTGGCTGCCGCGGCCAACCTGCGCCTGCACGAGGGCGGGGGAGCGGCCGCCGCCATCCAGGTGCGCACCGAGGTTGCCGTCGGGCTGCCCCGCCTGCTGCTGGACGCGCAGCAGGTCCGCCAGATGCTCGTGAACCTGGTGCAGAACGGCATCGACGCGGTGGAGAGCCGGCTGGCCGCCGCTGCCCCGGGAGCCGTCGGGGGCGAGGTCCGGGTGAGCGCGGCGCTCTCCGCCAAGAAGGACTACGTGCACCTCACGGTCCGGGACGACGGATGCGGCATGCAGCCGGAAGTCGTCAAGGAAATCTTCACGCCTTTCTACACCACCAAGGAGCTGGGCAAGGGGACCGGCATGGGCTTGTCCATTGTCTACGGCGTGGTGAAAATGCACGCGGGGGACATCAGCGTGGAAAGCGAACCGGGGCAGGGCACCACCTTCCTGGTGCGCCTTCCCGCCGAGTGCGCGCCCCCCAGGGAGGAACCCCATGAGCGCGTCATGGACCGTGCTGCTGGTTGACGACGACGCGGACTTCGTGGAGATGAACCGCATCCTTCTGGAGCAGAACGGCTACGGGGTCCGGGTGGCCTACAGCGGGCGCCAGTGCCTCGCGGAGGTCGCGGCCCGGAGGCCGGACGTCATCATCCTGGACATGGTGATGGAAAACCGCGAGGACGGGTTCGACGTCTCCCGCGAGCTCAGGAACTCCGAGCACACCAAGGGCATCCCGCTCATCATGATCACCTCGGTGAACGACCGCATCCCCTTCCACCTGGAACCGGACCGCACGTGGCTGCCCGTGGACGCGTTGCTGGAGAAGCCCGTGGAGCCGCAGCTGCTGCTCGGCATCGTGGACAAGGCGCTCGGCGGCCGCGGCGGGCAGGCCGTGGCACGGGCCGGGGGAACGGCCGGGGAGCCGGCGGGTGGACCAGTGAGTGGACCCGCGGGTGGACCCGCGGCGGGACCGGCGGGATGAGCGAGCCCGCGCTCGTCTACCTCGTGGATGACGACAGGGACTTTCTCGAGATGGAGAAGGCCATCCTGGCCGCGGGCGGCTACCGCACGCGCTGTTTCTCGGAGGCACGGGAAGCGCTGGCGGCGCTGGCCGCGGACGGCGCCGAGCGCCCCGCGCTCCTGGTCACCGACCTGATGATGAAATCGCTGGACGCCGGCTTCACGTTTGCGCGCGCCGTGCGCTCGGACCCGCGTTTCGCGGCCATCCCGCTGGTCATCGTGTCCGCCGTGGCCAGCCAGAAGGGCTTCGATTTCCGGCCGCGCTCGCCCGGGGACCTGGCCGCCATGAACGCGGACGCGTTCTTCGACAAGCCGGTGGCGCCCGCCGCGTTCCTCCTGCGCATCAAGGAGCTCATCGGTTGACCGCCCGCGCGGCGCGCATCCTGGTGGTGGACGACGAGCTCGGGGTGCGGGAAGGCTGCCGCAAGATCCTCGCCTCGGAAGGCTACGAGGTCATCACCGCCGGCGACGGCAAGGCGGGCCTGGAGCAGTTCGGCGAGCGCGGCCCCTTCGACGTGCTGCTGGTGGACCTGCAGATGCCCCGCATGTCGGGGCTGGAGCTCATGCAGGAAATCCGCGCGCGGGATCCCGACATCGTTCCCATCATCATCACGGCCCACGCCACACTGGATACCGCCGTGGAAGGGACGCGCCAGGGCGCCTACAGCTACATTCCCAAGCCGTTCACGCCGGACGAGCTCCTGCTGGCCATCAAGAACGGCCTGGAAAAGCGCGCGTTGTCCCTCGAGGCGCGCCGCCTGAGAGACGAGCGCGAGCGGCGGCTCCTGGAGGTGGCATCGGAGCGCTCGCGCAGCAACACCATCCTCGCGGCCATGACGGACGGCGTCCTGGTGATCAACCTGGAGAAGCTCGTCGTGCTGCGGAACAACGCGGCCGCGCGGATCCTCCCGGACTGCGCCGGGCGCGCGCTGCCGTTCCCGCTCCAGGAGATCGAGAGCGCGGACGTGCGGGAGATCGTCCACGTGGTCATCGACTCCCCCGGCGGCTTCATGATCCTCTCGCGGCAGATCCCGCTCGGGGCGTCCACCTACATGGTCAACGTGAGCCCCATCATCGAGCCCGGCGGGGAGACCTCCGGCGCGGTGGCCGTCTTCAGCGACGTGACCGAGCTCGCCAAGCTGGACACGGCCAAGAGCATGTTCGTCTCCCTGGTGGCCCACGAGGTCAAGAGCCCCCTGGCGGCCACGGAGGGCTGGCTGAACCTGGTGCTGAGCGGCATGCTGAAGTCCGACCCGGTGGAAGAGCGACGCATGCTGGAGCGGGCCCAGCTTCGCGTGAAGACGCTGCGCGCCCTGGTGAGCGAGCTCATCAGCCTCTCGGCCATCCAGACGGGCAAGTTCTCCCTGACCCGCGCGCCGATCGAGGTCTCGGAAGCGGTGGGCCGCGCGGTGGAGACCGGCCGAGAGAGCGCCGCCTCCCGGGGCATCCGCGTGGAGCTCCAGGACGACGGCGGCGGCGCCAGGGTGCTCGCGGACCGGGAGGCCCTGGTCATGATTTTCTCCAACCTCGTGGAAAACGCCGTGAAGTATTCCCGGGACGGCGGCGAGGTGCGCGTGCGCATATCGCGAGATGGCATGTACGTGGGCGTTTCGGTGCGCGACCGCGGCATTGGCATCTCCCCGGAAGACTGCGGGAAGATCTTCGACGAGTTCTACCGCGCGCGCACCGAGGAGACCGCGGCGATCCCCGGCACCGGCCTGGGGCTCAGCCTGGTGAGGAGGCTCGCCGAGCTGCACCAGGGCACCGTCGGCGTCTCCTCGGAGCTGGGTGTCGGAAGCGAGTTCACCGTCCGCCTGCCGCTGGCGGACGGTACCGGGTGAGCTTTCCTACTGCGCTGCCGCGGGGCTCGCTGCCGCGGGTTGCGGGGTCGCCGCGGGATTGGCCGCCGCGGTCCAGATCTTTTCTCCCGTCGCCTGGCGCAGCGCGTACTCCCCGAGCACGTTGCGGTACTGCGCCTGCAGGCTCCCCAGTTGCGCGCGCTCCAGCCCCGCCTGCGCATCCAGGTATTCGAGGTTGGTGAGCAGGCCCAGGTCATACTGGACTTTCACGACCTCCAGGACCTGCTGCGCCTGGTCCAACTGCGCCTGTGCGCTCTCCACCTGGCTTCGCGCGGCTTGCACGTCCCGGATGGCCTGCAGCACCTGCGTGGTCACGGTCCGCTTCACCGCCAGGGAGTTCGCGCGCGCTCCTTCGAGCTTCCCGAGGGCCTCGTCTCTCTGGCGAAGCGCCATGAACCCCTGGAACACGGGGACGTTGAGGTTCACGCCGGCCACCCAGTCCATGGTGAGCGAGTTGAGGTTCGGCAGGATGCCGGTCTTGTAACCGAACGACGCATGCGCGGACAGCGTGGGGAGAGAAGACGCGAACACCAGCCGTCGGCCCAGCTCCGCGGCGCTCTCCGCCTCCGCGGCCTGGCGGACCTCGGTCCGGTTTGCGAGGGATGCGCCGAGCAGGGCGCCCGGGTCGGGGACGCCCGTCAACGACGGGGCGAAGCTGCCCTCCAGCGCAAGCGGCGCGGCCTCATCCATGCCCAACAGCTGGCGCATCCCGATCTCCGCCTTGTCCAGCATGTTCTGCGCGTCGATGCGCTGGCTCTGCAGGGCGGTGACCCGCGCCTCCGTGGACAGCTCGTCGTACTTCGAGGCGGAACCGGTCTCCATGCGGGCGTGCACGCCGTCCAGGTGCTCCTGGAGGTTCTTCATCTGGCTGTCCAGGGCGGCCAGCTGGTCCCGCAGGAACAGCACCGAGTAGAACACCTGGACCGTCTGGTACGCCAGGCTGACCTGGATCTGCTCCACGCCGATCTGCGCGGCCGCGACCCCGTTCTCCGCGAGCTTGACCTGGATGCCTCGCTTGCCGAACTGGTAGATCACCTGGTTCAGCCCGACGGAGAAGTCCCAGTTATCCACGGGGACCAGGGAAAGGGGAGACTCGAACAGCGGCAGCAGGGACGGGGGGACCAGGGATGACAGCGGCACGCTGGGCGGCAGCACGGAGGCAATGCTGAAGCTCTGGTCGGACAGGCGGTTGTAAGATGCCGTCCCGTTCACGAAGGGATAGTACGACGCCTGGGCCTCGCCGACACGGGCGCGGGCGGCTTCCACCGCGGCCTGCGCCTGCTGGATCAGCGGCTGGTTGGCCAGCGCGCGCGCCACCGCCTGGTTCACCGTGAGAGCGGAAGGCCCCGTCTCCGCGGCCGGGGATTGCGCCCCGGCCATTGGGGCGGAGAGCAGCACGAGCGCCGCGCAGAGGGCGATGAGCCCAGGGGCCGCGGCGGACCGTCGCGCCGTCATTGGGCTACCTCCATGCCGTCCAGCAGCGAGCTCACGCCCGAGATCGCGACCACCTCTCCCACCGCGAGGCCGGACACCACCTGCACCGCGGAGTCGTTCCGAGGGCCCAGCGTCACGTCTCGGCGGTGGGCCCGGCCGTCCGCTACGACGAAGACGCTGGCCGAGCCGTCGTGCGCATCGGTGACCGCGGAGAGCGGCACCACGATGCCCGGCGGGCTGGTCCAGTCCATGGATGCCTTGGCCGTCATTCCCGCCAGCAGCTTTCCGTCATTCCTGAGGCTGACCACCACGGGGAAATACTGCCCGGTGGCCGCGGCAATCGGCCCTACCTGCTCGACGCGCCCGGTGTAGCCGCGCGTGGAAAGCGCATCCACCACGACCTTGACGGTATCCCCGACGGCCAGGCGCACCACGTCGTCCTGGGACACGTTGCCCTGCAGCTTCAGGGTGGCCACGTCCGCCACCGTGAACAGCGGAGAGGACACGGAGGTGATCTCGCCGGGGTTGATGTTGCGGTTGGTCACGATGCCGTCGATGGGGCTGGTGATCGTGCTGTTGGAGATCTGCACCCGGATGAGGTTGACCTGCGCCTGGGCCTGGGCGATGCCCGAGCCGCTCACCGTCTGGTACTGGTGGTTGGCCGTGTCGAAGGCGGCCCGGGCCAGGTCCAGCTTGGTCTGCGCGTCATCCAGCTGGCTCTGCGTGACCACCTTGGTGTCCAGCAGCGTCTTGGTGCGGTCGTAGGAGCGCTGGGCCATCTCCAGGTTCAGCCGCGCGGTCTCCAGGGAGGTCTTCACCGAGCCGGCCTGGTCGGACACCCCGGCGGCGGCGGCCTCCGCCACCGCGAGCTGCGCGTTGAGCTCCTTGGTGTCGATCTGCACCAGGAGCTGCCCGGCGCGTACCCGGTCCCCGACGTCCGAGGTGACGCTGGTGGCCTGTCCGGCCACCTTGGAGAAGATGCTCAGCGTACGGTTGGGAACGATGACGCCGGAGAACTCGATGGTCCGCACGATGTGGTCCTGTCGGGCCGCCGCGGTCTTCACGGAGATCTTCGGGGTGCTCTTCGGCGCACAACCCGCCAGCGCCAGGGAAACCGCCGCCGCCGCGGCGACGAGGTGCCAGATGCGGGTCCGGGTTTTCACAGGCTGCCTCCCTGGCCCTCGCCCTTTGCCGTCCCCTGCACGGAGATCTTGATCGTGGCGTTCATCCCGACCATGAGCCGGGAATCCCCGGCGTCCAGGATGCTCACCTTGATGGGGATCACCTGGACGACCTTGGTGTAGTTGCCCCCCGAGTTCTGCGCCGGCAGCAGGGAGAAGGTGGAAGCCGTGGCGCGCCCGATGGTCTGCACCCGTCCGTGGAACGTGCGCCCGCGGAAGGCGTCCACGGTGAGCTCCACCGGCTGGCCGATCTTCACGCGCGCGATGTCCCCTTCCTTGACGTTCGCGCTGACGTACAGGTTCTCGGTATCCGCGATCATGGCCAGGGACATCCCGGGCGCCGCGAGCTCGCCGACCACCGCCGTGGACAGGATCACCTGCCCGGCGATCGGCGCCTTCAGCACCGCTTTCTCGGCCGCCACGCCGGCTACCGAGCCCATGGCCTGCGGGTTGAGCGCCCCCGAGGTGAGCGCCGTGCCGAGGTCCTGGCGGCCCAGGACATCATCCTTGGCCACCATGTCGCCCTCTTTCACCCTCCACTCCAGCAGCTTTCCCGGGATCTCCGGGCTCACCGACACGACGTCCGCGGAGATCCGCGCGTCGTCGGTACTGACGAAACGCGCGCCCTGGACGGCGTAGATCCCGACAATGACCGCCACCGTGACCACGGCGATCGCGATCACCGCCAGGATGATCAGCCGCCGCGATCTCGAGGCGCCTTCTTTCTGAGCAGTATCCGACATGGTTCAGTATCCTTTCATTCCGTGATCGGGCGGCCGGGCCGCCTCACGCAGTTTCGATTTCGAGCAGGGATGCCGCGCGCGGCTACTCCGCCATGGCGCCACCCGGGCGCGCGCCGCCCTTGGGGCGCTTCAGGAACAGCGCCGGCACGAAGGCGATGGCCGTGATGACCGCGGTGATGAGGAACACGTCATCAATGCCGTTGACGAAGCCCGTCTTGAGCGCCTGCCCCTGCAGGAAGGCCAGTGCCAGTCCCCTTCCGCGGGCGCCTCCACCCATGACCGCCCCGACGTGTGCGAGCGCGCTCATGGCGGCCGGGTTGCCGGGGTTCACCGTCCAGGCGAGCCATTGCCCGTGCAGCGCCTGGCGCGTGGTCAGCACCGAGGTGAGCACCGCGATGCCGAAGGAGCTCGCCACCCGCTGCACGATGTTCGTCATGGCCGAGGCGCGGCCGACCAGGTCGGTGGGGATGTCCACCATGGCCGCGGTCTGCGCCGGCATGTTGGCCAGCGGGAGCACCAGGCCGCGGATCACCGTCCACAGGATGATGGTGGAGGTTGCCGTGGCGAGGTTCAGGAAATGGAACAGCCACGAGATGAAGACCAGGAGCACGATCCCCGTCACGGCAAGCGGCCGGGGGCCCACCCGGTCGAACAGGCGGCCGACCACCGGCATCATGAGTCCCGAGATCAGCGCGCCGGGCATCATGAGGAGGCCCGTCTCCATGGCCCCGAGGCCGCGGAAGCTCTGCAGGAACAGCGGCAGGAAGAACAGGCCGGAGAACATCACGATGCTGACCACCAGGACCATCAGGTTGGCCATGGTGAAGGAGCGGTAGGTGAACACCTTCAGGCTCAGCAGCGGGTTGTCCGCGGTGAGCTCGATATAGATGAAGAGCACCAGCAGGAAGAAGCTGATCGTGAACAGGACCACCGTCGGCTCGGCGGTCCACCCCCAGTCCGGTCCCTTGGTCAGGGCCAGGAGCAGGCAGAACAGCCCGCCGGCGGACGTGATTCCTCCCGCCCAGTCCAGCTTGCCCGGGTGCGCGGACTGGAACTCCGGCAGCACGAAGAGAGAGAGCAGGATGCCGATCACGCCCACCGGGAGGTTGATGGTGAAGATCCATCGCCAGTCCACGTACTCCACGAGGTAGCCGCCCAGCGTGGGCCCGATGGCCGGCGCCACGAGCAGCGCGATTCCGAAGATCCCCATGGCGCTGCCGAACTGGTTGCGGGGCACCATGCGGAAGATCATCGCCATGGTGGTGGGCATGATCATGCCGCCGCCCACCGCCTGGATCACCCGGGCCAGGATCAGCGAGTTCAGGTCCCAGGCCAGCGCGCACAGCAGGGACCCGACGGTGAAGGCGCCCAGCGAGATGATGTACAGGCGCTTGAACCCCAGGCGGTCTCCCAGCCATGCGCTGAACGGGACCACCACGCCGAGGGCGAGCAGGTAGATCGTGCTCACCCACTGGATTTCCGAGGTGTCGACGTTGAACACGTTCATCATCGTCGGGATGGCCACGTTGACGATGCTGGTGTCCAGGATGGACATGAACGCCCCGATGAGGGCCACCAGCACGGGGGCCATCCAATGGGCCATGGTCACCGGGGCGGGGGCACCCAGGCTGGCCGACGCAGTCCGATCGCTCATGCGGTATGCTCTTCCTTCTCCAGGCACTCCAGGAGCAGGGCCAGGTCCGCGGCCAGGCGCGTGCGCACTGCCTCCGGGACCCCCCGCAGCGCCTTTTCCAGGAGCCGCGAACCCTCGTGCTTGAGGCCGCGGATCAGCTCCGCCAGCGCGGGGGTGCTCTTCATCACCACCGCGCGGCGGTCCTCGGGGTCTCGTTCGCGCGCGAGCCAGCCGGCTTCCACCAGTCGGTCCATCATGCCGGTCACCGTGCTGGGAGGCACGCCGATGTCCTCCGCGAGGGCGGTCACCCGGCATTCCCCGATCTTGTGGGCCTTCCACAGCACCACCATCTCGGAGGCGGACAGGCCCTGGCGGCGCGCCACCGGGGTGAGGCGCTTCCACAGCCTGCGATAGACGTTCCAGAACAGCTCGACCAGTCCCATTTCGTTCATGGTGTGCCCGGTGACGAATATTTCGTAACCGTAATATTCGAAAAGATAGTATCTGCAGGCCGCGGGGTCAAGGCCCGTCCGACCCCGTTCCCCGCGGGCGAACCGGCCTAGAAGAACATCTTCACCGCGGATGCCAGCGTGAGGACCTGGATGGCGATCATGAACGCCTTCTCGGGTATGCGCTTGGCGAGGTACAGGCCGGCGAAGGCTCCCGCGACCACCCCCGGCGCGAGCACCGCGTTGAAGACCAGGGAGTCCGCGTTGATCAGGCCCAGCCCGACGCTGAAGGGGACCTTGATCCAGTTGACGATGAAAAAGAACCACGCCGAGGTCCCGATGAACTGGTCCTTGGGAAGCCGCATGGAGAGGAGGTAGATCATCATCACGGGTCCCGCGGCATTCGCCACCATGGTGGTGGCCCCGCCGAGAAAACCGGCGATGGCCGCGAACCACCACGTGTTGGGGATGGACGCCTCCGCCCCCAGGATGTACTCGCGGTACACGTGGACCGCCAGCATCACGATGACGATGCCGCCCAGCACGTAGCGCATCTGCTGGTCGTTGACCCGCCCCAGCGCGAAAAAACCCACCACGATGCCGGCTACCGCCCACGGAAGGAGACGGACGAGGTGCTTCCACGAGCCGTGCCGGCGCCAGAAGATGACGGCGAAGGCGTCCGCGCAGATCAGGATCGGCAGGAGGGCGCCGGTGGAGACGCGGGCGGGGAGCACTTCCGCGAACAACGGGGCGAGCAGGATCCCCAGCGCGGGGACGCCGGTCTTTGAGATGCCGGCGCACACGGCGGTGAATGCGGCGAGCACCCAGCGGCCGGTAGAAAGGGCATACACTCCATGCATGGGCAGGATTCCTCCGCCGCGGCGGACGCCGGGCCGCGCTCTTCCACGATCCCGTGGCCTATCCCCGTGGTCGCGGGAAATGTGTATGCTAGCTCCTGGTTTTATGCAAGGACAGCGCACCGACGAGCCCGCCGCCCGCCGAGTCGCCCTGGATGGCGGCGCGGATTTCGCATGCCGGATCCCGGTGGGGCCGGGGTTCACCGCGGGAATCTCGCTGGCCGCCGCCGGCGACATGGGCCTTGCGCGCGCGGCCAGCCAGCCGGCCCGGCTGCGGGTCTGCGAACGGCTGGGGATCCGCCGCGAGCAGCTCTACGGCGCCCGCCAGGTGCACTCGCGGCGCGTGCTGGTCGTGGACGGCCGGACCCGCGCGGAGCTCGCGGCGGAGGAGGCCGACGGCTTGCTCGCCACGGACGCCGGGGTGGTCCTGTCCGTCACCGTGGCGGACTGCCTGCCCATCTACCTGGCGGACCGTCGAACGGGCGCGTTCGGGATCGTGCACTCGGGGTGGAAGGGTACGGGGATCGTCCGGGAGGCGGTGCGGATCATGGGCGCCAGCTTCGGGTCGCGGCCCGCCGAGATCGGCGCCGTGGTCGGACCGGGTATCGGGGCCTGCTGTTACACGGTGCCCGCGGAGCGCGCGGAGCTCTTTGTGCAACGATACGGGAGAGCGGTGGTGGCGACCGGTCCCGCCGGTCCGCGGCTGGACCTGCGAGAGGCCAACCTCGTGCTCCTGCAGGAAGCCGGGGTCACCGACGTGACCGTGATCACCGACTGCACCGCCTGTTCTCCCCGCCTGGGCTCCTTCCGCCGGCAGGGGCAGGGGTTCACGGCGATGCTGGCGTGGATCGCGGGTCCCGCGGCCGGGGGCACGCCGTGAGCGCGCCGGCCTTCACGCTTCGGCGAATGGCCGCCTCGGACAAGCCCGCCGTGCTCTCCATAGCCTCCCGTACCTGGGGCGGAACCGACTACCTGCCCGCGGTGTTCGACCACTGGGTCCGCGACGAGGCGGGAGAGTTCACCGCCGTCCTGGCAGGGGACCAGGTCGTGGGGTGCGCCAAGCTCACGTTTCTCACGCCTACCGATGCGTGGTTGGAGGGCCTGCGCAAGGATCCTCTTGTGAGTTCCCGCGGGCTCGGCCGCGTGGTGGTGGAGCACCTGCTGGACGTCCTGTCCGCCCGCGGCGATCTCACGTCCATCCGTTTTTCCACGTACGTGAAGAACCTCCCGTCCCGGATCACCAACGAGCGCGCGGGCTTCCGATTTCGAAACGCGCTCTCGATCAAGGGGTGGGAGGGATCGCCCGCGGCGCTGCGGGACCGCGTGGAGGGCGGCCCCGCGCCGCAGGTCGGCCGTCGCGCCCGGAGCACGGCCGGGCCCGTCCCGGTTCCGCTTCGCGATGAGTCACGGATCCTCTCGTTCCTGCAGCGTCATCCCTATTTCGAAACTGGAACCGCGGGGCTCATGGTGGAGGGGTGGAAAGCCTGGCCGTGGTCCACCGGCCTGTTCCTGGAACGGTTTGCGCGCCGAGGTGCCTGCCGCGGTGTGCCCGGGTCGAACGGGCTGGAAGCTCTCGGCACCTGGACCATCCTGCGCCGGCCCGGGCGCACCGCGGTCCGCCTGGTGTGCGTGGAGTCGGAGACCGACGAGGCTGCCACGGCGCTGCTGGAGGCTGCGTTCGCGGATCTCGCCGCTGCCGCGCACGGCGCGGAGGATCAGGCCGGGCTGACCCTCGAGGTGGAATGGATGATTCCGCCGGGCGAGCGCTATCGGCGGTGGGCCGC
>Ga0335069_10012836_pt1 | contig 11778 bp, 11 predicted proteins | sample Lox_Sample_11_FD_206714 | JGI IMG/M metagenome (GOLD analysis project Ga0335069, IMG submission 206714) | Soil microbial communities from Loxahatchee National Wildlife Refuge, Florida, United States - Lox_Sample_1.1 | ecosystem: Environmental > Terrestrial > Soil > Wetlands | place: USA...
CAGGAGTTCGCTGTGACAACCCTCGCCCGTGGTCGCCACACCAAACAGAGCACTAGGCTAGGAATGCAACCAAACAAAAGCGCTATTGCGACTCTTATGATCGATATCGTCGCTCCTCACGGGACAACAAAACTCGTCTCAGGACAGATCTTAGGACAGGATACTGGCCACCCTCCCAAGTTAGGGTCTGTCGTGTAGTATTCAACGATTATGTCTCAAAACATTACCAAGGTAACTCAAAGATAACCACAAGTCACCACTCGAGATTAACACGTTGCTGCCAGCTGAAGGCACCCTTCGCGGAGGTCGCCCTGGTGGGCAATCATCCCGCCAGGCGACGACCGAAGCGACGGGAGAGCGGAAACGGCGCGGATTTCGATTCGAATCCATATTCGCTAGAACCAAAACGTTCGGCTTGCGTAACCGCGCGAAGCATTGCAGCGGACTCGTTGTCATCAATGGCACAACCGGTTAAGACTCAAGATCCATGGGATCGTATCGCAGGCGACTCACTCGGAACTTCAAGTCCGCCCGCGGTACGGCCGTGGAACAAGATATCTCGAACGGCCAGAGAGACGCGACCCTTGGAGCCTGCTCCATCCACGACAGCCCCTTGCATTAAGGCCGTCGCTGAAAATGCTGACGCTGCCATGGGCGGTACCTACACTAAGATCGGGCTGCTGGATCATATGGGCTTCGGCAACATGGGCGATGCTGCCATCCAAGAATCGTTCATTGCAAGTATCAAGGGGCGCATACCATGCGCGCGCTTAGTTGCATTTTCGTCGATTCCTGAGGATACGATAGAGCGACATCAGCTTGAGTCTTATCCTATCTTTTGGAGCTGGAAAAAGCGCGAAGTCTCAGACGCATCACCAGACAGGGCGGCGACATTAGCTTCGAGGTTTAAGCAAGCGCTGAAACGCCTTACAATCTTCTATGCTGCTGCCAAACCTGTCCATGATGCGGTTCAGGAGATCGTGCATCTCATACGTTCCTATAAAATCATAAAATCTCTCGACCTTCTGTTAGTGGCGGGCGGTGGTCAGCTATGTGAATTATGGAGACCGCTTCCCTACAACGTGTTCAAGTTCTGCGTGCTGGCCAAGCTCTCGAACACGCCGTTATTCATCGTCAGCGTCGGGGCCGGCCCTTTGACTCGTCCGTTAAACAAGATTTTTGCCAGGTGGTCAGTTCGGCTGGCAGATTATGTCTCCTTTCGTGATGTTGAGTCTCAAGCCTTGCTGCATACTTTAGGTGTCACACGAGAAACCTATGTGTACCCGGACCCCGTCTATGCCCTCGATTTTCGCGGTTATCTTGAACCCAGTCCGTCAACGACGGAGCGGACTAAGGTTGGCGTAAATCCGATGGGATTCTGTGACCCTCGGCTTTGGCCTCGTAAGGATGCCGCCGTTTACCGCCAGTACCTAGATAAAGTGGCTGGGTTTTCGTCATGGCTTCTCGCTCATGACTATGACCTGGAGATCTTTACAAGCGACATTGCTGTGGACGAGTGGGCGATCGAAGATCTAAGGAAAAAGCTAGTCTCCGATGGTCTAACAGATCTAGATTCGAGGGTAGTTGTCCGTCCAGTCCTCGACCTGGAGGGGTTGCTTCGTCAAATGGCGACCTTCCAGTTTGTGGTGACGTCAAAATTTCACGGAGTGGCCTTTTCTCACCTGCTGCGCAAGCCAGTGATCGCCCTCAGTTATCACCACAAGATAGACGACCTGATGAGAGCAGTAGGACATGAGGAATACTGCTTGGATATAGAGCATTTTGATCTGCAGGTGCTTATAGAGGCATTCGAACGGATGGTCACTAGGAGCGAGTGCATTAAGTGTCGGTTTCGTGAGGCGACTGCGACGTATCAAAAGTCGCTGGAGGGGCAGTTCGACAATCTTTTCGGAAAGAGGTCTTTGACGTGAAAATCGGCTGTCAGCCTTTGGTGAGCGTAGTGACGCCGGTGCACAATGAGGCGAGGTACCTCGGTGAATGCATTGAAAGCATTCTAGCCCAAACATATCGGGACTGGGAGTACATAATCGTAGACAACTGCAGCACGGATGGGTCGAGTGACATTGCACGCCGATACGCGGCAAAAGACGGCCGCATTAGAGTTGTGATGAATGAGCAGTTCTTGCCTGCAGTTCCGAACCACAACGTGGCGTTACGTCAAATTTCCACCGACAGCAAATATTGTAAGGTTGTACTGGGAGATGACTGGATCTTCCCGGAATGTCTCGAGCGGATGGTTGCTGCTGCCGAGGAGCATCCATCGGTGGGGATTGTAAGTGCTTATGTACTGGAAGACTGCGAAGTTAGGTGTACGGGGCTGCCATACCAAAGTGCGCTGATTTCCGGTCGTGACATCTGTCGCAAGGACCTGCTTGAAAAGATTTTTGCAGTCGGGTCACCAAGTACCGTCCTTTATCGGGCTGATCTAGTGAGAACCCACGATCCCTTTTATAACGAGGCGAATATTCATGCCGACACCGAGGCCTACTTCGCGCTTCTTAGAGACTGTGACTTCGCTTTTGTTCATCAGGTTCTTACCTTCACAAGACTGCGACCGGAGTCGCGATCAGCAACGTCCGCGCAGGTCCAGACATGTCTGGCATGTAAGTTGCACATCTTGCTGACGTATGGTCGAGACTATCTTACCTGCGAGGAGTTCGAAACTTGCCTGGAGCGGCACCTATTCGAGTACTATAGGTTTCTTGGTAAGAGCCTGCTACTCGGCGGACAGAGGCAGCTTTGGGAGTATCACAAGAGGCAACTGGTTGAGTCGGGCATCGGCTTTAGCAGGCTTCGCCTGGCTGCGGGTGCGATGGCGACCCTGTGCGATGCTGCACTTAATCCGAAGGATAGTATCCAAAAGCTGCTGAGGCGCAGAGAGCTGGAGAAGGTCGTAAATCTGAAGCCACTTAGTAGCCGCAAGGCGACTACAGGTCTACGGCTTGAGGACACGATGGAAAAGTGACCTAGGCGGCCGAGGGGCACACCGCAATCTTAGGACCCGACTCGTAGTGCTACAGAGTGCGTGATACAAAGCGGCACGCCACTCCGCGACTTTAGATCTGCACTCGGCCAACTAGCTAGCGTTTCCTTCGTCGCTCTCCGTAACGAATCCAATCGGTAAAAGGTATAAAAATGGATTTATGCCGTCTTGAGAAATCAGTCAGTTGGAATGAACAGGCGTCAACTATGGATGGCGTCCAGTCAGGCGCTTTCGATGGCCTGACAATGATGCGGTATGCGCCCTTTTATCGCGAGCGTTCCTCTGGAGGAGTCGAGCAGTTATTGCGGTGCCTGAATCTCGGCCTGCTGCAACGGCACCGCCTGACCGTGCTGCAAGTGTACCGTGTAAACGATATCAGAAACTGTAGAATCGAAGTCGAGGAGATGGGCAAGGGGCGCATCTTCTGGATCCCCGTAGCCCATCAGCGGACAGCATTCAGATTTGCGGATTTGCACCGGCGGGCGCGATTTGTATATGACCAGACATTCCCACTCCGTCGGGAGAACAGCGACGGACTGCAGCGTTCTCTCTTGAATGGCATGAAGGCCATATCGCACGGACTGGGCCATCTGCGACATAGGACTATTATCCTTAGTAACCCGCTCGTGCCACTCTTGACGACCCACAAGGTGAGCCTGTTGGCGGTGCATGGGCTTACCTACGACGCGGAAGCCCTCATAGTCCCTGCCCAAAAGTTGGGCATCCCGTTCCTGCTAATCAACCATTTCGATAACACCCTATTTTGTGAACCACAAGTTCGGAAGTGGGTTCCCAGCGCGGCAGGGGTGGGGTCTGTGTCAGGCAGGTGTCTACCCAGTTATCTCCGCGGACGATGTGTGAATCTGTCAGACGCGGTCGATACTGAATTTTTTGCTCCAAAGGAAGCACGGCCTGGGAACGTGGCCCCACGTCCTACGATCCTCTTGCCCGCCCTAATCAAGCCAGGCAAGGGCCAAGAAGACTTGCTGCGGGCAGCACGCATTCTGGCGGGCAGAAATCTTGACTTCCAGGTCTGCTTTGCCGGCGCGACCGAGTCTGAATCTTTGCGCGAAACCCTCCGCCAGGAGGCGATTGCAGCAGGACTCGAAGACAGGGTTATTTTTCTGGGCGAACTACGCCAGGAAGAGATTCGGGACTACTACGTACAGAGCAGCGTAGTTGTGTTGCCAACCTATTGCGAGGGGTTAGGACGTTCTCTTCTGGAGGCACAGGCAATGCAAAGGCCTGTCGTCGCCTATAATTCCGGCGGAGTCGGGGAAACTATCTTACCTAATGAGACTGGCTTTTTGGTGAAGACTGGCGATGTGGAAACATTGGCCGACAGACTCGGTTACCTGTTGGAAAATGAAACTGAAAGATCACAGATGGGAGAACGTGGAAGACAGTTTGTAGTCCGAAAGTTTAGCGTTTCAGCTCTAATCCAAAGACACGAATCCTTCTATCTCAAAGCTCTTCGCGGAGAGAAAAACGACCCGGCCTTCTACCAGAGCCTTGAAACAATGGGCGCTCCTGTGTAGTGGGAAACCCTTCGCCGAACGCCCACATCTACCAAACTGTCGACGACGGACACGTGAGCAAATGAGCAAGATTGATAACGAGCAGCGACTGCTCCGGAGATTCGAACTGATTTGAGGGAGCCAGAGACAACACGCGCGATGCCCGTGACATTGCTTACCGGCGGCGGGGACAAGCCTTATGCATTCGGCTTGGCGAAGGTGCTTATAGCCAAAGGGGTTGGCTTGGATGTGATTGGCAGCGATGAGCTCGATTGTCCAGAATTCCGCGGCAAGCCCGGAGTGAGCTTCCTCAACCTGCGAGGGGATCAGCGGCCGGACGCCGGCCTAATTACAAAGGCACTCAGGGTATCGATGTATTACGCCAGGCTGATTCGTTACGCTATGACGGCTGGGCCAAGGATTTTTCACATACTCTGGAACAACAAATTCGAGTATTTCGATCGTACGCTGCTTATGCTTTACTACAGGTTCCTCGGCAAAAGGATCGTGCTGACAGTGCACAATGTAAATGCGGGCAGGCGGGATTCCAGCGATACACTCCTCAACCAGCTTACTCTTCGGATTCAATATCGCCTTGCCGATCACCTGTTCGTGCATACCGAGAAAATGAAACTTGAACTCCTTGATGAGTCAGGCGTGCAACCGGAACGGGTAACCGTCATTCCCTTCGGCATCAACAATTCCGTTCCCAATACGCATCTCTCCTCGCGTGAGGCAAAAGAGCGGCTTGGCGTTCGTGACACTGAGAAAACAATTCTGTTTTTCGGTAATATCGCGCCCTACAAGGGGCTTGAGTATCTGGTCATCGCGTTTCAACAGATCCGAAGCCAGTGCGACGATTGGCGGCTGATTATCGGCGGCAGACCGAAGGATTGCGAGAGATACTGGCGATCAATCCGGGGGGCCATACGTGAAGATGTAGAGAGCCAGCGCGTGATCCTCAGGGGGGATTTTATTCCCGATGAAGAAACCGAGGTCTACTTCAAGGCAGCGGACGCTCTTGTGCTTCCCTACACACATGTCTTCCAAAGTGGCGTCCTGTTCCTGGGATATAGCTTCGGGCTACCGGTGATCGCTTCCGACGTCGGGTCATTGAGGGAAGACGTAATCGAGGGCAAGACAGGCTACTTATGCAGGCCGCGCGATCCAGCGGATTTGGCGCGGGCACTCACGACGTATTTTGCGAGCGATCTGTACAAACACCTGGATACACGACGTCAGGAGATCCGTGCCTTCGCGAACGAACGGCATTCTTGGGATACCGTAGCCCAGGTTACTTGTGCCGCTTATGAGCAATTAGCCGGCCATGTAAGAAAGCGACTTGTGACTGGGAAGCCAGTAGTCACGAGATCGGCTCCGTGATGTTGCCTGCACCAGGAATTCTGATGCTTCACCCGTCCAACAACGTATACCTCGACCGTTGTGGTTGCTGATGACTCCTACTCACTGCTCCGGCCCATCTCTGAGGCAAATAGTGGAAAGTGTCCTGGCTCAGGACTCTGGATCGGAAGGGATGGAGATCAAAGTAGCTGACAACCATATCACGACTGACGGCCCGAATCACTTGTCAAAGTGGCGTCCGCGTTCCGATTGCGGGAAGGGGCGTGATCTCTGCGGGAAGAGACTTCGTCACCAAACGTTTAAATGGATCTAGAGAGATGATCATCACCAGTACTCCGCTTCGTGTCTCATTCTTCGGTGGGGGCACCGACTATCCTGTTTGGTATCGTGAGTACGGCGGCGCAGTGTTGTCGACGACAATCGACAAGTATTGCTATATCACCTGCCGGCGTATGCCGCCGTTTTTCGAGTATCACAGCCGGATCTCGTATTCGAAGGTTGAGAATGTCCGCTGCAACGACGCGATCGAGCACCCTTCCGTTCGGGCCTGTCTGCAGTTTCTCGGCATCGTGGAGGGCGTCGAGATCCACCACGTAGCAGATCTGCCCGCCCGTACTGGATTGGGCACCAGTTCGGCTTTCACCGTGGGGCTTCTCCTTGGGCTGTATGCTCTGCAAGACAAAATGCGCGCCAAGCAGGCCTTGGCCGCCGACGCGATTCGCGTGGAACAAGAGGTTCTGCATGAGGCTGTAGGCGCGCAGGACCAGGTCAGCACCGCCCATGGCGGCTTCAATCGCATCAACTTTCACACCGACAATTCCATTGAGGTAAATCGGGTTCTGACCCTTCCCAGCCGACTGGCAGAACTCGAGCAGCACCTGGCCCTCTACTTTACCGGGTTTGCGCGCACGGCGTCGGAAATCGCTCAGGAGCAGGTTAAGTTGACTTCGCAGAAAACTCAGGAATTGCGCGCCATGCTCGAGCTCGTCAACGAAGGTGAAGCGATCCTCACCAGTCCTCGGCGGTCATTGCATGAGTTCGGTCGCCTGCTACATGATGGCTGGCAGATCAAGCGGACACTGACACAAAAGATCACCAACCCCAGCATCGACGAAATCTACCAGGCCGGATTAAGCGCAGGGGCGCTGGGCGGCAAGCTGCTGGGCGCCGGCGGCGGTGGGTTCATGCTGTTCTTTGTTCCCCCCGAACAGCGCCGCGCGTTACGTGAGCGGCTGAAGAAGCTCCTGTGCATCCCATTCGGCTTCAGCAACAAGGGCAGCCACGTGGTGGTCTACGAGCCGGAAAAGGTGTATGACCAGTCGCTAGTCAGCGAGCGCAATGTTGTCTATGCGTAAGATGCCGGATGCAGTCATCCTGTGCGGCGGGGCAGGCCTGCGATTGCGCACGTTGATCGGAGAAACTCCCAAGGGCATGGCCAGCGTGGCAGGCCGGCCATTCCTGGAAGTCTTGCTGCGCCAGCTGGTCCGGTACGGTTTCGAGCGCGCCATCCTGGCCGTGGGGTATCAGAGAGAAGTCATTCAGTGGCATTTTGGCGAGTGCGCATTCGGTCTGGAGCTGGTCTATTCAGCCGAGGCGAGTCCGCTGGGCACGGGTGGCGCATTGCGCAATGCTGCTGAGCTAATCGAAACAGACGGCGCCCTCGTCATGAATGGAGACAGCTACACCGACGTTGACCTCAGCGGCTTTGTTGGCGACTATCGCGAGACGGCACCTGATGTCTCCATTGTTGTGGTGCCGGCCGATGGGCGTGGCGACTGCGGCTTTGTCTTGATCGATGGAGCGGGCAGGGTTGTCGGATTCGACGAGAAACGGGCTTCTTCGACCACGTGTTACGTGAATGCCGGAATCTATATGTTTGCACGGGACGGTGTGTATGAAATAACGGCAGAGCGTGAAGTTTCCCTGGAGCGGCAGTTGCTTCCTCTGTGGCTTGGTCAAGGTAAACACGTGAGAGGCTTCATCCACTCCGGAGAATGTGTAGACATCGGTACCCCGGAACGTTACCGCAGTGCGCAAGCTATTTTGGCCAACGTCGAGGCAGATTCGTGGGCCCTCTCCAGCGAGAATCCAATATGAAGATAGTTATTACAGGAGCAGCGGGCTTTATCGGCGGCTTCCTGGTCCAGCACTGTCTGGATGCAGGTTGCTCCCTCCTGGGGCTCGGCATCACGAAACCAGGAGATTGGGCAGGGGGGTCCTTTGAGTGCTGCGATGTTCGGGATGCTATACGCCTCTCTCACTTACTTTCCACTTTTCAGCCGGACCGGATATTTCACTTAGCAGCGCAAAGCTATCCCACTGTCTCGCTCGAACAACCGCGAGAGACCATGGATATCAATGTCGGCGGAACGGTAAACCTGTTTGAGTGTGTTCGCACCTTGAGCAGGATGCCGGTTGTGGTTGTCGCCTGTTCGAGCGCGGAATATGGGCCGGTGGCAGCGGCGGATCTGCCGGTCCGGGAGGAGCATCCGCTGCGTCCGTTACATCCCTACGGAGTCAGCAAGGTCGCCCAGGACCTGCTGGCCGCGCAATATTTCGCCAACTACAAGATCCCATGCGTGAGGATCCGCATCTTCAATACCACGGGGCCGGGTAAGGTGGGAGATGTCTGTTCGGATCTCTCCAAAAGAGCGGTGGAGATCGAACTTGGGCAGCGAGCACCGTCTCTGATGGTTGGTAATCTGACCAGACGCGCCATCATTGATGTCCGTGATCTGGTCAGAGGGCTGTGGCTGGCGCCGGACTGCTGTGCGGCTGGTGATGTCTATAATCTGGGCGCGACCCAAGTCTACTCGATTCAAAGCGTCATCGATGCAATTCAGGCGGTGGTGAAGGTCCGCTTTTCAGTACAGGAGGACCCTGCCCTGGTGCGCGGTTGCGACGAACCCGTGATCGCCGGCGATATCAGCAAGTTTCAACGCTGCAGCGGTTGGACACCCCAGATTGATCTCCTGCGAACCTTGCAGGACATGCTCGACTGGTGGAGAAAGCAATCGAGTGCCGCCGTGGGTCCCAGTGCCCGGCGATAGCAGACGAACCCAGGGACGTGCGCCTCTGACTTACGCCAGAAAGTCTTTCCCACTGACATGACTGCCAACATTCTTCGTAGCAATCTCGAGTTAAGCCTCGACGTGCACAAACGGCTTATCACATGCCTACCACAACTGACGGCGGCGGCCGATGCGCTCGTGGCGGCGTACAGTGCCGGACATAAGGCTCTCTTCTTCGGCAACGGCGGCAGCGCGGCCGACGCCCAGCATCTGGCGGCTGAGTTCGTCGGACGTTATTTGCGCGAACGCCATCCCTTGCCGGCGCTGGCGCTGAATGCGAACAGCTCGGCAGTGACAGCAATCGGCAACGATTATGGATACGACCAGGTCTTCGCAAGGCAACTGGAAGCTCTGGCCGTGCCGGGCGACGTGGCCTTAGCGATAAGCACGTCGGGAAATTCTGCCAATGTACTGGAGGCTGCGTTGTGTGCGAGAAGGATCGGGCTGTTCACAATCGGGCTCACGGGTGCCTCGGGAGGACGTCTCCGCGGCTTGGTGGATGTGCTCATCGCTGCACCGTCCGAGCAGACACCACGCATCCAGGAGTGCCACATTCTGATCGGTCACGCCCTGTGCGATGCCGTGGAACAGGCCGTGGTCACAGCCGAATGCGAGGCGATTGTCACTGCCGCCAACGCCGGTAGAGGCCGGGAACCCAAACTGACCGTAGGGGGCCGCTTGCGGAGCATTCAGCGCCATTCGTCGGCGAGGAAGAGAATCCGGCGCCAGGAACCAGCATGATCGAAGTGAATGACAGATACTACAAACGAGACTTCTGGGTCGACGAAAATCTGAAGTACGAGCGGCCTCACTTCCGGATGGAAAAAGCGGCGCGACTGGCCAACAGAATTGCCAGCGGGAAGCCGTGCGACCTGCTGGACGTTGGATGCGGACCGGCAACCTTGCAGGGTCTGCTTCACCCCAACATCCATTACTACGGCATCGACATCGCCATCCAGGAGCCGGAGTCCAACCTGATCGAGATGGACTTTGTTGAAGAGCCGATCAAGTTTCAGGATCGGAGGTTCGACATCATCGTCACCCAGGGCGTGTTCGAGTATATCGGCAAGGTGCAACGGCAAAAACTGTCGGAAATTCATGACCTGCTCAGCGCAGACGGCACCTTCATCGCGACCTATGTTAACTTCGATCACTGGAACCGCAACATTTACCAGCCCTATAACAATGTGCAGTCTTTTAGCGATTTCTACGGCAGCCTAAAGGAATTCTTTTGCGTAGATCGGCATTTTCCCACCTCCCACCGCTGGTATCACGACGAACCCCATGGCCGGGTCATGTGGGCACTTCAGAAGCACATCAATCTCAATGTCCCAATAATCAGCCGATTGTTTGGGGTTGAATATTTCTTCATATGCTCGGCGAAGTAGAGTTGTTGGAGAGGTCGGCGTCCGCAAGGATGTCGCCGGTAACAAGCACGGCAATCTCATTTCCTCCTGCAGCGCCACTGCGTTATCCAATGATCTTCCAAGACACCATCGTTCAAGGGGCTCGCCAGATCGAAATCGAGCGAAAAGTGGATGAGCGGGGCTTCTTCGCCCGCACTTGGTGCCACGACGAATTTGAAAAACATGGCCTCAACTCCAAACTGCTGCAATGCAGCCTGTCGTTTAGCACCAGGAAGGGGACGTTGCGCGGAATGCATTACCAGGCCGACCCTCATGCCGAAGCGAAGCTCGTACGCTGTACGCGAGGCGCGATCTACGACGTTGTGATTGACTTGCGTCCGGAGTCGGATACCTATCAGAAGTGGGTTGGCGTTGAGCTTACGGCCGACAGGCGAAACATGATCTACGTGCCCGAAGGATGTGCGCACGGGTTCTTGACCTTGGTGGATGAGACGGAAGTTTTTTATCAGATGTCCCAGGCCTATTGTGCCGACGCGGCCCGCGGAGTGCGATGGAATGATCCGACATTTGGGATTACTTGGCCCGAAAAAGTGGAAGTGATTTCGGAGCGGGACCGAACTTATCTGGATTTTGAGCAGTTGCAGTGAGCCTATTGAACAAATTCGACCGGACGAGCCCTGCAGTGCTTGGCCAAGATTTGCACAAGTTTGCGACATGTCTTTATCCGATTTGCCGAAGCATCACTGGTGACGGAATTCGGCAAACGCTGGCCATCATTCAGAAGCGGATTCCGTTGCAGACTATTGCGGTACCCACAGGGACACAGGTCTTCGATTGGATTGTTCCGAAGGAATGGAATATTCAGGATGCCTATGTCGCCGACTCAAGCGGGAAGCGAGTAGTGGACTTCAGAAAATGCAACTTGCACGTTATGAACTATAGTGTCCCGGTGCATGCGACCCTGCCCGTCAGCGACCTTAGGCCGCATCTCTTTACGATTCCCGAGCATCCGGACTGGATTCCGTACCGCACATCCTACTACAAGGAAGAGTGGGGGTTCTGTCTTTCTCATAACGAGATGCTGACACTCCACGACCAAGAAGAGTATGAGGTATGCATTGATTCAACGCTCGCAGACGGATATCTGAACTACGGTGAATGTTATCTGCCAGGCCAGACGACCGATGAGATCTTAATCTCATGTCACGCTTGTCATCCCTCGTTGGCGAATGACAACCTATCCGGATTAGCTGTTGCCACGGCTCTGGCGGAATTTCTGTCGACATGCGACCTGCGGTATTCATACCGGTTCCTATTTATTCCAGGGACTATCGGCGCCATAACCTGGCTGGCACAAAATAAGGAGAAGGTTCGAAACATACGCGGTGGTCTGGTGCTAACGTGCCTTGGAGATGCTGGCGGCTTTCACTACAAAAAGAGTCGCCAAGGGGGCTCTG
>Ga0335069_10012837_pt1 | contig 11777 bp, 9 predicted proteins | sample Lox_Sample_11_FD_206714 | JGI IMG/M metagenome (GOLD analysis project Ga0335069, IMG submission 206714) | Soil microbial communities from Loxahatchee National Wildlife Refuge, Florida, United States - Lox_Sample_1.1 | ecosystem: Environmental > Terrestrial > Soil > Wetlands | place: USA: Florida...
ACTTCTTCGAGATCCGAATCCGGATTGCCGGCTCGCGCGACATCGATGAACGCGACTGAAATTGCAATGGCCAACGATATGCTTTTCATGGATTGGTCTCTGGGTTAGAAGTGAAACGAGGCGCGATGAATATGCTGGCAGCGAGCGCGGCCAGGTAGCAAAGAGCGGCCAGCATCAGCACCGCACGGAATCCGTAGGTCATGCCGCACATCGCGGCCAGCACCGTTCCAGGTACGGTCGCGAAGCCAGGCGCAGGCCAAGCGGGAAGGGCATGCCAACAGCAGCGCCGCGGCGGCCAGCAGGAAGATGCCGGCCGCGTGATGTGCCCGGGTCGCTGTGCTGGTTGCGGTCATGCGCTCAGCTGAACTTCGCAATGAACCGTTCCGGCGTGGCCATGAACTGCTCGCGGCACCACGTGCCGCAGAAGTACCAGGTCTTCTCGTGGTAGACCCAGGTCAGGGCCTTCGTGCGGATGACCTGCGCTTCGCACACCGGGCAGATCGGTCGCTCGGCCGTGCCGACCGGCACGCGCGCGAACTGGCCATTGCTCTCCGGGTGCATCCAGCCCGTGCCGTGGTACTCGAGATGCTCGGCGGTGTGCAGGGCGACCTCGCGACCGTAGTAGCGTTCCACGATGCGCAGCGCCAGGTCGACGCCCGACGTGAGGCCACCGGAGGTCGCGAACTTGCCGTCCTCGACATAGCGCAGGCCACGTAGCAGCACGACCTTGGGGTACATCGCATACATGATCCCGTAGCCACCATGGTGCGCGGTCGCACGCCGTCCATCGAGCAGCCCCGCGGCGGCCAGCACGTAGGAGCCGTTGCATACGGACATCGTCACGGTCGAGGTCTGCGATGTCCTCTTCAGCCACTTGAGCGCGGCAGGCGCGAGCTTCTCGTCGTCGAGTGCGGGCACGACGATCACGTCGGGCGCGGGCGCATCGGCAAAGCTGAAGTCGGGCGTCACCGTGAGCCCGCCCGACACCTTGACCGGCCTGTGGCTGGCCGCGACCGTGTACAGCTTGAAAGGGTTGTGATTGTCGTCCCCCAGCAGCACGTACTCGAACACGCCCCATGGTCCGGTGAAATCCACGACCTCCGCGCCTTCGGAAATCAGGAACGCGACGCGGATGTCGCGGCCGGCTGGGAGTGCCAGTGGCGAAGTGAGATGCCCGTCGGGCACGGGTGGCGCAGCGGGCGCGTCGGTTTGCTCGGCTTCCGTGCCGCGCGCAGCGGTTGTCATGGCGGCGGCCGCGGCCGCCAGCGAAAGGTGAATGAGTTCGCGTCGTTTCATGTCCTGCTCTCCTTGGGCCGAAGGGTTTCAGAGTTGCACTTTCATGCCGAGCCTGATCTCGCGTGGGTTGCCCCAGTTGCCACCGACGTAGTTGCTGGGGTTCCACACACCGGTGTCGCCCTGGAACTGGAGGTATTTCTTGTCGAACAAATTGTCGGCGTTCAGCTGGAAGATCGTCTTGTAGCCACCAAGCTTCGTCTCGAGCGATGCGAACGCGGATGCCACGCCATAGCCATGGGTCGGAACGGTGGAGTTCTGGTCCATGGTCGCGGCTGAAAACGCGTTGTAGCTGCCGCCCACCTTCCACCCTCCAGGCAGGCGATAGCTCGTGAGCAGGCTGAACGTGCGTGGCGAGACATAGGGAAGGAGGGTGCCCGCCGTGATGTCGAGGGGCTGCAGCCCGTTGTTGACCTGGCCAGTGCTGTAGTCCTGTGGAGGCGTCCCGATCTCGACCAGAGGATGTGCGTAGTTGTAGGTCGCCAGCACGTTCCAGTCGTCGGTGAGCGTGCCCTGCAGGCTCAGCTCGTAGCCGGTGCTCTTGATCCGTCCGATCTCGACGTTGTAGCCCGGGTGCGCGGTGTCCACGCCGGCGATGTTCGCCTTGGTCAGCTCGAAGAGTGCCACGGAAGCCAGCAGCCGCCCGCCCACGGGACTGAACTTCAAGCCCAACTCGTGTTGCCTGGAATGCTCCGGCTTGAGCGGCTTGAGATTGAAATCCATGCCCTGGCTGGTGCCCTGGTTCTCGGTGTAGCTGTAGTACAGGCTCGTGGTCGGCACCGGCTGCCACAGGATTGCGAAGCGCGGCATGAACACGTCGAGCGTGATGGGCAGATCCTGGTTCGGGATCGGGAAGACGTTGTCCCTGACTGTCTCGCGCTGGTGCTGGTAGCGCCCGCCGGCCAACAGGTGGATCGCATGCGGGAGCTCCAGCTGGTCCTGCGCATAGAAGGAGAGTTCCTTCTCGTTGATGTGCCAGTCCTGCCAGTCCTGGAAATCCGCCGGGTTGTAGTTGTAGGCCGGCGGATTGAAATAGGGATAGAGCGTGACCCAGTCCCAACCGTAGAGCGCGGGATCGGTGCCGCCGCCGGCCTTCTGGTAGGAATGTTGGTCGTAGAAATCCGCTCCCAACAACAGCGTGTGACGGACGTGTCCGGTATCGAGCTTGCCGGTCAATTCCAGCAGCGTCGCGTGCGTCCGCTGGCCGCTGATGTTGTACGTGAGTCCCCGGTTCCACTCGATGTCGGGCGTAGCGGGTGGGTAACTCATGCCGATGACCCAGTTCAGGAGGGTCAGTGGGTTGTCGGCATTGTTGTACATGTACTTCCAGGTCAGCGACCAGTTGTCGTTGAACTGGTGGTCAACGCCGGCCATCGCGCGCCGCTGCTTGAATTTCGAGTACGTGCCCGGCATCAGCGTGATCGCGGGGTCGACGTCCATCAAGGTGTTGGTGCCGGGCACGACCGGGATGTAGGGCTGATCGGAACCGCCTACCACGTCGCGGAACTGCCCTTCGGCGTAAAGGCGAGTCTGCGGCGACAGGCGGTACTCGATCGACGGGGCGATGCCGTTGGAACGGTACTCGTGCCCGTAGGCATACCAGGAATCGGACTGCTCGTGGCCGCCGATCAGGCGATAGGACAGCGTCCTGGCGTCATTGAGCGGGCCGGTGAAATCGATCGAAGCCCAGCGATCCCCGTACGACCCGAACCCCAGATCCACGGAACCGCCGAATTCCGTGCGCGGCTTGCGTGTGACGATGTTGATGGCGCCACCGGGTTCGGCGCGGCCATAGAGGATGCTCGAGGCGCCGCGCAGGATTTCCATCCGTTCGACGGTGTCCATCCAGACCGGGCCATTGACGCCATTGGAGGCGGCGCTGCCGATGTCCTCCGTGCGAAACCCGTTCCACAGCGTGGTCGAGGTCTGGAACCCGCGATAGAAGTACACGTCTCCCAGGTCCTCCATGCCGAGGCCCGCGATGCCGAGCGCCGCCATGGCCCGCCCCATGCCGCGGCTCTGCAGGCCCATGTCCTCGATGGCCTGCTGCGTGAGCACCTCGACCTTGGTGGCGGTCTCGAGGACGGGCGTGTCGGTCTTGGTCGCGACGCTCGCGTTCGGTGCGGCGTAGCTGCCTTCGATCTGTTCGCTGACGGTGATGCGGGAAAGTTCAGTGGCCGGCGGCGACGTATCCGCGCCGTGTGCGGCCAGGGTGGCGAGGTTGCTGAACAGGAGTGCGAGCGAAGCGTGCCGACTGGAAATATTCATGATGCTGTTCTCCGAATGGATCCTGGATGTCCTGTCTTGCAATCCGATGCCTATTCAGCGATCAGATCGCGGATGGCTGCGCGCAGCGTGCTCGCGTCACCTGGCCGGAAGCCACGATGAACCAGCCGAATTCGCCCCAGGCGATCGACGAGGAATGAGGTGGGCATGCCCGTGACGCCGAAATCGACAGGGCACTGCTTCGCCTCATCGAGGGCGAGGCGGAACGCGGCGGGAAAATGTGTGAGGAAGCTTCGCGCGTCGGCGGTTTGTTCATCCAGGTTCACAGCCAGCACTTCGAACTGCGCGGCTGGAAATGCGCTTGACACGTCGTTCATGAAAGGAAAGGCCTCGCGGCAGGGAATGCACCATGAGGCCCAGAAATCCACATACACGATCTTCCCGCGCAACTCGTGCAGCCGCAGGGGTGATCCGGTTGCAAAATCAGTGAGCGCGCAGTCGGGTGCGAGCGCGGGCTGCGCAGTCGGTGCGCGCGCCGATGTCACCAGGGGTGCGCAAGCCAGCAGGAACAGCGCCATTGAGGCCAGGCGAGCCTGGTTGGTTGGCGCAATGCATCGATGATTCATCGCGGTGTCCTTCAATGTCACGCGTGTCCTGGCTGGCCCGACCCACCGGTGCGGCCCTCGGTATCGATCCACAGATGCCTCACGCCCTGGCGCGCGAGCCAAGCGGGACCTTTCTTTTCCATGAGCATCGCGATGGTCGAGGCGCTGCCTGCGACGACGCACAAGTCGGCGATCACGGTCACGGACGCCAGGTGCGATACCGGCCAGCCCGTCCGCGGATTGAAGACGTGGCCGTAACGCCTGCCGCCGACCACGAGGCAGCGTTCATAGTCGCCGCTGGTGGTCACTGCGCCGTGGGTCAGCCGCAGCGAGCCAGCGCTGGCGTCACCGGCGGTCACCGATCCATGGCCCGCGCGCGGATGCTTGATGCCGATGGACCAGGGCTTGCCGTCCGGATGCGGGCCGACCACGCGGATGTCGCCGCCGAGGTTGATGAGGCCATGCCGGCAGCCGCCTTCCTCGCACAGCGTGGCCAGCCGGTCGGCCGCGTATTCCTTGACGATGCCGCCGAAGTCGAGCTCCATGCCGGGTTCGAAGCCGATGTGCGGCCGGCGCCAGCGAACGCGCTGCCAGCCGATGCGGGGCAGCAGCGCCGCGATGGCCTCGCGGGACGGGACGACGCCCTCACGCAGCTTCCAGATGCTGCGCAAGACGCCTGAGGTCACGTCGAACAGGCCGCCGCTTTCCTTGAAGCAGGTATCGGCGTAGTGCAGGAGGGCGGCCATCTCCTCGTCGACGTCGGTCTCGCCGCCGGCCGCCGCCACGGCATTCAGGACCGAGAGCGCGCTGTCGGGTCGATAGCGCGAATAACGCTGTTCCAGGCGCTCGAGCTCGGCGCGCAGCTGGCTGCCGAGGATGTTGGCCTGCATCGCTTCGGGGGCGTACAGCATGAACTCGCAGGGCGAGCCCATCGCCGTGAATTCGAAACGGAAGCGTTGCAGGCGCGTCGGCATCAGTTGCAACCGCACCCGCCGCCCGCCGCGGTGGCGCCGGCCGTCGCGGCTTCGCGGCTTGCGTACACGTGGTCGCGTTGCGCGCGCAGGCCCGGATGCGGCTCGAGCGCCATCTCGGGTTTGGCGAGCGTGCCGCGCTCCCAGGGCTTCACGTCGGCGCAGCCGGCGAACGTGCCCAGCGCACATGCCAGGAGGAGTCCGTTTCGAATCTTCGCGTACATCACGTTTCCTCCTTCAGAAGTTCCAGCGCAGCGCCAAGTGCACCGAGCGGCCAGGGCCGTTCACCGGGCCCAGGTACGCAGGATCAAAGTTGTAGCGGACGAGATCCACGCCCTGTGTCGCGAGCGCGTAACGGCGATCGAGCAGGTTGTCGATGCCGGCCTCTAGCTCGAACGCGCGCCAGGCGTAGTGCCCCGCGATATCCAGCACATCGCTGGCCGGCACCGGTACCTGCAGCACGGTAGTCGGCACGGCACCGAGCGAGGTGTCGATCTGGGGCATGGGCGCGGTGCGGCGCCAGTCGACCCAGCCGCGCCAGCCACCCGCAGTGTGTTCCAGCCGCAACGTCGCCCGCAGTGGTACGAGTCCCGCGAGCCGGGAACCGCTGGTGAGGTCCTCGCCACGCGACGCCGAGATCGAGCCCGCCAGCGTCCAGCGCCCTGTCGCCGTGTCGAGCGAGCGTGAAGCGGCGACCTCTCCGCCATAGATGCGCGCGTCGTGGTTGAACCAGCGCTGCGCTGAACGTCCCGGGTTGGGCTGCGATTCCGCATAGACCTGCATGGCGTTCGGGTCGATTCCGATGTAGTTGGCCACCAGCGACATGAATGGGGCGAGACGCAGCGACCATGCCCGTGATTCCATGTCGTGCCAATCCAGCACGACCCGCAGCGTGTGGCTTGCCTCTGGTTCAAGGTCGATGTCGCCCTGGTAGGCGTTGCCATCGCCGTAGCCGCCGGTCAGCGTGCCCGTCGTGGCAAACTCGGTCACCCACGCGTAGCGCTGGACCAGTGTCGGCGAGCGCACCGTACGGGCAACTCCCGCCTCCAGGCTCCAGGTGTCGAGCGGTGCATAACGCAGCGCGAAACGCGCGTCCCAGTGGTTCTCGCCGCGATGACGGTCAAGGTTGTTCAGGACAGCGGCATCGTAGCCCTTCTGGTCGATCATGAGCGGGAAGTACCAGTGCACGAGCCCGGTATTGGCGAGCACCTGTTCGAAGCGCGCACCGGCGCTCGCTGTCCAGTTCGCGTCCAGGGCCCCGCTCCAGTCGGCGTAGAGCGCGACGTGCTGCTCGCGCGCGCCGTTCAGGATAGTGTTCGAATCCGGTCCGTACAGTTCGGAACCCGCCACTGGACCCAGCCGGTCATCCTGTGCCAGCCGTCGGTATTCCTGGCCGATGCGCAGCGACTGATCGGGCGCCGCGGCCATTTCCCACTCGACCCGATAGCCCGAGGACGACCCGCGTCGATCGCGCGTCGGCAGGTTCCAGCCAAGCACCTGCTTGTCGGTGAGCAGGCCCCAGTCCTCGCGCGTCACATCGTGGAACGCCACGGCCCGGAACGCGCCCCACGAGAGGGGCAGCGCATAGCCGAGTGTCGCGCTCCAGTTCGCGCCGCCCGTCCGGTCGAGCAACTGGTTGGGTGCTCCCTGTTCGGGCGTGCCGAGCCAGCCGACGCCGGCGCTGAGCACGCCACCGCCCAGTGGTGTGGCCGCCGCAAGGGTCTGCTCGCGCTGGGAGACCGAGGTCGCCGACACGCGCGAGCCGTCGCCATCTTCGTAGTCACCCGCGTGCAGGTAGCGGGCGTCGTAGGCCAGCACCAGCGCGTCGCCTGACTGCACAATCGCGATATCCCCCTCGACACCCGATCCGTTGCTGGACCCGCCGAGCGACAGGTGGCCGTGCGTACCCGAGCGGTCGAATGCAGGCACGAACGGATCCTGGTAACGATGGTCCGCGCTGCCAGCGCGGATGGGTGCCAGGCCGGCAATCCAGCCCTGTGCGGCGGTGGCATCGGGCCGCGATGGTTCCCACTCCGACACGGCGGGCAACGCGGGCCGGCCCGGCGGCTCCGCGACCGTTGCAGACCAGGAGGCCGGTGCGTCGGAGCGATCCTGCAGCCCGGACAACGAGCGCGTGAGCGCGGCGGCGGAGCCTGCAAACCACTCGACCGCGGCGCGGTCGAGGGGCGCGGCGCCCAGTGGCATCGCCGGAGCCTCGGCGGCGGAATCCGCGTCGTCGTCCATGGCCATGCCATGGTGCATGGCGCCTGCCTCGGCATCGAGGCCCATGCGCCAGGCCAGGTTCACGGTGTTGCCGCGATCGAGCTGGTAACCATTGACGTCGTCGGCGACGGGGCGGGACCACTCGAGCCGCAGCTGTGAACCACGCTGGCCGACGTCGAGGTTTAGGCCGAGGGCCACGTCGTTGAACCGGCCGCCGTAGTTGCCGGGCATGTCCAGCGGACTGTAGCGGGTGTGGCCGTTGGTGGCGCCGGAGTTGGGCGGCATGATGATGTTGTTGTCGAAATCCCAGAGTTGGGAATAGCGGCCCGGGTTCACCCCCCTCAGGTAGCCGTCGATTGCGCCGATGCGCGAGTGCGTGACACGCAACGTGCCGCTCAGCTGCGGCAGCATCCGGTAGCTGGCCCACAGGCTCGCCTGCAGCTGGTCGCCGAGCCGGTAGCCAGAGGCGTTGGGCGCACCCGTGCGGAGCGTGCCGACGGCCTGGGCGCCGTAGCCGAACCGATCGGCCGCGCCAGTCCACGTGATGCTGGGAATGAGATCCCAGGTGCCACTGCCCAACTGCATGCTGTAGTCGCGCAGGTCGCCCGTGAGATAGGCAAACTCGGTCTGGTAAACGGAATGGATGTCGGACATGCGCAGGTCGGTGGCACCCGTCGGCAGGCTCAGGCCCAGCCCGGCATGCAGTTCCGACCCACCACCCTTCCAGAGCCGATAGAGCGCGGCCAGCGTGGTATCGCCCAGGCCGCCGCTGTCCATGCGGTGCATGTCCATCGGCATGTTCATGCCGTTGCTCAGGCCCTCGAAGCTGCCGCCCTCGGCCGTGACATCGCGCATGCGCATGTCCATCTGCATGAGCTGGGGCATGAGCATCAGCGTCAGGCGCGCGGTCGGCGCATACATGATGTCGAGCATGTGCATGCGCATGCTCATCGACGAGGGCAGGTAGATGCAGCCCGGAATTCCGGTTCCGGGTGCCGGCGTCGTGCAGTTGGCCAGCACCTCGGCGTCGGCCGCAGTCCGCCCGCCGTGGCGAAGTGCTCCCGAGGATTCCTGGTCAGTGAGATGGTAGTCCACCATCCAGGAGCCTTTCGGCATCAGGTGCGTGTACATCAGGCCGGCGGGCGTCGCGGCGTGCCCGGCGTGGCTGCCAGGGCCATGCATGGCGTGGGCAGTCGACATGGCTTCTCCACCCGTCGCCAGCTCGCCCAGTGAGTGCGCATCCGTGCGCAGCGCGAGCGAATACTGCGTGCTCGATGAGTTGGCAAAATCATCGAGTCCGCCGCCACCGAGCTTGAGGTAGCCGCCGCGCAGCGTGTGCTCGGCCGACAGTTCGAGTACCAGTCCGTTCGTGAATCGCCGGTCTATCGTGAGCCCGGCAGTCAGCGCCCCGTAGCCGCCGAGCCGCTGATCGCCCGACCAGTGCGATGCGGCCGGATATTGCGTGTAGTCGTCCACCGGAAACCAGGGTCGGTAGAAGCTCGCGCCGGTTTGCGAGTAGTAGCGAACGCTGGGTGTCAGCGACCACCCCCTGCCGACGGCCCAACCCAGGCTGCCCTCGAGCGCATGGGCCGTGATGCCCCAGTCGTCGTGCGAGGCACGATAGTCCAGATGCAGCGCGGCGCCCGGATTGTCGAGGTAGTGAGCGATGTGGCCGCTGACCGTCCACTGGTTGCGCTGGTTAGGGCGATTCTCGGGAATTTCCGCCGCACCGATGAATACCAACTTGTAGGGATCGTTCAGGAAGCCGCCGGCATGCGACCATGACAGGCTCCCCGCCAAGAGAGTGGAAGCAGAGAGCACGCGAGTGATGCCGACGCTGGTGGACGTATCCCGCCGCTGGCCGCCAAAGTGCGGCCTGCCTGACGCATCGACATAGGCGACGCCGTCGTTGCCGGTGCCCGGGTAGTACATCCGGTAGGCACTGGTGGGAAGACCTCCCCCCCAGGCGTATTCGGCATACCCCATCATCATTGCAACCGGCAGCAAGGCATCGACGCTGCTCAGGCCATGGGTTACCGATGCGCTGAGCGTCGTGCGCCTCTGGTCGAAGTCCCAGCGTCCAGTTGCGCTCAGTGAGCGCGACTTGTAATCGCGCTCATTGGAAAGAGAACCACCGAGATCGTAGGAGAAGCCTTCACCCTCATGAGTCAGCGTGAAGTTGCCCTGGCGACGCGTTTCGGGAGAGGCGGTCGTCGTGATGTTGATCAGGCGCTGGTCATTCGTGCCGTTGCTGCTAGGCCAGGCCGAAGCGGCCGTCATGCGTGTCTCGACCGCAACGTAGGACCTAGGCACCGTGATGATTGCCGTGGCGCCCGACCAGGTTTCCTGGAGCAGGCCGAAGGCAAGCTTCCAGCGATCCGCAAGCGCCAGCTTTACGCTTGCCGCAACGCCGTCGACAGTGATGGGGTCCCGCCGGGGAATCAGCCCCTCCACGCCCACCCACGAGAGCTGGCCGCCCTCGTCGTAGTGCGTGTAGCGCAGCTCGGTCTCTTCCACCTCCGCAGCCTGCGCCGCAGTGGTCAGCATTCCGGGCAGCAACAACGCAGCCGCGCCCAGCGACTGCAGCGACCGTTTGCGTCGGGCAGCGCGCCGGCGCATCCCGCAGGCGATTTCTCGGTTCCTGTTCTTCATGATTTGGTGCCTTGCGCGGTCAGAACATGGCGCTCCAACCCAAGACCAGCGAACCCTCGTGATCGAGCTGGTAGCCGTTGTATTTCGTTGTCGCCGGGTGCAGATACTCGAACTTCAGCAGGCTTCCGCCGAGCATTCGCGCAGCCAGGCGAACATTCAGCCCGGCGCCGATATCGGCAAACCTGCCCCCGTAGTTCGCCAGCTGATCGACGGGTCCGATATGTGTCGGCAAATACACCTCGCCGGTCCACGCGCCGGAGTATTCAATGGCGGGAACGGGATTGAAGGCGCCGTGGCAGTGGGGCAGCTTGACGTCTTCCGGGCGCCCATCGAAGCTGCCATGGATGTCCCGGTTGTTCTCCTCATGGTGGTTGAACTGGATGCTGAGCGAATCAGCTTCCTGTGCCTGCGCCGGGAGCGCGGCCAATCCCGGCAACGCCAGGGCCGCGACTGTCAACAGCCGCTCCCCTGCGCATTGCTGGCACCCGCCAACGCTTCGCGGCTGCCGTAGGCATGGGCGCGCAGCGCGCTTTGCAGCCGCTCGGCGTCCAGTGACATCTGCGGCTTCACCAGGTTGCCGCGTTCCCATGGCTGCACCGTTTTGCAGGCAGTGGCCAGCGCACAGCCCAGCAGGGCGAGTGCGACTCGAAGGGTCCTTTTCATGACGGTGAAATCCTCATGCACTCGCGGCCCATTTCCACGCACGTGGAGGAGAACTCTGAGATCGCCTTTCCATCACGGTCCTTGCAGACCGTGATGGAAAAGTCTTCGGGCGCACCTCGGGCGCGCCGATGTCGGGTTCAAGCCAACCCGGGGACTTGTTTAGGCGAGGGAGGGCGGCCCGCGAGGGAGCCGTGTCGGCACGATCGTGCCGCGGGGAACAACGGGCTGTTCGGGAAGTTGAACAGATTCCGATTCGGAGAAGATGGCTGCCGAGTAAACGGACGCATGGCCGCTGGCCATCGAGGTCGCGGCGGCCGCGAACGGGCAGAAGGAGGAACCATCGTGGTCCTGCGACCCGCCGCCATGTGAGGGCTGGCCAACGGGGTGCGCCATCCCGGCCATGTCCATGCCGGCCATGTCCATACCGGCCATGTCCATGCGCGACATGCCCATGGTGGAGCTGGCGGAAGGTCCGTAGGCCGGGCAAAGCATGAGCCCGCCGGGGCCCGGCATGAAGCCGGTAGGAACAAGGGCGCGCGCGAGGAACGCCACGAGCAGCACAGCTGCCAGGAGCGGGTTACGCGCCCACCTGATCGCAATCCGGTTCCTCACGCAGTGCAGCTTAGCGGAGTGACGGCGCGCGCTCCATGGGAGTTAGCAAGTAGTGCGGTTTGGCGTGCTTTTTGACGTATGACGGCGATCAGCGCCTGGTCGTGGACATACCGGCCGCGGGTCACTGAGCTGGCGCGGGTTGGGGACGACCGCCAACGGTGCCAATTAGCCCGCCGACTGGTCGGGGGAGTTTCGGAATCCGCCCAGTTTCAGCCGCGATCTTCCGTTGGTACGTCGAAAATAGACTGTTTGAATCAAGTACCTGGCAGCCGATGAGGATGTCTCTCTACCGCCAGCTTCCTTAACCCGATTCAGAGACTAAGTCGCTGGCGCACCCGGTCTGGTCCGGGATCCACGGGTGCGCCGGCCGTCCCGATCAGTCGTTATCGCTTTCGCCGTTCGCTTCCAGGCGCTGACGTGGCGTCGAGATGATCGCGCGAGTCGTTTCGATGTCCGCGACCCGGAGGCCGTCGGCCAGCCGATTGATCCAGGGTGTCTGGACGTGCATTGCCTCGTCGAAGGCATCCTGCCC